>ERZ773168.3448-NODE-3448-length-11158-cov-2.562731_pt1 | contig 11158 bp, 7 predicted proteins | sample MGYA00511261_ERZ773168 | MGnify/ENA primary metagenome ERZ773168 (study PRJEB29015, sample SAMEA2737855) | human gut metagenome | biome: human gut; feature: human-associated habitat; material: faeces | place: China | collected 2012 ... | reverse complement strand
ACCTTTGGTGTCGTTGTTTAGATTCCACGGTATTTATAGTCATTTGCACTGATGTAAAGATTCATCGTCAGATCTCTTTCATGTTGATTGTTTTATTGTATTTCACTTATGGCTCTGCGTCAGCACCAGCCTCAAAAAAGGCCCGACAACTTAGCTGTCGGGCCGAAAACTCATGTGATTTTTTTATATCGTATTTCTTTTCACTGGTGAACCTGGAAGTATGGTCTATGACTTATTGGAAATCTGATGCGTTTTAATTACGCTGCTCTAAATAAATTCGAGCCTCGTATGGTTTCAAGCTGGAACCTTGCTCTGCATAATTGCTAATCAGCAATGCTCCTTTTCTATATTCTTCAGGAATCACCTCATTCAATTCCTTTGCACGGAAATTGCAGATAACATAAAGTGTCTGATCTTTCCATGTTCTCTTATAAGCAAATACATCCGGGTCATCCCCCATAAGAAGTTGATAATCACCCTCGGCAAAAATAGGATACTTTTTACGAAGGGCAATGAGGGCTTTGTAATAGGCAAATACGGAATCTGCGGTATTACACTCTCCTGCGGCATTGATTTGCAGATAGTTCGGATTTACTTTTAGCCATGGCTCTCCTACAGTGAAACCAGCATTTTTACTGCCATCCCACTGCATGGGAGTTCTGGCGTTGTCACGCCCCTTGGCGTGAATAGAACGCATGACATCTTCCTCTGCATAGCCTTCCGCCAGTCTATCACGGTAAATGTGCAGCGTTTCAATATCACGATAATCCGATATATCATACGGCGCATTGGTCATGCCAAGTTCTTCGCCCTGATAGATGTAGGGCGTTCCCTGCATACCGTGCAGCAAGGTAGCGAACATCTTTGCAGATTCTACGCGGTATTTTCCATCGTCACCCCAGCGGGATACGATTCGCGGGAGGTCGTGGTTGTTCCAAAACAGGCTGTTCCAGCCGCAACCATGCAGCCCAGTTTGCCATTTACTAAGGACCTTCTTTAGCTCCATCCAGTCAAGCGGTTCCAAATCCCATTTTTCTTTTCCGGGGATCTGATCCAAACCAATGTGCTCAAATTGGAAAACCATAGAAAATTCCCGGCCACTGGGGTCGCTGTAGATTTTCGCGTTATCCACATTGGCTCCCCACGCTTCACCCACCGTCACAAGGTCGGTTCCACCGAAAGTATGGCGGTTCATCTCCCGGATATAAGCGTGTAGCATAGGCCCGTTATTCGTGATCTTCAAATCAGGTTCTTTTGCAATCTGATCAATCACGTCCAGCCGGAAGCCACCGACACCACGTTCAATCCAGAAATTGATAATTTTATAGATTTCCTCTCGAACTTTCGGATTATCCCAATTCAAATCAGGCTGCTTTACGGAAAACTGGTGGAAATAGTATTGCTGTACATCCGGCACCCAAGTCCATGCAGAACCACCGAAGCAGGCTTTCATGTCGTTTGGCGGCACATCTTCGTTTCCGTCCCGCCAGACATAGTAATCATGGAAAGGATTGTCTTTGCTTTTCTTTGCTTCCAGAAACCAAGGATGCTCATCCGAGGAATGGTTCAATACCAAATCCATAATGATGCGGATATTTCTCTTTTTGGCTTCACCAATCAGAGTATTCATATCAGCCAGAGTTCCGAACATCGGGTCAATATCACAGTAATCTGAAATATCATAGCCATTATCATCTTGCGGTGAACGGTAGACCGGGCTGAGCCAAATGGCGTCGATTCCCAAATCGGCTAAATAGTCTAAGCGACTGGTAATGCCCTGCAAATCGCCGATTCCATCGCCGTTGCTGTCTTGGAAACTACGTGGATAGATTTGATAGATTACCGCACTTTTCCACCACGAACTTTTTGCGGTTGCCATAAGTTGCTCACGCTCCTTTAAGCAGATTTGGAAATATGAACGCAGTCAAAATTGATGTATCCGTCGTCTGCATTGTTGCAGTAAACCACCATGCGTTGAATGCCCGCGCGGAGATGAACTGTAGTTTCGCTTGTATTCCATTCCTCCCAATTGCTTGTCGCCGGGAAAGAAATGCGGTCATATCCATATGCATTGATATACAAATCACGTTTCGGCGTTCCATCAACAGCAGTGGAATAGACAAAGGAGAGCTTATAGTCTCCCGTCTCCGGAACAAAGAAGTCCATCGTAACGGCATCTCCAGCTTCACCATAAGAATCAACAAAGCCCGTTCCAGAGTATCCACCGTGATTGTTGTTCGTAGATACATTCGTAAGAATCGAATCCTCCGCCTCAACAGTATCCGTCAAGGTATTGTCGTTATAACGGATATAAATCATATCCCAATATTCAAGAGACGGAACCTGAATTTCGACATACTTGCCGGCATCATCTGTTTGCACATTGTATGCCAATGCATTGCTGATGCAACCTGTATCGGGGGTAGCACAATAAACCCCACTTATATCCTTGTATTGCGGGATATAATACTTTACAGTCAGATTTTGCTTTGCGTTGGGAGCTCCGGTGACATCACGCCAATCTTCATCATTTTCGCCTGTCAGATTAATTAGATGAATCAGACCATAGTCGTCACCCTTGTTTTTAATGACATACCAAATTGTGCCCGGTTTCGCATCGCCAGAAATTGTTTCGTTTGAAATACTGATGTTTTGGAATCCCGTATCCGAAGGCAGAACGTCAGCATCATAAAGCAAATTCTCATAGGCAGTAATGAACTGATATTGATTATACATTGCCTGCTTAAGGCTAGAGGTCATCGACTTTGCGGCTTTGGGATAATACGGATTTCCAAGCAAAGATACATCGTTGAAGTTTCCACCACTGTTCGCCGTTGTAGACATTCCACTGCCCATCTCAATATGCATCGCACCACTTGCTGCAATTGCAGCGTTGGTCAAACGGACGGAATTTTCGTCATACACGCCAAGAGTAACCGTCTGAAGGCGAATGTCTCCACCCTTATCATCAGCATCTTGCTGGATCGTCAACGTATGCGTTCCCTTTGTCAGATACAGATTTTTAGGTGCAGTAAAAGATGCATCATAAGAATAATAATACCAGTCCGGCTCTGCGGGGATAACACCGTTTCTTGTAGCATCAAAGTATGCGGTCATGTATTTTGTACCATCAAGGTAGATGCTTTTACTTGCTTGCGTATCCGTTCCATTCGCGGCCAAGAAAACGAGAGAATAGTTGCCATCTTCGGGAGCTTCAATCGTTATTTCTGCACGGTCTCCAACCTCATCGAAACCTGTAATGTAGGTGACACCGTTCTCGCTGTTTGTATGAACACCGGTCAGCTGCGCGTTGCTATAAGAATAAGTAGTGCCATTGATGTCATACTGGTTCATATATGCAGCCAGCACAATAGCCTTGCCGCCGTCCTGCATCTTCTGCCAGTTAATAAAGTCATTTACTTTTTTATAGCTATCGCTGTTGCCCCACAGCTCACTAAACGCAAAATCAGTATTTGCCGTAGAGATAATACTATTTGACGAGAAGTAGTCTTCCGAGCCACCATTAACAGCGTTCATTGTAACAATATTCTTTGCGCTGTTGTTTTCTGTGAGCTGACGCTTGATTGCATTTGTAAACGGTGCAAAAGATTCGCCCAAATTCACATAATTGCCATCGTAATCATAATATTGTGCATCCCTGCCCCAGAAATCACCCATCTGATCAATCTGAATCCCATCGAAGTCCAAAGTATTTATGGCACCTTTATATTGGTTTGCCATAAAATTTTGCCAATCCGTATTTAAGGGATTAAACGTCATGAGCAGCGGCGCGGGCTTTCCTTCCAACGGGAATAGATACTGATCAATTCCAGAAATTGTGCTGTTGTCAGAAGGATTGTAATCGATATTATGATTCGTTTGGCTGGAATACAGCCCCCACTTCGGATCTACACCATTTTCTGTGTATCCTTCACGTGCCATATAAGACATCTGGTAAGCCATTGCCTTTTGATTATAGGCGTGACCGGCATCAATGCGCTGCTGAATCGTCTGCCTTGAGAGGGTATGTCCAAACATATCGACCCACTCATCTCCCTCATCCGGAAGAATCTTTTCATGCCGATACATCCAGTCATAATATTGAACGATATTGACATGGTAGACCTGTGCGAGTTCTTTCATCATCGCATCGCTTTCAGCGGAAGTCTCACCGGGCATAAAATCGACACTGTATCCATAGCGGGGATAAGTTGTCACATCACTGGACACATCAATTGCCGTCACGATTTGTTTTCCATCAATCGTAATTGACACTAAATATCCCTGATGATCCGTTGTCGGCGGAGTCCAGCTGATCGGAACTGTCGTTTTTCCGCCGTTTGCGGTAAACGTCACATCATTTTCCCAAACAGTCTCATTTAGATGAGTAATTTGGATATGCGCCGTCTTCGTTCCAGTCGCGCCATCAACATCAACGTAAATCGTTGCCGCCTCCCCCGGCGCATAGGTGGCTTTATCAACATATGCCTTTGTGATGGTTGTTGCGTTGGCATCATCGGCAAACGCTGTTGCAGGGAATGTACCCAGTGCAACGCAAAGAGAAAGTGCAATGGAAGACATCTTTATAAAATGATGCTTTTTCATATTGTTTCCTTTCTTGTGTCGATCCAAATGGTTGTCCAATAGTTCAGGCTTGGTACGGTAAAGTCAATAAATTTTCCGGTTTTTGTTGCTCTTTCTGTAAACGAAAGCCCTATTGCGTCCATGTTTTCCCCGTCGGGAGTGCTGAAGCAAATCTTTTCAACCGGGGTATCAACCTGCACGGTAAACTTTATATCCTTTTGGATGTTTGGTTCTTCTTTACCCTCGTTCCAGTAATCCTCGCTTTGGCCGCACAGGTTGAGTAAATAGATGCACTTGCGATAATCTTTTTCACGGAGAATCATCCAGATTTTCCCTGCTTCACCGTAGGAACTCACCTTATGGCTGGTGCATTGATACTCATAGTTATCCCACCCGGTATGGGTCATCGTCACGTCCTGCAATTCAGGATCAAAGAACAAATTTTCATACCGAATCATATAGTCGTAGTATCGTCTGATGGCTTCGGCTTCGGAATCGCTGAACTTTGTATAATCGCTGTAATACCCCTGTGTCAGAGCCGTTTGGTTTTCGCCGGTCAAAAGATGTGTGGCACCATTTGAGACAATGCTTCCCATCAGCAACTTGGCTGCTGGGAGGGCTTTTTCACGTTTGCCTTCCCGGAATGGTTTCAGATAGGCTGCCAAAATAATGCTCTTATCATCTCTGGCATAAGTTCTTGCATCCCGGATAAGCTGCGCGATGCTTGCATACCGGTCGTAAGGAGGCCACACCTCAATATAGACAGCATCTTGCTTTCTATCTGCGGTTCTCTGGACAGGCCATGCTCCGACATTGTTAAAAATCAAATAAGGTTCTTCCTCACCATGTACATTTTCGCGCGTTTCATCAATGAGAGTGGGAAGTTCGTTTTCCAATTTGATTTTCTTCGGGATTGCATCCAAATGAGAATATGCCGTTTTGGGAAATCCATAGGTGTCCATGTGGATGCCGGAAAATCCCATCATGCTAATTGCACTTTGGTATTCTTCAAAAAGATGTTTCCTCCAAGGCGAGCCCTCCGCAATATTCATGATATAGAACACATCAATAAATACAAACGGTTCCTGACAGGAATTGTAAAACGCCCATGTCGGATGCTTTTCAAAAAATGGTTTGCTGGCGGCGTACACAGCACCGTATGCGGTTGGGTGCATCCCCAGCGCTTTTGCCTTTGCGATTTTTGCTTTAACTGTACTGCCGGAGATTTCCTTGCCCATCATATCATGGTAATCTTCTTGCGGAGCCACAAGAGAATCGTGGCGGTAAGACCAGTCATAGAACTGTATGAGATTGATGTGGCATTTTAACAGCCATTCCAATGCACCGTTGTCTCGGTCTTTTTCTGTGAAGTCGCTTAAGAATCCATACCGTAAAAGTTTTCTAGGAGATTCTGCAACATCAAAGGCGGTCTGCAAAATTGGTTTTTCCAAATCATTCTGCTGATAAACATTTACGCCATATCCTGCAAAAGTAGCAGAGAAAGCGCCTATGGATACCGTTGTTTTGTTCTCGGTCAATACAATGTTTTGCTCCCATACCGTTTTGGAGAGGAGCAGTACCCGGATATGGACAGAGATGGGAAGTACATCATCACAGATAAGGCAGAGGGTTACAGTTTCATTCGTATTAAACTGTGCTTTTGACGGATAAATGTCCATTCTATAACTCCTTACCCCTTAATCGCACCTTCCGTAAGACCCTTCATTAGGCTCTTCTGGAAAATAAGGAAAATCACAACGACCGGCACAATGGCAATGACCGCCGTAGCTGCCATCAGATTCCATTTAGCTCCTGCGAACTGCTGGAAATAGACAGACAATGCCTGCGGCACATTATGCTTTGCACTGCTTTGCAGGAAAAAGACCGCCTGCGAGTAGTTATTCCAGATGCCAAAGCCATTCAAGATGACAACCGCAGAAATGGAGGGCATCAGCAGCGGAAAAACAATACGCCAAAATGCCATAAAAGGCGTACAGCCATCAATAACGGCTGCTTCTTCAAGCTCTCTCGGCAAAGCACGGATAAAACCGGAGAACACAAAGACCGCCTGTGGCAGTGCGAGTGTCGCACAAACACAAGCCATGCCCCATAAGGTATTTACCGCTTTGATTTTAATCATCAAAGTATAAAGCGGCACCGTATTGATAATGCCGGGAATCATCATGCAGCAAAGCATAATGTTGAACACCATACGGTTGAATTTGTTCGGGTATCTGGCAACAGCATAACCGGCCATTGCTCCAAGAAAAACAATCAGCAGCAATGCGGTCAAGGTAATGATACCAGAGTTGACCATAGCTCGGCCAATATTGGATTTAGCCCATCCCTCTGCATAGTTTCCGAAATAGAAATCCGGGATCAGAACATTGCCATCGTACATGTTGCTGCCGGGTTCGTTCAGAGACAAAATCAGCAGCACTACGAATGGGCAAAGGCAGAGCAGACAAATCAGAATAATCGCCAAATAGCGCGGGAAAGTTGCTTTCGATTTCATTTTAGCCACCACCAGTTATCAATCTTTCGTGCGTGTCAGGCGCAGCGAAATCAAAACAGGAATCAGAACGATCAAGAACATAATCATAGCAACTGCCGTAGAATAGCCTGTTTTGCTGCCGTAGCACATACGCATAATGTAAATACTTAATGTTTCCGTCTGATAACCGGGACCGCCACTCGTCAGCGACATCACAATGTCGAACACGGAGAGCGAACCGATGATGTTGGTAACCACATTGATACGAATGGAAGGAACCAGCAGCGGCAACGTAATAAAACGGAAGCTCTGCCAGCCAGTAGCACCATCGATCATTGCTGCATCGTACAAATCCTGCGAGATGTTCTGCAAGCCTGCCAAATAGATAATCATCGTCATGCCAGCATACTGCCAAACATTCACGAGAACAAGCACAACGATTTCTGAAGTATAGCTGCTCATCCAGTTGGGGAACCATTCGGGATGCCCCATCTGATTCAGCAAATTGAAAATAACGCCGCGCCCCGGCTGGAGAAGCAGATACCAGATATAACCCATAATCAGGGGGCTGATGATAGCGGGCATATAGATGCAGGCTCTTGCAACAGATTTTCCTTTGAACTTACTGTTCATCAGAAGAGCATACAGCAAGCCGACAATGTTAAGTAGCGGCGCACTGCCTAACGCGAACAGAACGGTCGTCTTTATATCCGAAATAGCACGGCTATCCTTGAAAAAGTCAACAAAGTTTTTCAGACCTATAAATTCAGCTTGCCCGTAGCCATTCCAGTTTGTCAGGCTCATGCCAATGCCTTTTGTCAACGGATAAATAAAGAAAAGGCAATACAAAGCAAAAGCGGGTACAGCCATAAATGTATGTAAACCGATTTTTCTATTTTTCATGTAATACACCTGCATTTACAAGTAAGAGGCGCACCGTGGATTATGCGGTGCGCCTCTGCTTGTATGTCACCTATTGAGATTTGATACGCACGACTTAGAAGGAGAAAAGAGTCGTTTTAAGATGCCATACCATCCGTCCAGGCTTTCTCATAAGCCTCGGCAAACTCGGCAGGAGTATACTGGCCAGCCAGCAGTTCCTGCACCATACGGCCTGCATCATCGCCAGAGAAACCGGCAGGCTTCTCATTGGTGAAGCCAATATTAGCAGCACTCTTCAGGGCAGCATTAACTTCCTTCACGATGTTTTCCGGTGCCCACTCAGCATCAACATCGGTAAATGCGCTGGGAGCCTTGGCAACTTCGCTGTACTTTTTCTGATTTTCAGGGCTGAACAGGAAGTTCAGGAACTCGATGCACTCTTCTTTGTGCTCGGTCGTTGCAGAAATGCAGTAGCCGGAATCTTCGGCGCTCAGTACAACAGGCTTGGAGTTGGGCATATAAGCGGGATACGGTGCGAAACCGATTTTATCTGCCATATCGGGGTTGGCTTCAAGAACGCTGGACAGCGCCCACATACCATTGCTGAACATGGCGACCTTGCCGTTTGCGAAGTCCTGTACGCAGTTGTCGTTCGTGGCAGTCAGCACGTCAGCGTTGATGAGACCCTTATTCTGGAGATCGACCAGATCCTCACCAAAAACAGCCATCGGACCATCTGCTGCTGCAAACTGGAGCTTGTCCTGATCGTTGGCCAAGAAAGCCTTCTTAGCGTCAACAGCGCCCAGCGTGGACTTGATGTAACCATGAGGCAGGAACTCAATCAGGTGGCCAAGGTGCCAAGCCTCACTACCGAAGATGAACCACGGAGTAACATCAGGTTCTTTCTCCTTGATGGTCTCCAGCATGGTTTCAAAGTCTGCCCATTCGGTCGGGAACTCGGTATAACCAGCTTCGCTCAAAATAGACGTTCCTAACACAGCGCAGGATGGAATTGAAGCAATCGAATATTTGAAACAGGCTGCTTACGATGTTGTTATCACAGACATTAAGATGCCCGGCATGGATGGGTTAAACCTTGCGAAGTTCATCCAAGAAAATTATCCTGACACCGTTGTCATCATCATTTCTGGTTTCAACGATTTTGCTTATGCCAGAAAAGCTATCCAGTATGGCGTAAAGGATTATCTTTTGAAGCCATTGGTTGATGATGATCTCATCAAACTGCTGAACGACATCAGCAAGCGCCTGCAAAAACATACGCCCACACTGCTCGCCAATCCCACCGAGGAAGAACGCTCCAACCCTCGCGCAATGCTGTTCCGTGCCATACTGGAGGATGACAGCGACGGAATCTATCAGGGTTATAAAGTCTTTTCCAGCACGGACACCGATCCTATGCTTCCGTATGCTTGTGTCATACAAGCGGCATTGCTGCCTATTGCCCGCGACAATGCCGTTCTTCCTACGGAGGCACACTCTCGCAATTATCGTCAGAACCTTGCGGCTGTTTCTTTGTGTAAAAAATACAACTGGACACCTTTCTTCGGGAATAATGGTGACACTTATATTGTGGCAGAAGGCGAGACCAAAGCAGCTCTTATTGCAAATCTCCATGAATTTCAGAGTGACTTTTCGGCATCGTTCCGCTTTGCGCAGGATGCAAATTTATTTGCCGGACGCATAGTGGATGACAGTATGGATTTATCCTATTCCCTTGCAAGTATTGCCGGTTTGCGCTCGTTGCCGCTGTTCACATCGAACGAACTACATTCTTACGCCCTACTAAGCGAATATCAGCAGCAGATCATCGAATTTGAAAAGGCAAATAAAAAGGTGCTTTCTGATTTTGCTGCTTCCCAAGAAACAACTCTGCGTACAGATATTGACCAGTTGTGCAGTCTGGTTCCGCACAAGAATTCCGCAGCACTTTGGGAAATGGGCTGTTATATGATTCAGAGCATTACTGACTGTTTTCTTATTGAGGATACACTTTTGACATCCGCTTGGAAAGAGCTGACGGATTTTTGTACTTCTTGTGCTGGTGGCGTTTCTGATGCCAACTTCTCTCACGCTGTATATCAGTCTGTTTTTTGCCTTTTGGGAAAAGAGCAGACAATTACGCAGGATACGATGCCCGTCATAAAAATGGCAAAAGAGTATATTAACCAGCACTTCTGTGAAAGTATCTCCTTATCCGAAGTGGCTGATTACTGCAACGTAAACAGCAGCTATTTAAGTAATCTTTTCCATAAGCAGCTAGGAATCTCGTATAGCAAATACCTTATGCAGATCCGCATGGAACGTGCAGCCGCTTACCTGAAGGATTCACCCGAAACCAAAATATACGAAATCGGCGAAAAACTAGGATTTGTATCCACAAAACATTTTATTTCCGTTTTCAAAAAATACTATGGTGTATCGCCAACCACCTATCAGAAAGAACAACGTGAAAGCTAGTAGGGGCTTGTCACAACGACATCACTCCACTAAATAGCTTTTTACGGAAATTCTTACTCCATATTATTTTAAAACCAATTCAAGTACTTTTTTATCAAAAGCAAAAGCATGTGCAACAACCTCCTAAGATCCGTATTCTAACGGACTTTTGTTGCACATGCTTTTTGTGTTTTTTGTATCTGTTAGGTTACGAACAAGAGGAAAAGCGGGGCCGAAGCCCCGCTTTTGTCAGATTGTTATGGTGCTTACGCCTTCAGGCAGCGGAGGACCGCCAGCAGGATGGAGTAATACTTGCTGTCCGGCGTGTCGGCCCGGCTGGTGATGATCACCGGGCAGGAGGCGCCGCAGATGGTGCTGGCCATGGTCTTTCCGGCGATATAGGTGATGGACTTGTACAGCACGTTGCCGATCTCGATAAAGGGCACCAGCAGAATGTCCGCCTGGCCCGCCACGGGGTCGTGAATGCCCTTGTGCTTGACGGACTCCATGGAGATGGCACCGTCCAGCGCCAGGGGGCCGGACACCACGCAGCCGGGGATGCCGCGCTTCGCGATCTCGGCGGCGGACACGGTGGAGGGCATCTTCTCGGTGACGTTCTCCACGGCGGACAGCACCGCCACCTTAGGAAGCTCCACCCCCAGGGCGTTGGCCACCGGCAGCTTCGGCAGATCGTGCGGCGTTGGGACGGTTTCGATGGTATTGACCAGCAGACGGAAGCGG
>ERZ773168.3446-NODE-3446-length-11159-cov-3.622659_pt1 | contig 11159 bp, 10 predicted proteins | sample MGYA00511261_ERZ773168 | MGnify/ENA primary metagenome ERZ773168 (study PRJEB29015, sample SAMEA2737855) | human gut metagenome | biome: human gut; feature: human-associated habitat; material: faeces | place: China | collected 2012 ... | reverse complement strand
CTTTACTGACTGCTCCTTGTAGCTCCTGTCGTATTTCTTTGCTTCTGACATGTCCTTCACCCTCCTGATTTTAGTATATTATTTTGAGCGTGGGGTGTCAAGTTTTATTATACAACATCATCTTCGTGAAGTCCACTGTTTCGTCTATCTTTCGCAGCAGATGGTTTTTCGGCACAAGGTCGTCTATGCAGGTTATTTCACTCTGGCTTCTTTCTTTTTGTTCTCGGTTCAACATTTTATCACCCTTTTTTATTATACCATATTTCTAAAAAAGCCCAGCTTTCGCTGGACTTTTTCGACAAGCTGGAATGCTGGGGCTGTTTTTCAACAGCCCCAGCATTTTTATACTAGTTTTTAATCGAACTGCCGCAGAAGCTCGTCAAGCGTAATGACCTTAACCTGAGCTGCTCCGGCTCCCCTGCCGGAAACACCAACGAGGTACTCCCCGCAGCACAGCGCTTCGGTATCCTGCATGAGCGTGGTATCCGCACCGCGCAGGTCGTCCGCAATTCCAGTGCCCAACCGCTTCAGGAACGCTTCCTTCTGAACCCACAGCCGCAGCAGATCCTCCGTGGAGCTTACCAGCAGCTTTTCGTTCTCGCTTAGTATGCGTTCGCGTATACGCTCGCTTACGCGCCTGTCGCGCCGCTCAATATCCACGCCGACCTCGCCGGATTCCCAGTCGGAGAACACCGCGCAGACCGCTCCCTTCGTATGCGAAAGCGAAAATTGCAGCGTGCTTCCATCAAGATACGGCTTCCCGAATGCCCCGTGAACGTACCGGATACTTTCGCGCGGAATTCCGGTGCGGCGGGTAACTTCAAGGGATATCAGCAGCCCGGCAGTCAGCGACAGCAGCTTGTCTGAGCCGCTGCGCTTCCTGGCGATGCGGTCCCGCCGGAGCGCCGAAACATACGGCAGATACTCCGCCGCGTCCTCGAAGCCGGCTCCGCCGGTCAGCACCGTTATGACTTCCATCAGCCTGCGATGTACCAGTTTCCACCGGCGTTAACTACTGTGATCTCGCCGAGGTCGTCGGTATTGTATCCGCTTGTATCAGCGCCCGGCTTGAAGGTCACATCGCTCTTGATCTTAGCGATATATGCCTTTGCGATATCGCCGCAGTTTGCATACATCTGCTTCTGATCCGCTGTGAGCTTGCTCTTGCAGTCGGACAGGTCAGCTACGCTTATCTTTATGGACTGAACGGAGTTGGTGATGCTTTCGATCTGCGCAGATAACAGGGCGTCAATAAACTGCTCAAATGTCATGCCATAAGCTTCGTCAGAGGGGTCAAGGGTCTTGGTGTATGCATTGAACTCATCTTCTGTCTGCTTGAAATAATCAGCCGGAACAGCCATCTTCATTGCACTGTATACGCTGCCATCCTTGACAACGGAGTTTGCAACATTGTTGAGGAAGGTCTCAACTTCCTTCTTATCCTGCGCAAGAGCGTCCTTTGTGGAATCAGCGGCAGTGTTGAGGAGCGCAGCCAGCTTCTTGCAGGAGTTGGTTCCGGTAATCGCTGCGGAGCCGGTCTTTGCGAGCTTTATGCTCTTGGGAGCGCCGGTGACCTTACCAGTCTTGGAAACGGTCAGCTTGCCGCCGAGAGTTACCTTCGCGGTCTTTGCAAACTTGATAGTTCCGGCGTCGGTGAGCTTGCTGCCCTTTGCAGTCGTCAGGGTGCCGCTTACAGCAAGCGTAGCGCCGGACTTAACAGCCAGCGTGCCCTTTACGGTCAGCGCGCCCTTTGAGCCGATGGTGAGCTTTGCGCCCTTTTTTACGGTCAGGGTAGTTCCCTTAGGGAGCGTTACCTTGCCGGAAACAGTGACGTTCTTCTTGATAACGTACTTCTGACCCGCCTTGAGCGCTGCCTTGCCGTCCCAGGTCTTGGCTGCGGAAGCCGCATACTCCTGCTCTACAACTACGGTCTGAACCGGAGCCTCTGCAAACGCTGAAACAGAAGAACCAGCCATGATAACTGCGCTCAGAATGATCGCTGCGGTTGTTTTCTTAAACATGTTCATTACCTCCATACAGTATGTTTGTTGACATTATATTCAGGCTGTGCGCCTTAATATCCCATTATCCCTATGATCCGAAGCTGTCGCCTGCGTCGGATTTTCTCGCCGCCTTGAACTGCGGACTTTTCTTTGTGACCATGCGCTCCTCAGCGCCGCCGGGAGTGCACAGCTTCAGCGTGATGCGGCCGCTGTCTATCCTCGGGTGGCGGAGAACCCTCGCCGCACATGGCGAGACCTCCTCCCGGGAAGCCGCCAGGAAGCAGAATTTCTCGTCCTCATACGGAACATCGCCGCCCTTGAGCTGCTTGTGAAGCCTGCTGCGTGCGACCCTCACTGTGAAGTGGCACCAGTCGCCGGGTTCAGCGCCGACGGTAAGCGGACAGGCGTTCTCGTGCGGGCAGGGAGCCGCGATATGCGCTCCAAGACCGATAAGCTGCTGCCGCGCGGAAAGTATCCGTGAATAGCCCTCCGGAGTACCCGGCTCCACTATGAGAAGCAGCCGCTGAGTGCTGCTCCATAGCTGCTCCACCGTTTTTCTGCGGACGGTTTCAGTAAGCTCGTTAAGGCAGTAGGAGCACATTACAAGCTCCGCGCTGTCGTCAATGCCGGAAGTGATGTCGCCCTGCTTCCACACGGCGGGAACTCCGCAGAACTCCGTAAGCTGCCTGCCTACGGATATCATCTCAGGCTCGCGTTCTATGCAGGTGAACTCCCCGCAGTCAGCCGCGAGATACGCCGCGTGCGTGGCAGAGCCCGTACCCGCGCCGATATCCAGCACTGTCCGGAACTCACCGCCCCGTGGGAGACACTCCAGAGCCAGCTCCAGCGAACGGCTCACAGCCCCGAACGTCGCGGGCATTCTCACTGCGGAATACGCCAGTATGTCCCGCCGGGAGCTGACCAGCCGCTTTCCGCTGCCGTCGTTCCCGCGGTAGCGCGCGGATATTCCCTCCGCCGCCTTTGCGAGCTTGTCAGTATTTTCTTCAGATAGCAGCCGCTCGACCTCGCCGCGCAGCTCTGCCGGAAACTCCATATGTGTCCTCTTTAAAAATAGTTATTGCGTATCTCCTTGGAAGCAAACGCGCCCTCGAGGGTCTGACCCTCAACGTCCGGGTGAAGTCCGTCCTTGAGATACTTGCCCCTGCCGCCGATGACCTCGAACTTCTCGCAGATACCGCAGTTGCTGTATGCGTCGATAAGCTGCACTGAAAGCCCTCTGCATATCGTGGTAAGGCAGTCTATCGTCTTTTCGATCTTCTTGTTATGAGCAGGCGTTGCGGTCTGGATAGGGGTCATAACGAATACCCGTGCCTCCGGGAAATTCTCCTGAATGGTCTGAATGCACCATCTTGCCGCACCCGCCTCGGTGAACAGGTCAATGCTGTCATTGCCGGAAAGCTCCTTGCCGAGCAGCGCCTTGTCGGCGTCGCCGATGAACTCTGTAAGGTCGTTGGTGCCCATCGCAAATGCGAATATGTCAGGCTTCGGGAAGTTGCCGCTCTTTACCTCCGCAAGGAAGCGCTGGATATGCACCACCGCGCAGTTGTTCGCGCGCTTCTGCATTTCTAACGGGTCGTCCGTAGGCTCCCAGCCGTCGCTTATTCCTGCGAAGTCAGCCGCGCCGTAGTCCTGCGTGGTAACAGTCTTTCCCGCAGCTTCGAATGTGCGCTTGTACCACACCGAGCTTCCCACAGCAACATTGCTGTGGGACTTCATGCCCAGGTTCTTATAAACGTGGAAGCTCCACTGTTCGCCGGCGGTGATGCTGTCGCCGTCTATTCCTAAATTCAGCTCAGAAAAATCAGTCATTTTCTCTGTTCTCCTATTTGTATTTTTTTCATACTAATACTTTACCACAAAAAAACGATTTTGTAAAGTAAAATTTCACAAAATGCGAAAATTAAATGCCGGAAAGGTCAAAATCCGGAGTGTATTCCTCCCTGGCGGAGCTGCGCTCCTGCATGAATCCCTCCAGCCCGGCTTCGTAAACAGCGTCCAGAGCCTTTCGGTACTCAAACGTAGTTATCCTGCGGTTGAGCTGCGGGATATCCTTCGCCTTCCAGAACGGCGTATACTGGCTCATCAGGCTGAACAGCACGTGCTTTCCGAACCGCTCCCCGACACGCTTTATGACCTCCACCGAATCCCGGTAGTGATACGGAAGCACCAGATGCCGCACAATAACGCCCTTTTTCAGCATATCCCCGGAAAAAGCGGGGCTGCCGATCTGCCTTACCATTTCTGCAACGGCGTTCATCGCCGTTTCAAAGTAATGCGGAGCCTGCGAAAGCTCCACGGCAAGCTCATCGGAATAGTACTTGACGTCCGGCAGGTAGATATCGACATATCCCTCCAGCGCCCGGAGCGTTTCCACACGCTCGTAGCCGCCGGTGTTGTACACCACCGGGATAGTCAGCCGTGGCTTTGCGATGTCCAGTGCGCGTATTATCTGCGGAACGAACGGCGTGGGACTTACAAGGTTGATGTTATACGCGCCGCGCTGCTGGAGCTCAAGGAATATTTCAGTGAGCCGCTCTACAGTTACGTCCTTCCCGAATCCGCCCGCGCTGACATCGTGGTTCTGACAGAACACGCACCTCATCACGCAGCCGGAAAAAAACACAGTTCCGCTGCCGGTCTGCCCGGAATCGTCCGGGTCGCCGCTTATGCACGGCTCCTCCCACTGGTGGAGCGCAGCCCTTGCAAGCCGGGGAGCCTCCCCCATGCCGCAGAAACCCCGGAAAGCGCTGCGGTCAACGCCGCATTCCCTTGGGCAGAGTCTGCAAATCATTATATCACCTCTGAAAAATCCGGAGAGCAGAACTCTCCGGACATAATCTTTAATTAATGCGGATTTACTGCTGCGCGTCTGCCGTAACGGTTTTAATAAGCTCGTAGGAAGCCGCAAGCTTGCCGTTATTATCATGGGAAAGATCCATCTTCACCGCGAGTGAATCGTTCGATATCTGCGTGAAATCAAGCGGATTTACCGCGTCCACATTGTAGACGTAAACGAAGGTTATCGACGGCATTTGTGTGAAATCACTGCTGTTAACGATAACGCGGAAGCTGTCGCAGTCCTGGAAAGCAAACGCCGCCTCGGAATCCGCACCGGTGACTATCGGGTCTATAACGCGCTGACGCTCTGTGAATACAACGTCCTGGATATCCTGCGCCTCGGCAGTGCCGGCGTCGTAGACGTTCTGCGCGGCAATTATCCTGCCGTTGGTGACAACCGTATTGAGCTGCATTTTGGAGTGGCGGTAATCCGGAGACGCCGGGTCGCCGTTCTCGTCAAGGCCATTAAGCACCTGACCGTCGATAATGTAAGTGGAGGAGTCCGCCTGGGTCACGCTTATGGTGAACACCGGGGCGTAGATTATATTCTGATACTGCGCCAGCACCTCGGTTATGTCGGATTTCTGCACCGACTCCGTGTCGGATTCGTTCATCTTCACAATTATCTCGGAGAGAGTCTCGTTTGCGTTGAGGTCGGTGGTGTAAACGCGGGTTATCTGCGCGTTGGTGCCGTTCTCATTCTTGAGGTCGCCGCAGAATATCATCTCCCGGGCGTTCAGCATTAGTATCATATACGCGATGAGTCCCAGTATCACCAGCGATATCAGAACTATTCCAATTACTACTTTCATTGTTTACCTCAAATGCAATATAAATTTGTGTCCCAATCCGGAATATACGGGTGATGTCTCATGTAGAACTTGTATTTCCGGTTCAGCTCCGCTATCTGGAGCGGTATCGCGAACATGTCCTCGTTGCGGTGGTACAGCGCGACCGAGAGCTTCGGACGATGCGCTGTGATCGTCTTTTTCGCACCGTCTATCGCCTGCTTCTCGCTGCCCTCTACGTCGTACTTTATGAACGTCGCCGCGTCGCCCTGGAGCATGTGATCCACGCTCATCATGCTGACCTCGCGGAATCTCGCGGGATTCGCCAGCTTTTTCGGGTCAGCCGCGTCAACATGGGAGCTTCTCCCCGCCCTCAAGCTGAACATCATCGTGGTCTCAGTATCCCAGGCGCCGCAGTTGTACGCCTCAAGCAATCCGAAGCCTATCATATACAGCCGGCGCTTGAGCTTGATGTAATTGCGGTGATCCGGCTCCATGGCGTATATCTTGCGGAACTGCATTCCGGTCTCGTTCAGGAACTTCACGATAGTGTCGCCGTTGTACGCGCCGAGGTCTACATATGTCTCCTGCGCGCCTATACGGAGCAGGTCGTACATCTCCTCCTCGGGGGACTCGCACTCCTTCAGGAGGTCTATCCTGCCGCTCAGCTTGTAGCGTATCACGTTCTCAAACACGCGCCTCGACTGTTCGTCCGCGAGCATGCCGTAGACCTTCTCCAGCTCCGCGCTGTGCTCTCTGGCGTAATCCAGAGTGAAAAGACCTCCGCCGGTCACGGGAACGTTCGGAGCGTAAAGCTCGTGCTTCTCCGCTATGCTGTAGATGTGCTCCATGACCTCCGGTATCTGGCTGCCAAAGCAGACCAGTATCAGGAAATCATCGCCGTAAAGCTCCTCTATCTCAGAGAGCTTCTTTACGCGGTATCCGAGGAAGCTGTGTCCTCGCACGAACTCGTCGCTCGCCATGATATCCGCCACCGGCACGCCTGCCTCGTCCAGCACGGACTTTATCTTCTCCGCGCCGTCGCCCATGCCGTAAAGCACTATCTTTTTTTCCGTCTGCCGCAGGTAATCCCACAGGCAGCTATCTATCTCATCAAGGAAAAATGCCATTATAATCCCCCGGGTCACATCGTACGGATACGCTCCGATTCCTTCACGCACTTAACGAACGCTTCCGAAACAGCGGAGCTGTCCAGATGATATTTTTCAACATATTTATCGACTGTCGCCCAGTCGCCCTTTTCGTAACTGTACGCAAGGTCGAACACGTCGCTGTAGACGCCGCCCCTGCCCATAAGTCCGTCCTTTATCTCCTGGGTCAGCGGGAACTCTGCCAAAGCCTGAGCCAGCGCCCTCTCGCCGCCGTATGTCACCATCGACAGCAGACCCATCAGGTAGAACGCGTCAGAATCATTCCTTGCCTCCGGTATCATCAGCGCAAGCTGCTTGCAGAACTTTGCCAGCAGACACGAGATACGCATTATTTCAACGTTATCGCTGCGGGTTATGCGCTGCATTCCCATGAGGTATATCCACTCGCGCAGGTAGTCAAGCCCAAGTATCACCAATGCCTGTCCGATGGAGCTTACGCGGTTCCTTACCCCAAAATAGACGGAGTTGATAAGCCGCAGCAGCCGCTGGCACATCGCGGTATCGCAGGAAATAACGTCCACGATATCGCTGAACTCCGGCTCCGGCTGTGAAATGAGCTGCATAACACGCATAAAATTCACAGGAAGCGGCGTCAGGCTGTTTTTGGACATTATCATAGGCTTCGCAAAGAAGTATCCCTGCATGAAGCTGCACCCGAGTCTCTTCGCCCATTCGAATTCCTCGCGGGTCTCTATCTTCTCTGCCAGCATAACTTTGTTGGAATAGCGGCAGATGTACGCCGTCTCCTCGATGGATTTCTGCGGCGTGCGGAAGTCTATCTTAACGATGTCGCCAAGCTCGAAAAGCTGACTGTAGCTGCTGTCGTACTCGAAATCGTCGAGCGCAAGGGTATAGCCGCGCTCCTTGAGCTCCTGACAGGCGGCGAGGAGTTTTTCGTCCATCATCAGGTTTTCAAGGACCTCGACCACCACAAGCTCCGGAGATATCATCTTCGGGACCCCGCGTTTCAGCAGATTTCCAGTGAAATTGATGAATGCCTTGCTGTTTCCGATGATGTCCCTTATATCCAGACCGAAAAAAGCATTGGTAATTACATCCGCAGTGGAAGCGTCGCCATCTACGCCGTTATATTGGTTCTGGACGCCGTTGCTGCGATAGAGCAGCTCATATCCATAGACGTGATTCTCGGTATCAAATATCGGCTGACGCGCCATGTAAACGTTCATCTGTGATCACCCTTCTGTGTGAAATCGCAATATACCTAGTACAATTATACAGTATTTTTGTGAATTTTGCAAGCACCGAAAAAAAGAAATAAGTAATTTAGCAATTTTGCACAATGCTGGATAGTTATATTTGGAAGCAGACGGCATCTGTCTCAGGCGGCGTCAAAAAAACAGGGCTGCCGAAAAACGACAGCCCCTGATATTACAGATTTTTATTGAGCGACTGACCCGTCGCACGATTAACGACCGCGCTATTGTAATAGCCGATCTTCTGGCGAGTCTGCTTGAGCTGCTCAAGCTCCCGGCGGGAATCAACATGCTGATTCTTGAACTGCCCGGAGATGACCTTATCCTTATCGACGATACGCTGCTTCATAACAGTGATATTCCGCTGCATGAGCTGTATCTCCTTATGCTGGTCGTCCAGCGGAGCGTTCACGTAGCTTCCGTGAACCAGCGTTTGCAGAAGCACCCTTTCCTCCGGCTGCTCTACCTCTATGACGCTTTCAAGCTGCTGCTTGAGTTCTTCCAGCTTCTCAATAAGCGCATTTCTTGCCAGCAGCGACTGCTGAAGCACCTCAAGCTCGGCATTGATCATGGCATCAGTCTGCTGGTCATATTCCTGAAGCACCTCGTAAATCTGCTTAAGCAGCGCGAGTACGCCCTCACACCCCGTTAACTCTGCCATAACAACACCTCCTCTGGATCACTTCTTGTGTCCCTTTGCCTGCGCTTCGATCTCTTCCTTGGTCATCTGGCTTATCTGCGTGAACGCGTCACGGAGATCCGCTATCATCGGAATTATCTTCTTCAGCTCCTCGGCATGCTCAGCGTCCTTATTGAGGTTCGCATTTGCCGCCGACCTCTGGAAGAAGTCGTAGAGCTGATCCAGATTCTTCGATATCGGAACATCCTTATCCAGCGAACCACGGAGCGCCCCGATAAGCTCCTGAGCCTTCATCAGCGCCTCGTGCGCCTTCTTGATATCCTTTGATTCGATAGCGCTGACGCCAATAGCAAGTTGACGCTCAGTCTCGCTGTAAAGTTTGATAACGACTTCCACCGGAGTCATAGTGGATACAGACTGCTTTTTATATGCGGAATAGGGATTTGACATGATGAATGTCCTCTGTTCTGTTTATTTTACTGGTAGCTTGATGTGCCGGTTCCAAGATAAGAGGAGATGTAGCTGGTCTGACTGTTGAGGTCAGCCATTGCGGTCTCCATGTTTGTGAACACCTTCCACCAATATTCTTCCTTTGTGTCGTAACGATCCTGGAGCTCCTTCAAACGATCCTGCATCTTCACCATCTCCTTGTAGATGGTGCTGTCAGTGGTGACGGAGCTGTCTGCCTTACCGGCCTTTCTTACCAGAGTACCTCTGGTATTAGCAGCGCCGCTGCTCTTTACCGCGCCGTCGATAACAGAATTCAGTTTCTTCATCATGCCGGTATCGCTGTCGGTGAACAGCTTTATGATAGCGTCCTCGTTATTCTCAAACGCTTTGTCAAATGCGTTCTCGTCTATCTGGAGCTTTCCATGTTCGCTCCACTCGCTGGAGGTCTTTATGCCCAGGTTGTAGATACCGAACTTAGAACCGTCGTCGAGCGTGACACTGGTGTAAAGCGCAGATCTCATCTGGCTCATTACAGTGGAAACGGTAGAGTCATTGTACAGTACGCCCTGCTTTGCCTTCTCCTCCCACTTGGTTATCTCATCCTCGCTCATTTCGTCCTTCTCGGCGTTGGTCAGCGGCTCGTACGTGTTGCCGTCGTCGTCCTTCGCAGGAGACTTGCCGATATATCCATACACATCGTCGATGAGCTTATTATAGGATTCAACGAACTTCTTTAGCGCGTCCTTGACCGTGGTGGAATCCTTTGCAATGTTTACGGTATAGGTCTCGCCGATAGTCATGTTGTCGTTGAATGTGAAGGTGTTGCCGTCCAGGGTGTAGGTGTTATCGTTAAGGTAAACCTCCTGACCGTTGATCTCAAAGATCGCGTTCTGACCCTCGGACGCACCAACAGTGCCGTTGTCGTCAACCAGACCCAGGCTTCTGCCAAGGGAAGTATCGCCTACCTCAACCTTACCAGCGCCGCCGAACTCCTTAGATTCCAGCGTGAAGCTGTTAGTCAGGGAAGAATATGTCATGGTAACGCCTGCGGCAGACTTATTGACCGCACTCATCATTGAAGATATGGTAGAATTTTTATCAAGGCTGATTTCCGTGCCGTTTATATTGAGCTTATAGGTTCCGTCGGCCTCGGGTTTGAAACCGAGATCCGAAAGCGTGGAGCCGGAGTTGATCTTATTGGAGGCAGACGCCTTTGTAAGGCCGAGTGTACCGCCCTCAACGGAAGTCATAGAAAAATCTACCGAGTTGCCATTGCTATCCGCAGCGGTAACATATGTGCCATCGAAATTAAATGTGTACCCGGCAACGCCCTTGAGAGCTTCCTTGATAGACGCAGCATTCTTATCCTTTGCGGCCTGCTCGTTGGAATAGGTGAACTTTTCAAGCTGCTCATCGGATACTATTTCGTTATCTGCAAGATTATAAGACTTGCGGTAAGCCGCTGTTTTCAGTTCCTTATATTCAGCAAGAATAGCCTCGTTACCAGTCTGGCCCTTGCTGTCATAATATGTGCTGGAAACGCCGTTAAATGCGACAGATACATTCTTTCCGCCGATTTCTACCTGTAAAGCGTTCACACCAGTGACAACGCTGCCGGTAGAAATAGCAACCTTCTCCTTAGGCTGAGCTAAACCAAAATTGCCCTTGTTCTCAGCGACGGAAACGGAAGCGTTTCCGCCTACCTGGAATTCAGCCTTCCCATCAGAACCGAGTTTTACCTGAAGGAACCACTCCTTGCCGTTTGCATCAGTAGCGCCGGTGGCTCCGGAAGTCTTTCCGGAATATCCGAAACTCTCCTGGAGCTTCTGGTTCAGCGAATCAATAATGCTGGACTTGGCAGCGTCCTTATCGGCAACATTTCCATCTGCGCCGAGCAGGGCGTCGGCTGAAAAGGATATCGTCTTTCTTATGCCGCCTACCTGTACGTCAAGCGCAAAATTCATTGTCCATGTCTTGCTGCCGTCGTCGTTGGTCTTTACTTCTCCGCTGGCGGAACTCAGCGCCTTATCAAG
>ERZ773168.3442-NODE-3442-length-11167-cov-2.962563_pt1 | contig 11167 bp, 8 predicted proteins | sample MGYA00511261_ERZ773168 | MGnify/ENA primary metagenome ERZ773168 (study PRJEB29015, sample SAMEA2737855) | human gut metagenome | biome: human gut; feature: human-associated habitat; material: faeces | place: China | collected 2012 ... | reverse complement strand
CAGCGAAGCGTCCCTGCCAGTAACTTTGCGCGTCCGCAGACGCGCCTCCAAGCTGTTCTTCTCCCCAAGATTCCGTGAAGAACCAAAAAAACTGCCTTCCCGAAAGCAATTTTTCGGGAAGGCAGGAGATTCACTCGTTGATAGCGAACATCTTCGTGGACAGATACCGCTCGCCTGTGTCGGGCAGGATGACGACGATGTTCTTGCCCGCGAATTCCGGACGCGCCGCCACTTGCGATGCCGCCCAGACCGCCGCGCCTGACGTGATGCCCGCCAGCACACCCTCGTGCGCCGCCAGCTCGCGCCCCGTGCGATAAGCGTCGTCCTCCTTGACGGTGATAATCTCGTCAATCAAATCGCGGCTCAGCACATCCGGCACGAAATTCGCGCCGATGCCCATCAAGCCGTGCGGGCCCGCAACGCCCTTGGACAGCAGGGGCGAGGAGAACGGCTCTACCGCGACGATGCGCACGTTCGGGTTCTTTTCACGCAGGTAGCTGCCGATGCCGGTCAGCGTGCCGCCCGTGCCGATGCCCGCGACGAGCACATCCACCTGACCGTCCGTGTCCGCCCAGATTTCCGGGCCAGTCGTGGCGCGGTGGGTGGCGGGGTTCGCCGGGTTGACGAACTGCCCGACGACAATCGCGTTCGGGGTTTCGGCGGCGAGTTCATTCGCCTTGTCAACCGCGCCCTTCATGCCCAGCTTGCCGGGGGTGAGGACGAGCTTCGCGCCATACGCCAGCATCAGCTGACGGCGCTCGACGCTCATGCTGTCCGGCATGACGATGATGGCGGTATATCCGCGCGCGGCGGCGACCATCGCCAGCCCGATGCCGGTGTTGCCGCTGGTAGGCTCAATAATCGTGCCGCCGGGGAGCAGCTTGCCCGCCTTTTCCGCGGCCTCCACCATGCCCAGCGCAATGCGGTCTTTCACACTGCCGCCGGGGTTGAAGGATTCGACCTTCGCCAGCAGATGCGCGTTCAGACAGTGCGTCTGCTCAAAGTGAGTGAGTTCAAGCATCGGCGTGCGGCCGATCAGTTCAGCGACGGACTTGGCAATGCGCATAACCAGCGCCTCCTTTTCGTGTCTTTCCTCCCGATAAAGTCAGGAGGAAGAATGACGGCATTATACGCTATTCCTATAGGTTTCGTCAAGTACAAATTTGCCTTTTTTTCGGAAAAAATTTGCCTGAATCTTGCGGAATCCGATATGCGTATGCTATACTGGAAGCAGATGCAAGAGAAACAACATCCGAAAGGCGGGATGCGGGTGGCTCAGGCGGATGACGAACGGCAGTTCCTTGCGGCGTGCTATCAGCGCCACCGCATCAGCATGATTCGCTTGGCGAAGTGCTATGCCGCTGACAGCGCGGCGGTGGAGGACATTGTGTCGGACAGCCTCGTGGCGCTGATGGAGAAAATCGACCTGCTGCGCACGCTGACGGAAGAGCAGGAGCGCGCGTATGTGCTGGCAGTTGTGCGAAACACCGCGATGGACGAACTGCGGCGCAAGCAGCGGCAGCGCGGGCGGTTCCTGCGCGACGGGGACGAGGCGCTCGCGCTTTATCCCGACCCGACGGCGCTGGAAGAGAAGGTGCTGATGCGGGAGACGATGGCGGCAGTACGCCGTGCAATCGCGGAATTGCCGGAGAAGGAGCAGCAGGTGCTGCGCCTGAAAGTGCTGGAAAACCGCACGGATGCGGAAATCGCCGCCGAAACGGGCTTATCGCCGGGCAGCATCCGGCAGTATCTCCACCGCGCGCGAGGCAGACTGCGCGAGAAACTGTTTTGAGAGGAGGAAGCAGCATGAACGAAAAGAGTCAGCAGGTGTCGGATGAGCAGATTGACGCCCTCATCCGCAGTGGACTTTGGCAGGACGAACAGCCGCTGACGGCGGACGAAGAGAAGCTGGCGGACGCGGCGTTTGCGCGGGCAATGGCGAAAATCGACCGCAAGGCGAAGCGGCAGAAGCGCCGGACTGTCCTGCATATGCTTGACCGCGTGGTGCGCGTCGCGGCGTGCCTGATTGTGGCGGTCGGGATTGCGTTCCCGATTGCGCTGGCGAATTCCGAAGCGTTCCGCGAGCAAATCCTCCAATTGGTGCTGTCCATCAACCCCGAAACGGGCATGGCGCACGTCGGCATGGAACCCGCGAAGGAGGAGCAGACCGCGAACGTGCCGCGCATGGACGTGCCGGACGGCTGGGAGGGGCTGTTCTTCCCGACGTTCCTGCCGGACAGCCTGCCGCTGGTGCACTGCGAAACGACACGAGGCGACCAGGTGCACAGCGAAGCCTACTATGCCGACGAGACGCGCTCCCTGCGCTTTGAGGAGCAGGACAACCTCGACGGCTGGAACGTCCGCGCGGCGGATGCACGGGTGCTGACGATTTATCTGCACAGCGTGCCGGGCTACCTGATTGACCGCCAGACCGAGGACACGCACGAGGTGAGCATCATCTGGGCGGAAGGGAAGCGGATGCTGCGCGTGACGAGCATCGGGCTGCCGGCGGACGAAGCGGTGCTGGTGGCGCAGAGCGTGAAAAAAATTTTTGCGGAATGATGTCCCGTTTTGCCCCTTTGCAGCGTCTTAATAGGTGAAAGCGCCCGAAAGATGGTTCGGACGCAACCCGACGAGACACGGAAGGAGCGAAACACGATGACGACCCGATGGAAGCGACTGACCGCCCTGATGCTGATTCTGCTGACGCTGCTGAACGCCGGAAGCGCGCTCGCGGCGGAGGAGTTTTGGAAGTGGGGGGATGTGTACGAGGAGAAGCTGATACTGGGGCAGCCTGCGAAGGTGACTTCTTTGCAGGTGTTCAAGGATGAGTTGTATTTTGTGTACGGCGACTTACTGCTCAAATGCCATGACCCGGAATCTACGCCAGAAACGGTGTATGAACTGAAAAATTTAGTAGCAGAAAACGTGTATCCTGATTCTGTATATTGCTCCTATCGCAACTATCGGCTTTTTACGGATGGCGATGCACTGTATATTTTTGTATCGTTCTTGCAAAGGATTTATCGGCTTGATTTCCAGAATGGCGAAGTGATTACAGAACTGTATGCAACGCTGGACTATTCCACGCTGGAAGGTTTCGGATGGAATGTCACAAGTGATGGCATTTATTATTTGCACAGCATTGAAGATAGAATCGTAAAAATTCAGGACAAAATTTATATGATTGGTTCTGAATGGTCGCATGAAAACTATAAACTGATGCACTGCTTGCTTTGCTTTTCATTGGACACAGGACGAGGGGAAGTCTTGGCATATAATACTGATGAGATTAGAGAAGTTGTTTCATGGCAGGAAAACCCGGAATGGGCTTCGACATTGCTGGTTTACTGCAACGACGAAGAATGGGAACAGGATGATGAAGGTCAAAGCTATGTGATAGACAAGCGTGTCTTTGCGTCTTATAATCCAGAGGAGCGCAAGCTGGAAAAAACAATTTTGGAGATTAAAGATCTCGGATTGGAAAATCAGCTTAGCTACGATTTGCATTGGGGATTTTACATTTATGACCCAAGCTGCAAGGCTTTTGCGTGGGACGCGGAAAATCGTCGAATTTTCTTCATTCATGATGATGTTGCATGGTTCACCGATGGTGTGAAACCGGCGCGTGGATTTGACAAGACCGAAACCGAATCACATCTAATATATTACGGATTCTTCTGGAAGGGCTATTACTATTATGTGTCCTATTACGGTGTCTTTGTCTGCGACATGTCGTACTTTGCACACCCCGAAGATTATAAATAATCCCGCACAATAATCACCCCACGAAAGGAGCCCCCCCATGAAACACAACCTCCGAATGGCATTCCTGTCCCTCCTGCTGGTGCTGACGCTGGGCGTGATGCCTGTGTTTGCCGAATCCACCGACCATGCCATGGACTGGACGCACGGCATCGGCAGCCGCTACCGCACGGACGTGACCAGCGCGCTGCCGTTTGAAGACGAACTCTTCTTCATCAGCGGCAGTCAGCTGCTGCGCGTCGATGACCCCGAATATGAGCCGGAAGTCGTCTGCAATCTGGAAGACATCATCTGGTCGGAAGCGCTGAAACAGAGCGGCTATTACGGGCAGGTGATGCTTCTGGACGGCGGCGCGGAACTGGTGTTGTTCAGCGCGAATGAAGGGCGGCTGTACAGTTTTGTTCCCCCGACGGATGACACGATGGTGCGGATGCAGATGGTCACGGAACTCGATTACAGCACCGTGCCGCAAATGGGGTGGAAGAAGTTCCCGATTGCAAAGGACTTGTACGACGTGACGGTCGAACAGGCAGTGTACGACGCGGAAAACGGGCTGTACGTCATCGCGAAGGACAAGACGGACGAATACCAGATTGTCCGGTTCGACGTGGATACGGGCAAGGGCGAAATGATGGAATTTGCGCTGGAGGACGAAGAAGACAGCCACCTCATGCCTGATATGCCCGGCTTCTTCCGATGGAGCGCTGAAAGCTCGAAGTATGAGCGCGTACTGTACGATGGCAAGGAACTGACGACGGTGAACCTGCCAAACGGCGAAGCGACGAGCGTTGTGCATAACTTGGTCAACACGCTGACCCTTCAGCCGATTCAGGATTATGACGTCACGCTGGGCGATTATGTGACGCACGATGCCTACTATGCCTATGCCCCCAACAAGGACAACACGGCGATGTACTTCGTGCATGACAATACGGTGTGGGTCATGGAGTACGACGAGGAAAACAGCCAGTTCAGCGAACCGCGCGGCATTGACAAGCTGCCTTTCTTCGCCGAGGACACCATGTGCGGCTTCTACTGGCGCGGCTTCTACCTCATCCAGACGCACGACGGGCTGTACCTCTGCCACACGGGCGACGAAACGGCAAGAGCCTACCTCTATGGTGAGGTTGAATAACATTCCTCTATAAATTACGCGCCTGCTCCCTTTCATTCGGAAGCAGGCGCGCTTTCTATATCCTCAATTATTCCCCAATCGCGTTCCCGGTGTACAGCGTGTAGTACTTGCCCTTCTGTGCAACCAGCTGGTCGTGCGTGCCGCGCTCAATGATGCGGCCCTGCTCCAAGACCATGATGCAGTCGCTGTTCTTGACCGTGGACAGGCGGTGCGCAATCACGAACGTCGTGCGCCCCTTCATCAGGGCGTCCATGCCGCGCTGCACCAGCGTTTCGGTGCGCGTGTCGATGGAGGATGTCGCTTCGTCCAGAATCAGCGCGGGCGGATCGGCAACCGCGGCGCGGGCAATCGACAGCAATTGCCGCTGCCCCTGCGAGAGGTTTGCGCCGTCGCCCGTCAGCATCGTATTGTAGCCATCGGGCAGCTTGCGGATGAACTCGTCCGCATTGGCGAGCTTCGCGGCTTCAATGCACGCCGCGTCCGTCGCGTCCAAGCGGCCGTAGCGGATGTTGTCCAGCACCGTGCCGGTGAACAGGTGCGTGTCCTGCAGCACCATGCCGAGGCTGCGGCGCAAATCCGCCTTGCGAATCTTGTTGATGTTGATGTCGTCGTAGCGGATTTTGCCGTCCTGAATGTCGTAGAAGCGGTTAATCAGGTTCGTGATGGTGGTTTTGCCCGCGCCCGTGCCGCCAACGAAGGCAATCTTCTGTCCCGGCATGGCGTACATGGTGATGTCGTGCAGCACCGTCTTTTCGGGCGTGTAGCCGAAATCAACGTGGTCAAACGTCACGCCGCCGGACAGCTTGCGATAGCTGACGCTGCCGTCCGCCGTGTGCGGATGCTTCCATGCCCAGATATCTGTACGCTCGCTGCATTCGACCAGTTCACCATTTTCTTCTTTTGCATTGACCAAGGTTACATAGCCATCGTCTGTCTCCGGCTCTTCATCCAGCAGGCTGAAAATACGATCTGCCCCCGCAAGACCCATGACAACTGAGTTGACCTGATTGGACACCTGTCCGATATTGCCGCAGAACTGTCTTGTCATATTCAAAAAAGGTACGGTAATACTGATGGAAAGTGCCATGCCTGACAAACTCAAGTTCGGCGCGCCGGACAATAGCAGCATGCCTCCAGCAAGCGCTACGACAACATAAAGGATATTGCCCATATTCATCAGAATCGGCATCAGCATGTTCGCATAACGGTTTGCCTGACAGGACATTTCAAACAGCTCGTCGTTGACCCGGTCAAAATCCTTTTTTGTCTCGGTCTCATGACTGAACACCTTGACAACCTTCTGTCCGTTCATGATCTCTTCCACAAAGCCCTCTGTCTTGCCGACTGCGATCTGCTGCTTTAAGAAAAAATGTGCCGAGCTGCTGCCGACCTTTTTGGTAACGACAAACATCAATGCAACGCCACAGAGCACGACCAAAAGCAGCCACATGCTGTAATACAGCATGATTGAAAAAATCGTAACCACGGTGATACAGGAAATCAACAGCTGCGGAATACTCTGAGAAATCAGCTGGCGCAGCGTGTCGATATCGTTAGTATAATAGCTCATGATATCGCCGTGGTTATGTGTATCAAAATACTTGATCGGCAAATCCTGCATGCGGTTGAACATTTTTTCCCGCATCTTCTTCAGGGAGCCCTGTGTGATAATCGCCATTCCATAGGAATACGCATAGCCTGCTGCCAGAGACAGCGCATACAGTACAACCAGGATGAGGACCAGTCTGGTCACCGTCGGCGCTGCCGCCGCCCAGTCCTTCGTCTGCCAGTACTGCTCGACCACTGCGATGATATTCTGCTGGAAAATAGCGGGAATCGAGCTGATCAGTGCATTCAGTACGATGCAGACCAAAACTAACGGCAGAAGTACCGGATAAAACTCGAACAGCATCCTGATCAGACGCTTCATCGTTCCTTTTTTCGCCTGTCCCTTATTTTTCATCAGAATCACCTCCCTTGTTCTGGGAAGTATATACTTCCCGGTAAATCTCGCTCGTCTTGAGAAGCTCTTCATGGGTGCCGATATTGCAGATCGTACCGCCGTCCATGACCAGAATCCGATCCGCATCCTGCACGGAGGAAATTCTCTGTGCGATGATGATCTTGGTCGTTTCCGGAATGTATTCGCGCAGCGCTTTGCGGATCTGTGCGTCCGTCCTGGTATCCACCGCACTGGTCGAATCGTCGAGAATCAGGATCTTCGGCTTCTTTAACAGCGCTCTTGCGATACAAAGTCTCTGCTTCTGACCGCCGGACACATTGCTGCCTCCCTGTTCGATATGCGTATCGTATTGAACCGGGAACTGCATGATAAATTCATCCGCCTGCGCCAGACGGCATGCTTCCTTTAATTCCTCATCCGTCGCGTTCTGGTTGCCCCAGCGCAGGTTTTCCTTGATCGTTCCGGAAAACAGAATATTTTTCTGTAATACGACTGCTACCTGGTTGCGCAGCACTTCCAGATCATATTCTCTGACGTCTTTTCCGCCAACCTTTACAACGCCCTCTGTCGCGTCATAAAGTCTGGAAATCAGTTGGATCAGGGAAGACTTCGAAGAACCGGTGCCACCGATAATTCCAATCGTCTCCCCGGAACGGATATGCAGATCGATATCGGCAAGCGCCATCTTCTCCGCCTGCAGAGAATATTTGAAACTGACATGGTCGAAATCGATCGAACCATCTGCCACTTCCTCCACCGGGTCTGCAGGACTTGTCAGCGTACTGTCCTCTTTTAACACTTCCACGATTCGCTGTGCGGATTCCGCAGCCATCGTCACCATGACAAATACCATCGAGAACATCATCAGGCTATTTAATATCTGGAAGCTGTATACTAAAAGGGCAGAAAACTGTCCGACGTCCAGATCCAGACCGCCGCTCGTGATGATCGTATAAGAACCAAAGGACAGGACAAAAATCATAACCACATACAGGCAGAACTGCATCAGAGGGCTGTTGATCGCCAGAATCTTCTCCGCGCGGGTGAAATCCTGACAAACCTCTTCTGCCGCATGATGGAATTTTTCTTTTTCGTACGCCTCGCGCACAAAGGATTTTACCACGCGCATGCCCTTGACATTTTCCTGAATCGAATTGTTCAGAGCATCGTACTTACGGAATACCCGTTTAAACAGCGGGCCTACCTTATGGATCACGGCAAACAGTCCGATCCCCAGAATCGGGATGACCACCAGGAAGATCAGCGCCATCTTTCCGCCCATAATAAACGCCATCGTAAAGGAAAAGATCAACATCAGCGGGCTGCGGATCGCAAGTCGGATCAGCATCATAAATGCCAGCTGGACGTTCATAACGTCCGTCGTCATTCTCGTCACTAAAGACGAGGTAGAAAATTTGTCGATGTTTTCAAAGGAAAAATCCTGAATCCGGTAAAACATATCCTTGCGCAGGTTTTTGGCGAATCCGCAGGACGCGGACGCGCAGACCGAACCGGCACCGGCTCCGAATGCGAGAGACATAAGCGCCATCACCACCAGAATCAGACCGTACCGTGAAATGACGCTCATACCGCTTCCGGCTTTGATTTCATTGACCAGCTGAGCGACTACAAACGGGATGATACATTCCATGACCACTTCCAGAGATACCAGAATCGGTGTCAGGATCGAATCACGCTTGTATTCCCTGATCGACTTCATCAGTTCTTTTATCATACTTTTTACATTTGTCTCCTTTCATCTGTGAAATTGCCCGTTCACACGAGCTTTGTGTCCACCTTTTGCCCCGGCAGGCTATGTATACGCTCAAACCGGTGCGTAAAGAGGAAAAAAAGCGGCGGGCGATAAGGCTCGCACGCCGACTTTTTCTGATCTATGCAGATATGAAATAATTATACATGGATTTTCTTGCAAGTCAAGTCCCGGAATCCAGATGTACATCCATCTGTGGATACGGAATGCGGATGCCCGCTTCATCGAATCCGTATTTGATATCCTCCAGCATCGTATAGCGCGCCTGCCAGTAGTTTTCCTTCTTCGCCCAGAATTTCACAACAAGGACAACACTGCTGTCTGCCAGTTCGTCTACGTTGACTGCGATCTCCCGCTCCGGAAGCACATACGGGTTTTTCTTCGCAATTTCCTGCACTGCTTTCCGTGCGCTGCGGATATCAGAATCATACGAAATTCCGACTTTCAAATCCACACGCCGTTCCGCCTCATCCGTCACGTTCGTCAGGCTGCTGTTTGCGAGGTTTCCGTTCGGGATCAGAATAATCTGATTGTCATAGGTTGCAAGCTTCGTATAAAAGACAGATATCTGCTGAACAATCCCTTCGTTACCGCCCCCTTCAATGATATAATCTCCGACATGAAACGGCTTCAGCATCATAATCAGGATTCCGCCAATACAGTTACTTAAGCTTCCCTGGATCGCCAGACCGATCGTTACGCCGACCGAACCGATCACCGTCGCAATGCTTGCTGCCTCCACACCAAACAGCTGCAGAATCATGAACACCAGAATCGTATACGAAACAAACTTAATCGAGGAATCCAGAAACTGCGCCGCTTCCTCCGACGCGCTGGAACGCTCCATCGCCCGTCTGATAAAATGCCGGATCATCGCAATCAGTCTGCTGCCGATCGCAAACAGGATGAGCGCCAGCACCGTGCGGACGCCCAGCCCCAGAAGCTTGTCCGGCAGCTCGTTTAAGTAGCGTTCCAGCAGGCTCAGCTGTTTTTCCATATCCTTTAAGGATTCGTCCGGCGCGAGGCTTTCTATCTCTTCGCCTGTCAGCGTCACAGAGGATGTCAAAAATGCTGCGCCGGACATCAGCACCTTTCTCATGCTTTGGTTCCTTTCGTCACTTTCGCGGAAGAGGTAGACTTCTTAGCTACAGAGGCAGGCTTCTTAGCCGTCGGCTCTTTCGGTGCGACAGCCTTCGCGGTCGCTGTCTTTTTGCGGGTCGTGCGGCGTGCAGGCTTTTCTTTTTCTTTTCCCTCAAGAATCGCGCTGTCCGCCTGCTCTGCCTTTTCGGTCAGCTCTTCCTTCAGGGTTTTCTTTTTCATGGCAGCTGTTTTCTTCGCAGCCTCTTCCACCGCTTTTTTGGCAGCAGCCGCTTTCCTTACGACCTCTTCTGCTGCCTGCCTTGCCACCGCTTCCTTTTCAGCTGCCTCTTCGGCAGCTTTTCTCGCAGCTTCTTCCTTCTTTGCAGCCTCCTCCGCTGCTTTTTTAGCGATTGCTTCTTTTTTCGCAGCTTCCTCTGCGGCTTTTCTCACAGCCTCTTCCGCCGCTTTTTGGGCAGCCTCGGCGATCTTTCTGCGCTCTTCTTTTTCTTCGTCCGTGTAAGGCGTATAGGCAAAAATGCTCACAGACAGCGGCGCCTGATGCATCAGAATCGAATTTTCCCTGCCGTCGGATGCGATTTCTTCCGCTTCCAGTACATAGGAGTTAATTCTTCCTTTTCCGCCAAAGGCGACATCGTCAGAGTTTAAAACTTCCGTATATTTTCCTTCAAACGGTACACCCACCCGATACTCCGGTCTGTCCACGTTTGCAAAGTTCAGGCATACCAAAAGCGTCTCTTCCTCTTTGTCGCTCTTTCTCAGATAGGAAAGCGTGCATTCGTTTGCATCAATGCAGTCAATCCATTCGAAGCCGTCCCAGCTGTCGTCTTCCGCATACAGCGCAGGGTTTTTACGATACAGCTCGTTTAACCGCTTCACAAACCGGCGCATCTGCTCATGATGATCATATTTTAGCAGTTCCCATTCCACGCCCCGCTCTTCGTTCCACTCGTCGTACTCTGCGATATCCTGTCCCATAAACAAAAGCTTCTTGCCCGGATGCGTCATCATATAACCGTAGCCTGCGCGCAGGTTCGCGAATTTGTCCGCTTCCTCTCCCGGCATCTTGCTAAGCATCGACGCTTTGCCGTGAACTACCTCGTCATGGGATAACACGAGCATGAACTTTTCGGAATACGCATAAACCATCGAAAACGTCAGATCGTTGTGATGATACGCACGGAAATATGGGTCATACTGCATGTAGTCGAGGAAATCGTTCATCCAGCCCATATTCCATTTCATCGTAAAGCCAAGACCACCATCGTTTAAATCGCCCGTCACCTTCGGCCATGCTGTGGATTCCTCCGCGATCGTAACCGCGCCCCTGCCGCGTTTTTGAATCATGCTGTTTGTATGCTTTAAAAATTCGACCGCTTCCAGATTTTCATTGCCGCCGTACATGTTGGCAATCCATTCGCCATCCTGCTTTCCG
>ERZ773168.3441-NODE-3441-length-11173-cov-2.297266_pt1 | contig 11173 bp, 10 predicted proteins | sample MGYA00511261_ERZ773168 | MGnify/ENA primary metagenome ERZ773168 (study PRJEB29015, sample SAMEA2737855) | human gut metagenome | biome: human gut; feature: human-associated habitat; material: faeces | place: China | collected 2012 ... | reverse complement strand
AGAGGTGCCGAACAAGGTGAGGCGGAGAGGGCGAGCCTGTTTCAGTCTTATGATCATTTCAGCTCGATTTCTACCGTTCCAGACACTTGTGCGATAACACCTTCTTCCGTGACTGCACCCAGAAATCCCGGCAGCTGCTGTTCCAGCACCGCCAGCGCATTGCCGCGGTGGCTGATGGCATCCTTTTCATCCGGGGTCAGCTGGGCGTAGCTGCGGCCCTCGGTGTTGGGGCGCTTATCGTGCTTTCCCACGCCGCAGTCGGCGGGGATGAACAGCGGGTCGTAGCCAAAGCCGTAGTCCCCGCATAGCCGCTCAAAGGCGATGCTGCCCGGGCACTCGCCCATACAGGTCAGATGCCGCCCATCCGGCAGGATGAAACACACCGCGGACACGAACTTTGCACCCCGCTGCCCGGCAGGCACAGCCTGCATGACATCCAGAAGCTTATCGTTGTTGGCTTCGTCGTCGCCGTGGCGGCCGCAGTAGCGGGCGCTGTACACGCCGGGCGCACCGCCCAGCGCATCTACGCACAGGCCGGAGTCCGGGAATACTGGATCATAGATCCAGCCAGGGAGCACGTCACCGTTTACCACTATGAAAATGATGTAGCACCAGTTATCTACGGCTTTGATCAAGATGTTCCGGTTGGAATTTACCCCGGGCTGACTATATGCATTCAAGACATATTGACAACATGGCAAAAATAGAATATGATGTAGGCAGCTAAGGAAAGTGAGAATTCCATGTGGCAAAACGAAAACCCCAGAGGGCCCTAATCCTCTGGGGTTTTCTTGTTCGTTACGGTGAACCACTCCGTTTAGGCTGTTGCTGCCTATTTATCTCTGTCCAGCCATTTGCATATGTAGTAGCTAACTACACCTGCTAAAACAGAGACAAGAAATGTGACGAGAATTTCTTCCATGAAACTCACCTCCTTTCTGCTGGAGGTTCGACAGCTCTTGTAGTATAATATAGTTTAGAACAAAATGGGATGGTTGTTTTAAATTATTGCTGATATTAAAAAAACCTATTCCAAAAATGACGATAGATATTCAAATTAAGAATAGCTTATAACCCCCAGGGTGGGTTGTGGGCTATTTTTGTTTTTGTTAAACTAAATGGCGGTTAATTAGGAGTACAATTTTGAAAAAATATAAAATGGAGATACTCAAATGAAAAAATATGCATTCAGACGACTGCTTCAGCTGATTCCCATTTTGTTTGCGATTACTTTTCTCTCCTATGGCATGATGCGGATTGCCGGAAGCGATGTGGTAACACAAAAAATGGAAAATACAGGACAGATTGTATCAGAAGATACGTTAAATGCAGCCAGAGAACAGCTGGGGCTAGACAAACCATTTCTGACCCAGTATTTTGTGTGGCTTGGGAAACTGCTTCATGGAGATATGGGAAACAGCTATGTATCCAGTCTTCCGGTTTTTGATACGTTCATATCGAAGCTTCCGGCAACGCTGCTTCTTACAGTGACATCTATTTTGCTGACCATCATCATATCAATCCCTCTGGGGATTCTGTCAGCAGTGAAACAGAATACGATTATGGATTATCTGATCCGCTTATGCAGCTTTATAGGAAACAGTCTTCCTAATTTTTTTGTATCATTGCTGTTGATGTATTTTCTTGCGATCAGGCTGAGGATTTTTCCGGTTATAGCCAAAGAAGTAAGCTTAAAGAGTGTGGCAATGCCGGCAATCACTCTGGCAATTGCCATGTCAGCCAAGTATCTCCGCCAGGTCCGTGCAACTGTGCTGGATGAATTAAGCAAAGACTATGTGGCAGGAGCGAAAGCAAGGGGAGTAAAGTTTTCTGTTACTCTTTGGAAAAGCATTATGAAGGCTTCGCTGGTAACCATCATTACCTTGCTGATGCTGTCAGTGGGAAATCTGCTGGGAGGAACTGCAATCGTAGAATCAATCTTTATGTGGGATGGAGTTGGAAAGATGGCAGTAGATGCCATTTCCATGCGTGATTATCCTATTATTCAGGCATATGTTATGTGGATGGCGATCATCTATGTTGTAGTAAATCTGCTTACAGATCTGTCATACCGGTTCCTGGATCCGAGAATCCGTCTGGGAGGTGTGAAACAATGAGTGAAAAGCAGAATAAAAATGTGACAGTGCGTGTACAGAAGATTAAGAAAAACCATATAAAACAAAAGCTGGTCTTTTTTCTTATTCTGGCAATAGGGCTTGTAATACTTGCAGTTTTTTCAGAGCATCTCTGTCCATATGACCCTTATGCACAGGATCTGGCAAGTGCACTTCAGCCCCCCAGTCTTCAGCATCCTATGGGAACAGATACATATGGAAGAGACATGCTGTCCAGAGTTATAAGTGGTGCACGAGCAAGTATTTTCTCTACCTTTATCCTGGTTGCAGTGATTGCTGTGTTGGGAACAGTTGTGGGTGTGTGCTGCGGATATTTTGGCGGAGCTGCAGATTCTGTTATGATGCGAATCTCAGATGTATGTCTTGCTTTTCCGGGTCTTGTGTTTGCCATGGCGATCGCAGCTATTCTTGGGGGAGGCATTCAGAATGCGATCATAGCACTGGCAGTAGTAAGCTGGCCGAAATATTCACGGATTGCCAGAGGGCAGACGCTGGCATTAAAAGAGGAACCCTATATTCATGCTGCCATACTTGCAGGTGACAGTTCAGGTCAGATTATGGTAAGGCATATCCTTCCCAATATGCTGGGACCTGTGCTGGTAACGGCCATGCTTGATATCGGTACCATGATGATGGAGCTTGCAGGTCTGTCGTTTCTTGGTCTGGGGGCACAGATCCCTATGGCTGAGTGGGGAAGTATGATGAGCAACGGACGAAGTATGATCCAGACATATCCGTGGGTGGTGTTATCACCGGGAATTGCAATTTTTATATCTGTGGCAATTTTCAATCTGTTAGGTGATACAGTTCGTGACTATCTGGATCCTAAGAACAGCCGTTCATGATAAGTAATATGAAAACAAACGAGGAGGAAAGAAAATGAGAACAAAGAAATTTCTTGCAATGGCAATTGCCCTGGGGATGGCGGTAGGAATGACAGCTATGCCTACGATGGCTGCTGACAAAAAGACCTTCGTATTTGGTGATACCACCTTTAATGCGGAAAATGAAGAGGCAGATATTAATCCACAAAACACATATGCAGGATGGGCATGTATCCGTTATGGAGTAGGGGAAACTCTTTTCCGTTATTCTGATACCATGGAAATAGAGCCATGGATCGCAAAAGAGTATGAAAATATTGACGAGCTGACCTGGAAGATCACACTGAACGACGGAGTTGTGTTTTCCAATGGACGTGCCTGTGACGGAGAGGCAGTAAAGGAAAGCCTGGAGGCCCTGGTCGCCAATCATGAGCGTGCAGCAGGAGACCTCTGCATTGATACGATCGAGGCTGACGGAAATACTGTTACCATAAAGACCACAGAACCGAAGCCTGCACTGATCAATTATCTCAGTGATCCTTATGGATGTATTATTGATATGCAGGCAGGTGTCAGTGATGATGGGATTGTGATCGGTACAGGTCCTTATGTGGCAACTGAACTGGTGACAGATGATCATGTTAATCTTGTAAAGAATGAAAACTACTGGAACGGAGATGTAAATGTGGATGAGATCACTGTCCGTACGATCTCTGATGGTGATACACTGGCAATGGCTCTTCAGGCAGGGGAAATCAATGCTGCCTATGGTATGGCATATGCAAGCTATCCCTTATTTGAAAATGATGACTTTACATTTTCCAGTACAGCTACAAGCCGTGCATTCTATGCGTGGATGAACTTTGAAAGTCCTGTAACATCTGACCCGGCAGTGCGTAAAGCAATTGCCATGGGTATTGATAAGGACAGCTTTGTGTCTGTGCTTTTGAATGGATATGGATATCCTGCAGTCGGTGCTTTCCCGGATACATTCTCTTTTGGCGGACAGAATCTGACAACAGAGAGCTATGATCCTGATGGGGCAAAGAAGGTTCTGGAAGAAGCAGGATGGGTGGATTCCGATGGTGACGGTATCCGTGAAAAAGACGGACAGAAACTGGAGATCCGCTGGCTTACTTATCCCAGCCGTCAGGAGCTTCCGCTTCTTGCAGAGTCTGCACAGGCAACCTTAAAAGAAATCGGTATGGATGTTCAGATAAATTGTACCTCTGATAATAATACTATCCGTAAAGACCCTACATTATGGGATGTATATGCAAGTGCCATGGTAACTGCACCTACAGGAGATCCGGAGTATTTCTTCACTTCCTGCACACTGGATGAATCTGCAAGCAATAACGGACATTATCACAGTGATAAACTGGAAGATCTGGAAAAACAGATGAAGCAAGAATTCGATGCAGATAAGCGTTCAGATCTGGCGATTCAGATGCAGCAGACAATCCTGGATGACAATGCCTATGTATTCTGCTCTTACCTGAGAATGAGTATGATCATGCAGTCTAATGTAACAGGACTGACTGCACATCCATGTGATTATTATGAACTGACAGCAGATCTGGATATCAACTAAACAGTAAGAATAAATGAAGAATATTTGATCGATGATATTTCAGGGGCAAAAGATATTTTGCCCCTGATTTGGTAAGTATTAACAAGGATGGTTTACAGAAATGGATAGAAAAATACTGACCTACGATTCCGTAGAGATATCATTTGGCGGGAAAGCGGTGGTTCATGATGTGAGTTTCTCTCTTAAACATGGAGAGATACTTGGCCTTGTGGGAGAATCCGGCAGTGGGAAAAGTACTCTGATTAAAGCTGCAATGGGACTTCTGGGTTCGGATGGCCTTGTGACAAGAGGAGATATCCGATATATGGATCAGAATATCCTGGATATACCGGAAAAAGAAAAAAGAAAGATTAGAGGTGCGGGGGTTGGAATGATTTTTCAGGATGCAGGTGCTTCCCTGTGTCCAATCCGCACGATCGGAGAGCAGATTTACGAAAGTATGCGTGCGCATACGAAGATAACAAGAGATGAGGCTAAAAGCAGGGCACTGGATCTGTTTGACAAATTGAACTTTAAGGACAGTCAGCGTGTGTGGGACAGTTATCCATTTGAACTGTCTGGTGGAATGAATCAGAGAGCTGGTATTGCAATCGCTATGCTTATGAATCCGCCCATCTTATTTGCGGATGAACCGACCAGTGCGTTGGATGTATCTGTACAACGTCAGGTTGTAAGGGAAATGCTTAAGTTGAGAGAGTTATTTGGAACGGCAATCGTGATCGTGACACATGATATCGGAGTGGTACGGGCAATGGCAGATACTGTGCTGGTTTTGAAAAATGGAAAAGCAGTAGAATATGGCACAGCAGACAGTGTATTGAATCATCCCCAGGATCCGTATACCAGGAAATTGCTGGAGGCTGTACCAAAGCTGCAAAGGAAGGTCAGAGTATGAGCATACTTTTAGAGGCAGAACATTTAACAAAAATATTTACCCAGAGAGGAAAAAATCCTTTTAAAGCAGTAAATGATGTAAGCTTTACACTAAAAAAAGGAGAAACGTTGGGAATCGTAGGAGAATCCGGCAGTGGGAAAAGTACCATAGCAAAGCTGCTCACCCGGTTGACTGATATCACAGAGGGCACACTGAAATTTGAAGGAAAAGACATTACAAAACTGAAACAGAGTCAGCTGAAAGAGGTATATGGAGATATACAGATGGTTTTTCAGAATCCGGTGGGTTCTTTTGATCCCAGAAGGACACTGGGTGACGGAATCGGTGAGAGCCTTCGCAACCGTGGAATGAAAAAGGCTGATGTGGAGAAAAGAGTAGCAGAATTGCTTGAACAGTGCGGCCTTGAGAAGGAATATGCAAAAAGATATCCTCATGAGGTAAGTGGCGGACAGTGTCAGCGGGCTGCGATCGCAAGAGCCCTGGCAGTGGAACCAAAAGTTCTGATCTGTGATGAGGCAACCAGTGCCCTGGATGTAACCATACAGAAACAGATCATGGAGCTTCTGGAAGACCTGAAAGAGAAGAAGGGGCTGTCTTTTATCTTTATTTGCCATAATCTGGCTCTTGTCCAGATGTTCTGTGACAGGGTTCTGGTACTGTATGAGGGAAAAGTAGTGGAAAGCGGAATTCCCGATGATATCATCAATGAACCCAAGGAAGAGTATACGCAGAGACTGGTGGATGCGGTACTTTCGTGAATGTGATTTTTTTGGAAGTGCGATAGTGGTATGAAAAATACAGGCAAAACTATGCCGGATAAGAATATATAGATATCCCCTTGGGTGGGTTGTTGACGCTTTAATGTGGTGCTACAATACAGTTGTTTGTAAGGTGCGCGCCAGATAAAAATAATATTTTCACAGGAAAGGAAGTATATTTATGCATATACCTGAAAATTATTTAAGCCCGTCAACATGTGCTGTAATGACAGCAGCCATGCTTCCGGTGTGGGGATATTCTATTCATAAAATAAAAACAGAGATACCGAAATCAAAGATGCCGCTTCTTGGTATTGGGGCAGCCTTTTCATTTCTGGGAATGATGTTTAATGTTCCGCTTCCGGGCGGTACAACAGGACATGCAGTAGGGGGAACTCTTATTGCCATACTGACAGGAAGTCCTGCAGCCGGGTGCATAGCGGTTTCTATTGCTCTGCTGATACAGGCACTTCTTTTTGGAGATGGCGGAATCCTTGCATTTGGGGCAAACTGTTTTAATATGGCATTTATATTGCCATATCTGGGCTTTTTCCTGTATAAACTTCTTTTGAAGAAAACAGGTATGCGCAAACTTAGCGCGGCAATTAGTTCATATATAGGTATTAATGCTGCGGCCTTTTGTGCAGCTGTTGAATTTGGTATTCAGCCACTGCTGTTCAAAAATGCAGAAGGCCAGGCTCTTTATTGTCCGTATCCGCTAAGTGTATCAATACCTGCAATGATGATCGGACATATTACATTATTTGGTCTGGCAGAGATTATTCTGACAGTAGTGGTACTTACCTTTGTTGAAAAAGTTACACCAAAAGCATTGGATGCTGTTCCGGATAAGACAGCATTTAAACCACTGTATATACTGATGGCTGTTCTCATCGTACTGACTCCTCTGGGACTTCTGGCAACCGGTACTGCCTGGGGTGAATGGGGTGCTGATGAAATCGCTGGTCTGGTAAGTGGCGGAAGCCAGCTTGGATACACTCCGTCAGGAATGACCAATGGATTTGAACTGTCAACTTTGTTTCCTGATTATTCTATGTCCGGGTTACCTGAGTGGACAGGATATATTCTTTCTGCTGTTGTGGGTGTGGCACTTCTGGTAATTATTTTTAAGATTATTTCTTCCATGATGAAAGAGAAAGTTGATTTTAAGAAGAAGGCTGCATAACAGATGAATGATCATAAAAAAGAAGAAACTATGCTTCCAGACTGGATGTGTTCCGGAGAAACTTATGTTCCATCTAAAGATAAAGAAGCATTTTTAACAAAAAGTACGAAATCAGTTTTATCTGTGCTTGCAAAAATGCGGTTTTATGAAGGGAAGGATGGCAGATTTTCTGCCACTCCTTCTCTGAAACTGTTTTATACACTTCTCTCTATTGTTCTTACTGCATGTTCGGGAAATTATCTGTTTACTCTGATCATGTGTGCAGCAGTGACAGTCAGACTGGCGTTTTTTCCGGCAAAAGCTATCCGTCAGATTCTGGGCGGAACAGCAGGTGCGGTTCTGTTTTCTGTATTGATCCTTCTCCCATCTGTATTTATGGGAACTCCTCAGACTTTAATTAATATTACTTCAAGAGTATATGTATCTGTAACTCTGGTTGGTATTTTATCATCAGGGACATCCTGGAATAAACTGACAGGAAGTATGAGAACTTTTCGGCTGCCATCCATATTTATTTTTACGCTGGATATTACTTTGAAATATATTTCGGTGCTTGGAGAGATGTGTGCAGCTATTCTTACGTCTGTCCGGTTAAGGTCAGTGGGAAAGAATCCTCAGAAAGCAAAAGCTTTGTCTGGTGTGCTGGGAATCTCATTTCTGAAATCTGGTGAAATGGCAGAGGAAATGCATGCAGCAATGTGTTGTCGTGGATTTACAGGAGAGTATAAGAAAAAGCAGAAATACACGTTATGTGCAGCGGATATTTTCAGCACTTTTATTATGGCTGGATGTATTGTATTGTTCTGGTATCTGAACAGAAAGATATGATAATTGACAGGAAAAGACAGAAGAGGGTAGTTATGATCAGACTTGAGAATGTATGTTTTGCATATGAAAAAGAAATTGCTCTGAGATATGTGGATCTTCACATAAACAGAGGAGATTCTATAGTTATCCAGGGACCTAACGGATGTGGAAAATCAACACTGATTAAACTATTGAATGGAATTATTTTTCCATCGGAAGGAAAATATTTTTATCAGGGACATGAAATTAATGAAAAAGCGTTAAAAAACAGCCAGTTTGCAAAATGGTTTCATCAGCAGATGGGATATGTGTTTCAGAATGCAGATACCCAGCTTTTCTGTGGAAGTGTGGAGGAGGAAATTACATTTGGCCCGGTTCAGATGGGGCTTTCGGAAGCGGAGATAAAAAAAAGAACAGAAGACTGCCTGCGCTTATTTGGATTGGAAAAACTAAGAGAGAGACCACCCTATCATCTGAGTGGAGGAGAGAAAAGAAAGGTTTCATTGGCATGTATTCTTTCGTTGAATCCTGAGGTCCTGATTTTGGATGAACCTCTTGCAGGACTTGATGAAAAAACACAGGATATGCTGGTGGATTTTCTGCAGAGTTTTCATAAAGCAGGAAAAACGTTGATTACGATTACACATAACAGACAGCTGGCTGAAACTATCGGTACCAGATTTGCCTGTATGAATGAAGAACATGAACTGAAGATGCTATCATAATATTGATAATTATCTTTTCGTTAAAAAAAGTACTTCCTGCGGACGAAGTACTTTTTTTAATGAGTGTTTAGATGCGCATTGCGCGGAGGTCTGTGCACCTTTATTTGTTGTCTGACACAAATCTTTGTGCGGATACATGAATCATTAAGTATCTCGCTGACTGATATTTAATGATCTCTGCATTGATTATATTTTAACAAAATTATGGGAAAGAACAAGCCTCCCAGGGGGATTTCAAACCATGAAAAAAGTAGTATGAACTATGCAATATATGAATAGGTAAATATCCCCCAGGGGTGTTTGACAATTGTTTACGATCTGAATTTTACTTAGTTACTGTAGCCAGAAGTGCTTTAATATCTTCCATATCATCAGCAAAATAAATTCCCTGCTGCCTTTCCTCGGTTGATAAATCTTTCTCAATCATATGCCGAAGTAAATCCCTTAAACTGTCATAATAACCGTTAAGATTATAAAGAATACACGGAGCATCCAAATGTCCTAACGACACTTTCGACATAATTTCCGCGATTTCTTCCAATGTACCGGTACCACCAGGAAATGCGATAAAAGCATCCCCCAGTTCAATCATCTTCGCTTTTCGTTCCGACATGTCATTTGTCACAATTAGATTTGTAACATCTTCGTACAAAAAACCTGCATCAATAAAAAACTGTGGTTCCACACCGGTAACCTTCCCCCCTGCACGCAGCACACTTTCTGCAATCTCACCCATCAGCCCGGATTTAGAGCCTCCGTAAACAAGCGAATTTCCACTTTCTCCAATCCATGTACCAAGTTCTCTCACTGCATTAGCAAGTGTATTATCGTTCCCTTTACTGGCTCCAAGATATACGGTAATATTCATAACCTCTCCTTTCGCATAAGGCATCAATCCTTTAAACATCCGATTGGTACTATAAAGATACCATCTTCTCTTTTGTATGCAAACTCGCCTACACCTATAATTATCATTAAAAATGACGGTGCCAGCATTTTGGAAGTGTCAATTTTGTTAGATAACGCCTTTAAATTAGCTGCTCCCTCCTCAATAAGTTTTTGACCACCTAATTTTATTTCAGCCAATCCATATCGACCATTTTTAAGATGAATTACCGTGTCACATTCCAATCCTGATTTGTCTCTATAATGCAAGACACTGCCACCTATTTTTTCTGCATAAACGCGAAGATCCCTAACACACAATGTTTCAAATAACAATCCCATGGTATTTAAATCATTTATTAAGTCCTGCGGTCCAGCCCCCAACGCAGATACTGCAATTGAGGGATCCACAAAATATCTTGTATCCGATGAACGAATGGATGTTTTGGATCTTAAATTGGGATTCCAAGCTGGCATATCTTCAATCACAAAAATCTTTTTCAATGCATTTAAATATGACGCAATAGTATCCTCATTTAATGATTCTGTATCATTTGATACAATATCATTTTTCAACATTGTATTTGCAATTTGTGCACCTTGATTTCTTGCCAAAGACCTCAACAATCTCTTTACTCTTTCAGGATTTTTGCTCACGCCATCTGCCCTATTAATATCTGATTTTATAACAGCCTCATAATAATCCTCTGCTTGTGCTAATGCAATCTTTTCTCTCATTCCAACAGCATGAGGCCATCCCCCTCTGCAAATCAAAAATGCCAATTTATCTATATTTAAATTATTTTCTCCTTCTAGGCTGTCTGGTTTATCAAATAAATCTTTCAAACTCACTTGTCCCGTGGAATCGGCTGATTCGTATAATGACATCGGTCTCATTGTCAGCCATGTAAAACGTCCCGTCCCCGAATGTGTTATATCCTTTGAATCTACCGACACTGCTGAGCCAGTCAGAATAAATTGCCCCTCCTCACCTCTTGTATCCACCTCGTACCTTGTAGCGTCCCACAGTTTTGGAGCAATTTGCCATTCATCAATCAATCTTGGAGTGTCACCTTTTAATAACCTTTCTGGAGCAATCTCAGACATCTGAATATTCGTTTCCCGTTTGCTCGGCTCATCCATTCTTAAGACACTACGAGCAATCTGCATTGCCGTCGTCGTTTTTCCGCACCATTTGGGTCCTTCAATAACAACTGCTCCTTTCGCCTCAAGCTTATCTTTTAATATTTCATCCACAATACGTGGTTTATATTCTCTCATAATTAGCCACCTCCAATAAAATTATATCATTTTTCGGCGTTTTGGCAATTTATTTTTCGGCGTTTTGGCAATTTATTTTTCGG
>ERZ773168.3432-NODE-3432-length-11201-cov-45.444375_pt1 | contig 11201 bp, 10 predicted proteins | sample MGYA00511261_ERZ773168 | MGnify/ENA primary metagenome ERZ773168 (study PRJEB29015, sample SAMEA2737855) | human gut metagenome | biome: human gut; feature: human-associated habitat; material: faeces | place: China | collected 2012 ... | reverse complement strand
CTGTAGTTAACCATCTCTTCAGCCATATCTGTATCACGGATACGAGACTCAGCTGTTGTAGTATTCTCAACTACGTTGTCGAGGTTGTTGATTGTGTGCTCAAGACGGTTCTGAACAGCACCGAGTGAAGAACGCTGTGAAGATACTTTTGAAATAGCATCTGAGATAGCGTCTACTGCGTATGTTGCAGCGTTACCAGAATCATCCTTTACATTAAGTCCCTTAATTCCAAGACTTGCAGAATCCATAGCGTCGATGTTGACCTGAATCTTATTTGTCATGTCAGCATCTGCACCTACGTGAAGGCTGAATGATAAGCTGTTTGCAACTTTTGCCTGACCTAACTGAATCTTATATGTTCCTGTACCATTAGTCAGAGTAACTGCTGTATCTACAGCATCACCAACACCTACTTTTGCACTTCCTTCTGTGTCACCAATTGAGTTAGCTGCAAGAAGCTCTTTTCCTGCAAGTTCATATGCCTTTTTAGCTGTAATAACTGTCGCATCATTTGATTTTACGCCAGCTGTTTCGTCCGCTGCTTTCATAGATGTAATTTCTTTTCCTGCAGCACTAACTGTTGCACCTGCTGCTGCAAGTGTCTTTAATTGATCAGCAGTTTTTCCTGCACCCGCAGTCCACTTTCCATCTTTATAATATCCAGCCTTTGCTGCAGTTTCAGCCGAATCATCTCCTGCTCCCTTTTGTGCAATATACTTATAAGTATCGCCATTTATTGTAATATCTTTTTCAGCGCCAGTAGTAGCTGCTTTATCAATTAAGGCATCAGTATCAGTTTTTGTGGCACCTATTGTATAACTCTTTCCACCAATGCTGACCTTATCACCTGCATTAAGTGTGTCCATAACAAATGTAGCAGTTCCATCTCCGTTATCTGTAAGTGTTCCCTTAAGACCTGCATCATGAGCTTTCATGTTGATTGTCTTTGTTCCGGCCTCACCCTTTAACAGATATGTCTCATTAAACTTTGTTGTCTCTGATACACGGTCAATCTCAGTTGTAAGCTGGTCAATCTCGTCCTGGATTGCCTGACGGTCTGAATCCTTTGAGTTTGTACCATTGGCTGCCTGTGTTGCAAGCTCATTCATACGCTGAAGCATTGAGTGAACCTCTGTAAGAGCTCCCTCTGCTGTCTGTACTGATGAAACACCATCCTGTGCGTTTGTAGATGCCTGGTCAAGACCACGAATCTGCTTTCTCATCTTCTCAGAAATTGTAAGTCCTGCTGCATCATCTGCTGCACGATTGATTCTGTAACCTGATGAAAGCTTCTCTGTGCTCTTTGACTGTGCGCTTGTTGTTACGTTGAGCATTCTGTTGGCATTTGCTGCCTGCATGTTGTGTTGTACTACCATAATATAATCCTCCTTGTCCCATATTCATGGGTTATTATGTTTGACCTCTGGAAATCCTTTTCCCGAGGGTTTTGCAGCTGCTTTGTGCTTATTTTTATTTAAGCAGTTGCGGTTTTCTATAACAAGCGGCTTCCCGGGTGTGACTTGCGCCACAGCCGCCTATTAACTTGATTAGTTGCTTTGCGTCTTTTTCTGACGTTCTTTCTCATTCCAGATGATTTGCTTGATTTGTTTCTTTGCTTCACTGGAAAACTCAGGTTCGGGATAATATGTATCTTTTCGCTTCGCCGGGTCCGGTTCGTTGTTGGATCTTGCGATATTCAGTTCTTTGGGAGCATCTATCAGTAATCGACAGTGCTTTCCTGTTCCACCCGCGAACACGATTCGGATATCATCTCCGATATTTACATATTGCCCTTCCTTTAATGATAATTTGAGCATTTTCTACCTCCATGCACTAGGGAATAGCTTCGTCCATGCTTTTCCGAATTATGCAACATTTTATAGTAAAATGTTACATTTCTTCGCAGATTAATAAGGGGTCAAAACAGAAGCTGATTAAATAACATCAAATATTTATGCCGTTTTAGTCATATTTCATCAAGAATTGCTTTAACTTTAACGCGATATAGTTGAATCCAGTGAGATTAATTAAAAATGATAGAAAAGGGTAAAGAAAATTATTTAAAAAAATTTTTTTCTTGGGGTTAAGTTCTAAAAATGGTGTCCGATATAGTAGGTGTAGAGCAAAAAATGTAACATTTTACTATAAAATGTTGCATTTTTTGCTTTTTATAATTACTATTATTTTGTTGTGGATTTTGGATATTCCAGGGAAGAGTCTGTCATGCGGCATGTGCCTGATAATATTTTCTACCGCAAAGGAGTATTCAATGGGAACTACACAGCCAATCCGAAATAAGGATGAACTGGCGGCTTTCAGAATGTACTATAAAGATATCCATCCAAACCGCCGCAATTACTGTTTAATTGTTATGGGATTAAACACAGCACTAAGAATCAGTGACCTGCTTAAATTGAAGTGGGATAACGTATACAATTTCGAGCATCATGTATTTCGCTCTCATTTTCTTATCAACGAACAAAAGACCGGCAAGAATAACTATGTCACTCTAAACTGCAATGCCACCGATGCTCTCCGGGCATATTTCAACGAACGGCATCCGACTGAACATGAGTTTATTTTTACAAAAGCCACCTGCAGGAGGCAGCCACTAAACAGAGTTCAGGCATACCGGATTGTAAGGACTGCTGCCGAGGAGACTGTTCAGGATGAACATATCAGCTGTCACTCTCTGAGAAAGACATTTGGATATCACGCCTGGAAGAATGGCACTCCACCTGCTCTGCTGATGGATGTCTACAATCACTCGTCCTATAAAGTCACACAGCATTATCTGGGTATTGAGCAGGATGAACGTGATGAGATTTATATGAATCTTGAGCTATAGTTTTATGCGTATTGAAATCTAATATAGCTAAAAGCCAGCCGTTTGCAACTGGCTGGCTTTTTTTGAGATATACAAATCATCGAAATCATCTGTTAAACCAAATGCATTCTGTTCTGAATCGAATTTCAAATCAATCTGTGACATATCTTTCATCTGTCTGGTACTGTTGTATTTTAAAATTAAATTTCATCTTCAGCACCACCTTCTTCCTGTAACCATTCTTTCAATTTATCCTGTAATAGTTTCTTATCCGGCAGATACAGTTTATACTGTGATGCATAAATATTAGAATCTTCCGGCAATGTCAGTTCAACCATTGCATCATTTTTTTCATTGCACAACAATACACCAATGGTAGGATTTTCTTCCTCTGTTTTTTCGTATCTATCATAGTAATTGACATACATCTGCATTTGCCCCAGATCCTGGTGCTTTAATTTGCCAATTTTTAAATCAAATAATACAAAGCATTTCAACAGTCTGTTATAAAAAACAAGATCCACTCTGAAATGATCTTCTTCGAATGAAAATCTTTTCTGTCTTGCCACAAAAGTAAATCCTTTTCCCAATTCCAAAAGAAACTGCTGCAAATTATCTAACAGCCTGTTTTCTAAATCAGTTTCTGAATAATTATATTTATCTTCAAGACCTACAAATTCCAAAACATATGGATCCTTCAGCACATCCTTTGAGGTTGTAATCACATTTCCTTCCTGTGATAAGCGTTGCACTTTGTCCTTATCCATGCTTAACGCAAGTCTCTCATAAAGAGAAGAATTATACTGACGTGACAAATCTCTGACTCCCCACTTCTCTCTGGCAGCTTCTATCTCATAAAATGAGCGTTCATCCTCATTTTCTATTCTCATCAATTGTAGATAATGAGACCATGTTACCACAAACGGATGCTCCTCTTCAAAAATCGTAAACACCGTTTCCGATTTCTTGATTGCAAATTCCGTAAACAGTGTTTCCGAAATTCGACCCTTATATGTTAAATAAAACTTTCTTGCCTTTTCCAGCGTAGATTCTGAAAAGCCTTTGCCAAATTCTTCTGTTAATTTTTTAGAAAGATTTATTATGATTTTTTTACCGTATTCAGCCCTGTGTTTTCCCTGCTGCTGTACTTCTACAATCCACCTGCCAAGAGAATAATAGGTCATTATCTGGACATTATTTACCTGCTTTGCAGTAATGTTTCGCGCATATTTAATTAATTCAATTGAATTCTGACATAACTTATCCATATTGATATCATATACAGATTCATTGATTTCATTCTTCACACATTCAATCCTCCTATTTCAAAGTTTTCCTATTTCAGAAACACTGGCTGTTCTGCTAGTCCGTTGTAAAAATCCACTGCCGCCGCAATATCCTTCTCATCCGGATGCCCCTTTGATACACCGCCAATCAGCTTGAACGGTCCGAACGTATCAAATCCCTTGCATGAAAACCTTCCGACAATGGTGTCATGTTTGTATGCTATCACCTGCTCAATTGACTTAAAGACAGGTCTGCCGCCATATGTGCAGATAAGAAACACATTTTTATTGTCTGTGAGATTGACTGATGCAAACTTAAGCACCGACCGATGGAACTTCCCGCCGTATACTCCTGATGCAAAACCTATTAAATCATATTCCGACAGGTCTTTCTCTACCGTCTGTGTCGCATCTATCAGCTCGACATCGTTTGTCTTTGCTATCTCGTCAATTATCTTTTTTGTGTTTCCATGATGCACTGATGCATATACTATTGCTGTCTTCATCTGTAATGCTCCAATCCTTTATTAGTCTTCCTTTGATTTTGCCATCAGCATCTGCTCCAGCTTTTTCTTTCCGGTCTCATAGTCTGTAAACACAATTCCCTCCATACCAAGCTTTCTGCCACCTTCGATATTCTCCGGTCTGTCATCTATGAACACACATTCTTTCGGATTCAGATTGTATTTATCAAACAGGCACTGATAGATACCGGCATCAGGCTTTATCATCCCAACCATAGCTGAAATGACTTTGCCGTCAACAAGTGACACAAAACTAAGTTCACTGTGCGTATGAAGCTCGAAGAAGTCCTTTGGATAATTCGATAACAAATACACTTTATAGCCTCTGCTCTTTAACTCCTTAATCCAGTCTGCTGCATAGTCGAATGCCTTTACGACAAAAGCCTTTCCCTCTTTGAAAAATCTCCTGATATCCGCCTCATACTGTGGAGCCACCTTAACCATCTCATCAATTATCTCGTTCTCAGGAATTACACCACGGTCCAGCTCAACCCAGACAGGGTTTTCATATGTTGCATGGGCTAAAGCTGCTATTTTATTTTCTTCAATGCCAATCTCACGCATTGCCTCGTCCGGCTGGAACCTGACAAGCACGTTTCCTATGTCAAATACTATGTTTTTAATCATTTATTTTTTCTCCTACAACCCTGCATCTCTTCCTGCAAAAAGCAATGCCATATGCTAAAATATCGCACCTGCCCTCATCGCACAGAGTCTCATCATATCTCTTCTCCTTAATCTGCGTCATAGCCGCCTCACACGCTGCATCAAGGTTTTTCATCTCTTTTGCATATTTCACTTCAATAACGATGCCTGCATCCGGATCCTCCGGCTTGATTAAAATATCACTGAAACCGTCTCCCGACTCACGATTTGACTTAATAAGCCAGCCCGGATTGCTTCCGCGAAGCAGGCCGAGGAGCAGACCATGATAGAAGTTCTCTTTCATATCATCAGAAGCCTTGGTATCAAGTATACTTATCATGCGGCTCATCACAATGTTAAGCTGTCTTGCAATCTGCTTCTCATCTTTATCGAGGATAGCTCTAGATAAAAGCTTCATGGTATCATCATCTTTTGCGACAACAGCCTTGAACCACTCCTGAATCTGGAGAACAAACACTTCACGCACCTCTTTATTTGGAATCACCAGCTTGTAGGCATAGCTCTCACTGTCAGGCAGCATGACCTCACCAGCCGTAGTCAGGTAGCCTGTTGTAAAAAGTACGCTCCACAGATTGTCTATAGTATTATCAATCTCATCATAGGTCAAGTCAAGGCGGAGCTGTTTCTCAACAAAACCACCTGCCACGAGCTTTTCTATCTCATCTCTCGTGGTCTGGTCTGCCTTGTCTACAAAGCGCTTCACCATGTCATTGCCACTGCTGTTAATCCAGAATGCACTCGGCCTGGCTGATGTGTCAAAAACCAGCTTCTTGGCAAAATTGATTACATCCCACGGACAATAAATGTCGGTATTACCGAAATGATAGCCATCATACCACTCCTTTACATCAGGGTAACGCTCAGCCCTGTCATAATCCGTAAGCAGCTTCCTGACCTCATCATCAGTAAAACCAAACTGTTCATCATGGGCGATATCTACAATGGAATTGATTTCAAAATTGTTGAGACCTGTAAAAATACTCTCCTTGGATACACGAAGACAGCCTGTGAGTACGGCAAACTGCAGAAACTCATTAGTCTTGAGTGCCTTTCCAAAGAGTCCTCTGATTAGTGAAACCATCTCTTTATAGTAACCATTCTGGAATGCCTTATCCAGAGGTACATCATATTCATCAATTAATATTACCGTCTTTTGCCCGAAATACTTATATAATAATTGAGATAAAATCTGCAGACTCGATACAAGCACTTTTTCATCCATTGCATTCTTTCCATCCTTCAATGCAATAATCGCCTTGTAACGCTTTTTTTCATTTTCTGACAGATATTCACTATCTTCCAAAAAGCCGAATCTTTCTGCCTCTATTCCTATAAGCTCAGTAATCATATATCTTGCATCATCAAATGAACGTCCTTCAGCACTCTTGAGTGACAGAAAAATAACCGGGTACTTTCCCATATATTTGTCACAAAGCTCTTTGCTGCCTGAAATATATAAGCCATCAAACAATGACTCATCCGTGCCAACCTCAAAAAAACTTTTTAGCATGCTCATATTGAGAGTCTTTCCAAAACGCCTCGGGCGTGTAAAAATGGTGACCTCTCCACCGGTTTCAACCAATTGCTCTATGAGCTTTGTCTTGTCAATATAATAAAAGTTGTTCCTTCTGATTTTTTCAAAACTATCAATTCCTACCGGCAGTTTTAAAGTACTCACCATATGAACCTCCACAAAACGTATCAATCCGCTATACTTAGCTATAGTATAGCGGATTGAGGGGCAAAATACAATTATTATTACCGTTCTGTGTTTCTTAGTTCTTCCTTTGATTTTGCCATCAGTATCATTTTCTCAAACGACTGTGCAAACCTCTCATCATCTTCCTCTGTGCGCTTTTTCGGTCCTTTGATATGATTCTTATGTGAGCTTCGTCTACAAATATTTGCATTTTTTTCCAGCCTCTTCAAATAAACGAGATTATTTATCCAGATACCTGAACACCTAATCACTCTCTATTCACAAATTTATCCCATGGTGTGCGCACTTCAATAAGGTTTCCGGACGGATCATAAAATCTTACAAGCTTCTGTCCTCCGTCGAGTTCTGTCAGTGCTGTGGCATATCTGACCTCATACCTCCCTGACTCCAGCTTTTTAACTACACCTTCGATATCATTATCTTCAAAATACAGTTCCGTCATATTGTTATATGGAATAGTCTGTATCTGCATGCTTTCCTTCCATATTCCGGCATCCTGCAATACCAGGCCCTCCGACATTATTACATTACCTTCCTGTCTCGAAATCACATTAAGGCCAAACAGTTCGTTATAGAAGTGGATTGACTCTTCGATATTGTCCACTACTATTAATATGTTCTTTAGCTTCATATGACCACCCCATTACAATGGTCCACCTCATGCTGAATTATCTGTGCTGTCCAGCCTGTGTATTTGCCATGTTTCTTTTTGAAATTCTGGTCGAGATAATCCACTTCAATCTCTTTATATCTTGTGCATGGTCTCACACCATCCAGCGAAAGACAGCCTTCCTCCGTCTGAAAAGCTCCTGATTTTCCGGTAATCACCGGATTAATCATGGCAAACTGGAATGGTCCGGCCGCAACCACTATGATATTCTTTTTCACACCAATCATGTTAGCTGCCATTCCAACACAATGGTCAAGATTTGCTCTCAATGTGTCAAGTAAATCCGTAACCACCTGTTTATCATCTTCTGTAGCATCCACTGATTTCTGTGCAAGAAACAGTGGATCACGCATTATCTTCTTTACCATTATTTACTCCCTTCTGTCCAGGTATATTTCCACCATATATGTCTCAATAAGTACATTAATTAATAAAATTTCATTTTTCATATTTAGCCTTTCATCTATCTGTAGGTTCATGTTAATTTTGTTTTTATATCACCGTAGAAATCATCTTATTATTCTGCTTTTTGTCAATATAGATTCTGATTTAATCGTTTCTAATTCATTGCTCCTATAGTTTGCAATATGAGTTCTGTCACATTCCCATTTGCTTATTGCATCCTCGTAATGTAACCTGCCCTTACTTCGATGTATAAGATAATCTAGATGAGAACAAATCTCTTCTCTTGTCAAAATCTCAAATTCCACCGCTGACTCTAGAATATACCAACGCTTAGAACATAAAAGATTATCTGTTGCACTTACATTATATCAAATTTTATGTAACAGTGACTCCTTATTTAATTCAAAATCGCAGTCATCATAATCGTAATCTTTCACCAATTCTTCCTTTTCATCAATATGGCAAAGTACTACACCTTTTTTCTTCAACATCCTATAATCTTCATCTAGAATATAGTATTTATCACATACATAACAATATGCTGCAGGTACTTCTACTCTTCTTACCCCGCCTGAGAATAACCCCAACGGAACGCTGCACTTTATATCTTTCAGTCTGTGTCCACCGGAAGTGCACCTATTAGTATTTACTCTTACTATAAAATCATGCGGACTAATTGACACAACTTTATTTGTCAGACGTACACTTCCTGTCATTTTTCCCAAACAAACATGCTTTTCTTTCCAATAAGCTTTCCTAAAATAGGAAATTTTTACTATCCTAATACCGTTTAATAGCATCTTAATATACATTACACAAAAAAAGATACAGGCGAACCTATATCTTTTTCGTGTAATAATATGATTAAAGGGGCAAAAGGTATCATCGATGCATGCTTGCATGCAAGAGAACCTGATACGAATTCCTCTTGTAAATATATTTCTTATTCTTCAATTACAAAGTTGCTTACATTCTTGCGGAGTTCTCCTGCCGAAGCCTCTGCTGTCTTAACACCTTTCATGACTTCTGCCGATTCGCCTGCAATAGAAACGGTTTTTTGCGCAATATTTGTTGTACCTGCAGCACTGTCATTTGATGCGGAGGTAATTCCTTCAATCGCCTCTGTAATATTGGAAATTGATGCTACCAATTCTTCTGAGGTTGCACTAAAATCCGATACCAGATCATTAATTTTAGATGCATCCATATTATAATCATCTGCCATTTTCTCAAAATTGTCAAAACTCTTCACAATATCTGTATCTACAAAATCCAACAGACGATTAGAGTCATTTGCAAGATTTGCTACTGCATTATCCACATTTTCCGTCACGGCCTGAATATTTGCCACGGCATCTTTAGACTGCTCTGCCAATACCCGGATTTCCTCTGCAACAACTGCAAATCCCTTTCCGGCCTCGCCAGCACGTGCTGCCTCAATGGATGCATTCAGTGCAAGCAGATTAGTCTGTCCGGTAATCGCAAGGATAGAATCAGCAAGCACGCCGATCTGTTCCACAACCTTTGCCTCTTCAAGTGCCTGCTCCAGCCTTCCCCTGATTTCTCCGAGCATCGTCTGAACTTTCTGTCGATTCTCCACCGTTGCTTCCTTCGTCTGTGCTGCCCTCTTATGAATTTCTTCTGCTTCCGTAGCCCCATCCTGTGCACGTATCGCAATCTCTTTCGCTGCACCATCAATCTGCTGAGTCATACTATTGATCTGTTCTGTCGATGCGGCAGTTTCTTCAGTACTTGCAGCAAGCTGCTCGGTTGTCGCAGACACATCCTCAATTTCCCCATTCAGATTTGATATACTGCTATCCATCGCTTCCACAACTGTATCAATATTTGCTGCCTCTATCTTTACCTGGGAAAGCAATCCGCATATTGATTCCCTCATTGTCTCAAGTGTTCCTGCCAGCTGTCCGAAATCATCTTTCCGTTTCATCATATTGTCCTGCATTCTATGCGCAAAATTACCACCTGCAATCACTTCAATCTCTGCTACAACTTTCTTTAGTGACTTTGTAATATCCTGTGCGATCATGAAAACAAGCACTGCAACAACCACAAGCATTGCAACACATGCCCCAATCAGTGTGATTGCCTTTTTCATTGCATAGCTGGAAAATACCTTGTCCTGCTTTTCAATAGCAGTATCAATATAATCGGTATAATTTCCTGTACCGACCACCCAGTCAAATGGTTCAAAATACTCACTGTAGGAACGCTTCGGTGAAGGTTTAGTCTCTCCTTCTTTAGGAAATACATAATCTGTGTATCCTCCACCATCTTCCACTGCTACACGTATGATTTCTTTCACCATCTTGTATCCGTTTGCATCCTCTGTCTCCATACGGTTCGTTCCCTCGGTATCGCTGCCAAGCAGAACTACATTTGTTCCATCTGACTGATCAATCCAAAAGTAACCTGTCTCTCCGTAACGCATCTGCCGAACCTCATCCGCTGCAATTTTCTTGGCTTCATCCAGCGTATAAGTTCCCGCTTTATATGCGTCATTAATCTCCGACAACAGGGAAATAACCACGCCCACCTGCTCTTTAATTGAATCATCATAACTCTGACGGGATGATGCATCCATTGTCTCCAATGCTTTATCTTTCACATCTCCCAAATCCTTGATGGAAACAACACTCCCAAGAGCCACAAGTAAAATAACCAGAACCAGTATCAGATTTAGCTTGGTTCTTACCTTCATATTCTTCATATTTTTATTCTCCCTTCCTTGGAACTGATCACTTTTGTATATTTTGCCCAAAAATATAAAGCATGTTATAAAATCAGTATACACTTTTACTATATTTTCGTCAATAGCGATCCACCTTTTATACGTTTTATCTCTCTCTAATCCATAAACTTTGCTGAGAGAATATGACTTTGCAAATAAAATATAAAAATAAGCGATATTAATCTTCCTACGAAAAAAATCCCTCTGATTTTGCCATCTCCCTTGCATGCTGCCTTGAGCAATATTTGCAGTAATATTTGTAAATCAGCTCATATCTGCTAACATTGCCTATAAAACAAACTCTTAAATATTAAAATTCTTCAATAAAAAATCCTCTAAGACAATAGGTATTTC
>ERZ773168.3428-NODE-3428-length-11209-cov-6.808858_pt1 | contig 11209 bp, 5 predicted proteins | sample MGYA00511261_ERZ773168 | MGnify/ENA primary metagenome ERZ773168 (study PRJEB29015, sample SAMEA2737855) | human gut metagenome | biome: human gut; feature: human-associated habitat; material: faeces | place: China | collected 2012 ... | reverse complement strand
TTTTCTCATATATGCTGTCGTCCGTACGTTAAGAATGTGTGTTAAACAACAATATAGAATATATTTATATGGAAACAAACTTTTAATAAATATGAAACAGAATTTTAATAAATGGTACTAATTTACTATGTTATCCTATGTACTTTTTTGTGTGATATTGCTAAGATTAGCAAGTAAGACATCATATGTTAAAGCATATTGCACAAACATGTGCATGAGGAGGTAAAACATGGAAGCTAACATTAGCAAGGGTGCCCGCAAAGGATGGGCATGGATACTTGCAGCATTGATGGTTGTAAGTGTCATTATTCCAACTACAATATCTACCGCAAAGGCAGAGGTTGGAACAGTACAGTTCAATGGAACAGCGCAGGGCTGGCTTGAATCAGCTTACGCTGAGTGGTCTATTGACAAGGAAGCCGATGGATATACAGCATATATCAAAAAGGCTTCACAGTCAGATTCAGCATATGCAAGAATCGACAATGAACTTATAAGAAGGTACAAGAGTTACTACAGGGTAGATGCCATGGGTCTTTCGGCAGGAGACTATGTTATCAGGGTAGTACCAGTAAAGAATGGAAAAGAAGTAACAGCTAAGGCTAAGGTTACAGATGTTCTTAAGGTAAGCTCATATGACAGATCAGGCTTTGCATTTTCTTCTGAATCAAGATACAAGACAGGTTCAGGAGCATATAACGAAGATGGAACACTTAAGAGTGATTCAATCGTTCTTTATGTAACTAATGATAATGCTAAAACTGTAAAAGCAGGCATTATGGAAGGAAAGGGCGAGAAGGAGTACACAGGACTCCAGACAATTATTGATGCATATACAAAGAGTGCCAGTAAGGGTGTAGAAACAAGGGCACTTGATGTAAGAGTAATAGGATGTCTTACAGATTCGGGTATGGATAAGTTTTCAAGCTCATCTGAGGGTGTGCAGATAAAAGGAGCAAGTGCTTATTCTAATATTAACATGACTTTTGAAGGAGTTGGCGAGGACGCAAGCATAAGCGGCTTCGGTTTCCTTTTAAGAAATGCAGGTAATGTAGAAATGAGAAACCTCTCAATACTTAACTTTATGGATGATGGTATCTCACTAGATACAGCTAACTGCAACGTATGGATACATAACGTAGACCTTTACTATGGCAAGGTTGGTGGGGACGCTGACCAGGCTAAAGGTGATGGATCTATAGATATAAAGGGTGATTCACAGTATATAACAGTTTCATATGTACATTTCTATGATTCAGGTAAATGTTCATTGTGTGGTATGAAGAGCGAGAGTGGTCCTAACTACATTACTTATCATCATAACTGGTTTGATCATTCAGACTCAAGACATGCCAGAGTAATAACTATGTCAGTACATATGTATAACAATTATTATGATGGTAACGCAAAGTATGGTGTAGGTTCAACTATGGGTTCTTCTGTATATGTAGAGAACAACTACTTCAGAAACTGCAAGTATCCTATGCTTTCATCTAATCAGGGTTCTGATGCTTTAGGCGAAGGCACATTCTCAGGTGAGAACGGCGGCATCATAAAAGCTTATGGCAACGAAATAGTTGGAGCAACAGGTATCATATATGCTAATGCAGCATCAGTTACAGGTGAAGCTGCCAATGCAGCAACATTTGATGCATATCTGGCTGCTTCTGCCGGTGAAAAGGTACCATCATCATACAAGACAGTAGCTGGTGGCACAACATACGATAACTTTGATACAACTAAGGATCTTGGAGTAAAGGCAGGAAGCCTTGTAGCAGCAAAGGATGTTCCAGCACTTGTTACATCTTCTAAGGGAGCAGGAAGCCTTGGCGGTGGTGTTATTGACTGGAAGTTCAGTGATGAAGACGACACAGCTTATGTTGTAGATAAGGATTTAAAAGCAGCTGTTACGAATTATAAAAACACAGAGCTTGTGGCTGTTGGTGGAACTAATGCCAACATAGTAACTCCAGAGCCTTCTACAGATGAAACAACAAAGGCAACAGAAGAGGAAACTAAGACTACAGAAAAGGCTACTACATCTAAGGCAACAGAAAAAGAAACTAAGACTACAGAGAAGGCTACTACATCTAAAGCTACAGAAGCAACAAAGGTAACTGAGAAGGAAACTACAGGTGCAGGTTCAGATACTAAAAACAGTTATGATAAGACAAGTCTCTCATATTCAGGTGCATATACAGATTTAAGTACAAAGAAGGATTCAGATTTTAAGAATGCAAAGTATGTTTCATCAGCATCTGATATTCTTACAGCTATAAGCAGTGCTAAGGCAGGAGATGTTATCATAGTTAAGGCTGGAACTTACAAGTTTACAGATACGATAGTTATTAATAATGCCATGAATGGAAAAAGCGGCGCTTATATAGTTGTAAAAGCAGCTGATGGTGCAGAGGTTAAGTTTGATTTCTCAGCACAGACACTTGATGGCGCAAACAGAGGTGTTGTTGTAGATGGAGATTACTGGTATTTTGAGGGAATCAACTTCTATGGAGCTGGTGATAACGGCGTGCTACTTGCTGGTAACAACAACATATTTGAAAAATGTGTATTCGAAGCAAACAGAGATTCAGGACTTCAGATATCAAGATATGACACAACAGCAGCAACTAAAGATTTATGGCCATCAAACAACCTTATAATCAACTGTACAGCATTTGATAACTGTGATTATCCAGACCAGGGTGGTACAGGTGAAAATGCAGATGGTTTTGCAGCAAAGCTTACATGCGGCGAAGGCAATGTATTTGATGGATGTATATCATATTGCAACTCTGATGATGGATGGGATCTTTTCGCTAAGTCAGCTACAGGTCCTATCGGTGTGATAACTATAAGAAACTGTGTTTCATTCGGCAATGGAACATTATCTAACGGAGTTCATTATGCTAACGGAGATATGAATGGCTTTAAGCTCGGTGGTTCAGGTGTAGGTACACCTCATGTTGTACTTAACTGTCTCTCGTTTAACAATGGGGCAACAGGATTCACTGACAACAACAATCCATCAGGTCTTACAATCATGAATGCCACAGCATGGGGCAATGGTAAGTCAGCAAAGAAGGGCAACTTCTTATGCTACAGAGCATCAAATAAGGCAGTGTACGTAGGTCTTGTTTCAGCAAATGCTATAGACTCAGATAAATTTACAGGTAATATGAGTGATTCTATATACTATAATACAGGTAAGTATTACAGATTATCAGGATTATTACCAACACCAGTTGTTAGTGGCGACAAGAAGGGTACAGTAGTTGATAATCCATCTAATGTATCAGGAATGTTTAAAAATGCTGTTGATTTTATCAATCTTAATGGTAATGTAGACAAGCAGTTAAGAAATTCTGATGGAACTATTAATATGAAGGGTCTTTACGAAACACAGGGAAGTTATTCAACACTTGGAGCACATTTTGGTGTAGCTAATCAGGTTATAAGTGTTACAGGCAAGACATCTGGTGAAGTAAAGCCAACAGAGAAAACAACAAAAGCAACAGAAAAAACAACAGAAACAACAAAGGCAACGGAAAAAACAACAGAAACAACAAAGGCAACAGAGAAAACAACAGAAGCAACTAAAGCTACAGAATCAAAGACAGATTCGACTGTAAGCGGTACCAAGCTTGTTCTAAATGCTAATGATGTAAATACAGGAAAGTTAAAATCAACACTTACTGTTGACGGCTTTAAGATTGTTGCCGGAAGCAAAGCAACAGTTACAGTAGATAAGAGCAGAAAGGAATATAAAGGAATAGACTTTACAAGAAGAATCAAGCTTTCTGGTAAAGGCAGTACAAGTGGAAGAGCTATTGCGTTTAAAACAGCTGGAGAAGCTAAGGTGAAGGTATATGCAACAAGCTCAAGCACAGATGAATCAAGACTTATTAAGATAGTTGATAAGAATGGAAAGGATATTACATCTACATCAAAGATTCCAGGAAATTCACTTAAGTCAGTTTCATTCAGAGTGCCAGTTGCAGGTGAATATTATCTTATAGCCGAGGATGGCGGAGTTAATATTTACTATGTTGAAGTATCTAATGGAGTTGCGTACTAAGTAAGCGTTAAAAGATCTTATCATGTAGGTTAAGAAAGACTTTTTGTCTTATGACGTTTACATCATATCAGTTATAAAATATAAGCGGATGTTTGTTATTCAGACATCCGCTTTTTTGGTAAAATAATAGTATGAACAATAGGTAAAAAATAAAATAGGATATGAATAACAGTATTGAAAATAATAGTATGAAATAATAGGTTGATAAAGCAGCAGATTGCAAATATAATAAATATGAATAAGATATTTTTGGTGTAAGAAATATAAGTATATGGCCAAGTATATTCAGAAATGTATCCATAAGTATAACTAGAAATATATTTTATAGAAAAGAGGAAAGAGAACATCATGAAGATAAAGACCGTTGCTATATTAGGAGCAGGAGCTGTAGGTTCATATGTTATATGGGGACTTGCAGGCTTAAAGGATGTAAGGCTGGGGCTAATAGCACAGGGAGAACGTCAAGAAAGGCTGAGAAAAGAAGGTTGTCTTATAAACGATGAAGTATACAGACCAGAGGTGTGGACACCCGAAGAAGCGCATAATACAGGCGTTGACCTTTTGATAGTTTCGTTAAAGTATGGAGCTTTAAAAGGAGCACTTGACAACATTGCTACAGCTATTGGAGAAAACACTATAGTTATGAGTCTTATGAATGGTGTTGACAGTGAAGATATCATTGCAGACAGGATAGGCATGTCACATATTGTATATTCACTTATAAAGGTTGCCTCTCATAGAGATGGCAGGGGATATTACTTTAATCCTGATACAACAATAGGAATTATTTTTGGGGAAACAGCAGATAAGGTATCTGCATCAGACAAAATATCAGAACAGACACTTGTGAGTGACAGGATAAAGTTGATAGATGAGCTTTTTGCAGCCAGCAGGCTTAACTACAGAGTGACAGAGCATATAAAAGAAGAAATGTGGAGTAAGTTCAGACTTAATGTAAGTAATAATCTTCCACAGGCAGTACTTGGTGCAGGTGTCGGATGTTACAGGGATAGTGAACATATGAAGGCTATAAGCGATGGTTTAAGACATGAGCTTGAAACAATAGCTAAGGCAAAAGGAATAGATTTACGTGTTATTGATAATTCATCGTCACGTGGAAGTGCAGTGCCGCCAACAGCAAGATACTCTACACTTCAGGATATAGATGCTAAAAGACATACCGAGATAGATATGTTTTCCGGTGCACTTATGCGTATGGGAGAAGAATTTGGAATACCAACGCCTTATAACGAATACACTTATCATATTATTAAGGCGATAGAAGAAAAGAATGATGGTAGGTTTGATTACGATAAGGGAAATGAAGAATTGACATATGCAAGGTGAAATTTGAAAAGAGTTACTACTGATTGAAGAATAGGAACACAAAAAGTATCTTATTCTTGTTGGTACAAGCTATGGATTTGATGCCAAGCTTGCAGAAATAAAAGGTATGTTTAAAATATGCGGTATTAATCCTGGTGAGTTTATCTTAGATGGTAAGCCTCTTGCTGAAAAGGGAGCAGCAGTTAAAGAAACAGTAGTTATAAATTCAGTTGCAAGAAAAGTTGATGTTGATAAAGAAATATTGCCACCAAATAAGCTGAATTATTTTAAAGCGAAGAAAGAACATATAGTTGATGGAATATCTTATTACGTAAGTACAAGATATAACAGAGAGCAGGGAATAGCACAGCTTGAAAAGATGCTTGTTTTATGTGAGGGTAGTGTGAATGCGTTTGTTATTACTGCTAAACCAGAAAAGGCTACTCATAAATAATATAATTAAAAGTGATTTTTTGATTTTTAAAACTAAGGAGAGGGTATGAAAATTTTGATTTTCATGCACAGAAATGGAGATTAATATGAAGCGAAATAAATACAAAGATTATCTATGGTATACGGCACTTGCAGTATTTATTATATGTGTGATTGAAGGTATATTTTTCTACCATAATGTAGATAATCCGTTTCTTAAAGTAACATTAAACATACAGAATGCAATTAAAGCGTATAAGATAGATCCGGATATAAAGCAGAAAGAAGCTATTGCGTATATGCAGGCAACAGGTGGTGGCATATTAAGTGGAATAATAACATATGTGTATTGTATTGCTGTTATTGTTGCGCCATTCTGTACAATAGGTGCATTAGCAGTTCTTATCAGAAAACCAGCCAGCTATGTCAGAGGACTGTTTAGCCAGAGAAATAAAAAGCGCGTATTGGTTATTGGTGAAGGAAAATATAAATTTCCTCTTATAGATGCATTGACTAAAGATTGTCGTGTTACAGTGGTTGAAAGCACTATACTTTCAGATGATAAGAAGCTTAAATATATAAACAAAGGTGTAAAGTTTGTGCAGAAGTATCAGGATATGCATATTGAAAGTGTAATAAAAATGCTTGATATATGTAAATTCAGTGATGTTTTTCTGTGTGATGATAATTCAATAGAAAATATTGAATGTTTAAATGCATTTACAAAGAGCTTTGAAAAAAATATAAATGCATCTGAAAATAAAGAGTATCTGCAGATTCATCTGTGCTGCAATGACAATTCAATGGCAGAACTGATAAGACAGTATTATGATAAAATAGATACAAGAACTTTTGATCTTGACATAGTAGATGTTAATAAAATGGCTGTCAATAAAATGTATAAAGAACATCCTGTATATACAGCTAATAAGGGTGATGATTATGATGTTCATATAGGAATCATTGGATTTGGAGATTTTGGCCAGAGTGCATTAATACAAGGACTTAATATGTCGGTTTTATCAGCAGAGTCTACTATATGCATAGATGTATTTGATAAGGATATGGAATCAATAATAGGAAGTTTCATGAAGAATTTTTCAGTTGATGTCCTGAAGGGATTGAAGTTCATAGAAGAAGATATATATGAAGGTAAAAGTATTGGATATTATGAATTGAAATTTCCATTTGATACAATACCAGAGCAATTTGGTATAGATGGAAAGGTATGTTTAAGATTTTTTAATACGGATGCAAGGACATTACAGTTTAACAGTATTTTTAAAAGATGTAATGACGACAAATTATTTACATATCTTATTGTGGCGATGAGTGATACACATTCAATGTCTAATACACTTATTGAATTGAAGCAGCTGTTATACAATAAGGGTGATAGCTGTATTAATATTCCTATAATTGTCAGGGCTAAGGAAAACAATGATTTTGCTAATATTTATGGTGAGAAGAATCTATTTACAATAAACAAGAATAAAGATATTTTTTCATATGCTTCTATAACTAATCGTGATATTGTAAATGATGCAAAGATATTTAATCATAGATACAATATGTTGTATGAAATAATAAGCAGATATAAAGCAGATAAAAATATTGTTGTGGATGATAAGTTTATGCTATCTGAAGATATAGAGGAACGTCTTAAGAAAGATTCAATAGAGCTTAAAGAGAATAAGAAAACATCAGAAGAAATAGATGAGGTATGGCATAATAAGGGCATATTTGACAGGGAATCAAGTATAGCACAATCATTGCATCAGGATATTAAAAAATGGATTATTTATGAAAAACATGCATATTCTCTTACAGATAACCGAGAAGAGCTTGAAAGAATTGAACATAGAAGATGGAATATTTTCATGATAACACATGGCTTTAAATATGAGAAAGCTGAAAGAAAAGATATGTATGCTAAAACACATCCATGTATTTCAAAATGGGAGGTTCTGAAGGTAGAAAAGCCAGATACATTAGAGTATGACTTTACACCATATTACATATTAAAAGCAGACAGATGATTTAGATGAAGTCATATATTCGTAATATACGGACGACAGCATATATGAGGAAAGCAGGTGCGCATACATCAACGATGCCAGAAGCTCCAATTGGATATTTCTAAGACTTTTCATATAGGTAACGGTAGTTGCCGCTACCGTTCGATACGGGACATCCGTGTCCCATATCGAACTTCCACAGACATCCGTGTCTGTGGATAGCTGGGTAGTTAAGGAAAAGTCTAAGAACTATCACAATTGGACTTCAAGTGCATCTTATGATGTATGCGCACCTGCTTTCCTCATATATGCTGTCTGATTTTGACTTAATTTACGAAAAATGAATGATTCAATCAAACTATTGTTTGAAATTGTTATTGTACATTATTGTTATTTGGTGTATTATTGCCATTTATATTTCTGTTATCGTTCATATTTTTTCCGCCATTCATGTTACCTCCACGGCCACCACCATTAAAACCGCCTGGATTGCTGCCAAAGCCGCCGGCATTGGATGCACCCATGGTTCCTGCAGATTGTGTCCAGTTTGTTAATGAAGAACCATCGCAGTAAAGAGTGTATTCAGTGTTTGTTGTAAGAGCAGATGCGCATATCCAGCCATTTGAGTAACTGTTGTTTAATGTAAAGCTTATTATTTCATTACCGCTGGAATCTTTTACTGAGTAGCTTCCTGAGTTAAATGATACAGAGCTGAATACGTAAGCATTAACTGAATTTACAGGAGTTTCACATATACCGCCTAAAGCTACACATGTTCCACCAGTTATAGTAATATTTCCATCAACATCAATAGAACCAGATACCTGACCTGATGAACTGCCGCCTTTCACAAAAACCATACCGCCAGACTGTGTGTAGCTGCCGTTAGAATCTATACCATCTGTATCGCCAGAACCGGTTGTTACATCAACGTATCCACCAGTTATATTAATAAGAGGAGTAGATGTGCCATCTCCGGTACATGCATTAATGCCATCATCAGCTGCATATACAAAGCTTTGTCCACCACTGATGTTGATTGTTATAGCCTCAAGACCCTCGTAGGATGTTAAAACATTTATATATCCATCAGTTATATTAAGCTCTTTATCTGCATGTATTCCATCATCACCTGTAGAGATTGTGATAGTTCCACCTGATATAGATATTATACCATTGCCATCTTCGCCGGTTTCAAGAACACCAGAATCTGAGTTGGCATGAATACCATCATCAGTTGAACTTATGTTGATGGCTGCACCAGATATATTTATCTCGCTCTCGGCTTTGATTCCCTTTGTAGAGTAAGACTTTTTAGATGAATTTCCTGAGCTGTTATTGCCTGGCATACCATTAGCAGCTCTGTTTCCACCGCTGAAGTTACCTTTCATGTCAGGATTATTGCCAGAATTGCTGCTACTGTTATTCATATCAGGAGGATTGCCCATGTTACCATTGTTCTGAGTATTGTTCATATCGGGTGGAGTTCCCACGCTGCTGGCTGAAGAACCGGAGTTGTCGGCAGCCACGGCTTCACTATAATCAGAATAAGTATCTGTATATATATTCAGATTTCCATCACCTGAAACATCTACACCATATGCAGCATCTATGCCGTCACAGGCAGCATATATATCAATATTTCCACCAGATATTATTACATTTCCTTTCTGTTTTCCTTTGGATGAAAGACTGATGTTTGATGTTTTGATGCCATCGCCTTTTCTGGATATAGCTATTATTTCACCAGATTCTATAGCTACCTCATCGTTTCCTTTTATAGCATTATTTACAGCATTAACCTTGATGGTAACATTTTTAATAGAAATGTCATCTTTGCTCTGGATACCGTTGTTATAGTTGCCAGTTACTGATAATGCCCCTTTTCCAACCAATTTAAGGTCACATGCTGCATAGATGGCAGCATTACCATTTTCACTGGAAGAATTGTCTGAATTGTCGTCAGCTTCAGTTCTTGCATCAACTATACAGTTATAAGTGTTTTCCTTAGATTTGATTTTTATATTATCAGCATTTTTAATATAAATAGGTGAACCGTTAGAACATGTGATGGATGTACCATTCAATACAATGGTGATTTCGGCATTATCGTCAGCATTAACTACAATCTGTCCGTCTGATAAGAGTCCGGTAACGGTATATTCGCCAGCCTGTGTTATGGTATATATGGAATCATTCTGTGTTATTGTAGAACCATCAGTTGATGTAATGCTGAATTCACCTGTTATTTCCGTTTTGTAGTTATCGGCATCATCTGCGTGTGTTACATTAGTATCCTGGGCGGTAATGCTGGAAGCTATGGTGGTATCAGTATTTTTGTTGTTGGTTGTATAGTTTTGTGAACCACAGCCCGATGTCATAAGACACATGGCAAGAATAACTGCAGCTACGCATGATTTGTTTACTTTTTTTAAATTAATCATATATATTCATCCTTTCATTCATTATTTCTTCAGTTAATATAGAGATTGCTACTTCTGTCCCTTACATCTTATCTATAGTGTAGGTGGGAATAGTGAAGAAAATATGATGAGAATGAGGATATTTTGTGTCCTGGAGAATGACAAAAGAAAAAGCCGAGGCAGGGTTTTTATTCCTGTATCGGCTTTATTGGTGTTATGGAGTGTTTATCAGCGCTTTGATGTCTTCTTCTGGTGTGGTGATAGGTGCTATGCCATATTTTTCCACAAGAAAGTTCAGAATATTAGGAGACAAAAACGCAGGTAGAGAAGGACCAAGACGGATGTTTTTGATTCCGAGGTGCAGAAGTGTTAACAAAATGCAGACTGCCTTCTGTTCGTACCATGAAAGAACGAAGGAGAGTGGAAGCTCATTTACAGTACATCCAAATGCATCCGCAAGTGCCAGAGCAACCTGAATCGCCCCATAAGCATCGTTACACTGCCCCATATCCATCAGTCGTGGCAGACCATTGATTTCTCCAAGATTAAGATCATTGAAACGGAATTTGCCACATGCCAGGGTGAGGATGATACTGTCAGAAGGAGTTTGTTTAACAAAATCTGTGTAATAGTTTCGACCCGGTTTAGCACCATCACATCCGGCAACCAGGAAGAAATGGCTGATTGCACCTGATTTTACAGCATCTACTATAGTATTTGCATGTGACAGTATAGCTGAATGACCGAATCCGGTTGTCACCTTGGTACCTCCATTGATACCTTTTAATGTCTGATTTTCTTTATAGCCACCAAGTTCAAGTGCTTTTTTGATAACTGGCGTAAAATCTTTTTTCTCATCAATATGAACAGCGCCAGGGAAAGCAACCACCTCTGTTGTAAATACTCTGTCAGCATAACTGCTTTTTGGCGGCATC
>ERZ773168.3426-NODE-3426-length-11211-cov-8.341431_pt1 | contig 11211 bp, 9 predicted proteins | sample MGYA00511261_ERZ773168 | MGnify/ENA primary metagenome ERZ773168 (study PRJEB29015, sample SAMEA2737855) | human gut metagenome | biome: human gut; feature: human-associated habitat; material: faeces | place: China | collected 2012 ... | reverse complement strand
TTAAACCCCCGAGAGAAAGGACGAGGGGTCTTGCCCCTCGACCCCGCTTACATTGGCAGTCTGTGGCTTGAAGAGCTGCACGCGCTGCGCAATCGGGTGCAGTGTACGTGGCTTTGCCACGGGTTCCTACGTTTCGTCACATTTTGCAACCGCGCCTTACTATCGTGAGGCGCGTGTGACGGCAGCATGGCGGCAGACTGCGTGCTGACGGCATTGCTGCGCTCGCCGCTCAGGGCTGCTTCTATTTCAGTTCTGTGCTGTGATATACATTTCTTCTGCTTTTTGCTGGGCAGCGATGAGTGTGAATTTTGCGTCGCCGTAATTTTGCTTTTCGATCTGAGCAAGTGCGTCGGTGATGGCGTTGAACAGGGTCAAGTACATTTTCAGATAGTCTGTCATAGCAAAACCTCCGAACATATTTTAGATATATTATATATCTACTAAACGCATAATACTTCAAAACGAGCTTATTGTAAATACACAATAACTGTATTTTGAGGTTTTTCTATGGCTATTAAGAGCTTATCTATTCGCATTGATGAAACGATGCTCCATAAACTTCACGTCGTTGCCGACTACGAGGGCCGCAGCGCAAACAACGAAATTCTGATCTTAATCCGCGACGCGATCGAAGCCTACGAGGAAAAACACGGCAAGATCGAGCTCTGATTTTCACAATGCGGCGAGCGCAGCAATGCCGCATTCCGCAGGCAGTCTGCCGCCAGACAAACGTCACTCGCGCCTCACGGTAGTAAGGCGCGGTTGAGAGACGTAACGACTCGCAGAAGATCCATGGCGAAGCCATGTACACCGCACCCGATTGCGCAGCGTGTGCAGCTCTTCAAGCCTCAAACTGCCAATGCAAACGCCTTTCTTTTGGACGGGCGACGCCCGTTTTCTTTCTCGGGAAAGAAAATGGGGGTCGCATCACGCGGCATGTATGCCGCAGAGCACTTCGCACCTGTGCGAAAAAGAAGAGCCGTCTCTCGAGAGACAGCTCTTTTCTTTTTTACAGCTTGCGGAAGCGCTCCGCAATGACCGCCGCCGCGTCAGCGGTCGACAGCGCACCGGTGTCAAGGTAAAGATCATACCCCTCCGGCGCGCCCCAGGCCTTGTGGGTGTAGCTCTCGTAATACTTGCGGCGCTGCTTGTCCATCTTGCGGATCAGGCGGATGGCTTGGTCGCGCGTGAGCTTTTCCTGCGCCATTTTGCGCTGGATGCGGTGCTCGTCCGGCGCGGCGACGAACACGGTGAGAAGCCTCACGTCTTCGCCGCGCAGCACATAGTCTGCGCAACGCCCCACGAACACACACTCCTCGTGGCGGGCGATGCGGCGGATCTCGTGGCTTTGCAGGGCGAAGAGCACTTCGCTCGTCGGTTTGCCGCGCAGCACATGGTGGTTGCCCTCGTGCACGGTCTGGAAGAGGTAGGGGTTGGTCGCCTTTTCGTCCGAGGGGGAGAGCGTTTTTTCCGAAAGCTCGCCGTACTCGCACGCGAGGCGGATCAGCTCGCGCTCATAGACGCGGATGCCGAGGAGATCCGCTGTTTTCACGGCCACTTCGTGGCCGCCGCTGCCGAACTGGCGGCTGATGCTGATGATGCGATTTCCCATAGTATGAATCTCCCTCCGCTTTTCTATTGTTTCAGCGCGTTGAGCGCCGGCTGGGGAATCGAGAATGCACGATCCGCCGGCGTGATGACGGCGGAGAGCGACACCGGAGCGTCGGAGAGGATGAGGTGCAGCGCGCCGCTGCACGAGATGTTGACGGACTGGAGCTCGCCCTGCTCGCTCACGCGGACGGAAATGCGTCCGGAGGAGAAGGTCACATCCTGTGCCTTGATATCCGGCGCGATGGCGGCGGCGAGCTCGCTCATCGCGTCGGAGTCGAGCGAAAGACCGTAGAGATAGCCGTCGCTCACCTTATCGCAGCCTGCGCTGCCGTTCAGAATGGACTGGTAGCAGAGGTCAATGAGCGACGTGGCATCGACGAGCTGCTGGCTCGCGGTGTCGACACTGTTGCCGTCCGCGTCGCAGATCTTGCTGCCGGAGAAGTAGACGGCGAGGGTGTTTTTTTGGATGCTGCCGTAGCTCTGACCGTCGATGCTGCTGCGGTCATACTGGAGCGTGCTGTTCAGCACGATCGGGCCGCAGTCGGCGGAAAGAGCAATGTCGGCGGACAGATCGTCCGCGGTCAGCTCGCCCCAGGCACCCAGCAGACGGAGCGCGTTGTCCGTCAGCGTGGAAGCGTCGTCATTGCTGCCCGAATGGATGGCGGTGAGCACATCATCGGGGATCACCGGCGCGAGCGCGTCGGTGAAGTGCGCGGCGGCCTCCACGCGAAGATCTCCGGAGTTTTCCGCCGTGAAGCTTACGTCCATCAGCTCACCGCTCTCGGCGGTGAGATCCACGCGGATCGCGGAAAGCGATGCGGCGTTCGCGATCTCGTCCGAGGTGAGAAGACGCAGCAGTGTGCTCGCGTCGTCGCCCTCGGCGGTGAGGGTGTAGCGCTTTTCCTGCCCGTCAACGGATTTCGTCACCGTGAGCGTGCGGCAGAGCTCGGCGGTCTCATCCATGAGCTCGGCGTAATTTGGGAATGCGCCGCCGACAGCGTAGGACTTGCCGTTTTCAAGGTAGATCGCGCCGTCTGCGTAGTAGAGCGCCGCGCCGTCGCGGTCGATGCAGGTGATGGGAGCGCCGTCCTTCTTCGTGCGGGCGACGGAGGCATCCGCGCTCAGGCTGATTTTGCCATAGGAGGCGTCGACCGTGACGTCCATGGTCATCGGGTCCTCTTTGACACGCGCCTCGACAAGGCGGTAGGCTTCGAGGTCCTTCTTAAAGTCGGAGTGGAGGAAGAACGCCGCAGCCGCGCCGAGCAAGACTAAAATCGTGATGAGAATAGGGAGGAAGCGGCGGTGCCTGCGCTTTTTCGGCGCGGGCGGTACTGCGGGCTGCGTGAGCACGTTTTCGCGTGCCTCGCGCTCCTCGCGAAGAAGCCGAAGTTCCTCTTCCGCGCGCGCAAGGCGCGCCTCGATGGAGTCGGGATCGGCTGCGGGAGCGGGTTCGGAAGTGGGAACGCTTTCTGCGCCCTCGACCGCGGCGGTGACGACCGGCGCAGCGGTCGCTGCTACTGCCACGGCGGCGGGGACTGCCGTAGATTCAGCGGACACAGGCGCATCCGCCTGAGTGGCATCTTCGACCGCTGTAGACGCGGGGGCACCCGTCTTGGCAGGGGCTTCGTCTGCTGTGGACGCATTGGCGTCCTCGCCGCGGACGATCTGCTCGGCCTGCGAGACGGCGCTCGCGCTGCGCGCCAGCGCTTCGGCGCGTCTGCGCGCTTTGCGCTTGTGGCGGTGGACGAGCAGAACCATGATAAGGATCAGAACAGCCAGCACGGCGAGCACGCCGAGCCAGATGCCCCAGACGTCGAGCGTCCGCACGGCGGCAAACTCAACGCTGTCGCCGCTCGTGGAGAAGGTGAGGTAGCTGCCCATCGTGCCGCAGTCGGCCTCCTGCCAGCTGCCGCCGTTTTCACGGGTGTAGATGCGCAGCTCCTTCTGCCCGTCGGGCGGGAGATAGCGCATGGTGTGCGTGTCCTGCCCGTCGTCGGCAAGCTCGATGCGCCACTGCTCGAGCACTTCGGCGTTGGCAACCATCGAAGGCATTTCGCCGCGGCTGAGGCAGGAGAAGTAGCCCTTCACGCGGTCGAGCACAGTGCCGGACTGCACGTCGAACGCCGCGGGCGTGAGCGGCTGGGCGGTCACGGTGATGGCGTCGCCGTCGTTGTAGTTGCCCTCGACCAAGATGACAGCCTGTCCGCTCTCTCGCGTCTGTTCAGAGGCAAGGCCGGGGGTGTAGGCCTCGTAAACAGCGGTGACGACGGTGTCAAAGTGCAGATTCGTGAGGTCGGTGCGGTCCCAGTGGACGTGACAGCCGCTCTTGGCGGGCGGCTCGGGGATGTCGCTTTCGTCGATGGAGTCGCCGTAGTTGAAAGTGCGGCTGAGCACAGTTTTATCGTCAGCAACGAAGGTGAGCGTGAAGGACTTCATGCTCTCGGGCAGGTCGCTGAGTGCGAGCAGCTGAGAATAGCTGATGGGCTCGGCCCGTCCGGCGTAGCCCTGACGGTTGATGCCGGGGAGATCGTCGGAGACATAGTAGTTATGCTCAAATGTGCCCGTGTCGCTGCCGGAGATCGCACCCTGGTACTGCTGGCAGTCGGTGATATCGACGAGCGAGTAGTTCCAGCTCACGCTGCTGCCGCTGCCGTCGACATTTTCCTGTACGCCGGAGCCGACGATGCCGCCGACATACTTCTTGCCGCTGAGCGTGCACTTGGAAAAGCTGCCGTGCACCGTTGCACCGGTGAGACCGGCGATGCCGCCGGTGTAGCTGCCGTTTTCGTTCGTGATGGTGCAGGACGACGTCTCACACGCAGTCAGATAGCCGAGGTCCATGCGGCCGACGATGCCGCCGACATAGCTGCGCTTACCGGCCACATCGCCGGTGTTGACGCACTTCTGGATGATGGAGCGGTACTCATACTGCTTGCGGTAGATGTTCGAAAGATGGCCCGTGACATCGTCCTCGGGGTCGAGCGTGTATTCAATGGTCATGGAGCCTGTGATGCCGCCGGTATTCACATCGCCGTACACCGCGCCGCTGTTGCGGCAGGAAGAGACTTTACCGAACGTGACGGAATCGATGTCGACATCGGAGGTGTCGACAATGATGTCGCCCGTGCCGCCGCTGAGCGAGGAAATGGCGGAAAACAGCGTTCCTGTCAGCTCGTTGAACTTGTTGTTGATCGAACGAATATCATTTGCCAATGTGCCGACCGTGCCGCTGGCGGCGTTGTTGAGCATCGTGACCTGACTGCTCAGGCCGTTGATCGACGAGGTCAGCCCGCCAAGATCCGGTGCAGCGACAATCTGAGTCGAGCCGGTGACGGTGCCCGAGGCATTGCCCTCGTGGCTCGCGCCCGCGCCTGCGGCACTGCCGCCCCAGATGGTGGTGCTGTGACCGCTGTCGGAATGCTCGTGGTCGATGCCGCCGGCTGCGCCCTTGCCGCCGCCGATCAGAGTGTCGGAGGAATGGGAGCCGTCGCCGGTGATGACGCTGTCAATACTGGCGTTCAGCCGGACGTTGTTCAGCTCGTTGGCGGCGTTATCCACATAGCCGGACATGCTGTTCAGGCGCGAGGCAATCTCATTCGAGCCGCCTTCGGCATGGTTGGTTGCTGTGTTGACAAGACCGCTGAGCTCGTTGAGCTGTGTTTTGAGCTGCTGCAGCAGACCGTCGGAGATCTCCATGCGGATATAGGGCTCCATTTGGCCGGCGATGCCGCCGACGTCCTTTCGCCCGCAGATCGCGCCTTCATTGCTGCACGCGAGCACTTGTCCGCTGCTGCGGCCGACCACGCCGCCAATATTGTAGCCGATGTGCTGATAACCGACGGCGGCGTAGTTTGTGCTCGACGCGATCGCGCCGGAGGAATAGCCTGCAATACCGCCGGTGTCGGTGGCGGTGTTGAGCGTGTCGGCGCGGGAGAGCTTGGCGAGGTCGAGCGAGAATTCGAGGTTCAAATTGCTCAGGTCGATGGAGGGGTCGGTGCTCTCAATGTTTACATAGGCGCGGCCGCGGCAGGAGACGATGGAACCGAGGTTCTCGCCCACGATGCCGCCGGTCATGCTCTGGCCGAAGATCGCGCCCGAGGCGTCGCACGCGCGCACGATGCCCGTGGCGAGGTTGCGGCCCACGATGCCGCCGACGCTGCGTTTGCCGGAAACACTTCCGTTGAATGTGCAGCTTTCGATCGTGCCGTGGTTTTCACCCACGATGCCGCCGATATTTTCGCTGTCGCCGGACGGGGTGACCGTGCCCTCAACATTCAGGTTTTTGATGACGGCGTCCTTTTGCAGCACGCCGAAAAGACCGGCGGGGGAGACGCTCTGCGTGATGGAAAGGCCGCTGATGGTGTGGCCGTTGCCGTTGAACGTGCCGCCGAACGTCGGAATGGGGAGCTCGTCATCGTCGGTCAGCTCGATATCGTTGTCAAGCACAACGGTTTTACCGCGCGACCAGGAGTCGAGCGTGCAGGAATGCGCGAGGGATCGTAAGTCTTCTGCGCTCTTGATATGGATGGCGCCGTCCCCCTCTGCCAGGACCTGCGTGACAGGGAGAAGCGAGATGAGCAGCAGGCACGAGAGTGCAAGCGCGCAGAAGCGATAGAAATGATTAGTCTTCTTCATCGTCTTGCTCCTCATTTGCAGATCCGGAGATCAGATTCAGGTCGATGTCGCCCTCGACCGTGGCGTGCATGATGCCATGCACCGTACCATTGATGCTGCCGCGCACCATGCCGTTGACGGAGACCTTACCGTGACCCGATTTCTTTTCCGTGATGGACGGGACGGAGAACGAGGTCTTGTCGACGATGCCGCTGCCGATGAGCAAGATCTGCGGCAGGGCGAACATGACCATGATGATGGAGATGACCGTGCCGCGGCCAAGGCTCTCGCCGATGCCCGCGATGACGGGCTCAGATGTCATGCTGCCGATCAAAAAGCCGCAGATCGAGAGGATCGAGCCGGAGGTGATGATCGTCGGGAAGGCGAAGTTCAGCGTCTCGACGATGGCGTCGCGGTGGTGCATTTTGGATTTGAGCTCCTGATAGCGGCTGGCGATGACGATGGCGTAGTCAATGTTCGCGCCCATCTGGATGGAAGAAACAATTAGATATCCTAAGAAGAAGATGTACTTGCCCGTGATGGTCGGGAACGAGAAGTTGAGCCAGATGCAGCCCTGAATCACGAGGATCAGCAGCACCGGCATACCGGCGGAGTTGAACGTGAAGAGCAGCACCAGCATAACCACGAGCACCGACACGATGCTGACGACCTTGTTATCCACGGCGAAGGACTTTTCGAATTCGTATTCGTTCGTCGATTCGCCCGCGAGGTAGACGTTTTCATCGGGGTAATACTTTTCGGCAATTTCGAGAATTTTGTCGGTGAAGGCGTAGGTCTCGTCGCTGCTTTCGGGCAGCGTGAGGTAGATGAGCATGCGGTCGTAATCCGTACCTTGAAGCTGGGCCTTGGCGCTGTTCATCTGGACCTCGGCATCCTGGAGCATCTGCGTCTGGTCGTCACTGAGCGTCACGATGCCGGAATCCACCTGCTCGCAGACAAAGAGAAACATGTCGATGAGCGGGACTTTGTAGGTGGCGAGATTGCCCGCAAGCTTGCCATATTCTGAATGCTGCGCGGCGTAGGCGGCGTAGACGACCTGCGCGGCCTCGTAATCGAGACCCGCGAGCTCGGCGAACTGGCGCGGCGTCAGCTTGTCGGCCAGCATGTAGCCGTCGAGCGCCTCAATGTTGGTAAGACCCATCGTGGAGTCGACCTCGCCGTACTGGCCGAGCTCGTCCAAAATGGCGGACTCCTTGTCGTAGTCGCCCGTGGGGACGATGAGCGCCAGCATGTTCTTCGAGGTGAAGTTATCCTCGATCATCTGCTGGGCAAACTGCGTCTCATTCTGCTTGGGGGCGGAGATGAGGCCATAGCCGTAGGCGTAGGGGCAGTCGGACGACAGGCGGTAGCCGATGACGGCCAGCACCACGAAGACGATGGGGATGATGTAGCGCGTGGCATAGTCGAGCTTGCCGACGAACGGGATCTTCGGCACGAAGCTGCGGTGCTGCGTGCGGTCGATCAGCGGGCCGAAGAGCATCAGAAGGCCTGGCATCACGATGAACGCCGCGAGCAGCGCGAACAAAATCGACTTGATGAGGCAAAGCGCCATATCGGGACCGAGCTTGAACCGCATGAAGAGCATCGCGACAAGGCCGCCGATGGTCGTGAGGCTGCTCGCACCGATCTCGGGGATCGACTTGCTCAGCGAGACGATGACGGCCTCACGCAGCGGCAGCAGCCGGTGCTCCTCTTTAAATCGGTTGCAGAAGATGATGGCGTAGTCGATGGACAGCGCCAACTGCAAGATGCTTGTGACCGAGTTTGAAATGAACGAGATTTTGCCCATCAGGAAGTTCGTGCCCTGATTCAGCACAAGTGCGACCACGAACGTCAGAATGAGCACCGGCACCTCGCCGTAGGTCTCGGACGTGAAGAGCAGCACGATGACAATGACGATGGCGACATACACCATGATGACGCTGATCTCGTGGTCGATGGTCTCCTGCTGCGTGTTGCCAAGGTCCGTGTCGACATACAGATCGTAGTCGGACAGGTATTCCTTCACGGCTTCGAGCGAGTCGAGACAGGCCTCGTCATCCTCACTGTAGGCAAAGGTGATGGAATAGAGGGCGGAGAGGTTATTATAATGTGCGGTGGTCTCGTCGTAGTCCACGCTCTGCACGCCCTTGATCTCCTTGATCTTGGGCTCGAGCGCGGCGGCCTGCTCTGGTGTGATGTTGGCCACCATGACCTCGGCCGTGCCATAGGTCGTGAACTGCTCGTCCATGATGTCGAGCGCCTGCTTCGTCTCGGAATCAGACGGCAGGTAGTACGTCAGGTCGCTCTCGACCTCGACCCAGTTGCGGGAAAAGGCGGAGAATACGAGCAGAATGATCGTGAGCAGAAAGATGAGATTTCGCTTGTCGACAATGACCGTCGACAGCTTTTCCATAAAGCTGGAGCCGGTCTCCTTGGTTTCGTTACTCATGGCGGTACGCATTGCCTCCTTTCTCGTGGGTGGGTCTTCGCTTCTTCATGCGCTCAAGGCCGCTTTTGATCGGCGGCTCGGGCGGGGCGAGCTGCACCACGTCGCCGAGCGAACAGTCGAGCTGGCGGCAGATGCGCACAAGCACCTCGAGCGAGACGAGCTCATTTTTCGAGAGCTTGGCGAGCGTGTTGGAGCTGATGCCGACCTCGCGCGCAAATTCCGTTTTATTTAAGCCCTTGTCGATGAGGAGCTTGAAAAGGTTGCTGTAGGTAACATACATGGTGGTACCTCCTGTTCAATCGTCAACATTATATGAAAATATCCGGAAGAAGCAAGATTTAATTTGCAAAAGCAGATTTTTTTTGAACAAATCTGGCGAAGTGACAAAAACAGGCCAGTACAGATGAACAATGCGCAGCCCCTTTTGAAGCGGGGATTTGTTGATCGAGTGAAGGAGAAGATGAAAAAGGGCAAGGAAGCACCGGAGAGCGGTAAAAAGACATCTTGACTTTTGCACTGTCAGTTACTATGCTTTAGTTAGAGATGACTAACTGACGTAAAACGAAAGAAAATCGGAACGAGAGCATAGCGAGACGAGGCAGAACGAAGCAAACAGGTATTTTTAGGATAAAAGGAGACTTGGCTATGAAAATTTTAGTATTCGGCGCGGGCGTGCTCGGCTGCAATCTGGCGCGGAATTTCTTCCGCGCGGGAAAGGACGTCACGCTGCTGGCGCGGGGAGCATGGGGCGAGAGCATCCAAAAAAAACGGCCTTCGGATCAAGGATAAGTTTTCGCCCCGCATGTCGGTCAGCCGCATTCCGGTCACGGCGGAGCTGAAAGCGGAGGACAAGTACGACGTGATCTTCGTCGTCCTGCGCTATACACAGCTCGACGCGATCCTCGATACCCTGCGGACGAATCCGACAAAGAATATCGTCTTTGCGGGAAACGACATGCGCGCAAGTGCGCTGAGCGCTTCGCTGCCGGAGAAAAACGTGATGTTTGCCTTTGCGTCCTCGGCAGGCCATCGGGAGCGGAAGTATGTGGCGTCCGTCGACCTCAAAAAGCTCAAGGGCAACACGGCCTATTTAAGCCGACTGATCGACGCTAATATCGAGGGCCACCGCGCGATCAAAAACGCGGGACATGAAATTTTGCCGAAGGACAACGTGGAGTTTGAAGGCGCGGCGTACCACAAGACCTGTCTGCGCTTTTTTAAGCTCATGTCCGCCACGAGCCTCGGAAAGATCTGCGCGTCCGACCACGCGATGAACGCGGTCGACGAAATGAGCGCGCTGAACCGCGATTTGAAGGCCTTCTTCGATGAAAACGGCGCGAAATATCCCGTGTGGCAGGAGCTTGAGCAGGAAGTCGCAAAATACCTGAAGTGAACAAAGGGGAAGCGCCCGTCATTTGGCGAGCGCTCTTTTTTGCCCGCTCACGGAAAAATCAGACTCCGGCGAGGCGTCGGTGAATTTTTCGACAGATATTGCCAAAGCGGATGATCCATGACTGATACTGAGAGCGCCCGGACAAAAAATGTTTGGGCGCTCTTACTGTATGAATAAATTGTAATTTTCCCATGATAAAGAAGTAAATGCCGTAAAGGAAACTTGACAAGATGAGCGTGTCATGCTATAGTAATCTTGTAAAGGAAACTTGTCATGCAAGGAGGCGTTTTTTTGAAGAATAAAGTTGAGCAGTTACGAAAGGAGCGAGGATTAAATCAAGATGATTTTGCAAAAATGCTTCGTGTTTCAAGACAAACCATTAGTTCAATCGAAACAGGAAAGTATAATCCATCATTGGAATTAGCTTTTGCAATTTCAGACTTTTTTGGTAAACGGATTGAAGAAATCTTTATCTATGAAAGAGGTGCAGAAAATGAAAAAGAGTAATTTGATAACCGGGATACTATATGTGCTTTTCGGTGTGGTTTGTTTGATTGTTGCGCTATTGATTGAAACAAAGTTAGAGGGCATTTTATGGGGCTTTGCTGGCGCAGGTATCTTCCCCGGAATTATGATGATATGCAAATATTTTTATTGGAGTTCCCCCAAGAATAAAGAGCAATACGAAGAACGTTTGGAGAACGACCGAATTGAGCAACATGACGAGTTGAAAACAAAAATCAGAGATAGAGCCGGAAGATATGCTTACGGCATAGGACTGGTGGTTATTTGTTTCTCTATTTTGGTTTTCAGTATTCTCGGAGCATTGGAAGTTATCGACAATGCTCGCATGATCATACTCTATCTCAGCGGATATTTAATGTTTCAAATTATCACAGGAATTATCATTTTTAATAAGTTGATGAAAAAGTATTAAGGGAAATCCCTTTAGGAACTAAAGGGCGCACTGCTATACTCTCCTATCGGGAGTATAGCACAAGGGATGATGACGGGAATGTGGAGGATAGCGGAACTCCGCTGCTGCGCATGGTGTGTTGCACAAGGCGCTGCAGCAGGCGGTGGCAATCGGTTATCTGCGCTTCAATCCTGCCGATGCCTGCAAGCTGCCTCGCGTGGAGCA
>ERZ773168.3415-NODE-3415-length-11242-cov-3.305623_pt1 | contig 11242 bp, 10 predicted proteins | sample MGYA00511261_ERZ773168 | MGnify/ENA primary metagenome ERZ773168 (study PRJEB29015, sample SAMEA2737855) | human gut metagenome | biome: human gut; feature: human-associated habitat; material: faeces | place: China | collected 2012 ... | reverse complement strand
GGGTATCGGTCACAACCTGCAGGAGCACAGCGTTGTTCTGATCCGCGGCGGCCGTGTAAAGGACCTGCCTGGTGTACGTTACCACATCATCCGCGGTACTCTGGATGCACAGGGCGTTGCAAACAGAATGCAGGCTCGTTCTAAGTACGGCGCAAAGAGACCGAAGGCTGGTAAGAAGTAAGCCCATCGGTAATTGACAAACTTTTTAGAAGATTAGGCTACCACAGGATAAATGTGGAGATGATATAGATTGCCGCTGTTCTCAGGCGGCAGCGAATGATCCTCTGCATTGGCCCCTGACGGTCGGCACTGGAAACAGCTTGCCAGATTGAGTACCTATGAATTCATGAATGATGTGAAGGAGGGAAGCGAAAATGCCAAGAAGAGGTAAAATCGCAAAACGTGACGTGCTGGAGGATCCGATTTACAAATCCAAGCTCGTAACCCGTCTGATCAACAATGTAATGTTGGACGGTAAGAAGGGTGTCGCACAGAAAATTGTTTACGGTGCATTTGATATTGTCGCTGAAAAGACCGGCAAGGAAGCACTGGAAATGTTCGAACAGGCTATGGAAAATGTAATGCCTGTACTGGAAGTTAAGGCACGCAGAATGGGCGGTGCAACTTACCAGGTTCCGATGGAAGTTCGTCCGGAACGCCGTCAGACACTGGGTCTGCGTTGGATCACCAAGTATTCCAGACTGCGGAACGAAAAGACCATGAAGGAGCGTCTGGCAGGAGAGATTCTCGATGCACTGAACAACACCGGCGGTGCCTGCAAGAAGCGTGACGATACACACAAAATGGCAGAAGCAAATAAGGCATTTGCACATTACCGTTGGTAATCGATCTGCCGCTTGAAGGTTAAGGAGGGTAATTATGCCAAGAGATTGTTCCTTAGAGAAAACAAGAAACATCGGCATTATGGCTCACATCGACGCTGGTAAAACCACAACCACAGAACGTATCCTGTTTTACACCGGTATCAATCATAAGATCGGTGAAACCCACGAGGGTGCTGCTACCATGGACTGGATGGAGCAGGAACAGGAAAGAGGTATTACCATTACCTCTGCTGCAACCACTGCTTATTGGGCAGGTCACAGAATCAACATTATCGATACCCCTGGACACGTAGACTTCACTGTAGAAGTAGAACGTTCCCTGCGTGTATTGGATGGTTCTGTTACAGTATTCTGTGCAAAGGGCGGCGTAGAGCCACAGTCCGAAACAGTTTGGAGACAAGCTGATAAGTACCAGGTTCCGAGAATGGCTTATGTCAACAAGATGGACATCATGGGCGCAAACTTTTATCGTGTTCTGGAAATGATGCACGACAGACTGAAGTGTAATGCTGTTCCGATTCAGCTGCCGATCGGTGCTGAAGATGAGTTCAAGGGCGTAATCGACCTGGTTGAAATGAAGGCTTATGTATACTACGATGACCTTGGAAAAGATATCCGTGTAGAAGAAATTCCGGAGGATATGAAGGAAAAGGCTGCTGAGTATCGGGAATCCTTGATGGAACACGTTGCTGAGCAGGATGATGCACTGATGGAAAAGTATTTCGCAGGCGAAGAAATCACCATCGACGAAATCAAGGCTTGCATCAGAAAGTCTACCATTGCCAACACCATGGTTCCGGTTGTATGCGGAACTTCTTATAAGAACAAGGGCGTACAGAAGCTTCTGGATGCAATCGTAGAGTATATGCCTTCTCCTCTTGATATCCCTCCGATTAAAGGTGTGGATCTGGAAGGCAACGAGGTTGTCAGACATTCTTCTGATGAAGAGCCGTTCTCTGCTCTGGCATTCAAGATCATGACAGACCCATTCGTAGGTAAGCTTGCTTACTTCCGTGTGTATTCAGGTGTTATGAACTCCGGTTCTTATGTACTGAATGCTACTAAAAATAAAAAAGAGCGTGTTGGACGTATCCTTCAGATGCATGCCAACAAGCGTGAAGAGCTGGATAAAGTATATTCAGGAGATATCGCTGCAGCAATCGGATTCAAGTTCTCTACAACAGGAGATACAATCTGTGATGAGCAGCATCCTGTAATTCTTGAGTCCATGGAATTCCCGGAGCCGGTTATCGAGCTTGCTATCGAGCCTAAGACAAAGGCTTCTCAGGGAAAACTTGGAGAATCTCTTGCAAAACTTGCAGAAGAAGACCCGACATTCCGTGCTCATACAAATCAGGAAACTGGACAGACAATCATCGCTGGTATGGGTGAGCTTCACCTTGAGATCATCGTTGACAGACTTCTTCGTGAGTTCAAAGTTGAGGCTAACGTAGGTGCACCTCAGGTTGCTTACAAAGAGTCCATCACAAAACCGGTTGATGTTGACAGCAAGTATGCGAAACAGTCAGGTGGACGTGGACAGTACGGACACTGTAAAGTTAAATTCGAGCCAATGGATGTCAACGGTGAGGAGACATACAAGTTCGAGTCTACTGTAGTCGGAGGAGCTATTCCGAAGGAATACATCCCGGCAGTAGGTGAAGGTATTGAGGAAGCTATGAAATCTGGTATCCTTGGAGGATTCCCGGTAGTTGGTGTTCATGCTAACGTATACGACGGATCTTACCATGAAGTCGATTCCAGTGAGATGGCATTCCACATCGCTGGTTCTCTTGCATTCAAGGATGCAATGAAGCAGGGATCACCTGTACTTCTTGAGCCTATCATGAAGGTAGAGGTTACAATGCCTGAAGAATATATGGGAGATATCATCGGAGACCTGAACTCACGTCGTGGACGTATCGAAGGTATGGATGATCTCGGTGGTGGAAAGATCGTACGTGCGTATGTTCCGCTGTCAGAAATGTTCGGATACTCTACAGACCTTCGTTCCAGAACTCAGGGACGTGGTAACTACTCAATGTTCTTCGAGAAATACGAGCCAGTACCGAAGTCTGTACAGGAGAAGGTATTATCCAATAAAAATGCCTAAAATATTATAAAAGGCTTGAAAATCGGCTAAGTTTGAAATATAATCAAACTTAGCCAGGTTTAAAATCGAAACCAAAACTAGGTTGCCCCATATCGGGCTATATTTTTAAGGAGGATATTCAAAATGGCAAAGGCTAAATTTGAAAGAAACAAACCGCATTGTAATATCGGTACTATCGGTCACGTTGACCACGGTAAGACAACTCTTACAGCTGCTATCACAAAAGTACTTTCTCACAGAGTAGAAGGTAACGCATCTGTAGATTTCGAGAACATTGATAAAGCTCCGGAAGAGAGAGAGCGTGGTATCACAATTTCTACAGCTCACGTTGAGTATGAGACAGCTAACCGTCACTACGCACACGTTGACTGCCCAGGACATGCTGACTACGTTAAGAACATGATCACAGGAGCTGCTCAGATGGACGGAGCTATCCTTGTTGTAGCTGCAACAGACGGAGTTATGGCTCAGACTAAAGAGCATATTCTTCTGTCCCGTCAGGTTAACGTACCATACATCGTTGTATTCATGAACAAATGTGATATGGTAGACGATGAAGAGCTTCTTGAACTCGTAGAGATGGAGATCCGTGAAGTACTTAGCGAGTATGACTTCCCAGGAGATGACACACCGATCATCCAGGGATCAGCTCTTAAGGCTCTTGAAGATCCAGACGGAGAGTGGGGAGACAAGATCATGGAACTCATGGACGCTGTTGACACATGGATCCCAACACCAGAGCGTGCTACAGATAAGCCATTCCTGATGCCAGTAGAGGACGTATTCTCTATCACAGGACGTGGAACAGTTGCAACTGGTAGAGTAGAGCGTGGAACACTTCACGTATCTGACGAAGTTGAAATCATCGGTATCCACGAGGACGTTAAGAAGACTGTTGTAACAGGAATCGAGATGTTCCGTAAGCTTCTTGATGAGGCTCAGGCTGGAGATAACATCGGAGCACTTCTTCGTGGTATCCAGAGAACAGAGATCGAAAGAGGACAGGTTCTTATCAAACCAGGTACAGTAAACTGCCATAAGAAATTCACATGCCAGGTTTACGTACTGACAAAAGACGAAGGTGGACGTCATACTCCATTCTTCAACAACTACCGTCCACAGTTCTACTTCAGAACAACAGACGTAACAGGTGTTTGCGAACTTCCGGCTGGTATCGAGATGTGTATGCCTGGAGATAACGTAGAGATGACAGTTGAACTGATTCATCCGGTAGCTATGGAAGAAGGTCTTCGTTTCGCTATCCGTGAGGGTGGACGTACAGTAGGATCAGGTACTGTAGCTAAGATCATCGAGTAATCATAATCTGAATATAGATTTGATATAGCGATATGACCCGCAGAGTGTTTGCTCTGCGGGTTTTTGTAATTTCGGAAAAATATTTACGAAAATATTGACATTTAAAAAGACAACTGCTATATTACAAATAGAACAGAACTAAAGATACCCCGGAAATTTCTCCGGGGTGGTTTTATATCAAAGAGATAATTTGTGTAAATAATGATTTTTAGTAGAATGGAACAAGAATAAAATCAGTGATCTTGAATTTGTAATTGTGGGAGGGAAGGAAAATGTCAGTAAAAAGAGATTATTATGAAGTGCTCGGTCTATCAAAAGGAGCAGATGCCGGCTCGATAAAAAAGGCTTACAGAAAGCTGGCGAAGAAATATCATCCTGATACGAATCAAGGCGATAAACAGGCGGAGAAGAAGTTTAAAGAAGTGACGGAGGCGTATACGGTACTGAGCGACCCGGAGAAGAAAAAGATGTACGATCAGTTTGGCCATGCGGCATTTGATCAGGGAGCATCGGCTGATCCGTTTGGCAAAGATACATCAGGCAATCCGTTTTCGGGAGGTTCTTATCACAGAGCTTATACGAACGGAAACGGCGGATATCAGGAGTACCATTTTGAAAGCGGAAATATGGATGATATGTTCGGAGATATGTTTGGAGATATTTTCGGCCGCGGAATGCATGGAAGCAAAGGGGAAGAGGATTTTCGCGGATTTCATGGATTTCGCGGATATGAGCGGCAGAGGGATGCAAAAGGAGAAGACCTGCACGCGGAGATAGCGGTAACTTTTGAGGAAGCTGTCTTTGGATGTGATAAAACGTTTACCTTTAAAGATCCGAATAGTCAGGGCGTTTCTAAGAGTTTGCAGGTTCATATTCCTGCGGGGATTGATACGGGTAAGAGTATCCGTCTGCGCGGAAAAGGAATGCCAGGGGTGAACGGCGGAGAGAACGGAGATCTGTTTTTAAAAGTAAATGTGGGAGTAAAAGCAGGCTACGAACGGAAAGGCAGCGATGTTTATACGACAGTTTTTGTTCCGTATACGACGGCAGTGTTTGGCGGAGAAACGAAAGTGCAGACGCTGTACGGGGATGTTTTATGTAAGATCGCAAAGGGAACGCAGTCGGGGACGAAGATCCGCCTGAAAGGAAAAGGAATCGTCTCGATGAAAAATCCGGAAGTGAGAGGCGATCAATACGTAACAGTCCAGATTGCAGTACCGAAATATCTGAATCCCGAAGCTGAGCAAAAGCTTCGTGAATTTGAAAATGTATGCGCGGGAAGAAGCTCGGAACGCAGAAAAAGCGCATGATTAGAAACCTCTGTTTTGCATATACTGAATACAGTGTAACTAAGCATTGTGAATAAGTATGGCATACAGAGGTTTTTATGTGGAAAAAAACAAAGGAAATGAAATGGAAAACTGCAAAATTATTGTGGGGCGATTTATTTTATGATATTGCGGGGGCGGTATTGTTTGCGGCAGGGGTATATACGTTTGCGGGAAACGCCGATTTTGCTCCCGGCGGAATTACGGGAATATCTCTATTGCTGAATCATGTTTTCGGGATTCCGGTCGGAACACTTACTCTTTTTATAAATCTGCCCCTTATCGTGATCAGTTATCGTACACTGGGGAAACGTTTTCTTTTGAAAACGGCGAAATCAATGGTGATCACAACATTTTTTCTTGATGTCGTTTTTCCGGTGTTTCCGATGTATGAAGGACAGAGGATGATGGCTGCGCTTTGTTCCGGAGCGCTGATGGGAGCCGGGATGGTTATGTTCTATATGCGGGGCTCTTCTTCGGGAGGTCTTGATTTTGTCATCATGCCGATCAAGAAAAAACGCCCTCATCTATCTGTCGGGAAAATTACGATGATCATTGATCTTGGGATCATTCTTCTGGGATGGCCTGTATTCGGAGATGTAGATGCGGCCCTTTATGGATTGGTCTCTACATTTGCATCGGTTGTTGTGATTGACAAAGTGTTGTATGGACTCGGAGCAGGAACGCTGGCCTTTGTTGTAACCGAAAAGGGAGATGAAGTGGCGGCAAAGATCGCAGAGCTGACAAAGAGAGGGGTAACGTCTGTCAAAGCGACGGGAACATACACGGGAAAGAAAAAGAATGTCTTGCTTTGTGCATGCAGCAAATCTGAGGCATTTCTCGTGAAATGTGCGGCGGAAGAAGCGGATGAGAATATGTTTTTAATGTTTATGGAGACGAGTGAAGTGTTTGGAGAAGGGTTTCGGAGCAGTTCGGATTGAAGCGTTTGTTTCTGGCAGGGAGAAAAAATGCGTTTGTGGCGGGTTGAAAAAAACATTTTCATGCAGTAAAATGGAATCCATAATCTGTCTGAAAACGCAGTTTTTGTAAGTGCGGAGAGATTGAGAAGAATTAAGGTGAAATAAAACCGGGAAAGGCGGTCTGCCTATGAATATGATACATGCGGAAAAGCTTGTATATGAATATGATAAACGTGATGAGGAAGGAAATGTGATCGGAACAAACCGCGCCATTGACGGGGTTGATATTGATGTGCCGCAAGGTTCTTTTGTGGCGGTTCTCGGTCATAACGGTTCGGGAAAGTCTACTCTTGCAAAGCATATGAATGCAATATTGATCCCGACAGGCGGTACTGTATGGGTGGACGGACAGGATACGAAAGATCCGGAGAATCTGTGGGACGTGCGAAAGAGTGCGGGAATGGTATTTCAAAATCCTGACAACCAGATCATCGGAACTGTCGTAGAAGAAGATGTTGGTTTCGGACCTGAAAATATAGGGATACCGACAGATGAGATATGGGAAAGAGTAGGGGAAAGTCTGCGTCTTGTCGGGATGACGGAATATCGGGCGTCCTCTCCGAATAAACTTTCCGGCGGTCAGAAGCAGCGTGTGGCGATCGCAGGAGTGATCGCGATGGAGCCGAAGTGTATTGTTTTGGATGAACCGACTGCCATGCTTGATCCGAACGGGCGCAAGGAGGTGCTTCAGGCGGTTGCGCGTTTGAGAAAAGAGAAGAACGTAACGGTCATTCTTATCACTCATTATATGGAAGAAGTGATCGATGCGGATCAGGTGTTTGTTATGGACAGCGGTCATATTGTAATGCACGGGACGCCGAGAGAAATTTTCGGCCGTGCAGATGAGCTGAAATCATACAGGATGGATGTTCCGCAAGTTACGATGCTTGCGGAGGAACTTAGAAAACGTGGTCTTGATATTCCGAAAGGAATTCTAAGAAGGGAAGAGTTGGTGGAAGCGTTATGTCGATTGCGTTAGAGCATGTAAATTATATATACAGTCCCGGCACGGCTTATGAGAAACGTGCGCTCAATGATATCAGTTTGGAGATCGGGCAGGGGCAGTTTGTCGGGATCATCGGTCATACCGGATCAGGAAAATCTACGCTGATTCAGCATTTAAACGGACTTATGAAGGCGACTTCCGGGGATATTCTGTACGATGGACAAAGCATTTATGCGGAAGGGTACGACATGAGAAAACTGCGCAGTCAGGTAGGTCTTGTGTTTCAGTATCCTGAGCATCAGTTGTTTGAAGTCGATGTGATAAGTGATGTTTGTTTCGGCCCGAAGAATCAGGGATTGTCGGAGGAAGAGAGTGAGAAAAATGCGAGGGAAGCTCTGGAATTAGTCGGATTTCCCGAAAAGTATTATAAGCAGTCTCCGTTTGAGCTTTCGGGAGGACAGAAGAGGCGTGTGGCGATTGCGGGAGTGTTGGCTATGAAGCCGAAAGTGCTTATTTTGGATGAGCCGACGGCGGGACTTGATCCGAAAGGGAGAGACGAGATTCTTGACCAGATTGCAAAACTGCATAAAGAGACAGGGATGACGGTCGTTCTTGTGTCGCACAGTATGGAAGATGTGGCGCGGTATGTAGACCGTATCATTGTGATGAATAAGGGGGAAAAGATGCTGGATAGTACTCCGAAAGAAGTGTTCCGGCATTATAAAGAGTTGGAGGAGGTCGGACTTGCGGCGCCTCAGGTTACTTATGTGATGCATGACTTGAAAGACCGCGGATTTGATGTGTCGCCTGATGCGACAACGATTGAAGAAGCTGCGGATGAGATAATGAGGAGTTTTATATGATCAGAGATATTACGATCGGGCAGTATTACCCGGTAAAAAGCCGGATACATAGTTTAGACCCACGGGTGAAGATTATCTGCACGCTTTTATTTCTTGTCTCTTTGTTTGTTCAGAGTTCTTTCCTTGGGTATGTAATTGCGACATTGTTTCTCGGAATGGTAATCTATATGTCGAAAGTCCCTCTGAAATATATTGTAAAAGGGTTAAAACCGATCGTGATCCTTCTGATGTTTACGGTCGTTATGAATCTGTTTTTGACAAGAGGCGGCGAAACGCTGCTGCATTTTTGGATTTTTACGATTACGGAAGAAGGCGTTCGTACTTCGGTGTTTATGGCGCTTCGCTTAATGTATCTTGTGGCGGGATCGTCTCTTATGACGTTTACGACATCTCCCAACGGATTGATGGACGGAATGGAAAAACTGCTGAATCCTTTGAACAAGCTTCATCTTCCGGTTCATGAGGTTGCGATGATCATGTCGATCGCGCTTCGCTTTATTCCGATTCTTTTGGAGGAGACGGATAAGATCATGAAAGCGCAGATCGCCAGAGGAGCAGATTTTGAGAGCGGGAATATTATTCAGAGGGCAAAGGCGATGATCCCGATTCTTGTACCGTTGTTTGTTTCTGCTTTCCGCCGGGCAAACGATCTTGCAATGGCGATGGAAGCGCGCTGCTATCACGGAGGAGAGGGAAGGACGAGGATGAAGCCGCTGAAATATAACGGAAGAGACAAAGCGGCGTATCTGATTACGATTCTCTATGCAGCGGGAGTGTTTGCGGTCGGAAAATTCGTGCCGTTTCAGTTGTGGATTTTCTAAAAGCAGCCTGGTGACGGAGGAGAATACAGAGTATCTGGCGGACTTCGGTTTCAGTTGTGGATTCTCCAAAGGCAGCCCGATGCGGAGGCTGAAAAAGTATTTGGCATGACAGGTCTGTGCAGGTCTGCTTTTCCGGGGATAGACGGCGAAGAAGGAAAAGACACGGTGGAAAGTTGAAAACGCATATGATCTGACAGAATAAAGGGGAACGAATAAAAATATGAGACGGATTAAATTAACTGTCGCCTACGACGGAACGGATTATTGCGGGTGGCAGATACAGCCAAACGGGATTACGGTAGAGGAAGTTTTAAATAAAGCGCTGTCCGATCTGACAAAAGAAACTGTGAAGGTGATCGGTGCAAGCCGAACGGACGCAGGCGTTCATGCGCGGGGGAATGTGGCTGTCTTTGATACAAAGTCGCCGATTCCGCCGGAGAGGATTGCGTATGCAGTCAACGCGCTTCTTCCCGATGATATCGTAGTTATGCGGTCGGAAGAAGTCGGATGTGACTGGCACCCCAGATATCAAAACTCGATAAAAACGTATGAATATACAATAGTAAACCGTGAAATGCCGGATCCGCTCAGAAGAAGAGACTCGTGGTTCGTTTCTTTTCCGCTGGATATTGATGATATGAAAAAGGCGGCGAGGTATTTTATCGGCGAACATGATTTCAAAACATTTTGCAGCGTTCATACCGGTGTAAAAACAACGGTGCGCAGGATCGACAGTCTGGATGTTGAAAAAAAGGGAGAACGAATAAAAATACGCATCAGCGGAAACGGGTTTTTGTATAATATGGTTCGGATCATTGCGGGAACGCTTGTAGAAGTCGGACGGGGTGCATTTGCTCCTTCAGAAGTAAAAGAGATGCTTGAGCAAAAAGAAAGAGGCAGAGCGGGAGCTACTGCGCCGCCGCAAGGTCTTGTCCTTTTAGGAATCGTGTATGACGGGCAGGCTGATACAGAAAGAGGACAGATACAGAAAGATACAGACAGCAGCCGGATGCGGGAAGATGCGGACGGCAGATAGATACAGAAAGATACAGGCATAGACAGGTAGGAAGAGCGTTCTTTCTGCTTGACTTTTATAAGGCAGATTGTTAGACTTAAATGTAGCGATAGGAGGGCGAAAGATATGAAAATTTATGAAACAGAGAATTATGAAGAAATGAGTAGAAAAGCGGCAAATATTCTTTCCGCACAGGTAATTTTGAAACCGGATTGTGTACTCGGTCTTGCAACGGGATCTACACCGATCGGAACATACGATAAACTTGTAGAGTGGTATGAAAAAGGTGATCTTGATTTCTCGGAAGTAAAGACAGTGAATCTGGATGAATACAGAGGTCTGACTCGTGATAACGATCAGAGCTACTACTATTTTATGCATGAGCATTTGTTTGACCGTGTGAATATCGATCCTGAGAATACAAATGTTCCGAACGGTACAGAGCCGGATGCCGACAAAGAATGTGAAAGATACGAAAAACTGATCGAATCAATGGGAGGCGTTGATATTCAGCTTCTCGGTCTGGGACACAACGGACATATCGGATTTAACGAGCCGGACAGCGCTTTTGCACAGACAACACACTGTGTTGATCTGACGGAGAGTACGATTGAAGCGAATAAGAGATTTTTCGCATCTGCCGATGACGTGCCGCGTCAGGCGTATACGATGGGTATCGGAACGATCATGCGTGCGAAGAAAATCTTGCTTATTGTAAACGGAGAGGCAAAAGCCGACATCGTTGCAAAGGCATTTTTCGGACCGGTAACTCCGGAAGTTCCGGCATCGATTCTTCAGCTTCATAACGATGTTGTGATCGTCGGAGACAAAGCGGCTCTGTCGAAGATTCCGAGATAAGGCTGCGCGGCGATGTCGTATTTACTTGAAGTATGTGCCGACAGTGTAAGATCTGCGGTTGAGGCGCAGGCGGGCTGTACGCCTGTTATCATCAGTGATATTCCGGGACTGATGGAAGCAACTGTGCCGGGAAAAACCAGCGTTGTGGTCCCGCGC
>ERZ773168.3414-NODE-3414-length-11245-cov-2.985344_pt1 | contig 11245 bp, 10 predicted proteins | sample MGYA00511261_ERZ773168 | MGnify/ENA primary metagenome ERZ773168 (study PRJEB29015, sample SAMEA2737855) | human gut metagenome | biome: human gut; feature: human-associated habitat; material: faeces | place: China | collected 2012 ... | reverse complement strand
TATGGCGCAGAATGAAAATAAATGCTATAGTATTTGGGTAAAATATATCTGGAAAATTTGTCGTATATCGGGAAAACAATGGTATATTATAAGACAAATGTGTGATTTTTGGAGGTAATATAATTATGGCAGTTTTAGAGAATTGTGAACCCAAAAGAGTGTTCCATTATTTTGAGGAGATATGCAAAATTCCTCATGGCTCAGGAAATACAAAGCAGATCAGCGACTATCTGGTTCAGTTTGCAAAGGATCATGATCTGAAATATGTTCAGGATGAGATGAATAATGTGGTTATTTATAAACCGGGCACAGCGGGATACGAGAATGCTCCTGTAGTGATCATTCAGGGACATATGGATATGGTATGTGAGAAACGTCCGGATGTAGAGCATGATTTTACAAAAGACGGATTAAATCTTTCTGTAGAAGGTGACTATGTATCTGCAAACGGAACAACCCTTGGTGGTGATGACGGAATTGCTGTTGCTTATGGTCTTGCACTTCTGGAAAGTGATACAATTGCTCATCCGCCGCTTGAAGTGTTTATTACTGTAGATGAGGAAATCGGTCTTCTGGGTGCAGTTGGATTTGACTGCAGTGTATTAAAAGGAAGAAGATTTATCAATCTGGATTCTGAAGCAGAAGGAAGCCTCTGGATCAGCTGTGCAGGCGGACTTTCCGGAGTCAGCCATATTCCAGTGACAAGACTGGATGCAGAGGGAGAGAAGCTGACAGTTAAGATCAGCGGACTGATGGGCGGTCATTCCGGAGCTGAGATTGACAAGAATCGTGCAAACGCAAATTCTCTTCTCGGAAAATTTCTCCATGGTCTGGATGAGAAAACAGATTTTGAACTGATCAGTGTGCAGGGCGGACAGAAAGATAATGCCATTACAAGGGAGGCTACAGCAGAAATCCTTGTTCTTGAAGAAAATGTAGATGCTGTCAGAGAATATGCGGCTTCTGTGCAGGGAGCATGGAGAGAAGAGTATGCAGGAACTGATGAGGGTATCACAGTAACTGTTGAAGATGAGGGAAAACAGGAAGTAAGGGTTCTTCATCCCACAAGTAAAGAAAAAGTAATTTTCTTCCTTGTAAATGTACCTTATGGTGTTCAGAAAATGAGCGGAACGATCAAAGGACTGGTAGAGACTTCTACGAATATTGGTATTCTGAAGACTTCTGAGAATGAGGTAATGGGAAGTTCCAGTATCAGAAGTTCTGTGGAGACAGCCAGAGATTCCCTTTCTGACAAGATTGCCTATCTGACGGAGTTCCTTGGCGGAGAGTATGAGAGACAGGGCGTTTATCCTGCGTGGGAGTATCGCAAGGATTCACCGCTTCGTGATAAGATGGTGGAAGTATATGAGGAAATGTATGGACAGAAACCGAATGTGGTGGCAATCCATGCAGGACTTGAGTGTGGACTTTTCTATAAGAAGATGGAAGGACTTGACTGTGTGTCTCTGGGACCTGATATGAAGGATATTCATACGTCTGAAGAGGTGCTTAGTATTTCTTCTACAGAGAGAGTCTGGAAGTATCTGGTGAAAGTTCTGGAGGCTCTTAAAGAGTGATGTTGGAAGCATCCCTGTTGCGCTTTGGCGGCAGGGGTGCTTTTTTGAATGTTCTATATGTCCGGTGCTTTGCATATACTGTATCAGAATGCGGAACTAAGCATTTCGTTACTGTTCACTCCGTTCACAGTAATGTAGCCAAAATTCATTCCAGATTGCCTGCGGCAATGGGATTTTGGCTTGTATGTCTCGAGATAGTGGTGTGTGAACAGTAACATTAGATTTACTATTGGTAACTGTTTTACAGTTTTAAACCAATAGCTTCATTCACATATGAAGTGATAAAATCCGGTTTGCGGCCAGTACCGTGCCTGTCGGGAATTTCAATGATCAGAGGGGTCTTGTGATGAAGCTTTACATCATCTATAATTTCGGGAAACTCCCGGCCGAATTTCTCGGTCAGGAGTATGATTCCGATTTCTTTATTGGAGATGGCTTTCTGCAAAGCATCTTTTAATTCATCATGTGTGTGTACGACCACGCCCTCCACACCTGCCAGTCTCATCCCTGTGTAGGTATCGATATTGTCGCTGATCAAAAACATCTGCATCTTATAACTGTCCCAGGATCATGAAGGAGATGATCAGTCCATAAAGGGCAACACCTTCTGCAAGACCTACGAAAATAAGGGATTTACCAAGGATACTCTGATCCTCGCTGATAGCACCTAAGGCTGCGCTTGCCGCACTGGCAACGGCAATACCACCACCGATACAGGAAAGTCCGGTTACAAGAGCTGCTGCGATATAACCCATACCTGTTGCAAGTGTGCCTTCAGAGCCTGCAGCGGCCTGTACGGAAGAAGCACCTGTGAACATAACTGCAATGGCGATAAGCATGGTTCCAAAGAAGAAGAATGCGTTTACACCGAGAGCTGTTTTGTAACGTCCGCGGTTTTTTTCACCGATGAGATAGTAGCCAAATGGAAGAATGATGCTGAGTACCAGTGCGATTGCTAAAATGATCTGTGCGATTGTTGTCATAATTAAATCTCCTCTTAGTTCTTGATTTTGCTGTTCATATATATCATATTTATTCGGCTTCGAATATCTGGCTGACCGACAGATATGGGTTTCCCGAGGATGATATATAAATGAAAATAGTATAATTTCTGATGATCTTTCTGTCTATTTTACAGAGCGGAACGGCTCAAATTTACGTCCTGTACCTTTGTAGAAGCGGCTGAACATTTCATAATATTCCAGACGAAGCACCTGGATACCGACGATCAGGCCCTCCATACCACATACAAAAAGGTTTCCCAGAACTACTACTATCCAGTTCAGGTTTCCGCTTTCTGCGCCTGCAAGCATGAGAACGACTTCCATCATCGCTGCATGGCTGACTGCGAAAGCTCCGATACGGACGAAGGAAAGGGTATTGGAGAAGTAGCTTAACAGGACTTCAAACATTTCAAAAAGTCCCTGTACAACGAACATTCCCTTCTCTTTTGGCATAACTTCTGATTTCTTCTCAATGAGGGCTGTAAGTGGCTCTTTCAGGAAGATCAGGATCAATGGTACGCCGAACATGATAAACAGTACGATTCCGCCGGGAAGTGTTTTGCCATTCAGTATAAGTGCAATGGAGACAACTGCAGAGCCGTAGAATACCAGACCAGCCACTGAGTTTGTATCAAACCAGATGTGTTCTACATCTCCGGCTTTCCAGGCGTTCAGAATGTTAAATACCATACATAAAAGGATTAGGCACATACCAAAACCAATGGCAACAATAAATACCGTATTCAGCTTTCCGATAAACGGAACTGACATCATATTGTTCATCGGGCGAAGCCACAGGGCAGGTATCACATCTTCGAATCCGAAGATACTTCCGAACATAAATCCGAAGATTGTGGAGAACACACCTGCACAACTGATAATGCCTGCCAGTGTGATATGTTTGAATTTATAAAGCAGGAAACCTCCGATAAAGAGCAGTAATCCCTGCCCCACATCACCGAACATTGCACCGAAGATAAAGGAATAAGTCAGTGCTACAAACCATGTGGGATCCATCTCGTTATAGGCCGGAAGACCATACATCTTAATGTACATTTCAAATGGTTTAAACAGTTTCGGATTCTTCAGTTTCGTTGGCGGCTGCTGGTGGATGCCTGGCTTCAGATGTTCGTCCTCTTCACCGTCAATAATACAGAAAATGCGGCTGTCGTCTTTGATATCATTCTGGAAAGAATGGGCATCTTTCTCTGTCATCCATCCACATAAGATATAGAAAACGTCTTTATCCCCATGTGTACATGCTGCAAGTCTGCGCACATCAAAGTTACCGGAAAGCTGTGCGATAGCATTGCGGGAGGCAACGATATCTTTCTGATTTCTAAGAAGAAAATCTGCTTTTTTCTGATCAGCAGATGCCAGATCAGCAGCAACTCTGTTGCGTGTTTCAGTCAGTTGTTCGAAAGCTTCTTTTGCTGTTCCCTCATAAGTATCCGGCATATAAATACGCTCGAAGTGCATGGAAGAATAGACGGCTTTTACTTTCTGGGCTTCGTGCTCCGGGACAAAATACAGACCCCAGACATACTGGTCATCTTCATCACATTTAATGAAAATTGTGTCCAGATTTTCGTAAATATACTTTTCGAATTTCTGGTAATATTCCTTCTCAATCCTTCCGAAACGGAAGTGGATGAACTGGAATTTCAGGATTGAGGAAATATTGTAATTAATATTTCTGAACGGGCGGATCACTCGCAGAGATTCATCCAGAGCTGCAAGCTGACTCTCCAGATCAGCACGTTTATTGCTTAGTTCCTGATAATCAGACTGAATCCGGCGGATTGTATTTAAAGCCTGTTCAGTATCCATAGGTTTGGCAGAAATCTTCTCCGGATCTGCCAGTTCATCATAGAAACTGTTGGCAGTAGAGAGTGCTTCCTTATATGGATTGATTTCCATAAACGGAGAAAGACTCTCTACTGCGGTCAGCTCGGAAAGGGCATTTTCCAGATGAATTTCGTACTTGGAAAGATAGGTGTTTACCACTCTGTCAATATCGGCCTTAGGACCGGTAATGCTCAGGAACTTCATTTTCTCAATCATAAATTCACCTCCTGGTTAATGTTCTTTAAACTGCGAAGCAGTTATTCAGTTATGCGTCATATAGAAATCAACTGTTGCAAATATAACGCATGGCTTCATCATGCTGCACACCGTAACGTACGCATTCAATGGCGATAGTCAGGCGGTTTACTTCGTGTTCCTTGTTATACAGATAAGAATAGATCACTGCTACAGAATATGGATTTCTGTGGGATTCCTTCTCAAGGATCGAGCGGTGGATGTGGTTGTAGAATTCTTCCAGATTGGCTGCGGTAAGCTGTTCATATTTGTTGCCGTACCATGTTTTCTGGAAAATTCTTCGACCTTCTTCGTATGAAGGTGCTTCCACCAAAGCTGTGATCTCTTCTTTCTTTAACTTATAATTTACAGGGATCAGCAGGGCATAAATACTTGCCGGATCCATGTTGTAATACCTTTTGGAACGCTGGATAAACTGCAGGTTCAGCATATCAAATTTCTCGCCGTAAGTGCAGGTAATCTCTTCCAGATCTTTACCTTTAAACAGCTTCTTACGGATGTTCCAGATCTGGGTAAAATAGTACAGATCCAGTGCCATACCATAGTCGAAGAGAAGTGCTGTTTCATGCTCCTGGATCTTCGAAAGCGGGATGTAAAATTCGTTTCCTTTGAGGCAGGAGATCAGTTCCTCCATGGTGGAACAGGTAGTGATCCGGTCTACATCAATATTGGAATGCAGACGGAAAAATTCACGGTACGGAGAAACATCTACAGGATCCGTGTCGCGGTGATCGAAGATATTTGTCATGACTTCCTTCAGTACACGGATTTCATATCGCTTGGAATACAGATCCAGAAATTTACGCTGTTCCGGGTTGGCAAAGTGATAAATTCTGGAGAAATTCTGGAATATGGATTTCTTCAGAAGCTTCTCAATCTGGCCACGGTGCAGGGTATTTTCATCCAGTGCATCCCACCTGGAAGAGTATTCCGGCATTCGCTTCAGATAGGCGGCTACCTGCGTGACATCGGAGAGTTGGAGGATTTCCTCGAACTGATCCATGGTAGTAAGCCTGCTCTGCATTGCGCGGATTTTCGTGGAAAGTCCGCTGTAGGAGAGTACGCCTCCCATTGTTTTTCACTTCCTTTCCTGATGTCATCTAGTACATCGTTTTCGAAATAACTATACCACTCACTTGTCTGCAAATCCGAGTGCACAGGTCTAAAAGCCTCAGCGTAGCCCGCTACGCCTGCGTTTTTAGACCTGCACACTCGAATCCGCATCCTACGCGATTGGTATAGTTATTTACGAAACGATGTACTAGCTTTTTACTTCTCAATTCTAAGCATGCGATATCCAATGCCAATATGTGTCTGGATGTATTGCACTCCATTTTTCTCAGGCTCCAGTTTTTTTCGCAATGTTGCCATAAAAACTCTAAGAGAAGCAACGTCATTATCCGAACATCGTCCCCAAATCTGCTGGGTAATATAGGTATGTGTCAATACCTTTCCCACATTGCGGGACAAAAGGCAGAGCAGCTTATATTCTATAGGTGTCAGATGCAATTCCTCTCCCTTCAGATATGTACAGCCTGCCGTATAGTCTATCTTTAATCCACCATTCTCAAAAACAGAGCTTTCTATCTGCTCTCCGCTCTGCATAACCGCAAGTCTCCTCTGGGTGACACGGATACGCGCAAGTAATTCCTCAACAGAGAACGGTTTCGTAATATAATCATCCGCTCCTGCATCCAGCGCCTCTATTTTATCTGTGTCCTCACTTCTGGCGCTGATCACAATAATCGGCATATTCGACCAGGTACGGATTTTTTTTATCACTTCTACCCCTTCCATATCAGGAAGCCCCAGATCCAGAAGAACAATATCCGGATTGTGGGACGAAGCTTCCAGAATAGCTGAAGATCCGTTTTCTGCTGCCAGATATTTATAATCATGTGTTTTTAATGTAGTAACGATCAGATTGCGTATGGGTCTGTCATCCTCAACCACCAGAATTAATGTTTTATTCATTTAATGTCACCTCGCTTAAGGGTAAAGTAAAAGTAAAATTGCATCCATGAGGATCATGATCTGTCAAAACCAGGGTTCCTTCATGTGCTTCTATAATAGAGTGGCAAAGTGCCAGTCCAAGTCCCAGACTTCGGTGACTATCCGCAACTGTTGTTTTCCCTGTATAAAACATCTCAAAAATATGTGACTTCATTTCTTCCGGAATTCCCGGGCCATTATCTTCCACACTTATCTGCGCTTTTCCATCTGTTTTCGTTCCCCGAATGCAGATCACAGAACCCGGTGGTGTATATTTTATTGCATTGTCAACTAAATTTACCAGAACCTGCATAATAAGACGTACATCCATACGTGCAAGAACAAGTTCTTCGCAGTCTGTCACAATTTTATAATCATCATGTTTCCGGCTGATATGCCTCAGGGATTCTGCAATCACCTCATCCAGAAGCTGGTCTGTAAATTTAAATTTCAGTCTTCCGTCATTCAGTCTGGTAATGGAAAGCAGATTCTCCACAACTCCGATCAGCCATTCAGAATCATCATAGATATCGCTATAAATCTGATGTTTTGTAGCTTCGTCCAGACGGTCGCTATTGCCAAGCAGCATATCTGCATTACCGGAAATGGAGCAAAGCGGCGTACGAAGATCATGCGAAATCGCCCGAAGAAGATCTGCCCGCAGCTGTTCATTTTTGGCCATAACTGCATTTTTTTCTTTTTCTAATGCATTTTTCGCATTTTCCATTGCAAGCGCACATTCATTTATTACAGACAACAGGATGCTGTATTCAAAAGTGTCCAGTGTTTCTTTTTGCAATGGTATCCCGATCACACCGTAAACATTATCCCCGCTCCGGATTGCCAGATATAAACATTTAGCCTGAGGAAAATGGTGTGTGGACGCACCGGCATGCTGTCTGTTTTCACAGACCCATCTGGCTATCTGCTGCTCTTCCGGTATCAGAAAATCTTCTGTGTCCCCTTTTTCCCCGAAAAAAAGCTTTCCCTCTGATAAAGTTCCATTTTCTACTACATATGCTGTAATATTGCGGTTTAATAAACGGAGAAGCTGTGTACAGGTGACATCAAGAATCTCTGTTTTCCCTTTTGCATTTTGCAGCAGACGGTCTGTATCGAACAGAATCTGGGTACGAAAAGCAAGCTGTGTAGACAGCTTTGCATGTGTTTTCAGCTTTGCTGCAAGTGCTCCCGTAAGTACGGATGAAATAAGCATTATGAAAAATGTCACCGGATAACCCACCGCATAGGTTTTGAAAGACATCCTTGGTTCTGTCAGAAAAAAACAAAATAAAAATACACTTAAGAAAGAGCCTGCCACACTGCAAAGATAGCCATCTGTCACAATCGAAGTAATCAAAACCCCCAGAATATATATGGTTACAATATTCGTATCCGTAAAATTCAGTTTCTGAAACAACAGACCAATTAAAGTGCATACCGCAAATATAAATACCGTCAGAAAATAATCCTTTGCAGACGGTTTTTCCATATACCATGTAAATGACCGTTTCTGATGATTCACATTTTTTAAACTCATCCTGTCCCCCACCTTTTTTACTGTTTTGAAAATTATATCATGGGGCTGTGTTGTGGTCAAAAGTCTTTTTTACTATATGCGGAAGCACTTCTGAAGAGCTCTGTATTCTCCCAGCACCAGTAATTTACTATTCTCTTCCAAATACGTATCCGGAGAAATTGCAATATTAAATTCTCCTTCATTTTTTACTGCCAGAATATTAATATTGTAGCGTTTTCTGATATCCAGTTCTCCTACTGTTTTTCCAACCCATTCTTCCGGCACTTCCACTTCAAAAATCGCATGGGATGCATCCACCTCCATATAGTCGAGGATGTGATCATCTGTGTAACGGATCGAGGCCCACTTTGCAACCTGCTTTTCCGGGTAAACCACTTTATCCGCACCATTGCGCAAAAGGAATTTTTCCTGAACATCACGCTCAGCCCTGGATATCACCAGTTTCGCTCCCAGTTCTTTCAGAAGGGAAGTTGTTTCAAGAGAATTCTGAAAGCTTCCTCCAATGGTTACAAAACAGATATCGTAATTTCCTATTCCAAGGGAACGTAAAAATTCAGCATTGGTACTGTCCCCGATCTGGGCGTTAGTCACAAACGGAAGCACTTTGTCCACCCTTTCTTCATTCCAGTCAACTGCCATAATTTCATGCCCAAGCTGATTCAGCTGCATGGCAATATGTCTTCCAAATCTTCCAAGTCCAATAATCAATACATTCTTCATGATATTACTTTTCTCCTTCTCATCCAACTGTGATTTTCTCCAGAGGAAGCTTTGCATTTCCCTTATTTCTTCCTGAGAATACTGCATAAATCAGGGTCAGGCCGCCTACGCGTCCCAGATACATCAGTATGATCAGCACAACTTGTGAAAAAACATGAAGTCCCGGTGTAACTCCCAAGGTCAGACCTACCGTGCCCACAGCTGAAGCTGCTTCATACAGACAATCCAAAAGGGGAAGACCTTCGTATACGCTGATTGCAACACCTCCACAAAAGAATAATGTAAAATAGAGCATAGCTATTGTGGCTGCATTTTTTATCACATGATACTCCAGTCTCCGTCCAAAAGCCCCTGCATTTTCCTGACTGCGAAAGGTTGCAATTGCATTTAAAATCAGTACCGTAAAAGTAGTTGTTTTCATTCCTCCTGCTGTAGAACCCGGCGAACCACCGATCAGCATTAACAGTATCATAACCGCTTTTGATGCCTCGCTCATCTCTGAAATGTTTATGGTATTAAAGCCGGCAGTTCTTGTAGTTACCGATTGAAACATGGCAGCTAACAGGCGTTCTCCCGCAGGCAGGTTTTTCAAATCACAGGCAAAGAAAAAAAATGCCGGAAAAACAATCAGGCATACAGTAGTCATGAGAATAATCTTGCTTTGCATGCGGTAACGTTTAAAATTCATTTTATTCCTATAAATATCATCCCAGGTGAGAAAACCAATTCCTCCTATGATGATCAGCAGCATAATTACCACATTTATAAGGATATTTCCGGAATAGCCCGTCAGAGACGGAAAGGCATTATCTGCCGTTCCCAGAATGTCAAATCCTGCATTACAAAAAGCAGAAACAGAATGAAAGGCTGCCATCCAGATTCCCTTTAAGCCATAATCCGATACAAAAACCGGCAGCAATAACATAGCTCCTGCTGCTTCAATCAAAAGAGTCCCCTTTAAAATGAACCTTGTCAGTCTGACAATTCCTCCAACTTTAGGTGCTGAAATTGCATCCTGCATTGTACTTCTTTGCATGAGAGATATTTTTTTCCCTGAAAGAAGCGAAACCGCTGCCGCTACGGTTACTACTCCAAGTCCACCTATTTGTATAAGCGCAAGAATAACTGTCTGTCCGAACACAGACCAGTAACTTCCGCTGTCCTTTACTACAAGTCCTGTAACGCATACTGCCGAAGTGGCTGTAAAAAGTGCCTCATGAAATGGCGTCGGCACTTTGTCCAAAGAGGAAACCGGAAGCATCAGCAAAATACTTCCCAAAAGGATCACACCTGCAAATCCCAGAATAATTAGCTGAAAAGACGTCAGGTGTTTTTTCTTACACATTTTTTCCGGCATAAATGATCATAACTCCTTACTAATGATTCTATAGCAATATCTTCATAATGCGTTTTATTATATACAATTGCTTTCAAAGATAGTATAAAAGTCTATGATTCCGTATTAAGATTGTATAAAGATTTAACATATGTCAGTTCGTGTTTTTCTCACGGTATTCCTTAGGTGAAATCGAAGCATATTTCCGGAAGACACGCGAAAAATGTCCGGGCGAAGAAAAACCAAGATGAAGACTGATAGCAGTTAGAGATTGTTTCGTGTAACGGAGCAGATGTTTGGCTTCATCTATTTTTTTAGTAAGAATAAAATCTGTTAAAGTAACATTGCTTTCAGCCTTAAAACGTTTCGAAAGATAAGACCGGCTCATAAAAAATTCTTTTGACATTGCTTCTACGGTAATTGCCTCTGACATATGACGGTTAATGTAATTCGATACATCTAAAATAAGGTGCGATGCTTGTGTTCCTTTGTATAGTTGATTTACTCGTTTTGCAAAGTCTATGACCATAAGACGACCAAGATTATTGATCCGATTGCAATCATCTAGTAATTCACACATAAGAATGTAGTTATCAATTAGTGTAAAAGCATCGTCAGGATTCATACCACCCTGGATTGCTGCACGTGAAGCAAGTGTTGCAATGGCAACAAATGAATTTTTAAAAAAGCGCAGATGGTTACTTTCCATTACATCTTTCTTGAATATCGGTGAATTTTCAAGTAGATTCGATATAGAAATGTAATCTCCTTTTCGAATCATATTCATAAAATTTTCTTCCAGATCATACGTACTGTGGAATATTATATCCTGCTCAGAAAGCTTATCCGAGAGAGAATGGTCTGTTCCATGACGGCTTGTTTTTTTTGCAAAATGCTCCTGTAAGGAATCATCAATAAAAATATCTTCAAGAGAACATTTTTCATTGTTTAGTATATAATTTAAAAAGCACAT
>ERZ773168.3408-NODE-3408-length-11257-cov-3.947866_pt1 | contig 11257 bp, 10 predicted proteins | sample MGYA00511261_ERZ773168 | MGnify/ENA primary metagenome ERZ773168 (study PRJEB29015, sample SAMEA2737855) | human gut metagenome | biome: human gut; feature: human-associated habitat; material: faeces | place: China | collected 2012 ... | reverse complement strand
CCTTGTGGGGTCAAGGGGCAAAGCCCCTTGCGCCTCTCCGAAGGTAAGGAGAATACGAATGGAATTGACTGTGCTGGGGATGAATGGACCGTTTCCGGCGGCGAATGGCGCAACGTCGGGATATTTGATGCGCGGGGAAAAGACGCGCGTGGCGATGGATATGGGCAGCGGGACGCTCGGAAGGCTGACGGCGCTGATGCCGCCGGAGAAGCTGGATGCGCTGCTGCTCTCGCACTGGCACTTCGATCATTGCAGCGACGTGCTGCCGCTCTTGTTCCGCTTGCAGGCGTGCGCGGCAAAACCGCTGGATGTCTACGCGCCGGTGGATGAATCGTCGATGGTGCGCAAGGTGGTGCAGCAAAACAGCGCTTTCTGTCTGCATGACGTGCAAAAGGACGACAAGGTGCAGATTGGCGAATTTTCCGTGCGCGTTTTTGCCGCGCGTCACCCTGTGCCGGGGGTTATGTACCGCGTGACGGACGGCGAAAAGACGCTGTGCTACACCGGCGACACCAATACCGTGGAGGGGCTGACGGACTTCGCGCAGGACGCGGATCTGCTGCTGGCGGATGGGCTGTTCCCGACGGAAATGTGGCAGGAGGGTCTGCCGCATCTGTCCGCGGCGCAGACGGCGGAACTGGCGCGCGATGCTCGCGTGAAGAAGCTCGTTATCACCCACCTGAACCCGAACATCGACCCGGAAACGCTGCTCAAACAGGCGCGGGCGATTCGCACGGACGCGGAGCTGGCGCATATCGGCGCAACGTATCGTGTCTGACGCGCGAACATGGCGTACATTGCTGCAAACCGCCCTCTTGCCCTGCGCGGCACTGCTGATGATGGTGGGCATCGCCCTCGACTTCCAAGCGCCGACGAGTGCAATGCCGATGCTCTGCGTGTCGTCGGCACTGGCGGGATTGCTTCTGCTGGGACGGCGGAGAACACGCGCGGCGGGCTGCCTGCTGCTGACGTTCCTGCTTGGCGCGGCGCTGGGCATCCGCACGGCGAATCCGACGCTTCCGCCGGAAGGAGACGCGCAGGTGACGGGCGTTGTTGCGGGCGAGGTGGACTTTCGCGCGGAGAAGGGGCAGGTGCGCGTTATCCTGCGGGACGTGACGCTGAACGGTGAGCGCATTGCATCCGGCGCATACTGGACGTTCTACCTTAAGGCGGATGAGAAAATCCCGGATTGCCTGACGCCGGGGGTAAGAATCAGCATGACCGCCGAAGTCTATCATCCGCAGGGACAGCGGAATCCGCATGGGTACGACTTTCGGCAGGCTCTGCGGCAGAAGAACATCCAGATAGGCCTGTATGGTGCGGCGAAACTGCAAGCGCTGCCGGACGGGCTTTCTCTTTATGGGCTGGCGGCACGGTTCAATCACCGCATGGCACAGACATTGAGAGACGTTTGCGGCGAGAAAGCTGGACAGCTGGCGAGTGCGGTGCTGCTGGGAATGCGCGACGAAGTGCCGGACGAGGAACAGGAACAGTTCCGGCAGCTCGGTATTGCGCATATTCTGTCCGTTTCGGGATTCCATGTGGGTGTGCTGGTCGCCTTGCTGGCGCTGCTGATGATGCCGGTGAAGCATCGGCGGCTTCGGATGGCGCTGACATTGCCGATGCTGCTGGCGTATGCGTTCCTGACAGGCGGAAATGCGCCCGCTGTCCGCGCCGTGCTGCTCTGGGCGCTCGTCTGCTGGGGTCGGATTCGCCACAAGCGGGTGCTGATGCCGCATGTGCTGTGCGCATCGGCAATGATTCAGCTGATGTTTGCGCCCGCACAGCTGTTCAGCGCGTCGTTCCAGATGACGTACGGCGTGATGGCAGCGATTTGCGGGATAACGGCGCAGACCGCCCCGAACGCGCAGAAAAAGCGCGGCTGGAAGGGGAAAATGCTGTCTCTGCTGTCCGTCTCCGCGGCGGCGCAGTTCGGCGTGCTGCTGCCGGAGCTGTACTGGTTTGGGCGCGTGCCGCTGCTGGGCATTGCGGTGAATGTGCTGCTGGTGGCGGGGATGAACGTGCTGCTCCTGCTGGATTGGGTGACGCTGCTGCTGACGCCGATTCCGTGGCTGGCGGCGCTTCCGGGGGCGGCGACGCGCGCAGTCAGTGAGGGATTCCTGCGCCTGGTGAACGCACTGGGGCAGTTCGCGCCAACGCTGTGGACACGTCAGCCGGATGCGTGGGTGGTACTCGGCTGGCTGCTGGTGTTTGCGGCGCTGCTGCCGTTCGGGAAGAGCCGGAACCGCTGGCAGAACCGCAAAAAGCGGCTACCGATGCTTGCGGCAGGGGCAGTGCTGATGGCGACGATTTTGCTGCCCGCGCCGTTTTCCGGGACGGAATATATGCAGCTTGACATGGGCGACGCCGATGCCGCCGTGCTGCGGCAGGAGAAACATGTGCTGGTCGTGGATGCGGGCGAATACGGCGGCGATTTGGCATCATACCTGCGCGCGGAGCATCTGCCGGTGGATTTGCTCGTGCTGACGCATTTGCACAGCGACCACGCGGGCGGTGTGCGGGAACTGCTGGATGAGGGCATCCCGATTCGCCGGTGCGTGATGCCGTCCGGCGCCCTGGCGGCGGATTTCGACGAAGAGGTACTCCCGCTGCTGGCGCGGATGGAGGCAAACGGCACGGTCATCGAAACCGTCTGCCGCGGCGACATCCTCCAGTGGGCGGAAGGCAAGCTGACGGTGCTCTTTCCGCCGGAAGGATTTTCAGTGTCGAACGCCAATGACGGCTCGATGGCGCTGCTGGTGGAGGCGGAGGGCGTGAAGCTGCTGTTGACAGGCGATTTGAGCGCGCGGTACGGGCAGTACGCCGCCGTATCCGCCGACGTGGTGAAAGCGGCGCATCACGGGTCAAAGAACGGCACGACGCAGGCTTTTCTGGACGAAAGCGCGCCGACTGCCGTGCTGGTGTCCACCAAGCGGGAGAATGCGGCGGATTATCTGCGCGGCATCACCGATGCGGATGTGTACAGTACGCTGGAAAGCGGAGCTATTATTATCCGCATGGCAGATGGACACTTTACCATCGAACAATTTGAGGAAATGCAATGAATCACAATGAATTTGTGCAGACACTGAAAGCCGGAAAGGTCAGCGGCGCGTACCTGTTTGAGGGCGTGGAGGAGAATATCAAGAGCGTGACGCTGGCCGCGCTGCGCAAGGCGGTGCTGGCGGACGGACTGGCGGAGCTGAACGAGAGCGTTATGGAGAATCCGTCGGCAGGGGAGATTATTGCGGCGTGTGAAACGCTGCCGTTCGCGTCGGACAAGCGGCTGGTTGTTGTGCGGGAACTGAATGGCACGACCGGGCGGAGCGAGGCGGAAGAGCGGCTCGTCAGCTACATCCCGAAAGTGCCGGATTCGTGCGTGCTGGTTATCTATGTGCGCGGCAAGGCGGACGGGCGCAAGAAGCTCTATTCGGCGGTGAAGAAAAAGGGTGGCATCGTATCGTTCGAGCCGCTGGGGGATGCGGAGCTGAACGGGTGGATTGTCCGCGTGTTCCAGCAGAACGGGAAGAAGTGCGCACCGGACGTGGCGAGCCTTTTGTCCTTCACGGTCGGCAATGACACGGCGCTGCTGCGCGCGGAAATCGAGAAGCTGACGGCGCTGGCGGGCGACCGCGACACCATCACGGAGAATGACGTTCACGCCGTGGCGACGCGCTCCATCGAATGCACGGTGTTCGAGATGGTGGACGCCGTCGTCGCGGGGCAGCGCGCGCGGGCGCTGATGCTCCTGCGCGATATGCTGACCGCCGGGCAGGAGCGGCTGGGCATTCTGGCAATGCTGCTGCGGCAGTACCGGCTGATGCAGCATGTGAAAATCATGCAGTACGAGAAACTGAGCCGGCAGGAGCTGGTGAAGAATCTTGGCATTGCGCCGTTCGCGGCGGAGCGCACAATGCGGCAGGCGCAGGGCTACACCGGTGCGCAGGTGCGGCGCGGCGTGGGAATCTGCCTTGACACGGAATACAAGGTGAAGGCAGGGCAGTACAACGAGGACGGCGCGCTGGAAACGGCAGTGCTGGCGCTCTTGGGGCTGCGTGGGTAGAGATTTTCAAAGGACAAGGAGGATAAAACGATGGTGAATCAGTATGTGATGAAGGTCTATCCGCTGGGGTTGGGGAACGAGGTTTACAGAACGCTGGAAATCTGCGGGGACAGCACGCTTGACCAGCTGTGCGATGCGATTATGGAGGCGTTTGACTTTTTCCATGAGCATCTGTATGAGTTCTGCATGGACAATAAAATGTTCAGCGAACACTGCTATCAGTATAATCCGATGGCGGAAGAATTGGGCATGGAAAGCCCTTCGACAGACATTGCACTGGACAAAATCGGCTTGCAGAAAGGGCAGAAGTTCACCCTGCATTACGATTTTGGCGACGACTGGATGTTCCCGATTCGCGTGATGGAAATCAAGCAGATCCCGCGCAAAAAGAAGCCATGCGTCATCAAAGCCAAGGGCGAGATTCGGCAATATCCGAACTAATACTAATTCTCATCTAAAACATGTCATACGCACAGCATCTTTTCCGCCCCGGCTTTGCTTCGTTTCGCTCGCGCGTACCTCCAGTACGCCTCGCTTCACTCAGCTTTGCCGGAACGAAAAATCTGCTATGCTCGATGCCATGTTTTAGAATCGAATTAGTATAAGAGGAAGATTCGGACGAAGAATAATACGATTTCCAGATTCACCTGCGCTATCTGCTTGCGCCTTTTCGCAAGTACCACCCGCTGACGATCATGTTCAGCGGGCGTTTTTGTATTTCTCCTGTTTTTCCCTGCAAAAGGGGTTGCAATTCGGTCGGAAAGCGCGTATGATATGCACATGGAACGAAATTCACCCGGTGGGCGATAAATGACCCACTAAATGATGCAGGAGGCGAAACGCAATGGAGCGTGTGTATAATTTTTCCCCCGGTCCGTCGATGCTGGCACAGCCGGTGCTGGAGAAGGCGCAGAAGGACTTGATGGTCTACGGAAACACGGGCATGTCTGTGATGGAGATGTCCCACCGCAGCAAGATGTATACCGATATCTTCGACAAGACGGTCGCGGACTTGCGCGCACTGATGCACATCGGGGATGATTACGAGGTGCTGCTGCTGCAAGGCGGCGCGACGCTGCAATTTTCCGCAATTCCCTTGAATCTGATGGTCAAGGGCAAGGCGGATTATGTCGATTCAGGCAATTTCGCGCACCTTGCCGCAGAAGAAGCAAAGCGCTACGGCGAAGTCAATATCGCCGCGACCAGCCGCGCGGACAACTACACCTACGTTCCCGACATGGCGGCGGCGAAGTTCGACCCCGACGCGGATTACGTTCACATCACCCAGAACAACACCATCTACGGCACGCGGTTTGTGGAACTGCCGGATGTCAAAGTGCCCCTTGTTGCCGACGCAAGCTCCATGATTCTCTCTGAACCGATGGATGTGAACCGCTACGGGGTGATTTACGCCGGGGCACAGAAGAACATCGGCCCGTCCGGGCTGTGCGTCGTGATTGTGCGCAAGGACTTGCTCGGCCACGCGAAGCCCATCTGCCCGAAGCTGATGGACTGGAAGGTCGAAGCCGACAAGGGCAGCATGTACAACACGCCGAACACTTGGGGCATCTATCTCGCCGGGCTGACGTTCGACTGGCTGCTGTCCATCGGCGGCGTGGAGGCGATTTATCAGGTGAATCAGGAGAAGGCAAAGCTGCTGTATGACTTCCTTGATAACAGCAAGCTGTTCAAGGCGACGGCGCAGAAGAAGTATCGCAGCTTGATGAACGTGACGTTCGTGACGGGCGACGCGGAGAAGGACGCGGCGTTTGTGAAGGCGGCGGCGGCACAGGGATTGGTGAATTTGAAGGGCCATCGGACGGTGGGCGGTATGAGAGCGTCGATTTATAACGCTATGCCCATGGAAGGGGTCAAGAAATTGGTGGGGTTCATGAAGGAATTTGAGAGGGCAAACGCTTAAGGTAGGGAAAAAAGAGGATAAACACGCGGGCAAAGCAATCAAAAACTTCCAATGAAATTTAGCCGCATGGAAGGGGTCAGCCGAAGGAGTCCAGAGGGCGATCGGAAAGCCCTCTGGAAGTATGCCAATTAGAAAAATCAACGATGGGGTTTATCCGCAGCTGAACTTGCCCAGGACGGAAAATTTTACTTCTGCGAAGGTGCATCCGCCATCATTATTGTGAGGAGAAAAATCATGTTCAAAATCAAGACGCTGAATGCGATTTCCGATGTCATCCACGAGGAATTGTCCGCGGAACAGTACGTCATCAGCCCGGAAGAACCTGTGCCGGAGGGCATTCTCGTGCGCTCGGCGGTCATGCACGACGCGCCGCTGAACCCGGAACTGCTGGGCATCGCGCGTGCCGGGGCGGGCGTCAATAATATCCCGCTGGATAAGTGCACCAAACAGGGCATCGCCGTGTTTAATACCCCCGGCGCAAACGCCAATGCCGTGGCGGAACTCGTGCTGGGCGCGCTCGTGCTGGGCAGCCGCAACGTTGCCGCAGGCATCCGGTGGGCGGATACGCTCAAAGGACAGGAGAACGTGCCGAAGCTCGTTGAGAAGGGCAAGGGACAGTTTGTCGGGCCGGAACTGCGCGGAAAGACGCTCGGCGTGATTGGTCTGGGCGCAATTGGGCGGCTCGTCGCGAACGCCGCCAGCGCTGGATTCGGCATGAAGGTCGTCGGCTGCGACCCGTTTATTTCGGTCGAAAGCGCATGGGCATTGAGCAGCAGCGTCCGCCGCGCTGCGACGAATGAGGATGTATTCGCACAGGCGGATTACATCACCTTCCACGTCCCGCTGAATGATAAAACGCGCGGCAGCATCAACGCAGCGACGATTGCGAAGATGAAGAAAGGCGCGATTCTGCTGAACTTCTCCCGCGGCGAACTGGCGAATACCGCGGACGTGAAGGCGGCGCTGGCGTCCGGGCAGCTCGGCGGCTATGTGACCGACTTCCCGTGCGAGGAGCTGCTCGGCGTGGAGAAGGTGACGTGCATCCCGCATCTGGGCGCATCGACCCCTGAAAGCGAGGACAACTGCGCGCGGATGGCGGCGGCGGAACTGCGCGACTATCTCGAAGTCGGCTCGATTCGCAACAGCGTCAACCTGCCGGACGTGCCGCTGGGCGCGCCCGAAGGCGTCCGTGTGCTGGTCATCCACGAGAACGTCCCGAATATGGTCGCGACGATTACGACCTGCGTTTCGGCGGAGCAGATCAACATCGACAACCTCGTCAACAAGTCCCGCAAGGACGTTGCGGTGACGGTGATGGAGCTGTCTGACCGCCCGTCGAAGATGGCGCTGAACGTCATTTCCTCGATTGCGGGCGTGATTCGCGTCAGAGTGTTTGGATAATAAGGAGAAGCCCCTGCGGCGGAAGTGCTTCCGATTGCCGCAGGGGTTATACTCTTTCCGGATTCACCTGAGCCATCTGCTTGCGCCTTTTCGCTCTGGCGTCCGCTCATTCCACTTAGCGTAGCGCTGCTACGCTGCGTTTCATTCGCGTTAGCCAGAACGAAAAATTCACGGCGCATCTTGGCTCATTTTCATCCGGAAATAGCATTACAGTTATCCACAGAACGGGGATAACCCTGGGGATAAGTTTGTGAACAGGCTGTGCATTGACTGGGGATAACGAAGAATCAGCCTCACACCTTCTTCAGCCGCTCGTTGATTTCCCGCACGCGCCGCCGGATTTGCAGGTAGTTAATCAGCCAAATGCCGGCGTACATCGCGACGAAGCCGAAGAGATACCAGCCGGGCTGATCTGCCATCCAGTCCATTGCCCACGCAATCGGCAGGCAGACGACGCTGCACAGGAGAAAGTGCGTCAGCGTCTGCCGGAGCAGGCTCCACCGCTCCACTTCCCAAATGACGGACGCGCCCGACCAGATAGCGCCAATGAGCATGGCGGCTGCCATTTGCAGGCTGAATGCGCCGACTTCGCTGCCGACCTGCGCCAGCAGTGCGGGGGTGGCGACGTGCATGTTCCCGCCGCCGATGGCGAGCGAAATGCAGATGATAATGACGACGCCGATGAAGCAGCCGACGAATGCACCGAGCAGGGAACGCAGAAAAACTTGCTTTTTCATGGGGATACTCCTTTCTTACAATCCGAGCGCCTGCCGAATCGTGCGAACATAGCGCCGGGAGACGTAGCTGATTTGTCCGCCCTGCAGGCTGACGCAAATGGTGCCGGTTAGTGAGAGGTCAAAGGCGATCACGCGGCGGAGGTTGATGATTTCGCTGTTGCTGATACGGATGAAGTGGTGCGAATCGAGGCGTTCTTCGAGTTCCCAGAGCCGCTGGCGGAGGAGAAACTCGCCTGTTTCCGTCGCGGCGTAGACATGCCCGTTCGCTGCCCAGACGCGGACGAGGGAATCCTGTTGGAGCGGGAACGCCTTGTCCTGCTGGTAGCCGATGATGGGGACGGCGGCGCGCGCGGTCAGCTGCTGAATCAGACGGGTCAATGCCGGGGTCATTTCGGCGGTTTCGATGATGAAGCGGGGCTTCCGGCGGGTGGCATCCAAGCGGATTTCAACGTCCATGTCGCGAAGGGCGTCCGATTTGGGCTCATCCATGCGGGGTCACTTCCTTTCTGATGAGGATATCATAGCGCAGGAAGCGGATTTCGGCAAGCGAAAAGCGATAGGTGGTCGGATTGGAGGGGCAGGTGGTCGGTCGCGCCCATTTGGCGCGACAATGTGCGAGTGGTCGAATGTGCAGCTTGGGGGCGCGTCTGAGGACGCGCAAAGTTACTGGCAGGGACGCTTCGCTGCCTGCGCCCTTTGTTGGCTGTTCCCTTTGAATTGATTTGACGAGGAACAGTTGGGGCGTTGCCCCAAACCCCACCAGAGGCGCCGCCTCTGGACTCCGCAAGGGGCATTGCCCCTTGACCCTTTTTTGCGTCCCGGCTTGAGCGCGTTCCCCTGCTATCCTTTATCCCTAATCCGCCTATCCTTTCCCCAGCATTATAGCAAAAAATCCTTCCTCTAACAACCCTTAGCCGAAGCGCCCTGTGATATAATCCTCCGTCCGCTTATCCCGCGGCATCGAGAACAACTGATCCGTCGCCCCAACTTCCACCATATCCCCTAACAGGAAGAATGCCGTCGTGTCCGCGATGCGCAGCGCCTGCTGCATGTTATGCGTCACAATCACAATGGTGTACTTCCCCTTCAGCTCCATGCACAATTCTTCAATCTTGCTCGTGGAAATCGGGTCAAGCGCCGAGGTTGGTTCGTCCATCAGCAGCACCTCCGGTTCAACCGCCAGCGCACGCGCAATGCAAAGCCGCTGCTGCTGCCCGCCGGAAAGCCCCAAAGCGCTCTTGTTCAGGCGGTCTTTCAGCTCGTCCCAAATGGCGGCGTTCCGCAGGCTGCTTTCCACAATTTCGTCCAGCTGTGCCTTGCGGTGGATGCCATGCGTGCGCGGGCCGTAGGCAATATTGTCGTAGACGCTCATGGGGAAGGGGTTGGGCTTCTGGAACACCATGCCGACGCGCTTGCGCAGCAGGTTCACGTCCATGCTGCCGTAAATGTCCTCGCCGTCCAGCGTGATGCTGCCCTCGACGCGGCATTCGGGGATGAGGTCGTTCATGCGGTTGAGCGTTTTCAGCAGTGTCGATTTGCCGCAGCCGGACGGCCCGATGAACGCGGTGATTTTGCCGCGCTCAATGTCGAGGTTGATGCCGTGCAGGGCGTGGAATGCGCCGTAGTAGAGGTTCAAATCCTTGATGGCAATCTTTACGTCCGCGGGCGTATCAGCCGGATGTGCGGTTTTGTTCTTGATGGCTTCCTGCATGTCGATCATCATGATGCTTTTCCTCCGATTTTGCGGGAAATCAGGCTGGACAGGCTGTTCAGCCCCAGCACGAGCAGCAGCAGCACCACGCCCGTGGCGTATGCTTGGCCGTAATGCAGCCCCTCCAGCGACAGCTGATACATATGCACCGCCAGCGTGCGCCCGGACGAGAGCAGAAAATGCTTGGGCATGTCCGCGACCGTGCCGGCAGTAAACAGCAGCGCGGCGGTTTCACCCACGATGCGGCCAATCGCCAGCACCACGCCGGAGAGAATGCCCGGCATGGCGGGCGGCAGCACGATTTTGATGACCGTGCGCAGTTTGCCCGCGCCTAAGCCGAAGCTGCCCTCGCGGTAGCTGTCCGGGATGGAGAGAAGCGCTTCTTCGGTCGTGCGCAGTATCAGCGGCAGCACCATGAGGGAAAGCGTCAGCGCACCGGAGAGCAAAGTCAGGTTGATGCGCAGGGCGGTGAAAAACACCATGCCGAACAAGCCGTAGATGATGGAGGGGATGCCCTGCAGGGTTTCGGCGGTCAGGCGGATGGTGCGCACCAGCGGCGAGTTGCGTTTGGCGTACTCCGCCAGATAAATCGCCCCGCCCACGCCAATCGGGATGGCGACAAGCAGCGCAACCAGCGCAATCAGCAGCGTATTGATGATGGCAGGCAGCATCGACTGATTTTCCGTCGTGTACTTCAGGCTGAACAGCTCCGGCGTCAGGTGCGGAAGGCCCTTGACAAGCAGGTCAATGACGATGGCAAGCAGGGCGAAAATCGTAATCAGCACCGACAGGCGGCACAGCAGCCGCAGCAGCGCGCTGGCTGGATGACGCCGCCAGCGGTTGCCTTCATTGCGGAAGAAATTCCTGATGGGATGCGCGCGATACGCGGGGGCGGTCATCATTGCTGTTCCCTCCTTTTCAGCACGGAGAAGGAAGCGTTAATCAGCAGAATAAAGACGAACAGCACGATGCCGGCGGCAATCAGCGCTTCGCGGTGCAGCCCTTCGGCGTAGCCCATCTCGATGACGATGCCGGAGGTGAGTGTGCGGATGCCGCTGAGCAAATCGGAGGTCAGGCGCGGCTGATTGCCGATGACCATCTTGACCGCCATTGCCTCGCCGATGGCGCGGCCAATCGCCAGCACAACCGACGCCAGAATGCCGGATTTCGCCGCTGGGACAGTCGCGCGGAACACACTGCGTTCATCCGTCGCGCCCAGCGCCAGTGACCCCTCGTAGTAGGAGTTCGGCACGGCTTTGACGGCGGCGGAGGTCAGCTGGATGATGGTCGGCAGAATCATGATGCCCAGCAGCAGCGACGCTGTCAGGATGCACTGCCCGCGCCCGCGGCCGCCGAACATTTCGCGGATGAGCGGCACGAGCGTCGTCAGCCCAAAGAAGCCGTAGACAATCGACGGCACGCCC
>ERZ773168.3405-NODE-3405-length-11275-cov-3.434848_pt1 | contig 11275 bp, 7 predicted proteins | sample MGYA00511261_ERZ773168 | MGnify/ENA primary metagenome ERZ773168 (study PRJEB29015, sample SAMEA2737855) | human gut metagenome | biome: human gut; feature: human-associated habitat; material: faeces | place: China | collected 2012 ... | reverse complement strand
ACATATCACTCCAACTCCTTTCAAACGCCTGGCTGCCTGTAGCAGTTCAGTTCCTGCTGAAGCATTCATTTTATCCGAGCTTTACTCCCGTTTCCACCGAATATCCGCGTAAAAATGCCGCCGTATCCATCCGCTTCTTGCCTTCCAGCTGAAGTTCCCGAATTGTGAGAAGCCCTTTGCCGGTCTGGACAGAGAATGCATCTTTACCGACACGTACCACCTGTCCGAATGTCTCCGGTGACGGCCTTCCCGCCGCATCTTCCTCGACATCCGCCGACCAGATTTTCAGGGTTTTTCCTTCAAATTTTGTATAAGCGCTCGGCCATGGATTTAAGCCGCGAATCAGGCGCTCAATCACTGCCGCATCCATCGACCAGTCGATCTGCCCCATCGACTTATCGAGCATTGTCACATGGGTTGCCTCTGCCTCATCTTGTTTAACCGGATGCAGGATTCCCGCCTCCGCTTTCTCAAGCGTGGAGAGAATCAGCTTTCCTCCCGCAAGGCTCAAGCGGTCAAACAGGCTGCCGCCTGTCTCTTTCGGATCCAGGCGTACTTCCACGGTATCCAGGATATCTCCGGTGTCCAGACCGACATCCATCTGCATCGTCGTCACACCGCTGACCTCATCGCCATTGATGACCGCCCACTGGATCGGGGCTGCCCCACGGTATTTTGGCAGAAGCGACGCATGGATGTTGATACAGCCGTATTTCGGCAGGTTCAGAATCCGCTCCGGCAGAATCTGGCCAAATGCAATCACGACGATCACATCCGGCTGAATCTTCGTCAATTCCTCAAAAAATGCCTCATCCTTGCGGACGCGCACCGGCTGATACACCGGGATTCCATATTCCAGCGCTTTTTCCTTGACAGGCGGCATTGCCATCGCCTTGCCGCGTCCCTTCGGCTTATCTGGCTGTGTCACCACCGCCGCTACTTCATGCCGGCTCTGATAGAGCGCTTCCAGTGTCGGAACCGCAAAATCCGGTGTTCCCATAAATACGATCTTCATATCTGCCTGTCACCCCACTCTTGTTTCTCTCTCATTCTGGCAATGTGCTTTATTCTTCCTCTGCCGCTACATCCTCTAACGGACCTTCTACCAATTCCACATACAGATGTCCGTGCAGATGATCGCACTCATGGCAAATCGCACGTGCCAGGAAATCATCTGCTTCCAGGACAAACTCTTCCATTTTTTCGTTCAGCGCGCGTACCTTTACGTGGCTCGGACGGGTTACCAGACCAGCCTTGCCCGGAACGCTTAAGCAGCCTTCCTGACCAGTCTGGCTGCCGGACATTTCCTCGATGACCGGATTGATCAGGACATACTGGTTGCCGTCCTCCACGTCGATTACTACGATCTGTTTGCGGATACCGACCTGCGGTGCTGCCAGACCTACGCCACCGGCTGAATACATCGTGTCAAACATATCCTCTATCAGTTCAAGTGTGTGATCGGTTACCTCCGTCACTGCCTTACACTCTTTTTTCAGTACCTCATCGCCAATAGTTCTAATTGATCGGATTGCCATTTTATACACTCTTCCTCTCTATGATATATCGTATTGAATCTGGACCGCCTGCCATTTTGTATCTGCGGCAGCCAAGGTTTCAATCTGACCCCTGATTTGATCCAGTATAGCACATTTTTCACACTTTATATATAAAATTTTTCTGTAGATGTCATTAACTTTGTATACCGGTGCCGGAACCGGACCGATACACTCGGCACTTTCGCGCAGCCGCCGCGCCGCCATTTACGCACATTCATCCAGCACCACCTCATCGCCGCAGGCAAAATAAACCGCAGCCATCTGGCAGACTGGCGGATAATGAAGCAGCCTCCGGTAATTGATCTCATGGCTGTAAAACAGCTCATAATTCTGCGCCGCTGCCGCCTGCACGGCATAGTGTTCCGGCCGGTACGTCTGGATGACCACATCGCCGGGCTTCCCGGCGCGCCCCGCTCTGCCAGCCGCCTGCGTCAGAAGCTGGAACGTCCGCTCCGCGCTGCGGTAATCCGGCGTATTTAAGGAAAGATCCGCCGTCAGGATTCCGACCAGCGTCACTCCCGGAAAATCATGCCCTTTGACAATCATCTGTGTGCCGATCAGGATATCTGCCTCACGATTTGCAAATGCCTCCAGAATCGCTTCATGTCCGCCTTTTTTTGCCGTTGTATCCGCATCCATCCGCAGGATCCTCGCATCCGGAAACCGAATTTTCGTAAATTCTTCCATCTTCTGCGTTCCGGCCCCAAACCCGGCAATATACGGTGATCCGCAGGACGGACACTGCTTCATCAGCGGAATCGTATAGCCGCAGTAATGACAGACCAGACGGTTCTTCCCGTGTAGTGTCAGGGAAACATCACAATGCGGACAGGTCACCGCCTTTCCGCAGGAACGACAGGAAACAAAATTGGAATAGCCGCGCCGGTTCATAAAAAGCATCGCCTGCTCGCCACGTGCGAGTCTCTCTGTCAACATTGCATCCAACGTCCGGCTGAACACCGATTTATTGCCTGCCTGCATCTCCGCACGCATATCAGCGATCTGTACCTTCGGCAGGATACTTCCCGCCACTGCCCGGTGATGCAGGGGCAGAAGCACATATTCGCCATTCTGCGCCCGCAGATACGATTCCAGAGAAGGAGTCGCTGAGCCCAAGACCAGCGAAGCCCCGGAAAGCCAGGCGCGCTCCGCCGCTACTTCCCTTGCATGATAGCGCGGCATCGTCTCGCTCTTATAGGCGCCCTCATGTTCCTCGTCGATCAGAATCAGTCCCAGATTGGAAAATGGGGCAAACAGCGCCGACCGCGGTCCGATCATCACGGAAACCTCGCCCCGCGCCGCCCGTTCCCACTGATCATAGCGTTCTCCCGCAGAGAGACGGGAATTCAGAATCGCGATCTGATCGCCAAATCGCCGGTAAAACCGCATCACCGTCTGATATGTCAGCGAAATTTCCGGGATCAGCAGAATCACCTGCTTTCCATCCCGCAGGACACGCGCCATCAGCTCCATGTAGACTTCGGTCTTTCCACTTCCCGTAACGCCGTGAATCAGATACGTTTCACGTTTCCCCGTCTCATAATCCTCACAGAAACGGTCAACCGCCGCCTGCTGCTCTTCATTGAGATGCACGGTCTGTCCGGCTGGACGCGGCAGTTTTGCATGGTTTAACCCGCGTTCCTCACGGGAAACTTTCACTGAAAGCTGTCCCTGTTCCTCCATCGGGCGGATCGTCGCCAGGGTCAGGTCAAGCTCCCGTCGGGCAAATTCCATCGGAATATCCAGATTGTCCCGGAATGCCTCAAGGAGCCGCACCCGCGCCTTATAATGCCGCTTCTGTGCCGCCAGGATTGCCGCTTCCAGCTCTTCCTGGTTTAAAAGACAATGCAGCGTCTTTTTCTCGCGCGGTTTTATCTTTTCCTTGACGGGAAGTACGGTTTTGAGCGTCTGGTTCATCGTCGCGCCATAACGTTCCCGCATCCACCACGCCAGACGGATAAGCTGAGATTGCACCGACATACTGCCCGGTGCGATCCCAGCTATCTCCTTGATGCGGGATGGGTCATACTCCGCCGTATTTCCCATTCCCACCACATATCCAGTCCGAAGTGAATTACCCTTTCCAAACGGTACCGTCACGCACGTTCCCGCCGTAATCTCCTCCGCCAGATGCGCCGGAATCCGGTACTGAAACGGGCGATCCACCTTCTCATGGGATATATCTATAATAATATCCGCGTATTGATACGCCATGATTCCTTCTCTTTCTATTTCTAATTCAAGTCGAACGTCCGTGAGATTTGGCGCGTGATTCTGGTCAGCGAAGCTGACATATTCTTTACAGAATCACTGCGCATCCTCGCGGAGCGTTTATCTCAGTCGGAGAATGGACTCCTACTGAGACAAACTTGCTATTACTTACCACCTGAAGAGGTGGGAGTCTTCTCGACTGAGATAAACCTCGCTGCCGTCTCCCCCAGCTTCATACTGTTGGAACCCTTAAACAGGACTGCATCTCCCTCACCGATCTGTGCATCCAGCCAGTCAAGCATATCTTCTTTTTCGTCCTCTTCAAACGAAGCGACATGCAGATCCGGTTTGACTTTCTTTGCTCCCTCGGCGATCGCCTGCGCCAGTTCGCCATATACAACCAGGATATCGACCGGTTTTTCCGCCAGAAACGCACCAACTTCACGGTGGAACTGAATCGTATTCTCTCCCAGTTCCTTCATATCCGCCAGAACCGCAATTCTGCGTCCTGCCGGCAGGGAAGAAAGCACACCTATCGCCGCTTTCATCGAATCCGGGCTTGCATTGTAGGTATCGTCCACGATCGTATAACCATTTTTATGATAAATCTGCTGACGGTTCTTGAACCCGCCAAATTCAAGCAGCTTTTCCGCTGCATCGGCAAGCGGCACACCGTAGGCATCCGCAACCGCCAGGGCAGCCAGCGCATTCATGACATTGTGCTCGCCCATAACAGTCAGCTTCACCGGGACGCGCACCTCGCCGTGTACCATCGTAAAGGACGGAAATCCATCCGGATATGAAAGATCCTCGGCGCGGTAGTCGTTATCTGCTCCAAGTCCATAACGGACGGTATGGCAGCCTGCTTTTGCATGCACGGTGGAAAGCATATCATTATCTCCATTTACAAACAGGATTCCGCCTGCCTTCATACCGTCCTGGATATGCAGCTTTTCTTTTAAGATATTCTCGCGGGAGCCCAGATTCTCAATATGCGTCACACCGATATTCGTCATGACTGCCGAATCCACCGCCGCAATCTCCGCGATCACCGCCATCTCGCCCGGCTCACTCATTCCCAGTTCCAGCACGCCGATCTCATCATTCTCAGAAATCTCCGAGATCGTGAGTGGCACACCGATCTGGCTGTTGTGGTTTGCCGGTGTCTTGAATGTCTTATATTTCGCTGAAAGCGCCGCCGCCACCATTTCGCGCGTCGTCGTCTTTCCCACGCTGCCGGTGATACCAACTAACGGGATAGAAAGGCGTGCCCGCAGGCAGCGTCCGATCGTCTGCAATGCCAGTTTCGTATCTTTCACCTGGATCAGCGCGCCGTGAAAGCCCTCCGGTGCCGCCTCATGCTCCGAAGTCAGTGCGGCTGCCGCCCCATTGTCCATCGCCTGAACCAGGAAACGATGCGCGTCTGATTTCTCCCCGATCAGCGGAACAAACAGATCCGCCCCGCGCATACTCCGGGAATCAATGCTGATGTGTTTTAACTCCGTATCTGCATCTCCGCAGAGCAGTGTTCCCGACACTGCTTCCACGATATGTCTGACTGTAATATGGTCCATATTTTGCCTCCAAATTGATTACATATGCAGCTTCTTCACCGTCTCCTGCACTACTTCCCGGTCAAGGAAATGATAGCGCACGCCCTCGATCTCCTGATAATCCTCATGCCCTTTTCCGATGATCGCGATGATATCGCCATCTTCCGCATGGGACAAGCTGTACTCAATCGCTTCGCGGCGATCCGGGATTTCAACGTATTTGCCATCGGTTTTTGCAAGTCCGACCTTGATATCTGCCAGAATATCTTCCACTTTCTCAAAGCGGGAATTATCCGCCGTGATGATCGACAGATCTGCCAGCTTTCCGCCAATCTCTCCCATCGAGTACCGGCGATCGCGCGCCCGGTTGCCGCCGCATCCGAAGACGCAGACGAGACGCTTCGGCTTGTAGTCGCGCAGCGTCAGAAGAAGACTTTCCATGCTGACCGCATTGTGGGCGTAGTCAACGATCACGGTGCACTTTGCTGATTTATATACAATCTCCATCCGTCCATCGACCTGGATATGTTCCAGCGCATGGCAGACTTTCTCCTTCGGCAGATCAAAGAAGCTGCACACGCCCGCTGCCGCCAGCGCATTGTCCACGTTAAATTTGCCCGGAATGCCGACACGCAGATCGCTCTCATATCGTCCATGCGTCTGAAATTCGACGCCCACGAAATCATGTTCGCGTACATAGTGAATGTCATCCGCTGTAAAATCAGCCGCCTGTTCCAATGAAAAGGTCAGGATCTCTGCTGTCGCCCCTTCTACGATCGCATCAAAGTACGGATCATCGCGGTTGACGAGCGCTGTCCGGCAGTTTTTCAAAAGCTGCTTTTTGTAGTAAAGATATTCTTCAAAACTTGCATGTTCATTCGGGCCAATATGATCATTGGAAATATTCAGGAAAATTCCATAATCAAAGAAAAGTCCATCTACCCGGTGCATCAGGTAGCTTTGGGAAGAAACCTCCATCACGATGTAACGGCAGCCCGCTTCCACCATTTTTGCAAAATATTCTTGCAAAATGTAGGATTCTGGCGTCGTATTTTTGGTCGGATAATGATTCTCACCGATCACAGCGCCGTTCGTTCCGATGAGACCCGTCTTCTGTCCGGCTGCCTCCAGAATCGCCTTGATCATATAAGTGGTAGTCGTCTTTCCCTTCGTGCCGGTCACACCGATCGCCGTCATCTTCCGCGCCGGATAATCAAAACGTGCCGCCGAAAGAAGCGATAGCGCGTTCCGTCCATTCTCCACTTGAATGACCGTCACGTTCTCAGGCGCCTCAACCGGATGCTCGACCACCAGAACCGGCGCGCCCTTTTCAACCACATCCGGGATAAAGGTATGCGAATCGACGTTTGCCCCGCGCATACACACAAACACCGTCCCCGGCGCCGCCTTTCTTGAATCGTAGACCACCTCGTCAACCTCCGTCTCCAGGCTGCCCTGCAATAATGTATACGGCAATTCTTTCAGCCAGCTTTTAAGCTTCATAGGATACCTCCTGATTTTGATATTTTATAATGATTTCGCTTTTTAATATCCTTCTTCCATCATGTTTTCAAACTGCTCCATGCTCATCAGCACCTTACGCGGCTTCGTGCCTTCTTCCTCACCGACCACGCCTGCATCTGCAAGCTGATCCATGATACGCGCGGCACGGTTGAAGCCAATCTTAAACATACGCTGCAGCATGCCGATGGATGCTTTGTCTTTCTCAATAATAAATTTACCTGCCTGTGCAAAATAGGCATCGCGCTCACCGCCGCCAAAGCCCGCATCCATCGCCGTCGAACGGATCTTGGACTCAACCTCGGCGCTGTACTCTGCGGTCAGCCCCTCCTGTTTCAAAAATTCGACCACATCCGAAACCTCATTGTCGGACACGAACGCGCCCTGTACACGCTGCGGTTTCTGATAGCCCGACGGATAGAACAGCATATCGCCCTTTCCGAGCAGTTTCTCCGCGCCATTCATATCAATAATGGTACGGGAATCCACTCCGGAAGAGACGGAAAAAGCAATTCTCGACGGAATATTTGCCTTGATCACACCGGTGATGACATTGACCGATGGTCGCTGCGTCGCAATCACCAGATGAATGCCCGCTGCACGCGCCAGCTGGGCCAGACGACAGATCGAATCTTCTACTTCGCCCGGCGCTACCATCATCAGATCGGCAAGCTCATCCACGATAATGATGATCTGCGGCAGTTTCTCCGGTTTCTTCGGATCGTCGACATCCGCGATCGACTCAACCTTGGCATTGAAACCCTTAAGATCGCGCACGCCGTATTTTGCAAACTTCTGGTAACGGTCGGTCATCTCTGCCACCGCCCAGTTGAGGGCGCCGGACGCCTTTTTCGGGTCGGTCACAACCGGAATCAGAAGATGCGGAATACCGTTGTATACACTTAACTCAACCACCTTGGGGTCGATCATGATGAGCTTGACCTCGCTCGGCTTCGCTTTATAAATCACACTCATGATCAGCGTATTGATGCAGACTGATTTACCCGATCCGGTCGCACCCGCGATCAGAAGATGCGGCATCTTCGCAATGTCGCTGACAACCGTCTGACCTGCGATATCTTTTCCGACCGCGAATGCCAGCCGGGACGGATATTTCTTAAATGCCTCTGACTCCAGCAGATCGCGCAGCAGAACCACATGGTTCTCCTTGTTCGGAACCTCGATACCGACCGCCGCCTTGCCAGGAATCGGTGCCTCGATACGGATGTCCGCCGCTGCCAGATTTAACTTGATATCATCCGCAAGACCGACAATCTTGCTTACCTTAACGCCCATCTCCGGCTGAATCTCATATCTTGTTACTGCCGGACCGCAACTGATATTCGTAACCGTCACATTGACGCCGAATGTCTTTAATGTCTGTTGCAGCTTATTCGCCGTCTCTCTCAGCTGGCTCTCTGTATTTGCAGATTTCTTGCCGCTACCGGCTTTCAACAGATCTACCGGAGGAAATACATACTTTTTATCCGGCTGCGACATAGCCGGAGCCATCTCCTGTGCGACGTTTGCAACTTCTTTTTCGATTTCTTCCTCCGAAGAACGTGTCTTTCGCTTCGTGTGCTCCGCTACCGGTGGTTCTTCTACCGGAACCGCCTTTTCATCTGACTTCAACAATTCTTCTGATACAACATTCTCCGCAGCAGGAGCCTCATGCATAAAATCTCCGGAAATCACTGGTTCCGGTGCCGTAATCTCACCGGATAAGATTGGTTGCACAGTTGCCTTCTCAGGCTCAAAAAGAGGCTGAGGAACTTCCCCGGAAGCCAGACGTACCTTACTCTCCTGGCTCACATCCGGCATCGCAATCTCCGGTTCTGCATGCAGTTCTCCAATTTCATCGGAAAACTCCGGTGCCGCCTCACTCTTCTCATCAATCTTCGTATCAATGGAGACGCCGGAGACTTTGTGATCCATTCTCCGCTTGCGGCGCTCCTCGTTTTTGTATTCGCGATATTCCTTATAACGTTCATTGCTTTCCTTTGCGGATTCATAAACCTTCTGTCCGCCTCGCTGCATGCCTTTTAACGCAGAACGTTCCGTGATCAGTACCAGACAGATGATCAGCACGATAAAATCAATAATATACGAACCGATCATTCCGAATGCCTTCACCATCACACATGCGAGCGAACCACCGATGATTCCACCACCAGCGCGTTCGGTAGAACTGTATGTATAGGCTTTCAAAGGCTCATAATATTCCGTTCCGCTACCCGCCAAGGACAGGAACAGACAGAAAAAAGCAACAAATATAATTCCTGCAACCAGTTTCACTGATGCATGAAAATTGCCCTTGTTGGAAGCAGCAAAAAAGCTTGCCACAAGAAGTAATATCGGTAATACATAAGCAATCAGTCCAAATATACCAAATAAGACACCGCTTACCGCCTGACCGACGACACCGCCAAACCCAAGATTGCTGACAAAAAGAAGAAGTGACACTGCAACAATGATCCACAAGATCACTTCCATGCGAAAAGCCTCTGCCTTCGCCATCTCTTCCATGCGTTCTTTCTTGGTCATACGTCTGCCTGTTGATTTCCGATTCGTTGAACGATTATTTGAAGATCCACCCGATGAACGGCTGCCGGATCTGGTTTTACTGTTAGATGATTTACGGTTTCCCGTAGCCATGAAATACACTCCCTTAATTCTCAATAATAAAATTTATTTTATCATATTTTAAGGAAGATGTCATCCCATAGCTTCGAAAATCCGTTTCATCCATCTGGTCAGGATTTCTGCTTTCCAATCAGATTATAAAGCTTAGAAAATGCGTCAGAAATTCCCCCGACCGCATCAATAATACCTTCTTTTACCGCCTCTTTACCAACCAGAATTGTCCCGAGATCTTTGGTAAGCATCTGCGTATTCATCATCATTTCTTCCACACGCTGCTCCTTTGCCTTACAATGTGAGGTAATAAATCCGATGATACGATCCTGCATCTGTTTGAAGTAATCGTACGTCTGCCTTGCACCGATCACAGTACCGCTCATTCGAACAGGATGAATAACCATCGTTCCGCTCGGCACAATAAAAGAATAATCTGTTGCCACAGCAAGTGGTACCCCAATCGAATGACTTCCACCAAGTACAAGAGATACCGTCGGCTTACTCATAGATGCAATCATCTCTGCAATTGCGAGTCCACTCTCCACATCTCCTCCCATTGTATTCAATATCAGAAGGACACCGTCCACACTGCTGTCATCTTCGATTGCTGCAAGCTTCGGAAGTACATGTTCATACTTTGTTGTCTTTGCGTTTGATGGAAGACACTCATGCCCTTCAATCTCTCCGATAATTGAAAGAAGATAGATTACACGGTCATTTCGGTTCGCATGTAAGATTGCCTGTCCAAAATCCCTGATTTCCTCATTTTTCTTTTCTTCAACTTCTTGACTGCCTTCCTGTTTCTTATCTGTCTCTTTTCGTTCTTCCACACATTCTTTTTCTTCCACCTGATTTTCTTCTCCGTAAAATACTTCTTTCTTCATCGCTTCTCCCCTGTCATTCTCACAAAAAAATAAGAACGAACACAAATGTATTCGTTCTTATTATGTAAAATCCGTTCTATTTTATTCTCCGAGCAGATAATTGTATAATCCCTCGTATCTGAATCTTGAAGCGTTCCATGAGAAATCATTTGCCATACCGCGATCTACCATCTGATTCCACTGACGCTTACGGTCATAGTAAATATGCTTCGAGTAATTGATCACATGAAGCATCTCATCCGCATTGTAGTTTGAAAATGAAAAACCATCACCGATATTCTCATATTCATTGTATGCCTGAACCGTATCCTTAAGTCCTCCGGTCTCACGTACAATCGGAACTGTTCCGTAACGGAAGGAAATCAACTGTGTCAATCCACAAGGTTCGAAGCGTGACGGCATCAGGAATGCATCCGCAGCCGCATAAAGCTTGTGTGCCAGATCATCGGAGTAACATATATTTGCAGATACCCGATCCGGATACTTCCATGCATAATGACGGAACATATTCTCATACTGCGGCTCACCGGTACCAATCACAACCAACTGTGTGTAATCATCAACCAGCCCATCCATAACCGCATTGATAAGGTCAAGTCCCTTCTGATCGGTCAGACGGGAAATCAGACCAATCATATATTTCTTCTTATCAACTGCAAGTCCTAATTCTTCCTGCAGCTTCTCTTTGTTGATTGCCTTTCTCTTACGGAAATTCTCGGCATTGTAATTTGCATAAATCTTACTGTCTGTATCCGGATTGTACACATCGTAATCAATTCCATTTACTATACCCTGCATATCCATATGACGTGCAGAAAGCAGTCCGTTCAATCCCTCGCCATAGAAATCTGTCTGGATTTCCTGTGCGTAACTGTCGCTGACAGTTGTAATGTAATCCGCATAGACAAGT
>ERZ773168.3403-NODE-3403-length-11281-cov-4.146802_pt1 | contig 11281 bp, 10 predicted proteins | sample MGYA00511261_ERZ773168 | MGnify/ENA primary metagenome ERZ773168 (study PRJEB29015, sample SAMEA2737855) | human gut metagenome | biome: human gut; feature: human-associated habitat; material: faeces | place: China | collected 2012 ... | reverse complement strand
ACACGGATCATCACGGATGCCAGCTGCGGCATGGTTAGAAATACCGGATTTTGCGGTCAGAATTTGCCGCCGCATGTTTATCTGGAACTTTTAAGTATCTATTTCTAATAATATTACTTATCACCCCAAAGAGGTCTATGCTTATTGCGGCAGTTCCAGATTCCGATAGCGTTCCATTTATTAAATCTACCTTTGATTTGCCGGTTCCATATTGACAGAGCGCCCTTTGATCTTAGTGTTCTTCATTCCCTCGAGGACTTCTCTGCCGTACTCTCTCGGCACTTCCACGAAGGTATACTTGTCATACATGTCGATCGCGCCGACCAGCTTGCCCGGCATGCCGGACTCCCCGGCGATCGCCCCGAGAATGTCTCCCGGTTTGACGCGGTCTTTTTTACCGATGTTGATGAAGAGACGCACCATCCCTTCCTCCGCGCCGGTATTGTCAAAGTCGTAGTCATCCTCGCTGCCGTTGTCGAGATTGACCTGGCCGAGTGCCTGCTTCAAAAATGCCGCTGCAATATCCATTGCGGTGTAATCCGAAGCATTCACCTGACGCTCGATCATGTCGATCATGTCCGACAGGTTCTCCTCGTCGATGATCCTGCCGATCTCCTCCATGACCTTCTCTGCCTTGATCTGTGCCACATCATCCGTTGACGGAATCGGCATCGCCACGATCTTGGTCTTGCAGTAGCGCATGATATCCTTCAGCTTGTAGACTTCTTTGCCCTTCACGAAGGTAAAAGCGCGTCCGGTCCGACCTGCACGTCCCGTTCTGCCGATCCGGTGCACATAGTATTCGTCATCCTGCGGAATGTCGTAGTTGAAAACGGCCTCCACATCATCGACGTCGATTCCGCGCGCCGCCACATCGGTCGCAATGAGGATCTCGGTCTTGCCGCTGCGGAATCCTTTCATCACGCGGTCACGCTGCGACTGCTTCATATCTCCGTGCAGTCCCTCTGCAAAATAGCCGCGTCCCTTTAATTCTTCCGCAAGTTCGTCCACCATCCGCTTGGTATTGCAGAATACCAGCGAGAGTTTCGGATTGTAGTAATCGAGAAGCCGCGTTAAGACTTCTACCTTGTCGCTGCGCTTGACATCGTAGTAATACTGCTCAATGCTCGGAACCGTCAGCTCTTTTTTTACCACCTTGATGTTGACCGCATCGTGCTGATATTTCCTGGTAATATCGAGAATCGGCTTCGGCATCGTCGCGGAGAAAAGGATCGTCTGACGTCCCTCCGCCGGAATATACTCAAGAATCGTCTCGATGTCATCGCGGAAGCCCATGTTCAGCATCTCGTCCGCCTCATCGAGTACCACCGTGTGGATCGCATCACAGCGGATCGTCTTGCGGCGCAGATGATCCATCACACGCCCCGGCGTTCCGACGATAATCTGCGCACCGCCCTTTAACGCCTTGATCTGGCGTCCGATCTCCTGCCCGCCATACACCGGAAGCACCTTGACCCCGTGCATATACTTGGCAAGTTTGCGGATCTCGTCCGCCACCTGGATGGCAAGCTCTCTGGTCGGAGAGAGAATGATTACCTGCGTCTTTCTGCTGTTCGGGTCTACCTTGTGAAGAACCGGAATACCAAAGGATGCCGTCTTACCGGTACCTGTCTGTGCCTGTCCGATCACATCCACGCCCGACATCACAACCGGAATCGCCTGGCTCTGAATCGGCGTTGCCTCCTCAAATCCCATATCCGCAATCGCTCTTAACACCTGAGGATATAAATCTAACTCATCAAATCTAACTGTTTCCATCTTTTTCCTTTCTGTCACGCCAGAGCCAATTCTCTGACGCATGCCCAGCACCGGCAGAAAGTGCCCACTTCTGCCGACTGCGCAGTATTCTGAATCATAGCACGGCATCTCTCTTTTGTCAAGAAATGCGCAAATCTCCGAACTTCTGTCTATGTAACCCAAATCCGCTCGCGGCTTTGGGCAATACTCCTATGAAAAGCAATCGACAGATGCGTACTTCACTCGATCTGTACTTCTTCATACTGCTGCGCTTCGGTAAAAGTAAAAGGCTCGATTGCGGATTTTCCGTTACAGTATATTCTATGCCGGAATCTATAAAAGTTTCCTCTCTTCTCCGTATCTCGCCTCTTTTGCATCCAGATGTCCGAGCGAAATATTGTTGCGGCTGCGCTTTTTCACCTCGTAGAGCATCATATCCGCCGCATGCAGGAAATCCCAGCTTCGGCTTTCCTCCGGAGCCACGTCAAAACAGATTCCCTGCGAGATTGTGACAACCGGAAGCGCCTTCGAGCACACATGCTCGATCCGCCTGTCAAGAATACGCTCCCGCAGACTGTCCGCCATGGAAAAAACCTCGTCCTCCGTCTTGTACTCGTAAATAATGATAAACTCATCCCCGCCATACCGCGCACAGAAGGTATCGCGGCTCTGCATTTTCCGTAGCTCATCCGCAATCGCCATGATGCAGGCATCTCCCGCCTGATGGCCGTAGTTATCATTGTATTCCTTGAAGTAGTCGATGTCGAGAATCTCTACCGCAAATGCTCTATGGTCATCCCGCGCCCGCTCAAACGCCCGCTCCAGATAATCATTCAACCGGAACCGGTTCGCCAGCCGCGTCAGCGGATCCGTCTCGGACTTCTCCAGCAGACGCTCATTCGCTTTCTCCATCTCCCGCCGCTTCTCATTCGCATGTTCTAATGATCTGCGCACAGAGAGCATGTTGGCGATCATATAATGGTTCTCCCGATCCAGAGCCTCGGTCAGTTCATAGAACTGGCCCGCCTCCTCAAGATAAGCCGCCTCGTCCTGTTTCCTGCGATAGCAGAGGATTTTTAAGGAAACTATTTTCCGCTGCAAATTCGCAATATTGGCATTTTTCGTCAATTTTTCCAATACCGCCACGATGTCCCAGAAGACATCTTCCTGGTCAATCTCCAGCAACAGTCTGCACAGCCCGTACACATCATCAAAGATATCCATAACCGCCATGTCCATATCCACAAGTCCGCGGATCTGCTCAATACATTCCTCGCGGAGTGTGATTCTTCCCACGCGGTGATAATATTCCGCCTTAAAAATCAGCGCGGAGAGGCGCTCGATCTTCTGCATGTGCTCCCAGCAGACCTGATCCAGATAATCCAGCTGTGCTTGCACGCGCTCATTCTGTTCCCGCTGCATAAAGCACCGCCCCAGACAGACCGCCACGCAGCTCATCAGCCCGTAATAATTCGGTGTCTTCGGATATGCCTTGATATCGGAGGAGACTTTTTCAAAATATCTCTGCGCCTCATTCCACTGTTCGTTGCCCAGATAGAGGGTTCCGAGATTCAAGTTGATGACGTTTTCTTCGTTCGCCAGCTTATATTTTTTACAATAACCGAGTCCGGTCAGATAGTAATCCAGCGCAATCGGCGTATTTCCACGGTTCAAAAAGGCAATCGCAAGGATATTATAAGATCTGGCCACCATGTCCCACTGCTCCGCCTGATCCAGATAGGTGATAGCTCTGGTAATGGTCTTAAGAAGCTGCTCGCCCTCATTGAGCACATAGTAGGTCTCGCCCGCATAATAGTAGGCAAACCCCAGAAGCTTTGGATCCCCCGTCTGTTTTGCATATTGTTCGATATCTGCACAGTATTTCAATGTTTTCTCGGCATCGGCGCCGCGGTTCTGCATCACTCCGTCCACCCACGCCATCACAGCTTTACTGTATTCCTTGAATTCCATGTACCGATTCCTCCCTTATCTCTTGTTTCATTATAATGAAGAAATCCAACATATTCAAGAACCGGTGTCTTCCTTTTACAAACTAGCTCTGAAAAAATGCTACCGGATCGACAGGCTGTCCGTCTTTTTGCAGCGCAAAATACAGATTGCTGCCCTCCACCGAATAATATTTCGTCGGCTCTGCCACATAGCCCAGCACATGACCGGATTCCACATAATCACCCACCGCAAAGTTCGGCTCCTTTAACTGTCCGTAGATCGCGCGGTAGCCGTCTCCCAGGTCGACCGTCATCGTACAGCCGGTCTCCTCGTTGTTGGAGAGACCGATGACTTTTCCCTTTGCGACGGAATATACCTTATTGTTGACCTCTCCCGCGATAATCACCGCCGGATTGTATTTGTACTGGTCCAGCGTCGCAAAATATATGGTAGAATCCATGCTGTAATTTAAGATCACATTTCCCTCCATCGGCCAGAGCATGCCGTCCTCCGGGGCAAAATGGAGCGCATTGGCCTCTGCGCCCGTCTCTGCTGTCTCATTCTCCGCTTCTTTTTCCACCTGCGCCACTTCCGTACTCTCTGTCGTCTCCGCTGCTTTCTGCTCCAGCTTTTCCGTCTCCGCGGTCTGCTCCGGCGGAATAACTGCGGATGCCTGTGCTGTCTGTTCCGTACTTTCCGTCGCAGCGACAAGTCCGTCTTCCTCCGGTGTGTTTTCCTGTGCCAGTTCTTCCTCCAGCTGTTCGCGCTGCTGTTGTTCATGATCGCTGTAAATTACCGTGGTCGCAACTGCTGCCGCAATCACAATCGCCCCCGCAATCACATATTGTTTACGCCCGAGGAATGCCCAAAATCTGCTTTTTCTCATTTTTTTCACCATCCATATTATTTATTTTTATTCCTATTGTTCCCCCTGCACGGATGGTTTATGCAGAGCGCCGCCTATTTTATCTGATCCGCTGTCACAAGCGTTGTTCCCGGAAAAAAATATTGTAAAATCTCCTCATAAGAGGTTCCTTCCTGCGCCATCGCGCGCGCCTCATTCTGGCTCAGGCCGTACCCGTGTCCCAGTCCCCTTGTCACGATCCGCACATTTTCCCCCATCTGCGTGATCGTAAAACACGCGGAATTCCAGCCCATCGCCTCACGGAACGCTTCCCCGGTGCAGACATACTCCCCCAGCATGACCTGCTGTACATAGCCCGCCGCATCCCGCTCTGTAACCTGGATCTCAGACACCGCAGACACGTCTGCCTCCGCAAAATGCTCCGCGCACTGCTTTAAAATGTCCGTTTCCTCACAATAAATAACCGAGAGCGTACCCTCCGCCGTCAGATCCGCCGGACACTCCACCGCAGGAAGATATGGCACCGCCGCTTCCGCCGACCGGCTCATATCTCTCGTACTTCCTGCACTGATCGCATGATATGCAGCATACGCATAGCCGCCGTTCCAGGAGAGCACCTGCCCACTCGTCTCCTCCACGCACGTCTCAAGCCGTTCCATGGCCTTTTCATATGTTTCCCCCAGCGCCTGCCTTAATTCTTCCTCCGAAAAAGCAGCCGGCTGTTCCTCCCCTCTCGCCGCGGCATCATACAGTGTTGTCCGCGCAATCACGCACTGCGCCATAAGCGCCGCATCCTCCGCGTCCGCACGGATCTCCTTCGCCAGAATAAAAGGCAGCTGTTCTTCCAGTTCCTCCCCGCCCTCTCTTTCTGCCGCCTCCGTTATCGCGTCGTACGTGCCGTATATCACTTCCTCCAGTCGCATACGCTGACATATTATCGTGATAAAAAGCGGCAATAATATGCCGATCAGCGCGAATGTAAGCATTCTATCAATATAGTGTTTCCATTTTTTTCGCATAAAAAAATCTCCCTGTCCATTATTATATGAACCAAGGAGATCTTCCATTCCCACAAAGCCGCGGCACTAGTTCAGACTCTGCATAATCCCGAATGTCAGTGAAAAAACTTTATAAAACGAATAGAAAAAATATGCCACGGTCACTCCGCTGTAAACGATGGTGTAGATGATCGGAAACGTCATTTTTCTCTTGAGCACATGTGCTCTCCAGACGTAATAGCCCGGTCTTAAGAAAATCGCAAACAGCACCAGACCGGTGATCTTGTATTTCTGATTGCTGATTTTTACAATATCCAGAATCAACAGCACAAGCATCGCCACAAACAGCAGATTGGAAAACATGGAAAGCATCTGCACCGGGCTGCCAAGACTCACGGATCCGTCGAGATAAGCGTCTATTCCTTCCCCCGCCATCGCATTCCATGTCGCGCCAAATACCACAAAATTGATGATAATCTGCGCCATAAAGATCACCAGAAGAATATTGCACAGAACATCGGATACCGGACCGTGCTGCTCCTGCGGGTAGGGATTCCCCTGCCAGTTTCCATAATTCGGCTGCTGATACGGGTTCTGGCCGTTTCCGTAATTCGGCTGCTGATATGTGTTCTGACCGTTTCCGTAATTCGGCTGCTGATATGCGTTCTGGCCGTTTCCGTAATTCGGCTGCTGATATGCGTTCTGACCGTTTCCGTAATTCGGCTGCTGATATGCATTCTGGTTATTTCCGTAATTCGGCTGCTGCGACGCATTCTGCCGGTTCTGATACATTTTCGTATCTTCACCGTATGTTCTGGGTGTCTCGTTCCCGTTCCATCCACTCTGATTGTTCTGCTGTCCATCCATTGTCTATTTCCCCCTGTTCTCTCTATGCCTGCTGCTTCATTCTGCGTCCGATAATATTCGAGAGCGCCGCAAACTGTTCCAATGTAAGCGCCTCTCCACGGATGGTCACCGGCACGCCAAGCTCCTCAATGCTTTCCTGAATCACTTCCTTGGAGAGATGAATCTCCGGCGAATTATTCAGACCGTTCGCAAGCGTCTTGCGCCTCTGGTTAAAAGATGCCCGGATCAGCCGGAACATCAGCTTTTCATCCTCCACCTGCACCGGCACGGTCTCATGACGCGTCAGCCTTATCACCGCGCTGCCGACATTCGGCCGCGGCATAAAGCAGTTCGGCGGCACGTTTGCGATAATCTCCGGCTTTGCATAATACTGCACCGCCAGCGAGAGCGCACCGTAATCCTTCGTCCCCGGTCCGACCTGCATCCTGTCTGCGACTTCCTTCTGCACCATGATCGTAATGCTGTCAATCGGCACATGGCTCTCAAACAGTCCCATGATAATCGGCGTGGTAATATAATACGGAAGATTTGCCACCACCTTGATCGGTTTCCCGGCATTCTTCTCCTCCGCGAGCTTTACAATATCCAGCTTCAAAATGTCCTCATTGATAACCGTCACATTGTCATAAGCGCTAAGCGTGTCCGCCAGAATCGGGATCAGGTTCTGATCGATCTCCACCGCCGTCACCTCTCTGGCATTTTCACACAGATACTGGGTCATCGTGCCGATGCCCGGCCCGATCTCCAGCACGAAGTCGTCCTTCGTAATGCCCGCCGCCTCAATAATGCGCTCAAGCACATGTGTATCAATGAGAAAATTCTGCCCGAACTTTTTCTGAAAATTAAAATGATACTTCTGCAGAACCGCTATGGTGTTCTGCGGGATTCCTAACGTTGCCATGCTTCCAGCACCTCATCATACAGTCTGTCCAGAAATTCTGCATAGAGCGCGCGAAACGTCTCGTGAAACGTCTGCGCCACCGATGCATCTCCTTTTCCGGTAAGCTTTGACTCCTCGTAGAGCGCGAACGCCGTCTCGTAAAGCTCCGGATTCTTATCGTAAAAAACTTCCGTCAGTCCGTCCTCAAATGTAAACTGTGCCTCCTGCGAGAGATTTTCCTTAAAATCTTCCCGTGAGATCAGCCCCTTCTCCTCGTAATCCGAGAGGTAGATGTGACCGTCCGCGGACTTCACAAAATCCGTGAACGCCTCGCGCACATCCTCATATGTCACCGGCTGATAATTCTCGTTCCAGTATTTGTCAAATGTTTCCCGATCCGGGAACTGCTCAAAAATATCTGTATCCATCTTTCTCCATTCCAAAGCCCGCCCGGGGGCTTCTATCTGTACGACTCCGCTCTGGCAAATGTCACGTCTTCGCAGTGCTCGTCCAGGAAATCATAGATTTCCCGGACTGACGGGCATTCGCCCTATCATCCGTCTAAAGTCTCCGATGCCCGCTCCGGCAAATGTCCGGAAAACCTCCGGTTTCCCGGACTCGCGGGCGCGCTCACATGGAGCAGATTCGTCCGCTCCATGCAAGCACGGGCATCCGGTATCTGCACCATGTTCACTTTTGCCTTCGCGTACATTATACCATATACCCACTGTCCAAGTGAACCATAATATTTCTCGAACAAATATTCGATTTCATCTTGCTTTTGTCGAACATATGTGCTATCCTTTAATCGAACATTTGTTTTGTCAGGAGGTGCTTTCACATGAACATTCAGCAGAATCTCTCCCTCATGGAGAAGCTTGCCATCCTTACCGATGCCGCGAAGTACGACGTGGCATGTACCTCAAGCGGCGCCGACCGCAGGGGAGATGGCAGGCACATGGGGAATTGTCTGGCTCCCGGCGTGTGCCATGCATTTGCTGCAGACGGAAGATGCATCTCCCTGCTCAAGATCCTGTTCACCAACGAGTGTATTTTTAACTGTGCCTACTGCCAGAACAACTGCAACTCCGACGTCCCTCGCGCCTCCTTTACCCCGGATGAGATCTGCACGCTCACCATGGAATTCTACCGGCGCAATTATATCGAGGGTCTGTTCTTAAGTTCCGGCATCCTCATCAGTCCGAATTACACCATGGATCTGATTTACCAGACGCTCTACCGGCTCCGCACCGTCCATCACTTCAACGGTTACATCCACGTAAAAGCGATTCCCGGCGCTGACCCGGCACTGATTGAGAAAGCAGGGTTTCTTGCAGACCGCATGAGCATCAATCTTGAGCTTCCCACTGCAAACGGACTGAAGCAGCTTGCTCCCTGCAAGTCCAGACGCACGATTCTCTCTCCCATGCGCCAGATTCAGAATGGCATCACGGAGAACCAGAATGAACTGATGGTCTACCGCAAAGCGCCGAAGTTCGTGCCCGCCGGGCAGAGCACACAGATGATTATCGGTGCTACCCCGGAGAACGACTATCAGATTATGCGTGTATCCGAGGCACTCTATGAGAAGTTTCATCTGAAGCGCGTTTTCTACTCTGCGTTCATCAATGTCAACGGCGATTCGTCACTGCCGGTGCTCCCCGGCGGACCTCCGCTGCTGCGCGAGCACCGCCTGTACCAGGCAGACTGGCTGCTGCGCTATTACCGCTTTCATGTGGATGAACTTCTGTCGGAAGACCGCCCGAATTTTAATATTTATCTGGATCCCAAGTGTGACTGGGCATTGCGTCATCTCGACACATTTCCGGTCGAGATCAACCGCGCCAGTTATCAGACTCTTCTGCGCGTACCCGGAATCGGATACAAGTCCGCCCAGCGGATCGTCGCCGCCAGACGGGATACCGCGCTCACCTATGACGATCTGAAAAAGATCGGCGTTGTGCTAAAGCGCGCCCTGTACTTCATCACCTGTTCCGGCCGGATGATGTACCGCACGAAGCTCGACGAGGACTATATCTGCTCTCATCTCATGGCAGACCACACGCAGGTTCCAAAGGAGCTCCGCAACACCGGTTATCAGCAGTTGTCGCTGTTTGACACCGGGCTTGCCCTGTGAGCCCACCGCCCTGATTACACATAGAAAAGAGGTATTTTACATGTATGTATTTATCTGTGAGGACAGTCTTGAAGGTATCTTTACCGGTGTCTATGACGCCTGCGCAAGCCGGCTCGGTCACCGCAATATCCGGCTTGCCACCGGCGAACCGGAGAATTACGAGCTTTTTTCCGAATATATTCACGTGGCTCCTTCCGCGGATAAGACCGGCAAGGTGATCCGCACCATCACGTCCCGTTTCGGCATGCAGTTCTATGAGTCGATCTATCAGGCTGCAATGTCCAGCGAGCCATCCTCCGGCAGGAAGATGGACAAGGCAGACGCCATCTATGAGACCATCCTCCTCGCACTCGCAAGCGGAGACGGTCAGAAAGTGCTTCTTTCCTTAGGCGAACCGTGTGTCTACCGGATTTTTGAGCTCTGCCGGGCGACCAACCGCGAAGCCTGCCATCATCTCGAATTTCTGCGCTTCTCCGAGCTTGAGAACGGCGTTCTCTTTGCCACGATTCATCCGAAAGACAACGTCCTTCCCTATCTGGCAGAGCATTTCACCGACCGTCTGCCCTCCGAGAACTTTATGATCTATGACGCCACACATCAGTCTGTCGCGGTGCACAAAGCGCTTTCCAGCTACATTCTCACAGATGCCGCAGATCTGGATCTGGAGAAAGTCAGCCGGTATTCCTCCGATGAGGAAGCCTTCCGGCAGCTCTGGCTGACCTTTTTTGATCACATTGCCATAGAATCCCGCAAAAATCCGGGCTTGCAGATGCAGTTAATCCCGAAGCGCTATTGGGCAGACACCCCGGAATATTCCCGCTTCTGCTGATTCGGGCAGACACCTACCGGACGCCGAATACACGGCAGGCATTTTCCCAGGTCGTCTGCTCCACCTCCTGCACAGAGACGCCTTTGATCTCCGCAATCCTGGCAGCCACATAAGAGAGATTGGAGGAATCGTTGCGGGTTCCCCGGTGCGGCTCGGGCGCCATATACGGGCAGTCCGTCTCCAGCAGAATGTGTTCCAGAGAGATCTGCTCCACCGTCTGCCTGAGTTTCTTTGCATTTTTAAAGGTAACCACACCGCCCACACCAATGCAGTATCCCATCTTCACGTACTCTTTTGCCTGCTCCGGCGAGTACGAGTAACAGTGAATGACACCGGGATGTTCCCGGAATCTTCCGGTCTCTTTTAAGATCCGCATGGTATCCTCCGCCGCGTCACGCGAGTGGATAATTACCGGCAGATCTGTTTCCCCGGCGAGTGTCAGCTGGCGCACGAACCATTCCCGCTGCGCTGCCTGTACTTCCGGCTCCTTGTCCCAGTAATAATCCAGACCGATTTCGCCTACCGCAACCACTTTCCCCTCTTTAAACAGCTCTTTCATCTGTGCAAAGGTCTCTTCATTCAGGCTTCCGACCTCATCCGGATGAATCCCGACTGCCGCATATACAAATGGATATTCCTTTGCAAGTGCAATAACCTTTCTGCATGAATTGTATGTTGCACTGACATTTATAATTGTGCCAACGCCCTGCTCTTCCATAGAATTCAGCAATTCTACTCTGTCCTCATTAAACTGCTCATCGTCATAATGTGCATGTGTATCAAATATCATATATCCTCCGTCCCAAATCAAAAATGTTCTGTCCCCAGTATCCCAATATTTATCCCATCTTTTCCACACGTTATCCCAAGGAATTTCATGGTTATCCCACCCTTATCCCAAGGTTTTCCACATACTTATCCACATCATGTGGATAACTTGTGTGACAGATACTGTATATAGATGTCGGATATTGGAGATATATATCAAACAAGGACG
>ERZ773168.3402-NODE-3402-length-11282-cov-7.144206_pt1 | contig 11282 bp, 13 predicted proteins | sample MGYA00511261_ERZ773168 | MGnify/ENA primary metagenome ERZ773168 (study PRJEB29015, sample SAMEA2737855) | human gut metagenome | biome: human gut; feature: human-associated habitat; material: faeces | place: China | collected 2012 ... | reverse complement strand
ATGACTGCGATGAGGAAACGGAACGGTATTTGGATGAAGGGAAAGAAATCCCGTTGTTTTGTGATTGGTTCATGGAGCGGAGTGAGTTTGTGGATTTAAGCCATACTCCGTTTTATACAGGGGCATTCGGTGAAATGGATTCAAATCCGCTTGAAGAAGCCGCAGTGGAGGCAGGGGATGTGGAGAAAAGTCCTACCTTTGGGAAGGAACATGTGGAATGGGGACGTTACAAGGGGCGTCCAATCGTGTGGATCTTGGATAACGAATATGCAAAAGGAGGAGGGGAGATGGCTATAGAGGTTCCTATAAGCGAACGAACGAAAGAGACCATAGCTTTGTTCCCTTTTTTCTTGGATGAAGCGAAGTCCGTGTATATTACGGAGAATCCCAATGCGTCGGTAGCTTACCATTATCCCCCTTATGCAGAGGATGTGGTTACCGTATTCGTCTACACGCATTTCTCTCCTCGTCGGAGGATGGAGAAAGGCGTTCGCCGCACATACTTCCAAGGTTACAACGTGCCTTCCACGTTCGAGATGCCGGATTATTCCCTGATGCCCCCGGCGGAGGACTTCCGCCGCACGCTGTATTGGAACCCGGACGTGCGGACGGACGGGAATGGCGAGGCTATTATCGAGTTTTACAACAATTCGTCTTGCCGTGAAATCCGGATATCCGCTGAGGGTGTCACACCGGACGGGCGGTGCATTTTCAATGAATGAGGAGGCCATCAGGGGAGGGAAACGGCAGAATGTCAAAAAGTAAGTTTCTTCCCTTTGATAATCGTTCATTTGGGGACGAGTGGGGCGTGGAGGAAAATAAACGATTCTCATCGGTTTTGCGGTTTCCTGTTTGTAAGGGAATGAGGGCTTAGGCTGCCTTTTTGCCGGAAGCTCGGTCGGGTGGGGCGCATGGCGTGCCGTTCCGGTAAAGCGCGATAGCGTTTCCTGGAGCTTTTTGATAGTTGCCAAATGTATGTCGAAACGTCCGTTCTGGCTCTTTTCGGGCCATTTTCAGGGCTTCTTTTCCTGTTTTGGGGACGTTTTTGGGCTTTTTCCCACACTGCTTTTCCTCATTCTGCGCCGAACGATTTTTCGCTTTCAGCCGAATGATTTTTCGTTTGGCCGTGATTGATTTGCATATATGCACGAAATATCCATTTGTTTGGCATGTTTCTGGATATTTATTCATAAAAATCTTTTTGGATGGTTGCTGATGGACTTTTTACGTTTGTCATATAGTTTCTTTCTTACTTACTTAAGATATGATGGAATTGACTTTTTGCTTTCGTTTTGTTATAAGAGGAAATTTTAGGAGCGCTTTTGTTTTATGGGATGTGGTAAAAAGTACCTGATGTTTCATATCAAGAAATATATGTAACATACGCGAAAGTGTGATTGGAGGGATAATTGTAATTTTGGGGTATCGTATGTTGTTTGTTAAGACCCAAAGGAATATGAATAGTCTAAAGATGTGGATGGCAGTGTGGACCGGGATATGCGTGGCAGTGTTCCTAGCTTGCCATCCGGGAAAATCCCGGCTTGAAGAAGCATTGGAAGCAGCGGGCGAGAACCGTTCAGAGTTGGAACAAGTGTTGGATCACTACCGTGGTGACAGCCTGAAATCCCTTGCCGCGCAGTTCTTGATAGAGAATATGCCCTGCCATTATGCTTATGCGGGAAAGGAGTTGGAGAAATACCGCCGTTATTTTGAGCGGTTCCCGCCGTGCGCTTGGCGCGGCCCTGAGTTTGTACGTGATTCTTTGCTTGAAGTTGATGGTGCATTTTGTCCCGACTCATTATACAAGGTTTACGACATACATGTCATTAAATCCGATTACCTTATCCGTAACATCGACCAGGCTTTCGAGGTATGGCACGGACAACCATGGGGGCGGCACGTGGACTTTGCCGACTTCTTGGAATTCATCCTGCCCTACCGGATGGGGACGGAGACGCTTTCCGACTGGCGGCAGGAGGTCTATGACCGCTACAACCCGATGTTGGACAGCATCCGTGCCTCGGCAGACAGCACGGATGTGTTGGCCGTGGCGCAGGCCTTGATGGATTCCTTGTCTGTGGGGACGGTTTATTTTACGGGCTTGTTCCCCTCGGGCATCACGGTGGGGCCAGACCTCGTGGAGTGGCGTTCGGGCAACTGCCGTGAACTGACGGACTTGGTGACGTATGTATTCCGTGCCTTAGGCATCCCCGGCGGATGCGACAAGATGCTGATGCGAGGCGACAAGAATGTGGCGCATTATTGGAATTTCGTGGTGGACGGTGAAGATTCCACTTATTTTGCCTCCATCGGCCAAAGCTCGAAACAGTTTGCGAAAGCCGAGACGTATTGGGACCCGAAAGGGAAAGTTTACCGGGAGACGTTCAGCCTGAACAGGGCGATGCGCGATGCCTGCGGGCGTGACACGACGGATGTCCCGCCGGTGTTCCGCGAACCGTTGATGCAAGACGTGACGGCAGCCTATGCCGGGAAAATCAATCGCTTCCTGCGCATTCCGGCAGACAGCCTCGCCCTTGTCCCGCACGCGGGCGAGACGGTCTACCTTTGCCTTGCCACGCGTGGGACGTGGGTGCCCGTGGGGTATGGGCGTTTCGAGGGCGATACGGTGCGCATCGACAATGTGCAGGGCGATGTGGTGTTCCGCCTGGTGGTTTGCCGCAAAGGGCATTTGGTGTCGCTCGGCGTGCCGTTCCTTTTGGAGAAGTATACCGGGGCGGTGCGCTTCTTCCGTGCCGGGGAGGAACGGCAAAAAGCCGTGTTGCTGCAAAAGTTCAAGGAGGATTTCCAGGCCCACATGGTGGGCGGTGTGTTCGAGGCATCGGACCATCCGGATTTCCGCTGTCCTGATACCTTGTTTGCCATTAAGGGGCGTCCGCCTCGTTTGAGGAATGTGGTATGTTTGCCGGATAAAGGGGAGGCCCGCCGTTACGTCCGCTACTACGGGCCTCCTACGCGCCATTGTAATGTATCCGAGTTGGCCTTCTACGTTTCTGCTGCAGACACGGCGGCCTTGTGCGGGCGTATTGTCAGCCCTTCGGGCGTGGCGGAAGGCCGTATCGTGAACCAGTTCGGCAACGTGTTCGACGGTGACCCTTACACTTCGATGGATTACCGTGAACCGTCCGGCGGATGGGTGGGAATGGATTTCGGCCGCCCCATGCATATTGGCAAGTTGGTCTATATGCCGCGCAACCGTGACAACTTTATCCGCACAGGCGACCGTTATGAGCTGTTCTATGCCACGGCGGCCGGTTGGGAGTCGTTGGGCGAACAGACGGCGGAGTCTGATTCTTTGGTTTACAAAGTGCCTCGGGGCGCGTTGCTTTACCTTCGCGACCATACGCGCGGCAGCGACGACCGTATCTTTGAGATGGTGGACGGGCGGCAGAAATTGTGGTAAAGTGAGAAAGAATAGCAAAAAAATGCGTATTTTACGTGAATGTTACATTTGATGTAATATATGTAAAATAGGAGAAAGCGACTTGTCGCTTTTGTCTCTATCTTTGAGGCAAGATTTATGCGAAAACAGTACGGTGTCTATGCAAGGAGTGCAAACTACATGCGTGCTGTGGGTACAAATAAAAAAAAGTAAAATGATGAAGAAAAAAATTCTTGTTCCCATTTTAGGGGCGGTAGTGTTAGGTCTTTCGGCCTATGTCGGATATCGCACGTATGGTGCGTATTCGGAAAAAGAGCTTGAGAGTGATTTGCTATTGGCTAACGTGGAGGCGTTGGCGGTGGGAGGTGAAACTGATTTATTCAATAGGATAGATTGCTATAATAGTTTCGAAGGTGAAGGTGAACCCGATGCAACGCAAACTACTAATAGATGTTCGCCATGTGGTCAACCTGTAAAGTGCCGTAGCTATTCGGATCATCAAAAGTGTAGAAAGTAAATTTAGCTTTAATAAGGATGCCAGTTTATAAGATTGGCATCCATATTCAGTCGTATAATAAGATGAAATCATTATATTTTATTGTCGCTTTGGTCTTTTTTGCGGCATGTAATCGGATTCGGACGGAAAAATGCTTGTTGAGTGATTGTCCCATAGAGCACTGCAAAATGCGGAAACATTTGATTGACACTGTGCTTGTGTATCCTCAAGCTATAAATATATTTAAAGATAAGTTATTGGTTTTTGAACCTCGAAATGGAAATGCCGTTTTGTCGGTTTTCTCTTGTAAAGATTTTGAATATCTTTTTTCTGGTATAGGAAAAGGGCATGCAAAATCAGAAGTGGTTTATATGTATGATAATTATTATGCGTGTACCGATACTTCTTTTTTTATTTTGGATATGAATGTAGAGAAAGAATACCTTTTGAAAAATAATAAAGTTGTGTATGTGGGAAGTACGCCGTTAATAATCCCAGATGCATTGAACCAACTGATACGGGTGGATGATGTAACTTATGTTACAGCAGGATTTACTAATGGTAAGGGGGGTGAACATCTTTTATATCATGACGGGGAGTATACTGATTTTGGTGAATATCCAGATTTGTCTTTGAAAAATGAAGAGAGGGCGATTTACAATGGGAGCATTTCTGCAGGAATGGTGGGAAAGCAGAAGTTTTGGGATTTTTATACTTACAAAGATTTGATACGTTCCTATGATTTGCAGGGTAATTTGTTACTTGAAATCGTATTGGACGATGATGAAAAGAATGTAACGATGCAAAATGTTGATGACCGGAATTTTAATTATTATAAAGCAAAGTGGAATTCAAAATATATTGCCGTGTTGTATAATGCCTTTTTTAGTGCAGATGAATTTTATAAGCTTGGCAAGGACGAGCGTAAGCGAGAATTGCAATTATGGACATGGGAGGGCGAACTAAAGCGTCGTATTTATTTTGATGTCCCTTATGATATTTATGCATTATCTGAAGATAATATATTTTACGCAATGAATATGGATAAGCCTGATGTGATATATACTTATGACCTCAATGAAAAGTAGATTTTCGGCATGCCTTATGGTTGCCATAGTGGCTTTGTTTCTCTGTTCTTGTGACAGTAAGAAGGATAGGACATTACAGGAGTTGAAGGATGTAAGCCGGTGGCAGATCAAATTTCCTGATGCCCCTTTGTTTCGTAGCACAAAGTCAAAAATACTGGTATTGGTGGCAGATACGGGTGAATGTTCACCTTGCAGTATGGGGGTGAATGAATGGTATGTGTATCGTTTGGACATGGAGGAACGGCATTTGGATGCCGATATAGTATTTGTCTTGCCCGAAGGCATGCGCTTGTCTCCAACTGTGGATACCCTGTTGCTACAATATGGATTGGACAGGTATTATGGCTATGAGACCTTTATGAAATTGAATCCCGTTTTCAAGCAAATACATTATTCCACATTTTTAATATCCCCAGAACATAAAGTGGTATTGGTTGGCTCTCCTTTGGATTCGCCAAAATTGTGGAGGGTGTATAGGAGTGCATTGGGGGAGAAGGAATAGCATAAGTTTTTTAAGCAAGCATGTTGCCGTTACGGGAGAAAATGCCTATATTTGTACCTATATATAAATAGGTATATGAAATATAAATTCTAACGATTATGAGTAATGAAGAAAAACCGCAGCAGGAAGGTATGCTGCAAATAGAGATCAGTCCGGAAGTAGCTCAGGGAACATACGCAAACTTGGCCATGATTGCACACTCCACATCCGAGGTGATTATAGACTTCGTGTGCATGATGCCGGGATTGCCAAAGGCGAATGTGAAATCCCGTATCGTCATGGCTCCGGAGCATGCCAAGCGTCTGCTTTATGCCTTGCAGGACAATATTAATAAGTACGAACATAACTTCGGAGAAATAGATATGCATCAGGGCGGACCTCGTACGGTGGCTCCATTCAAAATCAATAAGGGGGAGGCTTAGTCCTCCTTCTTTTTTTGCCTTGAATCCGTAAAAAACACTTTTTCGGTGAAAAATAAGTTAAAATACTATGCCGTAGGAGGCTTTGTACGTGGGTAAACCTTTAAATTAGAGGAAAACACATTGTGTATTGGAATAAAATTCGTAACTTTGCGGCCTGAAAGCCCTTAATGTGGACTTTTACGAATTTGCATCATATAAATAACAATATATATAATTTAAAAAACAAGAACAATGCCTACTATTCAACAATTGGTAAGAAAAGGTAGAACAGTGTTGGTAGAAAAGAGCAAATCACCGGCGTTGGACAACTGTCCTCAGCGTCGTGGCGTTTGCGTCCGTGTGTACACTACCACACCGAAGAAACCTAATTCAGCGATGCGTAAGGTCGCTCGTGTGCGTTTGACTAACATGAAGGAAGTGAACTCTTACATTCCGGGTGAAGGTCATAATTTGCAGGAACACTCTATCGTATTGGTACGTGGCGGTCGTGTGAAAGACCTTCCGGGTGTTCGTTACCACATCGTACGTGGTACTTTGGATACAGCCGGTGTGGCTAACCGCACGCAGCGTCGTTCCAAGTATGGTGCAAAGCGTCCTAAAGCAGGTAAGAAGTAAATCATTTGATTGTAACGAATCTATTATTTATTAGTTTTGGTTTGTTGAGCTAAAGGTTGAGTAAATGCTCCGGAGGGAGGGTTGAAGATTATCGAAGTACAGCCAAACTGAAAAAACTTTTTGAAATGAGAAAAGCAAAACCAAAAAAACGTGTGATCCTTCCGGATCCTGTCTTTAACGATGTTAAAGTTTCTAAGTTTGTAAACCATTTGATGTATGACGGCAAGAAAAATCTTTCGTATGAGATTTTTTATGCAGCACTTGAAACAGTAAAGGCTAAAATGGCCAATGAGGAAAAAAGTGCATTGGAAATTTGGAAGGCCGCTTTGGATAAGGTGACTCCGCAAGTGGAAGTGAAGTCTCGTCGTGTGGGTGGTGCTACATTCCAAGTGCCGACGGAAGTCCGTCCTGAACGTAAGGAGTCTATCTCAATGAAGAACTTGATTCTTTTTGCCCGTAAGCGTGGTGGAAAAACCATGGCGGACAAATTGGCCGCAGAAATCATGGATGCTTACAATGAACAGGGTGGTGCTTTCAAGCGCAAGGAAGATATGCACCGTATGGCCGAGGCTAATCGTGCATTCGCACACTTTAGATTCTAATTTTTATTAAAGTAGCTAACAATGGCAAAGCAAGATTTACATTTGACCCGTAATATCGGTATCATGGCCCATATTGATGCCGGTAAGACAACGACTTCGGAGCGTATCCTTTTCTACACCGGTCTTACGCATAAGATTGGTGAGGTTCACGACGGTGCCGCTACGATGGACTGGATGGCTCAGGAGCAGGAACGTGGTATCACTATTACTTCAGCAGCTACTACAACTCGTTGGAATTGGAATGGCCAAACATATAAAATTAACTTGATTGATACTCCGGGACACGTGGATTTTACTGCAGAGGTAGAACGTTCGTTGCGTGTGTTGGATGGTGCCGTGGCTGCGTACTGTGCCGTAGGTGGTGTTGAACCGCAGTCTGAAACGGTATGGCGTCAGGCTGATAAGTATAATGTGCCGCGTATGGGGTATGTCAACAAGATGGACCGTTCTGGTGCTGACTTCTTTGAGGTTGTACGTCAGATGAAGGATGTCTTGGGTGCAAACCCTTGTCCGGTTGTAATTCCTATCGGTGCAGAGGAAAACTTCAAAGGGGTAGTCGATTTGATTAAGATGAAGGCTATCTTGTGGCATGACGAGACAATGGGAGCGGATTATTCTGTTGAGGAAATTCCTGCGGACTTGCAGGCTGAAGCAGAAGAATGGAGAGATAAGATGTTGGAGAAGGTGGCTGAGTTCGACGATGATTTGATGAGCAAATACTTCGACGATCCTTCCACTATTACTGAGGAGGAAATCCTCCGGGCTTTGCGTGCTGCAACTGTGGCAATGGAAGTGACTCCTATGCTTTGCGGTTCTTCGTTCAAGAATAAGGGCGTACAGACGTTGTTGGATTATGTTTGTGCTTTCTTGCCTTCTCCGTTGGATACACCGAACGTTGTAGGAACAAATCCGGATACTGGTGCTGAAGAGGATCGTAAGCCGTCGGAAGACGAAAAGACTTCGGCCTTGGCATTTAAGATTGCTACCGATCCGTATGTGGGTCGTTTGACATTTATCCGTGTTTATTCGGGTAAGGTTGAGGCAGGTTCGTATATTTATAACTCTCGTTCCGGTAAGAAAGAGCGTGTTTCACGTTTGTTCCAGATGCATTCAAATCATCAGAATCCAGTTGATGTGATTGGTGCCGGAGATATCGGTGCGGGTGTCGGTTTCAAGGATATCCGTACGGGTGATACTTTGTGTGATGAGGATGCTCCTATCGTATTGGAGTCTATGGATTTCCCAGATCCGGTTATCGGTATTGCGGTAGAGCCGAAAACGCAGAAAGACTTGGACAAGTTGTCTAATGGTTTGGCAAAGTTGGCCGAAGAGGATCCTACATTCACAGTGAAGACAGATGAACAGACGGGGCAGACGGTAATTTCCGGTATGGGTGAGTTGCACTTGGATATTATTATCGACCGTTTGAAACGTGAGTTTAAGGTGGAATGTAACCAAGGTAAACCTCAGGTGAATTACAAGGAAGCAATTACCAAGACAGTCAACTTGCGTGAGGTTTACAAGAAGCAGTCTGGTGGTCGCGGTAAGTTTGCAGATATTATTGTAAATGTAGGTCCGGTAGACGAAGACTTCAAAGAGGGCGGCTTGCAGTTCGAAAATAAGGTGACTGGCGGTAATATTCCCAAAGAATTCATTCCTTCTGTGCAGAAAGGTTTCGAGAGTGCAATGAAGAACGGTATTTTGGGTGGGTTCCCGATGGACAGCTTGAAGGTAGAGTTGCTTGACGGCTCGTTCCATCCGGTAGACTCAGACCAGTTGTCATTCGAAATCTGTGCATTACAGGCTTACAGGAACGCTTGTGCTCAAGCTAAGCCCGTATTGATGGAGCCTATCATGAAATTGGAAGTTGTGACTCCGGAAGAAAATATGGGTGATGTGATTGGTGACTTGAACAAGCGTCGCGGGCAGGTTGAAGGTATGGATACCAGCCGTAGCGGTGCTCGTATAGTGAAGGCAATGGTGCCATTGGCAGAAATGTTCGGTTACGTGACGGCTTTGCGTACGATCACTTCTGGTAGAGCTACGTCTTCCATGACGTATGACCATCATGCTCCTGTGTCAAGTTCTATCGCCAAGGTTGTACTTGAGGAAATCAAAGGACGTACCGATTTGGTATAAAAAACAATAAACTGGATAGAAGGTGCCGGTTAGCGAATGACTCTTAATCGGTATACCTTCTTTCCTTTTCATTAATCATTAAATTAATAAAACAATGAGTCAGAAAATCAGAATTAAACTGAAATCTTACGACCACAACTTGGTAGACAAGTCGGCTGAGAAGATTGTGAAGACAGTGAAAGTGACAGGTGCGATTGTGAGCGGTCCGATACCTCTCCCTACGCACAAGCGTATTTTTACGGTGAACCGTTCAACTTTCGTAAACAAGAAATCTCGTGAGCAGTTCGAGTTGTCTTCTTACAAGAGATTGATTGATATCTACAGTTCTACTGCTAAGACTGTGGATGCATTGATGAAGCTTGAGTTGCCAAGCGGTGTAGAAGTAGAAATTAAAGTTTAGTACTATTAAAAATTAACTGAAATGCCAGGATTATTAGGAAAGAAAATCGGAATGACATCCGTATTCAGTGCCGATGGTAAGAATGTTCCATGCACTGTTATCGAAGCTGGTCCTTGTGTAGTAACTCAGATTAAGAGTGTAGAAAAAGACGGTTATGCTGCTGTTCAACTCGGCTTCCAGGAAGCTAAGGAGAAGAATACGACGGCTTCTCTTATGGGACACTTCAAGAAAGCAGGTACTACTCCCAAGAGACACTTGGCCGAGTTCACAGGTTTCGAACAAGAGTTGAATTTAGGTGACACCGTTACGGTAGACATGTTTGAAGGGACCGTTTATGTAGATGTAATCGGAACTTCAAAAGGTAAAGGCTTCCAAGGTGTAGTTAAACGTCACGGTTTCGGTGGTGTAGGTCAGACTACTCATGGTCAGCACAACCGTGCCCGTAAGCCCGGTTCTATCGGAGCTTGTTCTTATCCCGCTAAAGTATTCAAAGGCTTGCGTATGGGCGGTCAGATGGGAAACGAGCGTGTAACTGCACAAAATTTGCAAGTGTTAAAAGTAATTCCGGAACACAATCTGCTTCTTATTAAAGGTTCAGTGCCCGGTTACAAAGGTTCAATCGTAATAATTGAAAAATAATGGAAGTTAGTGTATTAAATATCAAGGGTGAAGATACCGGAAGAAAAGTTCTTCTGAATGATTCTATCTTCAATATCGAGCCTAATGACCATGTGATTTACCTTGACGTAAAGCAATATTTGGCTAACCAACGTCAGGGTACGGCTAAGTCAAAGGAAAGAAGTGAAGTGAGCGGTTCTACCCGTAAGTTGGGTCGCCAAAAAGGTGGTGGCGGTGCCCGTCGCGGTGATATCAACTCTCCCGTATTGGTAGGTGGTGGTCGTGTATTCGGTCCTAAGCCTCGTGATTACGGTTTCAAATTGAATAAGAAGGTTAAGGTTTTGGCTCGTAAGTCGGCTCTGTCTTACAAGGCGAAAGAGAATGCAATTGTGGTGGTTGAGGACTTTACTATGGAAGTTCCGAAGACTAAGCAATTTATAGAAATTATAAATAATCTTAAAGTTGGTGGCAAGAAAGCCTTGTTCGTTTTACCGGGTGCAAATAAAAACGTATATTTGTCAGCTCGTAACATCGAACGTGTTAATGTTATGACTGCGGCTGCGCTGAATACTTATAAGGTATTGAACGCGGACGTTATGGTTGTGACTGAAAACTCGCTTAAAGTTGTCGATGAAATCTTAACCAAATAAGGAATAGAGAACCATTATGGGATATATTATTAAACCGTTGGTCACTGAGAAGATGACCGCAATTACAGAGAAGCAGAATAAATTCGGCTTCATTGTTCGTCCTGAGGCTAATAAATTGGAAATTAGGAAAGAAGTCGAAGCTTTGTACAATGTTACTGTAGTAGCGGTGAATACTTGCAGATATGCAGGTAAATCCAAGAGCCGTTACACCAAGTCTGGTCTTATTCAGGGTCGTACAAATGCTTACAAAAAGGCTATTGTGACTTTGAAGGAAGGCGAAACTATTGATTTTTACAGCAATATTTAAATAAAAGATGGCAGTACGTAAATTTAAGCCCACAACACCGGGG
>ERZ773168.3400-NODE-3400-length-11286-cov-5.942570_pt1 | contig 11286 bp, 10 predicted proteins | sample MGYA00511261_ERZ773168 | MGnify/ENA primary metagenome ERZ773168 (study PRJEB29015, sample SAMEA2737855) | human gut metagenome | biome: human gut; feature: human-associated habitat; material: faeces | place: China | collected 2012 ... | reverse complement strand
TCACCGTCCGCTTCATACAGGCGGAACACATCCAGCGCTGAACGGGTATCGCCGGGATAGATGGCCTGCATATAGGGGTTCTTCTCAAAGATCTCGTCCAGTTTTTCGCTGCCGATATCCCCGATCTTCCCCCGCAGAGAGATCGATATTTTATCCTTTGTTCCAGACAGGGCGATGAAGCCCTGCTCCATGAGCTGGGCATAGAACGCCTTGCCCTTGGCGGTGAGAAAATACACGCCCCGCTCGTCATAGAGCATCATGTCAATCACACGGGTCTGCGGATGCCCGTCTGCACCGATGGTGGCAATGGTGGTGGAGTGGATGCCCTCCACCAGCAGCTTCAGATACTCATTTCGTGTCATGGTTCATCAGCCTTTCAACACAGGGGTCAGTTTCTTATAGATCAGCATTGTCACGCCGCCGATGACAAGCCCTTTCAGCAGATTGAAGGGAAAGGCATTGAACAGCACCACATCCAGCTTGGTATGGATGAAGGGCAAGAGCTCGGCAAAGGAGGCAATGAGCTGATCCAGCGGCATAAAGCTCTCAAACAGCGGCAGCAGGATGAAGTAATTTGCCAGTGCTGCTGCAATACCCATAACGACGCTTGCGAGGATGCAGGCAATCAGCGCGGTTTTCTTCGTTTTATGGCGTTTATAGATGAAACCCGCAGTGACCACATAGAAAGCGCCCATCAGGAAGTTGGCAATCTCTCCGATGCCTCCCGTAGAGGTGGTCAGAAGCTGCAAGGTGTTTTTGACAAGTTCAATGAGCAGACCGGAGAGCGGCCCAAAGGCAAATGCGCCGATGAGTGCCGGAAGGTCAGATAAGTCCATCCTTGCAAAGGACGGCGAGAGAGGAACGGAAAACTCCACAAAGGCCAGCAGATAAGCGACTGCGGACAGCATGGCGGTCATGGAGATGGTACGGACGGAAAGAACAGCGGTCTTTCTGCTTTTTTCGATGGAAACGGTATTCATGATTGCTCCTTGGAAAAGATATGCTGGGATTTGAAACAGCCCCACAGGATGGGTTTTCCTGCGAGGCTGCTTCCTCATATCTTCTTTCATCCGGACTATGCCGTCGGCTGCGGATTTTCACCGCATCAGGCGCTGCAAGCGCTTCGCAGGCTGTACTGCCGGTCAGAGATTTCACCTTGCCCCGAAGATTTAATTATTTCGTTCTGCTTAGAACTCGTAGGGAGGGTTGCCGGAGAAGTCGGCGATGATGCCGTGAGCATTCTCCAGATAGAACACCTCAAAGATGGGGTTGGTGGCCTCGCCGTACTGACCCTTCACGATGGGGTTCCGGATGCACATTTCCTTGGCAGCCATGTTGTTCTCGAACACAGCCTTGCCGTGGAGACGAATCCACGCATAGTCCGGGCTGGAAACGGAGATCTCCACCTCCGGGTTCTCCTGCATATCTTTGTAGACATCCTTCTGGTTGTTGGTGCAGAACCACAGCTTGCCGTCCAGTTCGCCCGCGAACATGAAGGGGCGGCACTTGGCTTTGCCGTCGCGACCGACGGTTGCCAGATACTGCACGGGATTGGCATTCAGAAATTCAACAACTTTGTTCATGATAAGTACCTCCAAAATGGATTTTTGATTCCGAAAGGTTGCTTTTTTCTTTCGTTAGCATTATAATAATGCCGTAGCGCCGATTCGTAAAGTAAGCACAATATTGTGCCGTAGTTACCAAATAGAAACTAATGGGTAGTTACCAGAAAGAAACGATTGCACCGTTACTGGGTTTTTCGCTAATTTAGCACTTCCAAAAAATTTTTCAGGGGGATTGAAATGATCGCAGCAAAAGCAAAGAATGAACTTCCTGCCTGTCCGGTGGAAACTACCTTGACACTGATCGGAGACAAATGGAAGGTGCTGATTCTCAGAGATTTAATGCCGGGAACAAAGCGGTTTGGAGAACTAAAAAAATCTGTGGGAAATGTATCGCAAAAAGTTCTGACCGCACAGCTCCGGGCGATGGAGGAAAACGGGCTTGTCCACCGCGAGGTCTACGCCGAAGTACCGCCGAGAGTGGAGTATTCGCTGACGGAACTCGGTAAAAGCCTGAAGCCCATTCTGGATTCCATGCAGGCTTGGGGCGAAGCATATAAGGCCAAACAGTAAAAAACCCGAAGTAGCACCTTTCCAGTGCTGCTTCGGGTTTGCCTTATGTTGATGTTAAATTATTTCAAAATGTTTCAATGTCTCTGGACCGTCCACGGTCTGGGGGACAGTCCAGGAATTAGTTATCTTTACGCAGTATTTTTATCATTTTTCCAGTTTTTCAACAGTGTTTTGTTCATCAGCAAGCACATGAGCATACCATTTGACCAATATATTTGAGTTGACTTTCTGTAATTCACTAATTTTTCGCGATGTTTTGTAAATATCAGTTTCCAGATAGACTGTTGGCTTCTCGCTAATTGCTTTTGCGTTCCTAATGCGCAATGCGTTTTTCTCATCACTACTTATGAGCTTTTTATAATTTTCATATAAATGCGGACATTCTTTTTTCAAAAGTGCCATAGTGCGTACACCGCTGAGCAAAATCACCTCGACCGGCGAAATTGAGCAGCGGTTCCGCTTGAATTGAGCAATGGGACCGCCCGGATTGAGCAGCCCCACCGCTCAGGTTGAATATGGACAGAACAAATCAGTCAAGGTATCATAAATATAGTCGGAGTCAGATGTCCTGCAAACCCTTCCGCTTGCGCATGGATTCCTTGCCTCCAATGACCACGGTGTAAGCATCGTGGACGATTCGGTCGCAGATGGCATCAGCCAGCAGTGGGTCAGACAACTTTTCCGGCCAGCCCGGAATGTCAAACTGGGAGCAGAAGATCGTGGAGTTTCGCTTGTACCGGGACTCCACGATTTCCAATAAGTCCCTGGCTTCCGTTTCTTTCAAAGGGTACAGAAGCCATTCGTCAATTATGAGCAATGCGTACTTCTTGTACTGGGCCATGAGCTTGCGAATCGTACCGTTGCCCCTGGCAATCTGGAATTCTACCAGAAGATCCGGGAGCCGGATGTACTTCACCGCATAAAACCGTCTTGCGGCAGCCATGCCCAAAGCGCAGGCGAGATAGGTTTTGCCGCTGCCGGTAGCTCCCAGCAGGATGATGTTGTGGTGCTCCTGAATGTAGTTGCAGGTGCTGAACCGCAGCAGTTCCTCCTGCTTCAGTCCTCTGTCGGGCAGATACTCCACATTTTCCAGACAAGCTCCCGGATCCGAGAAGGTTGCCTGCCGGATCAGCTTGTTCAGATGGTTATTCTTTCGGGCATTCCATTCCGCATCCACCAAAAGACCGAGCCGGTCCTCAAAGGTCATGTTTTGGAACTGCGGATCAGCAAGTTGGTCCTTCAGGGCATTGGCCATAACACTCAGCCGCATTTCACGCAGCTTGGATACCGTTGTTTCAGTCAGCATCACTTATTCCCCCTTCCGTAGTAGTCAGCCCCACGGGTGAAACCGTACTGGGAAGAGGACGCAGTAGCCGTACTCTGCTCAGGGATGGCTTTATCCTGGCCGGATGCCAGAATAGCCTGAATATTCTTGAGAGAAGGGCGGGGTGTGTATTCCAATGCCCGTTTGCAAGCATTCTCCAGCCGTTCCGGAGTGTACTTGTCTGCCAGCTTCAGCAGACCCATGCAGGACTTGTAGCCCTGCTGTTCTACTTTGTAGCTGCCGAGAATAGCCCGGACAACGACCTGCGTGTTGCTGCCGACCTTACCGGCCCAGTGAATGAACCGTTCACCGTTCCACTGGACATACTTCTGGTGCTCTGGCGGCATATGCGCCTGGATCGTGCTGTATTGGTTAAACCGTCCGTACAGCCTGGGATGGGAACAGATTCGGTTTCCACCGTAGAAAACCTCTACCGTGGATCTGGTGAGCCGGACATCTACTTTCTGCTTGATGTACTCAAAGGGAACAGAATAGTTCATGCGCTCCACGGAAATGTGGTAATTTGGTCCCACCGTTGCCACTTTCCAGATGGCCAATTCAAAAGGTCTGGGCGGCAGAGGGCGCAGGAAGGGCCTCTCTTCTGCAAAGCTGCTGGCCCGGCTGCCTTCCCGCTTCTGGAAAGGTTTATGGTTGAACGTCTCCAGACGGTCCCAAATCGCCTCGTTCAGTTCCAATAGGGACAAAAACTGGCGGTTCCGCAGAGCGGCCAGTATGAAGGTAGAGATGATACCGACAGTACCCTCAACAGCAGCTTTATCCTTGGGAGCGCGGACTCTGGCAGGCAGAATTGCCGTGCCATAATGCTCTGCCAGCTCCTGGTACGATTTATTGAGAACAACCTCATCCTTCCCATGCTTTTGCACGCCGGTTTTCAGATTGTCGCACTGGATGATCCGTGTAACGCCGCCAAAGTATTTGTAGGCATTCACATGGGCAGTGGTCCATGAGTCCTGGTTCATGGAGAAAAAGGCTTCTACGTAGCTGTAGCCACTGTAGGGCAGGGTTGCCACGAACACATAGGCCGGGATAATTTCACCGGTGTCTGTGTCAATAACAGCGGCAGTATCGCCGGCCCAGTCCACCTGCATAACCTCGCCGGGCTTGTGGTTCAGGTGCATGGTGGCGTTTACCTTTGTCAGATAGTCCGCATAGTACTTGTTGAACTGGGTGGACTGGTATGGAATCTCACCCGCCGCCCGACACTGGTCGCAGTATTCCAGCCACAGCAGATTCAGGGTGATACCGCTGCGCTGGAGTTCCTTGTGGACATAGGCGTAGTCCGGCATCTTGTAGACAGGCTTCGAGGGGCTGGTCGGAAACAGACGCTCTGAGAGCTGCTTATCCGACATTTCCTCCGGCAGTGGCCATTGCAGGCCGCAGTTTGCTGCCCGTTGCAGGGTTGCTGCCACAGTGTTCCGAGCGCACTGGCAGCTTGACGCGATCTCGGTCTTGTTGAGTCCCAGACTATGGAGTCTGAGAATCTCACGGTAATTGGTCATACAGGTGACCTCCTTGTAGATATTTACACCGCAAAATGCGATGCATATCTACATTTTACCGCAGTGCTCAACGACGGCGGCAAGCGTGCTCAATTCCGCCGGAATGGATGCTCAATTTGAGCGGTCGTGCTGCGCAATCTCGCGCGGAATACTCACGGAATGCTCGGATATACTCTCTTATTAACCATATCACTTGCCCAGTATGGTGTCACGGATATATCGCTCAAGTTAATATATAAGTGATTGTAATAGTCAATATCAATAATACACCCATGGATTCGTCCCGAACCGCCAATTTGTCTCACAGCCTTCGCAATTTGCTCTTGATATGCCGTGAATAGTCTAAGCGGTTTCTGAATCTCTGCAACCATTCTATCCATATGATCATAATAGTATTCGAGTTGATCAATGCATGTTGTGGTTGCCCTGCCACCATTAAGAAGCACTACTCTTCCTGTTTTTTCTCTGCAAAGGAAGCAATAATAACCGATTTTTTTCAGCATATAAATTGCTTCCACTTCTCGATTGAACTGCATAGTAATATTCTTCCCGTGCATGAAGTCCTGATACTCTTCTTTCGTGATTTCATAGATACCATCTTTGTAGTCAGCTATAAACGAGCAAATCCGAAAAAATGCACAAAAACCGCGATTCCGCTGTAGCCTTTGGGTTGTAAAAAACGCGATAAATTGCGATTTGCGACCGAACAGTTTTCTTTTTTTCGATGCGCCTTGTGCAGTTTTCACTATTTGCTCATTTATAGTAGTCAGTAAAATAGTCATATTTCCCGTCCAGCAGGAAACTTCTTAAATGAACATTATCATTATGATAGCCAATTTGGTTCTCCGCATAAACTCTGATTGCACCATCATCATAAAAAGCATTTCGATGCGTATGACCGCTAACGTACACAAAACTCTCATGATACTCTTTATCCGCGCACCAGTTTTCTTTCGGCATATGGGTCAGAATAATCGTATTTTTTTCTTTTAGCATGTCTGTTAGTCTGTTATAGAGTTTCTCAAACTTTTGGGTTTCCTTGATTTCCGTTTTCCGATCAATTGTGTTACGGTAGATGCCAGTGTCGGCATAAACTCTTCATTATATCCCGAAAAACCAATTCCGCCCAGAATCACCCATCGTGCACGGCGCAATTTCGCGCACAGCTCTTCCTGATTCATGCGCATCAGTTTCGTATAAGGGATCATTCCCATGTCATCCTTATCATTTTTATAAAACAAATCGTTTTGAAGCAAGTACATACCATGTTCTTCAAGCAATTTTCGATAGGTATTGACAATCTGGCGCACCGTTTTCCCTGCGAAACTCCAAAGTTCATGGTTGCCTAAAACAAACACATATTGCTGACAACTTGTGTATGCACTTCGATTCAGTATTCTCACAAAAAGTTTGAAAAGACGAAAGTCAGATGCTACATCCCCCGCAATCAGGGTTAATCCGTAGCTTTCACGTACTATTGTGTCAACAATTTTCTGCATCGTGTAACACACATCATCAATCGACTTGCACTTTGCATTCTGGATTCGCTGGTTTAGATGCAAATCTGATATATACCTGATTCTGTTTTCATTTGACCAGCATTCTTCTTCACTGTTTTCTGCAAGTTCTCTGGATTCCTTCAAAATCAATGCCGTTTCTTTTTCATTTGCTTCAGTCTGTGGAAATGTTTGGAGGAGTTCTTCATCCGCTTCATATGTTAAGTATGCAATGCCGAATTTTTCGCACAGTTCACTGGTCAGCCGAGCATCCGTCAGATTCAACCCTTGTGTATCTGATAAGTGCTTGATTCCATCACAGAACAGCAAATCCGCATCCGATAAGTCACCTTTAAGAAATGCTGCAAAGTCAAAAAAGTATTTGAATTCACGTTCTGCTTGTTTTATTTTTTTGCCTGCCTGATTATACCAAAATACGTCGATATGAAATGCACTACAGAAATAGGCTTTCATGATTTCTGACTTTTCTGGACAATCACCACTTTCTGGCTTTTCCCGCGCTATAAATTCATCAATTGTTTGCGTTTCAAAGCACTTGCGCGCCATCAATTTCTCTAAATCAAGCTGGAAGGCTGCAATGAGTTCGTCATCAAACAAACATTGATAATAGCAGGCATCTTCATAGATGTCTCCATCCACAAACGCATAATATTCTTGAAAAGAATCAAATTCTTCCGTATGTTCTCTGGATACATACTCGCCAGACCAGTTTTTATAACGCCATATTTCTTCAACAAAAAACAATTGACGAATAACATCAAATCCACGGTGTCCACTTTTTCTTATTTCAAGTTTTCTCTCTGCCCTAAGAATATCTGGATGCATCCGAAATTCTTCCGGAACATCTGGGATTTGCAGTCTTTTAGATTTCAAGCGACAGATAATACCCTCTATTTTCTGCGTAGCATCCTTCTTATCGTTCTTTTTTGACACATCTTTTATCATTTTTCTTTTCCTTTCAAAACGCTGCTCCTCGATGCTTTTCATCATCAACGATGGTGTTTATCCCCTCTTCGTCATTGCCACCACACACTCCACATGTTCCGTTCCCGGAAACATATCCACCGGCGTTGCCCATTCCGCCCGATACCCGCCGTCCACCAGCACGCGCAAGTCCCTTGCGAGGGTCTCCGGGTTGCAGGAAACGTACACAACCCGCTTTGGTTTCAGCATCAGCAGACTTTGCAGGAACTTCTGGTCGCTGCCGGCGCGGGGCGGGTCCATCATCACTACGTCGGGCGCGTTTCCCTCCTTGGCGAGCTTCTGCATGAAGCGCCCTGCGTCGTCGCAGAGGAAGCGCGCGTTCTCCACGCCGTTGCGGCGGGCGTTCTCCTTCGCATCGCGGATGGCGTCGGCATTCAGCTCCACGCCGATGAGCTGCTTGCAGCCGTCCGACGCGCATAAGCCAATCGTACCCGTACCGCAGTAGGCGTCCAGCAGGGTTTCTGCGCCTGTCAGCTGCGCCGCGTCAATCGCCGTTCTGTAGAGGACTTCGCATTGCTTCGCGTTCACCTGATAAAAGCTCTGCGGACTGATGCGGAAGCGCTTGCCGCACAGTTCATCCTCCATGTACCCCTCGCCATAGAGGGTAATTTCCTTCGTGCCCAGCACCATGCTGGTTTCGCGTTGGTTGCAGTTCAGCACCACGGTCGTGATTTCCGGGTGGCGCTGAATCAGCTCCTGCACAAATGCCTTTCTGCCCGGAAATTCAAGGCTCGTTGCCACCAGCACGACCATAATCTGCCCCGTCACATGCCCCGTGCGGATGAGGATATGGCGCAGGAAGCCGCGGTGCGTGTACTCGTTGTAGATGCGCAGCTTGTAGGCAGGCAGCATCGCGACGATGGTCTGGATGATGCGGTCAGCGCGGCGATCCTCAATCAGGCAGTGCCGCACGGGCACGACGCGGTGCGTCCCCATGGCGTACACGCCGCTGATGGGCTTGCCCGCCTTGTCCACAGCCAGCACGGCATGAACCTTGTTGCGGTAGTGGAACGGGTCGTCCATGCCCAGAATCGGGCGGACTTCGCAAATTCCGTCCAGCAGTTCCGCCACGCGCTGCTGCTTCCATTGCAGCTGCTCCGCGTAGGACAGGCGGGTCAGCTGGCATCCGCCGCATTTTGCCGCTGCGGGGCAGTTCCAGCGGATTTCGCGCGCCGGACGCTGCGCTTTCGCCTGCTCCTTCGGCGGATTCGGACGCGTTTCCTGCATTCGGCGGGTGGTCAGGTGCTTCGGTCGGCGGAAATTGCTCATCGTGTATGTACTCCTTCATTCTCTGTGGGTTCGCTCCATTATAGCACGTCTCTCCCTGCCGCTTCAAGTCTTGTTTTTCCATCTTTTCATTTTCGCGCGACTATGCTACAATAGAAGAAACAATTCTCCGTGAGGCGATTTCGATGCTGTTTTCTTCCTCCCCCATCCGTCGTCGGACGTTCTCCTGTATGCGCGGTGATTTGACCATCCGCGGCACAGAGTACCGTCCGAATGGCGAAAAGCTCCCGATTTCCATTGTCTGCCACGGTTTTATGGCAAATCAGCAGACCGTCCGGCAGTACACGAGGGTGCTGGCGAAAACTGGTTACTGCGCGTACTGCTTCGATTTCTGCAGCGGCAGCGTTCCGCCCTTGGGGCGGAGTGACGGCGCGACGACGGACATGTCGGTGCTGACCGAGGTGCAGGATGTGGAAGCCGTCATTCGCTATGCGCAGTCGCTTCCCTATACCGGCGATACGCTGCTGCTGATGGGCTGTTCGCAGGGCGGGATGGTGTCCGCGCTGACCGCTGCGAAGCATCCGGATGCAGTGGACAGGCTCGTGCTGTTCTACCCGGCATTCTGCATCCCCGACGACGCGCGCGCGGGGCACATGATGATGGCGCACTTCGATCCGCAAAACCTGCCGGAGAAGATTCACTGCGGGCCGATGCCGCTGGGACGCTGCTATCCCGAAGCCGTCATGCACATGGACGTTTTCCGCGAAATCACGCCGTACGCCGGGCGGGTGCTGATTGTCCACGGCACGGCGGACGGCATCGTCAAGCCGGATTATGCGAAAAAGGCGGCGGAAGCGTATGCGAACGCAGAACTGCACTTGATTGACGGCGGAGCGCATGGGTTTAACCGCCGCCATGACGCGGAGGCGATTCGCTATTTGACCGCATTTGCCGCTTTGTGAGGGGGATTTTATGACCACCGTCGAAATCTGGGGCGCACGCGCCGGGCAGACGCAGTCCCGCCTGTTTGAAGAAATCCGCCAATGCCGTGAAGCTGGTCAGCGCGTCCTGCTGCTCGTGCCGGAACAGTACACCCTGCAAGCCGAGCGGGAACTGGTGGAGCAGCTTCATCTGCCGGGTCTGCTGGATTTGGATGTACTGTCGCCGCGCAGGCTGGGGCGGCGTATCCGAGAGAGCGCTGGCCATTCGCCCAAAGCCGCGCTGGACGAAAGCGGGCGACGGATGGCACTGGCGCAGGCGCTTTCCCTGAAGCAGGAGGAGCTGCACTATTATCGCCGCGTCGCGCTGTCACCCGGGCTGCCGGAGAAGCTGTCCACGCTGCTGATGGACTTCCAGCGCACGGGGCTGTCAAGCGAAGAATTTGCCGCCTATGCGGAGGAGCTGCCATCCGGCGCACTGAAGGCAAAAGCGCATGATTTGCTGCTGCTTTGGCAGACGTATGACGCGCTGATTGCCGAGCGCTTTCAGGATGAGCCGACGCAGCAGTTTGAGCTGGTGGAACGGCTGCCGGAAAGCGGGCTGATGCGCGATGCCGCCGTGTTTGTCTACCAGTTTGACATGCTGCCAACGCCGCTGTGCGTCCTGCTGGCGACCGCTGCGCCGGAATGCACCCGCATGGTCGTTGCGTTCACGATGGACAAGGACACTGCAAGCGACGGGCACGTTTTCACCTCCCAGCGCAGGAGTGCGGCAGAGCTGACCGGATGGCTGCGTCAGTGCGGCATTCCCGTACAGTGGAAGTGGCTTCCAAGCGAACCCGACGGGCGCGACGAAGCCCTCCGCCACCTCGAAGCGCACCTGTTCGCCCGTGACGGCATGGTGTACCCCGGCGACGCGTCCGCCCTGACGCTCCATGCCGCCGCGAACCCGTATGCCGAAGCCGCTTTCGCCGCGCAGACGCTGCAAAGCTGGCACGAGCGCGGCATTCCGTGGCAGTATATGGCGGTCGCGCTGGCGGATGCGCAGGGTATGGCCGGCATCCTCGCCGTCACGCTGCAAAGCGCGGGGATTCCCTGCTATCAGGCGCGGAAGGACAGTGCGGCGCGGCACGGCTTGAGTCGGATGCTCGTCGGCGCACTGCGTTGCATCTCCGGCGGATTTCTCCGCGCGGATGTGCTGCAAGTGGCAAAAAGCGGCTTTTCTTCCCTGACCCGCGGCGAAGCCGATTCGCTGGAGAACTACGCCATCACGCACGGCATCAACCGCGGCAAGTGGCTGCGTCCGTTCCCTTATGGCGACGACGCGGCGGATATGGACGAACTGCGCGTCCGGCTGATTTCGCCTGTGGAAGCCCTTCGGGATGCGCTCCGCCGCGCAAAAACAGCGGGTGATTCCGTCGAGGCGATTTTCCGCTTCTTGGAGGATACCAATGCGTATGACCGCCTGATGGCGCGCGAGGAAGCGCTGCTTTCGCGCGGGATGGCGGCGGAAGCAACGCAGAATCGGCAGGTATGGACAATCCTGATGACGCTGCTTGATCAGCTGTATGCGCTGCTGAGCACGCAAAAGGCAAATCAGCGGGATTTGGCACGGTTCGTGGAATCAGGTTTGACAGGCGC
>ERZ773168.3395-NODE-3395-length-11303-cov-9.292141_pt1 | contig 11303 bp, 7 predicted proteins | sample MGYA00511261_ERZ773168 | MGnify/ENA primary metagenome ERZ773168 (study PRJEB29015, sample SAMEA2737855) | human gut metagenome | biome: human gut; feature: human-associated habitat; material: faeces | place: China | collected 2012 ... | reverse complement strand
CGCGGAACATGCGGCGCATGACATTGCCCTTGCCCTGCTGGTACTCATGGCGGACAACGGCCCCGGCTCCGGCGGCCAGCTCGGCAGTGCCGTCGGTGGAATTGTTGTCGTAGACGTAGACGGTGGCGTCGGGCAGGACGCGGCGGAAATCCGAGACGACTTTCTCGACAGTCTTGGACTCGTTGTAGCAGGGGATCAGAACGGCGATTTTATCCATAATAACAGGACCTCCGGGCGGATTTTACATCCAGAATTGAACAAGGCGGCTGACGGTGTAGTAAAGGGAAGGATTCATGCCCTGCAGATACGGCTCCATGGCGAAGAGCGTGCAGAAGCGGTAGACGGCGGTATATGCCACAGCGGCGGCCATGACGGTGCGCAGTGCGGGCAGCGCCGCAGCGGCAGTGCCCTCCCCCAGCGCTGCGCGGCGGGAGAGCGCACCCTCGGCGCAGAACCAGCACAGCGCCGCGCCAAGCAGCAACACGGGACTGTAGTCCATCAAATAGCGGTAGAGCACCCCGGCCATCTCGCAGTCAACAACGGTCATGACGACCATGACGGCCGGGCTGCCGTAGACCACACAGGCGGCGACACGGCGGCGGTGCAGACAGCGGCGGAACGCGGGAAGCAGCGGCAGCGCCAGCACCCACAGGTACGGCGTGGCGGCCAGAATGCCGCCCGTGAACTTCTCGCTGATCGTGCGGATGACGGCGTTCGTCTGGACGTCGGTCTCCCGCAGGAACGGGAAAACACCCTGCCAGCTGGGCAGCTCGAACAGACTCGTGAACACAGCCGGGCCGATGCGCACGGCGTTGAAGCCGCGCTGGGTCATATCGTTGCCGGTCAGGTTGTAGTTGGCGCCAAAGTCAAAGGGCGAGCCGAACCGCGCAGCGTTGTACCACATGAGCCCGGCAGCGACCAGCACCACCGGCAGCAGAAACGCGGCGGCCTCCCCTGCCCCGGCGCGGCTGCGCAGCCGCTTCTGCCCGATATACCGCGGCCAGAAGATGGGCACGGCCAAAAACGCAAACAGCTCCATCTGGGGGCGGCACCCGGCGACGAGCGCCACGCAGAGACTGCCGAAGACGAGCTTGACGACCAGCGCACCGCGCTTTTCCACCGGCGTGCTGGCGGCGGAGAGCCAGAGCCAAAGCCCCAGCATCAGCAGCGCCGCACCGCAGAGGATGGCATATTCATAAATGTAGGGGCGCAGCAACAGATAGTAGAACTGACTGCCCAGCGCTACGGCGGCCACGGCCAGCAGGTACGCTGCGGTGGACGCCTGCGGGAACCACCGGCGCACGGCCTGCCCGACGACGCCGAAGCAGGCGGCGAGGAAGATCAGCCCCAGCAGGACCATGCAGGGCGCATAGGCCAGGTTCTGGATGCCGGTCAGTGCCTCAAACGGCAGCTGGAACAAAAGACACGGTACAATGCCAAAATAGACGTAGTAGCGCCCATTGTAAAAGGCGTGGTCCCAGTGGATGTCGTTGATTTGCGCGGCGTCGCGCGCCCCGGCATCGTAGGGGTTGTCCAGCGCCAGCAGCTCGGCGGGCGGGTCGGCCTCCAGGTCAAGGCGCCCGTTCAGCAGGCTGTGCGCCAGCGCGCCGTACTGCTGGTAGACGAAGCTGACCGTGCTCTCCCCGTCCCAGAACGCGGTGTTGTAATCTTTTGTGGCAAGGCCGGTGTTGCTCGGCTCCCAGAACGGGATGACCACGACGAAGGCAGCCAGCACAAGGCCCAGCACGGCGGCTGCGGCGCGGTCACAGACGTTGCCCGCCAGCCAGCGGCGGTGCCACAGCCCGCTGGCCGGGCGCAGGCCGTAGACGGCCAGCAGCGCCAGAAATACCGCGCAGAAGCGCAAAATCGAGAAATCCAGCGCGCGCGGCGCGTTGGCCGTGATGCCGCGGAAGGTCAGCGCCACTGGGAACTGCGCGTAGGTGGAGCTGTACCCGGCAGCGGTCAGCGTCAGCATCCCGACGGAGCCGGTCAGGTCCAGGCTGATGACCTGGGTGCGCGGGGCCTGCAGCCCCACCTGCCAGCTGCCGAAGCGGGTCAGCTCGGTGTTGGCGGCGTCGGTGCCCTCAATGGTGAAGATCACGGCGCTGTTGGCGTGGAGCGGCTCGGTGTCGTCGCTGACCAGACCGTCAAACCGCAGGTTGTAGATGGGCTGGTCAATGTCGAGGAACCGCAGATAGGTGCGGCCCTCGTCGAGCGAGATCGTGCCGACGCCGCGCCCGACGTTGATGTTGTCGTCAAGGTAATCGACGAGCTGAAACGGCGTGTAGCTGTGGGTGTTGAAGTAGGCCACATTGCCGACGAACACCTCCAGCCCCAGCGCCGTGACGGCCAGCAGCGGGACGACGGCCTTTAACCCTTTGCGCCCGAGGCTGCGCAGCCCGGCGGTGACAAGCCCCGCCCAGCCGGTCATGGCGGTGAGGGCGACGAGCCGGAACGCGTGGAAGCCGACGGTCAGCCCGGGGCGGTGGTAGGCGCACAGAGCGAACACCCAGACGGCCAGCCAGAGCCCGGCGGCCCAGGCAGCGTCGCGGCGGGAAACCCTGCGGTGGGATACTACCGCAGGAACCGCACCGAAGATGCCGGAGACGAGCACGGTGAGGAGCAGGGTGATTATAATAAACATAAGAATAATGCTCCTCCTTTTGTGGGATGGGTGATGTGGCAGCGGGAAATGGCCAGAGCCCTTCCGGTCATCGCTGGCGCTCGATCACCTCCCCTGAAAGGGCAGGCTTTTTTCGGGCGTACGCCCGTGAAAGGCGCCCCACAGGGTGGGGAGCTGGCCGAGCTTGCGAGGCCTGAGGGGCTTTGGCGGCTCTCCGCTACCGCGCACTTTCCCTAAAAACTCCCCGCAAAGTTCGTCACCTACGCTACTTGACAATATAATTCTACACTTGTAGGATGAAACTATCTTCTACATCTGTAGAATAAAAAGGAGGCTTACCTATGTATCAAGCTGTCTTTATCGCCTGTTTAACACAAGGACTGCTGCTCAGTCTGGCCGTGCTGGCGTTGCTGGCCGCCACGCTCAGGCTGCAAAAGCGGTACGGCCCGCAGTGTTTCTGCCGGCTGTGGACCAAACTGGCTGTGCTGGCCCTGACCACCTGCTGCGCGGGCAGTATGGTGGCCTGCAAGACGGTGGAACCGCTCCCGGAGGAACCAACAGCCGCCGTATCGGCACCGTCTGAAAAAGACACCCCTGTTGTGACACCGGAGCCGCCGCCTGTTTCGGTGGAGGCGGGGGCCACAGCGGTTCGCCGCGGTGCGGACTTCCTTTGGAGTGAGTATCTGACCGACGGAAACGGCTACTACTTCCACAGCGGCGCGTGCGGCCTTGTGGAGCCCGAGGATTACGACACGGAATACATTTCCGCCCTGCTGGAAACCCGGCGCGGCGACGGCACAACTTGGCGCGACTACCTGAACGACGGCCAGGGCGCACTGGTCAAAGCGACCTTTGAAGCCGAGCTGACGCCCGAAGCCTGGTATCTGGGCAAACAATACGGCGAGGGACGCTTTCATGTCTATCTGATTGCACCGTTCGACGAGGCGCAGCCCTGTGAGGTCATCAGCGGTTGGCAGTCTGCCGACGACCCGAACCAATCGGCACATTTTGAGATTCTGCCGATGGCGCGGGAGCTGGACCTGACCAACAACCAGTACCGTATGCTGCTGCACCAGTGCGATGCGCTGGTCCGGGCGGGGGCGCAGAACTTTTTTAACCCCGGCGATTGGCCGCAGGACGAGCTGGAAACCTACCTTTATTACCGCAACCAGTATTTTTACGGCGGGGCCGACGCCTTGCTAGTGCTGAACGTTGATTTCAGCGACACAGCAGACTGGAACCGGCTGCCGGGCTACCTGACCTACGACGAATTGAACGCACTGGATTTCTCAGCGCCCAAGACCGCTGCACTCCCGGGCTACACACCGCCGGAAAGTCTCGAAAGCGACGACCCGGGCGTCTGGACCTTCACGCGCGAGGGCTTGTATATTACTGCCGAATGGCCCGGTGTGGAGCGCTACACCTTCTACGTTCATAACGGCAACGCCAGCCTGAAATTTGACGCCCGCACCATCTGTGTACAGGGCCAGAGCCTGTCTTAAAAAGGAAACATCCCATGTCCAAAATCAAACGTCTGCCCGACGCAGAATTAGAGATCATGAACGCCCTGTGGGATGCCGACGCGCCGCTGACCGCCGCCGAGCTGGAAACGGCGCTGCCCGGCCCGCCCCGCGCCCGCACAACGCTGCTGACCCTGCTGGCCCGGCTGGAGGAAAAGGGCTGCGTCACCCGCGAAAAGCAGGGGAGGGGCTACCTCTACACCGCCGCCCTGACCCGGGCCGCGTACCTGTCCGCCGAAAGCCGCAGTCTGTGGGGCCGCCTTTTCGGCGGCAGCCCCCGCAACTTCGTAGCCGCCCTTGCCGAAACCGACACCCTCACCGACGCCGACATAGACGAGCTGGCGGAATACTTGGAGGAACTGAAAAAAGAGAGAGAATAGCGTAAAATTTGTAGGGACGAGCATTGCTCGCCCGCAAATGTTCCGGCCTTCGCATGGTTCCCGGGTCGATGACGAGCATCGACCCCTACGCTGTAGGGGCGGATTCTATATCCGCCCGGGAGCCTTGCTGGCTGCGCCAGGTTTGCGGGCGGGCATTGTCCGCCCCTACTTGCAATTCTCCCTCGACTTGTAGTATAATAATATGTCCCATAGCATCCACATTCGCAAGTGAGGTGACGCCCATGCCCGGTGATCTGCATACCCATACGACCTTCTCCGACGGTTCGACCCCGGCGGACAAGCTGCCGTTTCTGGCGGCCTGCGCGGGGATGACCCATCTGGCCATCTCGGATCACGATTCGATCCGGAGCGTGCGCTACGCCTATGCCCATCCCGTGCAGAACGGCGTCCACCTCATCCCGGCCACCGAGCTGACCGCCTACGACTATGAGCGCGCCCACCGCGTGCATCTGCTCTGCTACTGGCCCGACGACTGCGCCGCGCTGGCGGACTTTTCCGCCATGATGGCCGAGCGCCGCCTGACCGCCATGCTGCAGAGCTGCAAGGAGCTGGAAGCCATCTGCCCCCAGTTCCGCACCGAGGAGGCGCTCGAGCTTGCCAAAGACAGCGGCACGCTGTTCAAGGCGCAGGTCATGCGGGTGCTGTGGCAGTACGGTCTGGCCGACGGCATGTATAATACCGTATACAAATCACTGTTCGGGCTCAAGCCCGTGCGCGGACGCATCCTGCACACGCCGCGGTATGAGCCGGTAGACACCGTGTTGGATGTCATCAAGGCAAGCCGCGCAGTGGTCGTGCTGGCGCACCCCAGCGTTTACCACAGCATGGAGCTGGCGCGCGAGCTGATCGCCGCCGGGCGGCTGGACGGCGTCGAGATCGACCATCCCCGCAACACGCCGGAGGACAGAGCCGAGCTGACCCGCTTAGCCAAGGAAAACGGACTGATCGTCACGGGCGGCACCGATTACCACGGCATCAACACCGTGACGCCGCGCCCGGTGGGAGCATTTACGACCGGCGACGAGATGATCGCGCGCATCGGCGACATAGCCAAGGCGCGCAAATCGACCTACAAGAGACAAAAATAAGGAGCAAATCAAAATGACATACACCTACAACAATAAAGGCACCTGTTCCGTCCGCACCGTCGTGGAGCTGAACGACGACCATACCATCAAGAGCGTGCAGATCCTGGGCGGCTGCGACGGCAACCTGAAGGGCATCGCCAAGCTGCTGCCCGGCATGAAGGCCGAGGACGCCATCGCCCGCATGGAGGGCACGACCTGTGGCCGCAAGCCCACCAGCTGCCCCGACCAGATCGCCCAGGCGCTCAAGGGCGCACTGGCGGAGATGGGCTGATAAAGGTCAGTAGGGGCGGATTCCATATCCGCCCGGGCCGTCTGCGGCAGCCGCATACCTTGCGGGCGCATATAGAATGCGCCCCTACATTTTGCCCACAAGGCTTATTACTATAAAAGGAGCTTCCCATGGATTGCTTCCATTACCCTCTCGATACCGAAACGCTGCTGCGCAAAAAGCGTAAGCTGCGGCGTGAGCTGCTGGCCCGGAACCCGCACCCGCTGCACAAAAAAATTGCCATCCTCGGCGGGTCCACCACAAACGAAGTGGCCGACCAGCTGGGGCTGTTTCTGCTGCAATACGGCATCGAGGCGGAGTTCTACCAGAGCGAGTACGCCCAGTATTGGCAGGACGCCATGTTCGGCACGCCGGAGCTGGACGACTTCCACCCCGACGTCATCTACATCCACACAAACTGGCGCAACCTGACCGCCCTGCCCACGACGGCCGACAGCGAGGCTGCCATCGACGCGATGCTCGACGAGCAGTACGCCCATTTTGAGACGATGTGGCAGGCGTTGGAGCAAAAATTCGCCTGCCCGGTCATCCAGAACAACTTTGACCGCCCGAACTTCCGCCTCATGGGCAACCGCGACATCTGGGACCCCCATGGCCGCTCCAACTTCATCAGCCGCCTGAACCAGAAATTTTACGCCTACGCCGCGTCCCATGAGCACTTTTACATCAACGACATCGACTACCTGTCGGCGGACTACGGCCTGACGGCGTGGGGCGACGCCTTCTTCTGGCACATGTACAAATATGCCATCTGCCTCGACGCGATCCCGTCGCTGGCCAACAGCGTGGCCAATATCATCAAGTCCCTGTACGGGCGCAACAAAAAGGCGCTTGTGCTCGACCTGGACAATACGCTCTGGGGCGGCATCGTCGGCGACGACGGCGTGGATGGCCTGGCCATCGGCCCCGAGGTGCCCGAGGGTCAGGTCTACGCCGAGTTCCAGAGCTACTGCAAGGCGCTGAAATCCATCGGCGTCATCCTGGCCGTTGACTCCAAAAACGACGAGGCCAACGCGCTGGCGGGCCTGAACCACCCGGACGGCGTGCTGCGCCCCGATGATTTCGTCGCCATCAAGGCCAACTGGGACCCGAAGGACCTGAACCTGAAGGCCATCGCGTCCGAGCTGAATTTGGGCGCGGACAGCTTTGTCTTTGCCGACGACAACCCGGCGGAGCGCGCCATCGTGGCCGCGCAGGTGCCCGGTGTGGCCGTGCCCGCGCTGGACGGGGCCGAAAACTACATCAAGACCCTCGACCACGGCGGCTATTTTGAGGTCACGGCCCTTTCCAAAGAGGACCTGAAAAAGACCGAGCTTTACCACCAGAACGCCGAGCGCGCCAAGGCACAGGCGGCGTTTGCCGACTACGGCCAGTATCTCGACAGCCTTGAAATGACGGCCACGATCAAGGGCTTTGAGCCGCTCTACATCCAGCGCATTGCCCAGCTGACGAACAAGTCCAACCAGTTCAACCTGACAACGCTGCGCTGCTCCGAGGATGACATCCGCGCCATGGACGGGGACAAAAACGACCTCTGCCTTTGCGGCAAGCTCGTGGATAAATTCGGTGATAACGGCATTGTCACCGTTGTGGCGGGCCGGCAGCAGGGCGATGTGCTCGACCTGACGCTCTGGCTCATGAGCTGCCGCGTGCTCAAGCGCGGCATGGAGGATGCCATGATGGACACCGTCGTGGCCGAGGCCGCCGCCCGCGGGGTCAAAACCATCGTAGGCCATTATTATCCGACAGCCAAAAACGCCATGGTGCGCGAATTTTACGCGCAATATGACTTTGCCAAAACGGCGGAGGATGCCGACGGCAATACGGAATGGACGCTGGACGTCGCCGCCTACACGCCGAAGCACCCCCACATGAAGATCGAACGCTGACAGATAGGAAACCGTATGAAACGAACCATCCTGCAAAAAGCGGCAGCCGCCGCACTGTTTGTGCTGCTCACGGCGGCACTGCTGGCGGCTGCGGATTTTCTGCTGGTGGATGATATACACTCCTACTCCCGCGTCATGCTGCAGGAGCTGTATGCCGACGCCGGAAACATAGATACGCTGTTTTTGGGCTCGTCCCACTGCTACCGCAGCGTTGACCCCGCGCAGGTGGACGCGGCGCTGGGCACCCACAGCTTCAACGCCGGGTCGTCCCAGCAGCTGCCGGACGGCTCCTATTATATGCTGAAAGAAGCTGCTGCGCAGAACCCGCTGAAAACCGTCTATCTCGAAATGTTCTACACCGGCTACAATGAGAGCGCGTCCGCCAACATCCCGCTGGCCTGCTATCTGCTGGCCGACCACATGGACTGGCGCTCACCCAACCGATACGCCTACCTGTCGGAGATGGGCGGTCTGGCGGCTTATGCAGACCTGCTGCTGCCCGCGCGCCATGGCATTGCGTCGCCGTCCTCAATGCCCGCCCTCTGGAAGGCCAAGCTGACTGACGGCTACACGCCGGACAGCTACGGCTATGTGACCTACCCGGACAGCGGTGAGGCGTACCGGGGCCGCGGCTTTGTCTATACCACCGGCATCCCGCAGGACGGCTTTGCCACGCTGCTGAACGTAGATGCCGACGCGCCGCTGTCGGATTTTGGCTGGGAATACCTCAACAAAATCACCGATTTCTGCGCGGAAAACGGCATCCGGCTTGTGCTGTTCACGGCCCCGCTGCCCAGCGGCTACCTGTACAACACCGAAAACTATCAGTCCTACGTCGATGCACTGCGGAACTTCTGCGCCGCGCATGACGGGCTGGAATACTGGGATTTCTCGCTGTACAAGCTGCAAAGCGAGATCAATCTGAAAATCGAGGACTTCTCCGACGCGCACCACCTGAACGGCGCGGGGGCGGAAAAGTTCACCGCCATTCTCTGCAAGACGATCCAACGCCGTGCGGCGGGGGAGAGCGTTGACGATCTTTTCTATCAGACGGTGGAGGAAAAGCTGACCCTCACCCCGGACGACTCCGTCCTGATGGCCTATTATGCAAAGCTGCAAGACGAATAAGAAGGAGGCCCTGCCATGATCGCCGTGACATCACCCGGCTTTGTGCTGTTCGCGGCGCTGCTGGCGGGGCTTTGGTATGCCTGCCCGCCGCCGCGCCGCTGGCAGCTGCTGCTGGGGGCAAACTTACTATTTTACGCGGTGCTCTGCCCGGCAGCACTGCCGGTGCTGGCGGGCAGCAGCTTTCTGGTCTGGTGGTGCGGGCGGCGCACCGCGAAAAAGCCCGTGTTCCTTGCGGGGCTTGCGGCGGCACTGCTGCCGCTGGCCCTGCTCAAGTATCTGCCCGCTGCGCTGGGCTGGCAGGGCACGCTGGCGAACGCTCTGGGCATCGGCTATTTTACGCTGCAGCTCGTCAGCTATCTGTGCGACGTGCGCCGGGGCAGGATTTTGCCTGAGGAAAAATACGCCCGCCTTTTGTGCTATGCGTCGTTCTTTCTCTCCATCACGCAGGGCCCCTTCAACCGCTATGACGCCCTGATGCCGCAGCTGGACCGGCCCACTGTCTGGGATACGGACCGGGTCTGGCGCGGCGTACAGCGCAGCGCGTGGGGCTACTTTAAAAAGCTGGCCGTGGCGGACCGCGCCGCCGTCGTTGTGGATACAGTCTTTGCCAACCCCGCCGCCTTTGACCGCACCCAGCTGCTGCTGGGCGGCGTGCTGTTCACCGTGCAGCTCTACGCCGATTTCTCCGGCTACACCGACATTGTGCTGGGCGTCGGCGAGGTGCTGGGCCTGCACCTGCCGGAAAACTTCCGCCAGCCGTTCTTTGCCGACTCGGTCAAGGACATCTGGGCGCGGTGGCACATCAGCCTGTCGCAGTGGCTGCGGGATTACATCTATATTCCGCTGGGCGGCAGCCGGTGCAGCAAGGCGCGCAAGGACGGAAACCTGATTATAACCTTCCTCGTCAGCGGCCTGTGGCACGGCGCGGGGCTGACCTACCTCGTCTGGGGCGGCCTGCACGGCCTGTGCCAGGCGGCGGAAAACCACCTGCCGCCCCGCCGCCCGGGTAAGCTCCGCCATGCGCTGCGCGTGGCGGGCACATTCTGCATTCTGGCGGGTGCGTTCGTGATTTTCCGCGCCAGCAGCCTTGCCAACGCGGCAGAGCTTTTTAAGGGTATTCTCTGCAATGGCGGGCACGCCGTGTTCTCCAACTATTGGGAGCTTGGCCTGACGAGCCTGCAGGAGGAAATTCTGCTCTACGCGGGCATTGCGATTCTGCTGGCCGTGGACGCCGCCCATGAGCGCGGTGTCTCGCTGCGCACCAAAATCGCCGCCCTGCCCACGCCCGCCCGCTGGGCCGTCTATGAGGTCTGCATTTTTGTTTTCCTGTTCATGGGCCGCTTCCTCGGCGGCGGCAGCTTCCTGTATGCGAGGTACTGACAATTTTGCCGCCTGTAGGGGCCGGGCATACCTGGCCCGCCCGTTACCCATACAGGGCAGCCTGCGCAAGGCCGCGGGCTGCCCCTGCAACATGATACAACAAACCCGGCGTGTGCCCATCGGCAGGCACACGCCGGGTCGGTTTTTTATGAAGTTATTTCAACCTCTGGTCCGTTCCAAAAAACTTGAACATCTTGCACCCGCCCAGCATACGGCTGGCGACCTTCTCGGTGTAGCGGGCCACAAAAACGCTCTGGTCGGTGATGTTCGTCGTGTAGATCGTGGGGCGGTGGGTCAGCATCCGGGTGTTGATCAGCTCATACAGCACGCTGATGGTCAGCGGCGTGATGTACTCGGTGCCCAGGTCGTCCAAAATCAGCAGGTCGGCCTCCTGACAGGCGGCCAGCCACTCGTCGTTGGTCGTGTAGTTGAAGTGCTCGCGCCCCAGCTGCGCGGCCAGCGCGGCGGCGCTTGTGTACAGTACGTCGTGACCGCCCTCCAGCACGGCGTCGGCAATCGCCAGCGCCAGATGTGTCTTGCCCAGGCCGGTGTGGCCCATGAACAGCAGGTTCGGGCTGTTCTGGCTGAATTTGGCGGCGTAGCCGCGGCAGTAGTTCAGCAGCTTGCCCATGTACTCCCGCGGGGAGATGCCCAGCTCCGGCTCCACGGCGTCGCTGTAGCGCTCGACCTCAAAGCTGGCAAACTGGCACAGGCCCAGCGGGCTGGCGGCATTGATCTCGTCCCGGCGCAGACGGCGGGCGGCGTCTGCCACGCAGCGGCAGGGGACGCCGCCGCGCATACCGGTATCCTCACACAGCGGGCAGCGGTAGGCGGGCTTGAAATCGTCCGCGCTGAACCCGGCCTCCCTGACCGCAGCGGCCAGCGCTTCATCTGCGCGGGTCAGCGCGGCGCGGGCTGTATCCATGTTTCCGCCAAGGGCTGCGGCCTTCGCAAGGCCCAGCCCCGCACGCAGGTGGGCGCTGTC
>ERZ773168.3388-NODE-3388-length-11327-cov-4.350248_pt1 | contig 11327 bp, 7 predicted proteins | sample MGYA00511261_ERZ773168 | MGnify/ENA primary metagenome ERZ773168 (study PRJEB29015, sample SAMEA2737855) | human gut metagenome | biome: human gut; feature: human-associated habitat; material: faeces | place: China | collected 2012 ... | reverse complement strand
TGGCCGGCTTCACCTTCGGCCTCTTGCAGCTCATTTTTGACGGCGCTTACGCCTGCTGATCTACACTCTGATGCGCGGCAACGCTGACAACTGGCGAAACAACACCGCGACCTTCTCCATTGAAGAGTACATGGACTGGGCGGGTCTGCGATCCAGAGACGCCGCCTATCGCCAGATCAAGAAGGATATGCAGTCCATCACGGGCATGAAGATCACCGCGGAATCCTTCAAAAAGTATTTTGAATCCTTTTATATCACCCATCTGGCGACCGAGGCATCCATTAAAAAGTACACCGGCGAGGTGCGCATTTCCTTCGCCGAGAACGTGCGCCACTTCCTGACCCAGTATTACCAGCTGATCCCCGACTGGATGGGTCATCTGAGCGAAAATGCCTACCGCATGGCGTTTTATCTCTTCTACCGCGCGCGGAAAGCGCCCGTCGATGACGACGGCAGCTTCCGCGTAAAAATTCAGGACATCATCCACTACATCGGCCTGCCGACCAAGGAGGACGTCAAAAACCGCAACTATGACGAGGCGATCATCCGCCCGTTCAATAAGGCAGTGGAGGAGATCGAGGACGTCTCGGGCGGCTCGATCCACATGGATTTCGACTATGACGACATCAATACCTTCCTCGGCGGCAAGATGAACGTCGGCATTGACGCCACCATGCAGAGCTACATCCAGCAGATCGAAAAAAACAAGACAGTCAAGCAGATCGAGGCGAAGAAAAAGCCCGCCAAAAAGCCGCCCCAGAGCATGCAGTGACCCCTCAGCAACTGCACGAAACCACGTCTGAATTCCTCAAATTTCTGCGCGGCCGCTGATTGGAAGACAAAACATCCGTGGAAAAGATATTCACAAAAAACGGAAATTTGACGACAAAAGTCCGATTTTCCCACCAAAACGCCTACTTTCCACGGAAGTTATCCACCGTCTGTGCCCATCCTGTGAAAAAAACGAGGGTCACAGCCTGTCCAATTCCGACTTCGAGCCGTGCTAAGACGACTTCATTTCGTGCAAAGGCGACCTCAAGTCGTGCAGCGCGCCCAAAATCGCCCCTTGCATTTTTCCTTTCTTTTACAACTTTTATACTGATATTTTCTGTCGAATCACTCATTTTCATGCAGTTCATCTAATTTTTTTCATATTTTCCATTTTTACCGAAAATCCCCTTATTGATATCTTAAGATATCTTACAGACCCCGCGGGAATCGCTCCTCCGCGGGGTCTTATGCTATAATAACGAGAAGAAAAGGAGGCGATCCTATGCCTGACACCTTTAACGACCTGCGCCCCCGCATCGTTGACTATCTCTATGATCGGGGCATTGACCCGCAAAAGCGCTTTCGCTGCCTGAACCCAACGCATCTCGACCGCGATCCCTCCATGGGATACGACGCAAAGCGGCAAAAGGTACACTGCTTCGCCTGCGGCGCGGACTATGACCTCTTCGATCTGCTGGCGATCGACGAAAACCTCACCTCGCCGCACGACGCTCTGGCGCTTGCGAGCAAGCGCTACGGGCACGGCGACGCGGGAGAGGCGCGCCCCGCTGACCGCCTGAGCAGGGAAACGCTGCCCGCCTCCTACCCCGAAAGCTGCTTTTCTCACCGCCGAAAAACCGATTATTTTGCCAAACGCGGGCTTTCCGACGCCACGGTGACGAGATTCCGCCTTGGCTACGACCCTGAGCATGACTGCGTGGTGCTGCCATGCGAAAACGGGCGCTGCGTGCGCCGCGCCGTCGCGGAAAAGCGCTATCTCAACGAGAAGGGGCTGCCTTCGCCGCTCTTTCAGCCGGAGCTGCTGACTGCGGGCGGGGAAGAGCCGGTCTTCCTTTTGGAAGGCGCCTTTGACGCGCTCTCGGCAGAGGAGCTGGGCTATCGGGCCGCCGCGCTGAACGGCGCGGGCAACCGCGAAAAGGCGGCGGCTCTGCTGCGCGGACTGGATCGACCCGCCCCCATCCTGCTGCTGACGGACAACGACGCGGCAGGGGAAACGTGGGCAGCCGCCCTCGCCGAGGAATTCCCCTGGCTGTACCGCTGCCCGGGCGTTCCCACCGGCAAGGATCTGAACGAATTTCTCTGCGCCGACCGCGAGGGCGCGGCGCGATTTCTGGCGCAGGCGGTCGAGGATCGACAGGCACAGCAGCCGCCCCCCTATGCCGAGACCTCCGCCGCGGGGCAGATGGAGGCATTCCGCGCTTATATCGAGGCGCAGGCAAAGCGCCCCGCGCTCAAAACCGGCTTTGAAGGGTTGGATCAGACGCTGGACGGCGGACTTTACGACGGACTTTATGTGATCGGCGCGGTCAGCTCGCTGGGCAAGACCGCCTTTTGTATGCAGATCGCCGATCAGCTTGCCATGCAGGGGCGCGACGTTCTCATTTTCTCCCTTGAAATGATGACATGGGAGCTGATGGCTCGTTCCGTTTCCCGCGAATCCTTCCTGCTCGACACCTCCGCGCGCCGCCGCCTTGCCAAGACCGCGCGCGGTGTTTTAGACGGCAGGCGCTGGGCGGGCTACAGTGCGCAGGATCTCGCGCATCTGGAGCGGGCGCAGACGCGCTACGCCTCCTATGCAAAGCACCTCTATTTCCGCGAGGGCGACCACGAAACGGGGCTGGACTACATCCGCGCAGAGGTCGCGCGCCACATAGCCGAGACCGGACAAAAGCCCGTGGTGCTCATCGACTATCTCCAGATCATCGCCCCGGTGGACGTCCATTTCACGGACAAACAGAACCTTGACCGCATCGTCTGCGCGCTGAAAAAGCTCTCCCGCCAGCACGGGCTGACCATCCTCGCCATTTCCTCCTTCAACCGCGAGAATTATAATCTGGAAGTCTCCATGAACGCCTTCAAGGAATCCGGCGGCATCGACTACTCCGCCGACGTGCTGATGGGGCTTCAGGCGCGCGGGGCGGGGCGGCCCGGCTTCAACATCGACGAGGAAAAGCGTAAGGACCCCCGCGAGCTGGAGCTCAAAATCCTCAAGAACCGCTCCGCCGCGCTCGGACAGCCCATCCCGCTGCGCTACTATCCGGCGTTCTCCTGTTTTGAAGAAGGATAGGGCGGTCTCACGTGAGACCTGTCCGAGCAATTCGCGGCGATTCATTTTCGAATGTAAGACCTCTGGAAGGATATAGAAAAAAAAGCAAGAACTGCTTGAAAAAAGAGAAAATATCTGATAGACTTTATGTAGACTGTATTACTGTCAGTATGTGCGCCTATCCGCACACCCGGACAGGGACAGGTTTTGGATGCTGCGAGCAGCGCTTGGGGCGGAAACGCTGACACCCTTTTGCGGTACTCGAAGATCATCAGTAAAAAAAAGGAGTGGTTAAGAAGATGAAAAAGCAGCGTATCTTGAGTGCTCTGCTGGCATTGTGCATCGTCTTTTCCCTGGTGCCCACAGCGCTGGCGGAAAAAGCTGACGATTTCACGGACGTCGGCAGATCCGACTGGTACTACCAGTTCGTAGACTATGTGACGTCGAAGGGTTACTTCAACGGCGTCGCGGACAAGACCTTCGCCCCCGCGGACAACATGACCCGTGCGATGTTCGTCACGGTCCTGTTCCGTTTCCACGGTGCGAAGGGCGACAGCAGCCAGAGCGCTTTCGTTGATGTGGCTCCCGGTGAATGGTACACCGCGGCCATCAACTGGGCGGCTGCCAACAAGATCGTAGACGGCGTGGGCAACGGCAAGTTCGCCCCGAACGATCCCATCACCCGCGCGCAGATGTGCGCCATGATCGAGCGTTACCTCGACCTCTATCGCAAGGCCTGGAAGGTGACTCTGCCCGAGACCGGCTCCGTCTCCGTCATGGTCGATGAGAACGCGATCCCCGCGTATGCGCTCGCCGCGGTCAAGCAGTGCCAGCGTCACGGCTTGGTCAACGGCTTTGAGGACGGTACGTTCCGCCCGAACGATCTGTCTACCCGTGCGCAGGTGGCAGCGGTGATCTACCGTATGTCTTACCTCGTGCAGAACGCGAAGCCGGATAACACCCCGAGCGTGAATCCCGGCGGCACGGTGAACCCCCCGGTGAATCCCCCGGTGACTGCCTACACCTACGCCCTGTATTTTGACGCCAACGGCGGCACGCTGAACGGTGCGTCTCCCGTCTCCATGACGACGACGAGCACCACTTACAGCTTCCCCGTGACCGCTACCGCCACGCGCGACGGTTACACCTTCCTGGGCTGGTCGACTGACAGGGGCGCCACGACCGCGACGTATCCCGCCGGCAGCACCGTCACGCTGACCGCTGCCTATCCCATTATCACCCTGTACGCCGTCTGGCAGGCGAACGCGCCCGTGGTCGTTTCCGATGACCTCATCGGCAATGCCGTTCTCAAGTCCGTCAAGCAGGTCAACGACAGATTCGACGCCATGAAGAACGCCGTTGTCAGCGCCGTTGATCAGGTCAACAAGGACAACAAGTACCTGACGGACGCACAGCTCCAGCAGGTCAAGGACGTTGTCAAGTCCATGGTCAAGGTCGAGGATGTGAAGGCGAACTTCACCTCCGGCGACAACAAGACCGAGCGCGAGGTCACTTGGAACGTCGCTCTCGAGGTCAAGGACGGTCAGGTCGTCTCCGCCATCGAGCAGGCGAACAAGATCGCCAATGCGATCATCACCGGCACCACGAGCAAGCCCACTCCCGACGATATCGACGGTTTCCTGACCAGCGTTAAGAACGCTGTCGAGTCCGAGACCGGCATCGTGCTCACCAACAAGTCCCTGCAGGAGATCAAGACGCAGGTCGTCGAACTTCTCAAGAAGGAAGGCAAGAGCCTGTGGGCGAACTTCCACGACGGCAAGGGCAACTATGTCTGCGGCAATGTCGACGTCGTGTTCAACGGCAAGACCTACGCCACCGTTCAGGTCGGCGCAAGCAGCGCCTCTCTCTCCGCCGCCAAGTCCACGATCGCCAAGGAGCTTGGCACTGCCATCTCCAAGGAGATCTACAAGCAGATGAAGGCGCAGGGCACCTCCTACACCGACAAGTTCGAGTTCAATATCGACCTGAAGGTCAACTTCGCTCCCGCTGCCAACGCGGACATCAAGGCGAAGACCGACGCTTACACCTACAACTATAAGCTGGTCGTGAAGCCGACGCTCAACAGCAACGGTCTGCTGGAGTACAAGTATGACGAGGGCAACTATCTGCGTCTCAACATCAGCAAGGACATCCAGAAGGCTTATAACGACGGCCTCGACCAGATCGCCGCGCAGTTCACCTATAACGACGGCACCAAGGATAAGGTCGTCGCTGAGGCGCAGAAGGGTCTCAAGAAGGAGATTCCCGCCCTCTACAAAGAGGTCACGGATGCGCTTGCCAAGTACGACATCAAGCTGAACACCACTGCCGAAAGCATCGAAAATGCTCTGATGCCCGTGGTGGAGAGCTGGGTCGATACCAACTGGACGAAGATCGTTTCCTCTACCACCAGCGGCGGCACCCTCAAGGGTCTTGACAACACCGCCCTCATCAACGCCGTGTGGCCTCTGATCGAGCAGGACATCAACGCGCTCGATGTGGACGCTCTGATCCAGAAGCAGATCAAGGAGAAGCTTGCGGATGAGAACATCAACGAGGCTTGGATCGTCAATAAGGCGAACAACCACGAGATGCTGTCGATGGCTAAGATGGTTCTTTCCAATTACCCCACGGCTACCATTACGCCCTCCAATATCACGCTGGATCTCAAGACGGTCGGCGATATCAATGCTATCCTTGCTGAAAAGACCATCACGGTCAAGGCAGGCGCTATAAAGGCTGAGGTCGATGTTGCCACCCTCAAGGGTGAGATCGTCAAGATGGCAGCCGATGAGCTTGATACTGCGCTGAATTCCTCCACTACGCTGAAGGATATGCTGGCGAAGAACCCCGATCTGAAGGATTACCTGATCTACAGCGCGCTCGTGCAGCTCGGACTCAACTTCAATGCCGAGAAGACCGCCGCTGCCAAGGACGGTGCGGTTCTGGCGAATCTCGTTTCCACCATCAAGACCGAGGGCAAGGCAAAGCTCGCCGAGAAGCTGAATGATAAGCTTGGCACGATCAATGTGTCTTCGATCCTGAATAACGGCTCTGCCGAACAGGCGGAGTATCAGAAGAAGATCGACCTGATCAACAGCCTGAAGTTCGATGCCAATGGCATCCAGACCAAGACCGCAGCCCAGCTTGCTGACGCGCTCAAGGGCGACACCATGAAGGGCATCGTCGGCAGCAAGGGCGACGCATACGTTGCGCAGTACCTCGGCAAGATCGTTGCCAAGGCGCAGAACCTGCTGCCCGACGGCGCGAGCATCACCCTCAACGGTGTGACGCTGACGAAGAACGATCTCACGGCGCTTGGCAATGCCAAGACCTCTCTCGAGGCTGTGACCGAGCTTGCGAACCTCATCGCGAAGTTTGGCGATCTGAGCATCAACGACTTCGCTGACCCTGCCGGTCAGAAGGTGACGGTCAACTACAACACCCGCAGCGCCAGCGCGAACCTCATCATCAACGTCAAGTAATTTGACAGCGTAAGACAAAGCAATGATTCGGACCACCTCTTCCCGGCGGGGCATTTCCGCCCCGCCGGGGGAGGGGGAGCATAAAAAAAGAGACGTTAGGCGCGGCAGCGGCTCATTCGCGTTTGAGAGCCTGGCGGGTCTGTCGTCTCACACTTTTGAAACGCACTGATTCAAAAATAATTTCTGCCCCGAAAAACAAGAGAAAGGAGGGCGCGCATGAACGAAAAGCTCCTGCGATACCTGCTGGAACAGCAGCTTTTGACCGCGGAACAGGCGGACGAGCTGCGTCGTGCTCAGGAGGAAACGAACAAGTCCATCCGCGAGCTGATCTTGGAGCGCGCCATCCTGCCCGAGGAACAGGTCATCGAAGCCCTGTCCTCGCTGACCCGCACCCCCGTGGTGCACCTTTACGAAATGACTATCCCCATGGATGTCCGACAGGCGGTTCGCCCGGATATCCTGCGTACATATACAATGATGCCCTTCCAGTTTGATCCGGAGGACAGCGGCACGCTGTATGTCGCCATGAACGAGCCCATGAACATGAAGGGGCGCGACATGGTCGCCATTGCCAGCAAGTGTCGCATTAAGCCATTTTTAGCGACAACATCCGACATTCTCGTGACCATCGACCGCTGCTACGGCAGCGAGGAGATGCAGGAGGCTGCCGAGCTTTACACCCAGACCAACGAGCGGGAGAGCGCCTCTCTGGAAGATCAGGTCTTTCAGGAGGATGTCAACGCCTCCCCCGTGGTGGTGCTGGTGAACTCCCTTGTGGAGCAGGCGGTGCGCCAACGCGCTTCCGATATCCACGTGGAGTCCGGACCGGACAAGGTCCGGGTTCGCTGCCGAGTGGACGGCGTGCTGTACACCACCGCCACTTACGACCTGCAGCTGCTGCCCGCCATCATCGCGCGCATTAAGATCCTCAGCAATCTGGACATTTCCGAAAAGCGCAGACCGCAGGACGGCCGCTTTTCCATCCTGGTGGACCGTCGGGAATACGATGTGCGTGTTTCCACGCTCCCCACGGTCTATGGCGAAAAGTGCGTGATGCGACTGACGCAGAAAAAGGCGCTGCGCCGCAGCAAGCGCGCCCTTGGCCTGACGGGGTCGGAACTGGAGAAATTCGACGAGATCCTGCGCCATCCCAACGGGATCGTGCTGGTCACCGGACCTACCGGCTCGGGCAAATCCACCACGCTTTACACCGCATTGAACGAGCTTAACAGCGACATGGTGAACATCGTCACGGTGGAGGACCCCGTGGAGGCGAACGTGGACGGCGTGAATCAGGTGCAGGTGAATCCCAAGGCGAACCTGACCTTTGGCAACGCCCTGCGTTCCATTTTGCGTCAGGACCCCGACATTATCATGATCGGAGAGATCCGCGACCGGGAAACGGCGTCCATCGCGGTGCAGGCGTCCATCACGGGTCACCTCGTGGTGAGTACACTGCATACCAACGACACCGCCAGCAGCGTCACGCGCCTGCTGGACATGGGCGTGGAAAGCTACCTCATCGCCGACGCGCTGACCGGCATCATCGCCCAGCGCCTTGTGCGCCGTCTTTGCCCCAACTGCAAGCGGCGGCACGTTCTTTTAGAGCATGAGTTGGAATATCTGGGACTGACGCCGGAGGAGAAGGACAGCGCCGAGGTTTACGAGCCGGTGGGCTGCCAACGCTGCGCCGGTACCGGATATTTCGACCGGATCGGCATTTACGAGATCATGGAGATCACGCCCCGTATGCGCACGATGATCTCCCACCGCTGCGACACGGGCACGCTGCGGGAGACTGCCATCGCCGAGGGGATGCACACCCTCCGCGAAAGCGCCCGCCGCCTTGTGCTGGAGGGAACGACCTCCATCAGCGAGATGCAGCGCATCAGCGTTGAAAATGTGGCGGAAGAAACTCATCCTTTGGAGGACGGCGCATGATCGACCTGGAAACACTCATTCATGACGCGCTGGAGCGCAACGCCTCCGACATTCACCTCACGGTGGGGGAGCCCCCCATTTTTCGACTGGACGGCGAGCTGACCAACTTTGGGGAGGTTCCGCTGACCGAGGCGGATACCACCGCCTATGTGCAGGAGCTGATCACGCCCGGACTTCTCAAGGAATTTCATGAACTGGGCGAGGCGGACTTCGCCGTGACCTATCACGATTTGGTGCGTATGCGCTGTAACGTGTTCCGTCAGCGGGGCATGACGTCACTGGCGCTTCGCCTGCTGCCGCTGCGCATTGCCACCGCCGAGGAATTGGGCCTTCCGCCCGTGGTGGTGGCGCAGGCGGATAAACCCCGCGGACTGGTGCTCGTCACCGGCCCCACCGGCTCGGGCAAAAGCTCCACGCTCGCGGCGCTGCTCGACCACATCAACCACACCCAGCGCCGCCACATCATCACGCTGGAGGAGCCGATCGAATACCTGCACGCGAGCGATCAATGTATCATCAATCAGCGCGAGGTCGGCGCGGACACCGGCAGCTTTGCCGCGGGACTTCGCGCTGCGCTGCGTCAGGACCCCGACGTGATCCTGGTCGGCGAGATGCGCGATCTGGAGACCATCTCCACCGCCATCACAGCCGCCGAAACGGGCCATCTGGTGTTCGGCACGCTGCACACCAAGGGCGCCGCCAACACCATCGACCGTATCATCGACTCGTTCCCCGCCGAGCAGCAGAACCAGATCCGCATCCAGTTGGCGGACGTGCTGGAGTGTGCCGTGGGCCAGACCCTTTTGCCGAAGATCGGCGGCGGCCGCACGGCGGTATTCGAGATCATGGTCGTCCCCCCCGCCATTCGCAGCATGATCCTGCAAAGCAAGACCTTCCAGATCGTCAGCGCCATCCAGACCGGCAAGCGGTACGGGATGCAGCTTTTGGACGACGCGCTGGAGGATCTTGTCGACCGTCATGTGATTTCGCTGGAGACTGCCCTCGCCGCCGCCAACGAGCCTGATAAATTCAAGACAGGGCGGCAGACCTGAGAAAGGAGGGCGGCTCCATGCCCGGATTCAACTATACGGCGATCGACCGAAACGGAAAGCGCGTCCGCTCCTCTCTGGATGCGTCGTCCATCGAGACCGCGAAAAGCTCCCTTCGCGGCGCCGGTTATACGATTTTAGACATCAAGGAGCAGACCACCCTCAACCGCGATATCGAGATCCCGTTCCTCGGCAAGCCCAAGGCGAAGGACATGGCGGTGTTCTGCCGTCAGTTCGTGTCCATCCTGCGCGCGGGCGTGTCGGTCGCGTCCGTGCTTTCCATGCTCGGTCAGCAGACCGGCAATAAAAAGCTCCGCGCCGCCATCCGCGAAATGCAGGCGGACGTGGAAAAGGGCGAATCGCTTGCTACTTCCATGCGCCGCCATCCCAAGATCTTCCCCGCCATTCTGGTGAATATGGTGTCAGCGGGCGAGGCCTCCGGCAATCTGGAGGAATCCTTCCGCCAGATGGAGCTTTATTTCGAACGCAGCAAGCGCACCAAGAGCAAGGTGACCAGCGCCATGATCTATCCCTGCGTGCTGATCGTGGTCATGATCGTCGTGCTGATCGTGATGATGACGAAGATCATCCCCAACTTCCTCAAAACCTTTGAGGATATGGACGCGGAACTGCCAAAGATCACGCTGGGCGTGATGGCGGTCTGCGAATGGTTCAAGTCCTGGTGGTGGGTGCCGCTGCTGGTGCTGGCGGCGCTGGTCGTGGGCGGCGTCCTGTTTCACAGGACGAACAAGGGCCGCCACTTCTTCGGCTGGCTCGCCCGCAAGACGCCCGTGGTAGGCAACCTGACAGTCAAGACCGCCTGCGCGACCTTCTGCCGCACGATGGAGGTGCTGATCGGCTCCGGCCTGACGCTGACGGACAGCATGGACCTCGCCGCCAGCAACATGGGCAACATCTACTATCTGGAGGCCATCCGCGACGCGCGCGGCATGGTCGCCGAGGGCACGCCCCTGCGGGAGAGCCTCGTGCGGACGGGTATTTTTCCGCCCATGGTGTCGAATCTTGTCGGCGTGGGCGAGGAGACCGGCGACCTGCAAAGCATGATGGGCAAAGTCGCCGACTACTATGATGAAGAAGTAGATGAGGCCACCAAAAAGCTCCTGAACCTGATGGAGCCCGCCATCATCATCTTCATGGCGGTCTTTGTGGTCATCATCGTGCTGGCCATCTACCTGCCGATGATCAACATGACCAAGGCATTCGACAAATACCTGTAAATCCGTATATCCAAGCCATGTCCCCTGGTGTGGGAGATAGGGGCCCGTGCCGCATGGCGATGATATAAAATCCGACGCAAAACAAAGAAAGGAAGAAAACTCCTATGAAAAAGTTTGGTTCCAAGTCCGGTTTTACCCTCGTTGAGCTGATCGTCGTCATCGCGATCCTCGGCATCCTCGCCGGTATTGCCGTTCCCGCTTACTCCGGCTACATCAAGAAGGCCAACGAGGCCGCCGACTACGCCCAGCTCGACGCCATCAAGACCGCCGCTGTCTTTGCTTTTACCGATAAGCAGGTCAAGGCTGAGAAGTATGATAACACTGACGTTCAGCAGATCGACGTTACTGCGCAGAATAAGATTAACGTTACTCCTGTAACCGGTGATGCAGTCACTGATCTCGACATTTCTGCTTATTACGACATGTCGAAGTTCGAGTTCAAGAGCAACACTGAATCTGCAACGTGGTACGCAACGAAGGTAGAAGGCACGTCGGGTCATGCTGCTGGCTGGGTGCTGGCCCCGAAGTCCTAAGCCTAACCCCCACCCCCGCACCA
>ERZ773168.3386-NODE-3386-length-11330-cov-3.438936_pt1 | contig 11330 bp, 7 predicted proteins | sample MGYA00511261_ERZ773168 | MGnify/ENA primary metagenome ERZ773168 (study PRJEB29015, sample SAMEA2737855) | human gut metagenome | biome: human gut; feature: human-associated habitat; material: faeces | place: China | collected 2012 ... | reverse complement strand
CGTGTACCTCAAGTAACCCCCTATTTGCGCCGTATCCCGAACGCTACCGGATACTTTGACGGTTTCCATGAGCAAGACTGGATCCGTGCTTGTAAAGAATCGCCGGAGAACCGTGTGGAAGGAACTTCCAACTTCGCTTATTCCGGACCATTCAACGAGATGGTGTTATTAGGCGTATTGGCGATCCGTCTGCAAGGCTTGAACAAGAAATTGATGTGGGACGCCCAAAACATGCGTTTCACCAATATATCCTCTTCCGACGTATTGAAGATCGTAACCAGCGATGATTTCAAGGTGATAGACGGTCACCCCTATTTCGATACGAAATACGCGGAGTTCAATGCGCTAGAGGCTGCCAACGAATATATCAGACATACCTATCGTGAAGGCTGGAGCCTTCCGGAAATGCCGGTATAAGTATGAAACGATATATTATATTAGCACTATGTACGGTCATGCTCCTTGGGCAGGCCGTACAGCTGGCGGCGCAAAAAGCGGACTGGAAGGTGGGTATACAGACTTGGACTTTCCACAATCTTACGTTGATGGAGACCTTGGATAAGACCCAACAACTGGGCATGGGGTATGCGGAGGCTTTCTTTTTCCAAGAATTGGGCGCTCCATTCCCAAAAGAGACGTATTTAAATTACGACTTGAGCGATGATGACTGCGCTTTATTACGCCATGAGTTCAAGAAAAGGGGAATCAAGCCGATCGCCTTTGGTGTAGCCTCTTATGGGACTAACGAGGAATGGGATAAGTTCTTCGCATTCGCTCATAAAATAGGCGCACATATCGTGACTGTCGAACCGGAGTTAAACCAGTTGGACTACATCGAATCCCTCGCCAAGAAGTACGATATGGAGGTAGCGATCCATAACCATCCGAGTCCATGTATTTACGCAAGTGCCGAGGTGGTAGAGAAAGCGCTGAAAGGCCGTTCTCCCTTGATGGGAGTATGCGCCGATATCGGCCATTGGAAACGGGTGGGTGAAGATCCGCTCAAGAATCTCCAGAAGTTATCCGGACGCATCAAGGTGGCGCATTTGAAAGACCTCACCGACAAGATGGAAGACGCCACATGGGGAACCGGGATCTTACCCGTAAAAGCGTTCGTCAACGAGCTGAAGCGTCAGCATTTCAACGGGCTTATCTCCATTGAGTACGATGATTTCAAATCCGATATCCAAGAGATACGCAACAGTTTGGAATTCTTACAGAAATGCTCTAAATAAAAGTATACGCTTCCCTTAAAAACATCTATATCGGCGTAGGCCCACACGTATATACGTATAGGCTTACGCCGATACTAATATGGGCCTACACGTATATACGTATAAGCCCACACCTATATATGCCTAAAAAGTCGTTATCAGAACAAGGGATTATCCACCTTTTCTCTCAGCAACGCAAGATCCACCACCTGTTGAATATCACTCACATAATGGAACACCAAGCCTTTCAAATACTCCGGTTTAATCTCATTGATATCCTTCTCATTCTCCTTGCAAAGAATCAACTCCTTGATCCCGGCACGTTTAGCCGCCAAGATCTTCTCCTTGATACCACCTACGGGAAGCACTTTGCCACGCAGCGTAATCTCGCCGGTCATAGCCAAGTTCTTTTTCACCTTACGCTGAGTAAAGGCGGAGACAAGAGAAGTCACCATCGTTATTCCGGCACTCGGTCCGTCTTTCGGGATCGCCCCCTCCGGTACGTGGACATGCACATTCCAGTTCTCGAACAACTCCTCGTTGATATTAAACTGAGCCGCATGCGCATGGATATACTCAAGTGCCAACATGGCAGACTCTTTCATCACATCTCCCAGATTCCCGGTCAAAGTAAGCTTTGATCCCTTACCTTTACTTAAGCTCGACTCCACGAAAAGAATCTCACCACCAACAGCCGTCCAAGCTAATCCCGTAACCACGCCGGCATAGTCATTCCCTTGATATTTATCGCGGGAATATTCGACCGCCCCTAGATATTCATACAAATCCTCCGGCTTAATACTAGTCGGGATAGGCTCATCGCTAGCGACCTTACGGGCTAGCTTACGCATGATTTTGGCGATTTTCTTATCCAATTCCCGGACACCGCTCTCGCGTGTATAGGCTTCAACGATCACTTGTAAGGTTTTCTTGGGGAATTTCACGGAACCTTTCTTCAAGCCGTGTACATCCATCTGCTTAGGCACGAGATGCTTCGCTGCGATCTCTACCTTCTCCTCCATGATATAACCGCTCACCTCGATCAGTTCCATACGATCCAGCAACGGCTGGGAAATCGTATTCAAATTGTTAGCGGTAGCGATAAACATTACCTTGCTTAAATCGTAATCGATATCCAGATAATTATCGTGAAACGCATTATTCTGCTCCGGGTCCAAGACCTCCAATAAAGCGGATGCCGGATCCCCCTTGAAATCATTCGTGATCTTATCGATCTCATCTAAGATAAAGACAGGGTTCGATGTTCCCGCCTTCTGTATATTCTGGATGATACGTCCGCACATAGCACCGATATAGGTACGACGATGTCCGCGAATCTCGGCCTCATCATGCAATCCACCTAAAGAGACACGTACATATTTACGGCGCAAAGCCTCTGCGATGGAACGCCCCAATGAAGTCTTGCCGACTCCCGGAGGACCGTACAAACAAATGATCGGAGATTTCATATCCCCTTTCAGCTTCAATACGGCCAGATGCTCGATAATACGCTCTTTCACCTTCTCCAAACCATAATGATCACGATCTAAGACCTTCTGGGCATGAGATAAGTTGAAATTGTCCTTACTATACTCGTTCCACGGCAAGTTAACGATATTCTGGACATATTGCGTCTGTACGGAATAATCCGGAGATTGCGGATGCAATCGTTCCAATTTTCGCAATTCCTTCTCAAAGACCTGCGCTACCTCGGCAGGCCATTTCTTACGACTGGCTTTCTCCCGTAATTCTTTTATCTCCAACTCATTGATATTCCCGCCCAATTCCTCTTGAATGGTCTTGATTTGCTGTTGAAGGAAATATTCTTTTTGTTGTTGATTGATATCCTCATGTGTCTTCATCTGGATGGAAGCTTTCAACTCCACCAGCTGATACTCGCGGTTCAAGATAAAAAGTAACCGATACGCACGCTCTTTTAAGTCCCCGATCAATAACAATTGCTGTTTCTCGGCCGATCCACTCGGTATATTGCTACAAGAGAAATTGACCACATACAAGACATTCTTATTATTCTTGATCGAGAAGATCAAATCCCGGGGAGGTTCAGCCACAGCCCCAAGCATCTTGATGGTCAAATCCTTGATCGTTGAGATCAAAGCCTCGAACTCGCGGTCTGTCTTGTCCGGCTTCGTGTCCTCCAACACGGTGATCTTACCGGAAAGATACGGATCTGTCTCGGTCAACTCATTCAATTCAAAGCGTTTCTTACCTTGAAGAATAACAGTAGTGCTACCATCCGGCATCTCTAAGACACGAACGATGTCAGCGATTACCCCGGTAGTATATAAATCCTCTAAAACCGGATCTTCCGTATCCATCTCTTTCTGGCAAACAACTCCGATCAAACTCTTTTTATGTACAGCCTCTTTGATCAGGCGCATCGATTTAGGACGCCCGATAATCACCGGCATGGCAACACCCGGAAAGAGTACCATATTCCTTAACGGAAGAATGGGTATAGTGTCTCCAACTTTCTCTATTCCTTCCGTGAAATCCTCATCTACATCGCATTCTGTAAGAATTGGCATTACGATACCAATATTGTCATCCAAGTCATCAAACGAATTCTGGCAAAATACTCTCGTCTTTTCTTTCATATATACATTCATCATTGTATATGTTAATACAATAAACGTGCCAAAGTTACAGCTTTTCATTCAATTCTTACTAATTTCGCGGCATACAATCGATAGAGATATGGCAAATCCTTATTTTCAATTCAAGAAATTTACGGTATGGCACGATAAATGTGCCATGAAAGTCGGAACGGATGGCGTTTTGCTTGGGGCGTGGGCTAGCATAGAGAGATGTCAGAGGATTTTGGATGTGGGAACCGGAACGGGATTGATCGCCCTCATGCTGGCGCAGCGTAGCACCGCGATCCTAGACGCTATCGATATAGATTCAGACGCATGTTTACAAGCTCGGGAAAACATCGCGAAATCGCCTTTCGCCAACCGGATACAAGTCTATCAAACCTCGCTCTCCGAATATATGCCGGATGAGAATATCAAATATGACTTGATCGTATCCAACCCACCCTATTTTATTGATTCATTGAAATGCCCGGATACTAAACGTAATCTAGCCCGGCATACGGATACTCTATCTCTCCCGGATTTATTGCGTGATAGCCGCAAACTGTTGGCACCCGAAGGAAATATCGCCTTGGTACTTCCCTTTGATCAACGGGAGTCTTTAATAGACCTCGCTCGAGAAGAGTCTTTGTCTCCATCGAGAGAAACCCACGTTTCCCCCATACCAGACGCCCCTCCTAAGCGCTTATTAATAGAACTCTCAGCGACGCCGGTAGCAAAACCCAAGTCGTCTCATCTGACCCTAGAAATCGAGCGGCATCGATATAGCGATGAATTCACCGCTATAGCTAAAGACTTTTACTTGAAAATGTAAGGAAGCTTTTTATCGAAGAAGCGAGTTACCTCGTCAAATAAATTATGTACCTCCTTGGTGAAAGACACAACCTCCGGAGTCAGCACATGTAAGGCCTTCGGTTCCACCGTAATATCGATACGGCGATCTGCCATGATCGGTTCTCCATCCAAGTGCATCACGCCCGGATGTTGGCGAATAATCGTGACTTGCTGGGCTTTCATCGTCTTAATCTTACTATTCCGATCAATCTGTTTGGTAAACAATTGAATGGCCAAAGGAGCGATATCCAATGGCATAAAAGGGGATAAGATCGTAACGTCCATCCGTCCGTCCTGTATATTCGCGTGCGGAGCGATAAACGCGTTATTACCATATTGCGAAGCATTCGCGCAAGCGACTAGAAACGCCTTCTCCTTGATCGTCTGATTATCTACCACCAATTCATAAGGCTCAGGCTTATAGCTCAGATACTCCTCTATCGTATTCTTTATATAAGTAAGAGACCCGCGCCGTTTCTCATTCGCGAATTTCTGGCTGACGGCGGCATCAAAACCGACTCCACAGGTACAGAAAAAGACCTGTCCGTTCGCCCGGCAGCAATCTATCGTCGTAACATGCCCTTTCGCGATCAGATCGATAGCCCTTTTCACGTCCATCGGTATGTGCAATTCTCTAGCTAAGCCATTGCCCGAACCTTTCGGGATAATACCTAAGATCGCGTTCGAATGGATCATAGCTCTCGCTATCTCATTCACCGTCCCGTCACCGCCTACCGCCAAAATATATTCAGCTCCTTCCTCTATGGCTTGCCGAGTCAACTCGCTGGCATGGCCTGCATACTCTGTAAAAGAAATGTTTAACGAACAGTTCTTTTTCAAGCAGATCCCTTCGATCATCTTAGGTATCTTGCGCTTCGACCCTACACCTGATATAGGGTTTATGATAGCTTGTACTTTTATATCCCGTTCGCTCATCCTCACTTCTTCTTTTTTATTTGAGAGGACAAAAATAATGCTTTTATAAAACTTTTAAAGCATTTCGACTACTATAAGTTATTTTTTTACTACTTTTGCGGCTGGATTTGCCGAAACATGGGATTATGTACGCGGCGAACCTGTGTTCTTTATTAGAATAAATAAATAGCGAGATAAATCATTCTCTTTTATATAATATGAAACTTTTACAAGAGAAACTAGCAAAGTACGACGCTCCTCAAAGAGCCATGGCAATGGGAATCTATCCTTACTTCAGGGAAATCCAGAGCGATCAGGACACGGAAGTTCTAATCAGCGGGAAGAAAGTCTTGATGTTTGGTTCTAATGCGTACTTAGGATTAACCAATCATCCTAAAGTAAAAGAAGCAGCGATCGAGGCCATTAAAAAGTATGGTACAGGTTGTGCCGGCTCACGTTTCTTAAACGGAACGTTGGACTTACACCTCCAGTTGGAAAAACGTTTAGCAGAATTTGTTGGTAAAGAAGACGCCATCGTATACTCTACAGGTTTCCAAGTTAATCTAGGTGTTGTATCCTGTATCACCGGACGTGAGGACTATATCCTTTGGGATGAGTTGGATCATGCATCCATTATCGAAGGACATCGTCTTTCTTTCTCCACGAAATTGAAATTCAAGCATAACGATATGGACTCCTTGGAGAAACAACTCCAGAAATGCGAGCCAGACAAGGTGAAACTTATCGTTATCGACGGTGTCTTCAGCATGGAAGGTGATGTCGCTAAATTACCGGAAATCGTAGCTCTCGCAAAGAAATATAACGCAAGTGTAATGGTTGACGAGGCTCATGGTATCGGTGTATTCGGTGATCATGGCCGCGGTACTTGTAATCACTTCGGCGTTACGAACGATGTTGATTTGATCATGGGAACTTTCAGTAAGTCTTTCGCTTCTATCGGTGGTTTTATCGCATCAGACGAACCGGTTATCAATTACTTACGTCACCACTCCCGTTCCTATATCTTTAGCGCAAGCAATACGCCTGCCGCTACTGCCGCAGCGAACGCGGCATTAGATATCATGTTAAGCGAACCGGAACGTATCCAACATTTATGGGATTTGACTCATTACGCATTGGATGGTTTCCGTAACATGGGTTGTGAGATCGGACATACTTCTACCCCGATCATCCCGTTGTTTATCCGTGACAACGACTTGACATTCCTTATCGTAAAAGAATTATTTGAGGCCGGAATCTTCGTAAACCCGGTAGTAGCTCCCGCAGTTGCTTCCGAGGATACACTGATCCGCTTCTCCCTTATGGCTACCCACACGAAAGAGCAACTAGATTACGCTTTGGAGACAATCCACAAGGTATTCAAGAGCCATGGGTTGGTAGACTAATCGTGTAAATATATAAGAAAAGGCCCGAAGGTTAGGTATAACACCTATCTTCGGGTCTTTTTTTATAACTGAAAAAATCATAACTATGATTTTGAATGGGAATAAATCACTATTTTTGCATATTTAGATAAATTGGGCGGTTATGTCGATGGCCCTCTTACAAATTAAAAATAAATGGATTTCATATTAGATAAAGGAAGTAGCCATATGGGCTGCAAAGGTTGCAGCAAAAGGCAAAACAATAAACTGAATACCTATGATTGGTTGTGCGATGTACCCGACGCGGAAGGCTCGACTGACTTCGTAGAGGTTCAATTTAAAAATACCCGCAAAGGGTATTACTTGAATAGTGCTAAAATACCTTTGGAAAAAGGTGATATAGTAGCCGTAGAGGCAAGTCCCGGTCATGATATCGGTACGGTTTCTTTAACGGGAAAATTGGTTCTGCTGCAAATGAAGAAGAACAACGTGCGCACGGAAGCTGAGCCAAAACGGATTTACCGAAAGGCAAAACCGACCGATATCGAGAAATATGAGGAAGCGAAAGCAAAGGAACATGCCACTATGATTCGCTCGCGGCAAATCGCAGCCGATTTAGGATTGAATATGAAAATCGGTGATGTAGAGTATCAAGGTGACGGTAATAAGGCGATCTTTTATTATATAGCGGATGAACGTGTAGATTTCCGTCAACTAATTAAAGTGCTAGCGGAGGCTTTTCGTGTTCGTATCGAGATGAAGCAGATCGGTGCTCGTCAAGAAGCCGGACGTATCGGTGGTATCGGCCCTTGCGGTAGAGAACTTTGCTGTTCCAGTTGGATGACAAGTTTTGTATCGGTCGCTACCGGAGCTGCCCGTTATCAAGATATTTCCATGAATCCCCAGAAATTGGCCGGACAATGCGCTAAATTGAAATGTTGTATCAACTATGAGGTAGATACATATGTGGAAGCCCAGAAACGCCTTCCCTCCCGGGAGATTGTCTTGGAGACCAAAGATAATAATTACTATCATTTCAAGACGGATATTTTCAAACGGGAAATTACCTATTCTACGGATAAATCATTTGCGGCTAATCTTATCACGATTCCGGCAAGCCGTGCTTTCGATGTCATTAACATGAATAAGAAAGGCATGAAGCCGATATCTCTAGAGGCGGATACGAAGCCACAACCACCGAAACGAGACGCTCAAGATATTCTTGGGCAAGAAAGCGTCACACGTTTCGACTCTGTTAAAAAGAAAAAGAAAAAACGTCCTGCCAACAAGAATAATGGCGAGAACAATGGAAACGGGAACGGAGCTAACACCACCGCAACGGCAGTTACCAACACCGACGCACCTGTTTCTGAGAATAAGAACAACGGAGGAAACGGAGCCGGTGGCAATAATCGCCGCAACGGAGGAAATAATAGGAATAGCAATCGTGAGAATAACCGGGAGAATAACAAAGATAATAGCCGGGAAAACAGTCGGGAGAATCGGGAGAACAACCGTGATAATAACAGGGAGAACAACCGAAACAATCGCCCGAAACAAAGGCCGAGAGCTAATAACGATAAGCAATCCAACAATGACAAGCCTGCGAATAATGACAAACCTCAGCAACCGATCAAACAGGCCAGACCTGATAAAACGGAGAATAGGCCAGAGACAAAGCCTGAGGCTTAAAAAGTTCATTGCCGCCTGTGTAACATGCTTCTTATGCTTCTCTTGCGAGAATGAAGCTGTATACGATCAGTATCAAGCTATCCAGAACACCTCGTGGGAGAAGAATAAGGAGTACTATTTCACTTTCTTGATTGAGGATATATCGGTTCCGTACGACCTAACCTTGGAAGTACGGAACAATAATATGTATCCGTATCAGAACCTATGGGTATTTTGCAGCGAGGAACTTCCGATAGGTCCTTTAAAAAGGGATACGATCGAATGTATGTTAGCTGATGAGTTTGGGAAATGGTATGGGGACGGGATCTCCCTGTTTCAATCCAGTTTCCCGATACGGTCTGCTTACTATTTCCCCGTTAAAGGGCAATATACCTTTAGCTTCCGGCAGGGGATGCGTAACGACCAACTTCCGGGCATTCAGGAAATCGGCTTACGGGTCTTACCTTCTTCCACTAACGCTCCTTCCGGGAAGCGTCCAAACGAAGAAAAATAAACAATAAGATCGTAAATCCCCAAAGCGAGGAACCTCCATAGCTAAAGAAAGGCAAGGGAATGCCGATAACCGGAGTCAATCCCGTCACCATGCCGACATTAATCGCCAGATGGAAAAAGAATATGGAGGCTACGCTATAGCCATAGACTCGCCCGAAAGCATTATCTTGCCGCTCCGCCAATACAATCAGACGAAGAATAAAAAGTCCGAATACGATCAATACGGCAGAGGCTCCCAAAAAGCCTTGCTCCTCGCCTACCGTACAAAAGATAAAATCCGTATCCTGTTCCGGCACATACTTCAATTTGGTCTGCGTCCCATTCAAGAATCCTTTTCCGGATAATCCTCCGGAACCGATAGCGATCTTGGATTGATTCACATTATACCCCGCCCCGCTAGGATCATCCTCCAAGCCTAAAGAGACTTTAATACGAATTTGTTGGTGAGGTTCCAATATGTCATTAAACACATAATCCACAGAAAACAGGAAACCGATAGAACCTAAAGCGAACAGAGCGATTAACGCATAATGCCATACCCAGTTTCGAATGGATAAATAGAATAAATAGATTGACGCAGCTCCTACCAAGCCTATCGATATCCAAGTGAAGTTTACCGGGACAAACAAAGAAACGACATACCCGATCAAGAATGTCGAAGCAATTCCCCCAAGCATGATCTTAACGCTTATATAATCCTTACGGACACTCCCAACTAATCCCATGGTTATTAATAAGACAAGGCAAGAGACGATTAATTCACCCAATGGGGTAATACCCACCATCACCTCTGAATATTTCATTCCCGTAACGAAAAAGACGACCGCACAAACTCCTATCAACAAAATATATCCAGTCATTCCTTCCCGGTATAACATCAGAAAGAATGCCAAGTAAACCAATGCCGACCCCGTCTCTTTCTGTAAAAGAATACAAACCATCGGCAAGAAGATCAAGAACAAAGTGATTGAGAAATTCTTGACCGTCGTTAGCTTAAAGCCATAGCCATTCATAAACTTCGCCACGGCCAAAGCGGTAGCGAACTTAGCCAACTCCGCTGGTTGCAAACGGATAGGTCCCAATACGAGCCAAGAATGCGATCCCTTGATATTAGGTGCTAAAAATATAGTGGCGATCAACAATACGATCACGCACGCATAGATCAGATAGGCGAATATATCGAAGAAGTCACTTTCCAGCATCAATATGACGAAAATAAGGGCGAGTGAGGTACCGATCCAAATCATCTGCATCCCCGGACGACCCGACGGGTCGAACAAGCCAACGTTATCAAACTCGTAGCTCGCCCCACAAATACTAAACCAACCGGCGATTACCATAATCAAATACAACAAAATGGTAATCCAGTCTACCGACTTCCATATTTCCGTTTTCCTATAGCGCATTGTTCGGTAGTATTACGGCATTCATAATATATTCCTCCGTCGCCTTGTTAGCCTCGGATATTTCTCCTTTCAAATATTTCTCCAACATCAATTTACCGATAGGCACCGCATAGGTAGCACCGAATCCGGCGTTTTCCACAAACACGGCAATGGCGACCTTTGGCTTTTGATAAGGAGCGAATCCCATAAAAATAGAATGGTCCTTACCATGCGGGTTCTCCGACGTTCCCGTCTTTCCACAAACCTCGATATCCGGTAAAGCCGCCCCACGACAGGTTCCACCATAAGCGGTTCCCGTAACAGCCCCTCGCATACCCTCGGCAATATAACTATAATAATGCGTATCCACCGATGTATAATGCCTCTTACTATATAATGTATCCAGCGGAGTGTCTTGAATCTCTTTCACGACATGCGGAGTAATATAATATCCCCGATTAGCGACAGTAGCCGCCAAATTACAGATTTGCAAAGGCGTAGCCAATATCTCACCCTGACCGATAGCGATCGAGATAACCGTACTGGAATTCCAACGTCCCCGGTACACCTTATCGTAGAACTTACTATTCGGAATGAACCCTCGCTTCTCCCCCGGAAGATCGATTCCCAGCTTATAGCCATACCCCATAGAAACCATATAATTCTTCCAAACCTCAAAAGCCTCCTGTACCGACGGATATCGCTTCCGGCTGTCGATCATATCATGCAGTCCCCAAGGGAAAAAAGAGTTACAAGAGGTCGCCAACGCCCCGACCAGATTCAGAGGAGACGGAT
>ERZ773168.3385-NODE-3385-length-11332-cov-4.061275_pt1 | contig 11332 bp, 13 predicted proteins | sample MGYA00511261_ERZ773168 | MGnify/ENA primary metagenome ERZ773168 (study PRJEB29015, sample SAMEA2737855) | human gut metagenome | biome: human gut; feature: human-associated habitat; material: faeces | place: China | collected 2012 ... | reverse complement strand
GTCGGCCTTCTTGGGCATGTCCAGCGGCTTCATCGTCGGGACTATTACCGTAGAGAAACGTATCGTCTCACAGGTTCTTATATCCCCACTTTTCCGCACCCTGCTCATGGCTGTACCCACATAACTACTCATAACTTCCCATAACTTTTTACCCAAAATGGGTAAACGCATGGGTAAATCCAGTGGTGTTAGCTAATCTTGATTTTTCCCTCAAGGCTGGCAAAACTCGCTACTTTTCGTTCTTTGGTCGCTTCGTTGTAAACGTCCATTGTAGTCTCAATGTTTCTATGCCCCATAATCTCTTGAATGATTTTCAAGTTCGGCTCATTCTCGCAAAGTCGTGTGCAGAATGTATGTCGCAGATTGTGGACGCTGAAATGCGGCAGCAACACGGCTTCTCTGCGCTCCTGCTTTGCTCGTTCCGTTTCGTCCAGATTGCAGTCTCGGATAATTCTCTCGATTGCCCTGTTGACTACATGGGGCGTTAGCATTTCGCTATATCGGTTTTGGAACACGAAGTTTGAATATCCATCGACCACACGCTGATTGAAGCCGTTTTCCATCTGCTTTCGCCTTGTCTGTAGCAGCGCAGTCCGAACATCCGCAAACATAGGAACAATTCGCGTACCAGCCTTTGTCTTCGGCGTAGTGATATGCAATTCCATCTTTCCGTTGTCCTGCTGACGATATATCAGATTGTGGTTAATGTCAATGATATTCTGCTTAAAATCGCAGTCCTCCCACCGAAGTCCAAGAACCTCTCCGATTCTCGCTCCTGTGCCAAGCAGCACCGTAAACAGCGGTTTCCAGTGGCAATAGGTCGATGATTCTGAGATAAATTCTATGAACCGTTCTTGCTGCGGCTCTGTCAATGCGTGTCGCTTTGGCTTTTCCCAATTATGGCTCTTTTTTATTTCTGCCATAACCCCATCCGTGGGATTGCTTCTGATGAATCCATCACGGACAGCTACGTTGAACACTGGATGAAGAATCGTGTGAATTGTCTCCATACTGTTTGGCTTGAACCCAACGTCATTGATAAGATGAATGTAAAACTTCTTTATGTCACTGTACTTGATTTCAGCAACATTTTTCATGCCTATCTCATCGCGGACGTACTTCCCGTACATATACTTGTAGTTTGTCCGTGTTGACTGTTTGAGCTCGTACTTGGTTTCGATGTAGGCATCATAAAAGCTGTTCAGCGTTGTTCTATACGCCGTGTAGCTATTTACGTTATCCTCCAAATCTCGGATAATGCTCTTTTCCAGTTCCCGTAAAGGCTTTCCGTCTTTCTTGCCTTTCGGGGTGCTGTCGCTCTCTACCAATCGCCAACTGTAGACACTTCTTGTTTCCCCATGCGCGTCCTTATAGCGGTACTCATATCTTCCGTCCTCGCGCTGGCGCTCACCCTGCCTTAATACTCTGCCTTTTTTATCTCGCTTACCTGTCATTACGGCTCCTTTCATACGAAAGAATCCGCTTATAGGCTGTATCACAGCTTACCACAAGCGGATTGCTTTTTCAAGTTTTTCTCTTATACCATACTCAAACAGTCTATAAACTGCTCGAACTTCTTCCGTTTGATTTGGGGACGGTTGCCGTTCCATAACAGATAATCTGCATCCTTATTTTCGTTTACCATTTTTCTCAGTTTGTTTTCACCAATTCTGAAATACGCTGCGGCTTCAGCTATCGACAGCGTATATCGTTCCCACGCGGGAATCGTAACAGCGCTATTCATTATTTCCTCCTTACTTGCACTGTTGCCCTCCTGCCTTTGGCGAGGATATGACCGCGCAAGGCGGTTGACGGTTCGAGCTAACCATTATTTATTGCGCTGACCTTTGGTGCAGCGTCTATGCACCGATAATCGGTGGTATTTTCACATTTGATTTCAAAGTTGTCCAAAATCCCTTAACCATCAATATTTTTCTGGACAAATAATACCGCTTGTCTCGTTATTGTGCATTGTGGCACAACGGTTTCCAGCCATATTAGCACGAAGAAAAAAGATGTTGACACAATGCAATAGTATTCTTCTTTGGTTCACTATATATGATACGAAGTCTCATTCCAGCGAAAAACCGTCTTTCTCTTGTGTCTCAATGCTTCTGCCGATTTATGTTTTTCCTAAAATGAGGTATCGCCCCAAAATTGAAAAATCGCATAACCAAGCTACTTTATCCATATGTAGCATAGGTAAATCTGCACTGTTATGCGATTTTATAGCGTTTTCTAAAATGAACCGCGATTATGCGTCTATCCTGCAAAACTTTCCAAGCAATTCTACCTGCTTCGGGCACTTTCCAAAATAAAGGATATGGGGATTGATGAATATTTTTGATATGCCTATATCTGCACCATTTGTCACAAAAGAGCATAGCTGCTCCAAATGTCCGTTTACTAAAAAGGTTATCTCGGCATACGTTTGCAACAGCCGTGCCCGATTTGCCACGTTGTACCCAATAGTTGCGCAGAAGTCATTCACAGATAACGGCAGCACATAGTTAAGGTCTTTTTCCGTTGGATTGTAGCAAAGAATATTGTATTCGGTGTTTACAAAGGGAAGCATTTGGAACACATAGCCGAGATGCTTATGCTTTTTCGGTGCTGTGTTTCGATAAAGCGTGCGTACCGCATCAATGAAAAACTTTTGATATGGTGCATACCCGTTTAATTGTCCTCTTTGGAAATACCCTCCCAACATCCGCATCCTCCCTTGGTTATCCTCTGTGATATATGCACCTTTTACCTCGTTCCAAAATCTATAAACCTCTGTAGTGGAAAGATTCAAAACGTCTTTCAGATTTCCAAACTTCATCGGTATGCGCTGGGACAATGCTAAGTAGCCATCATATCTTAGGTATGTCGCAAGGTAGACCAACCTTGCCTTGGTTGCTGGACGCAACGCTGCATCCCCGTATTCTTCCAACACAAAGAAGAATTGTCCTGTCTCTTTACGCCATTGCCGCCGCTCATCCTCCTGCTCTTTTCGCCTTTTGTATTCTTCTTGCTGTTCGGGAGTATAGATGATGCTGCCAACCGGAACATTTACTGCAATCGCTGGTAGCACTTCTCCGGTACTCCGCTGGACGCTCAGCATTTCGCCCGTGTTCGTGTCAAGCACTGTATCGTAGCCCTTTATTATTCTCAACTCCTATTCTTGTTCAATAATTGTTCATACAATGCATCCATGCAATTCCCACATACTCTGACTTTTGCCTTTTCACCGTCATGGACGCTGCCATAGCCAGCTTGCAGCGTCACGAAAGATGCATAACAAGGCGATTCCTGTTTGCAGACAGGACATATAAAATCTGCATTTGGACTGGCATATTCTGCGATATACCGCTGTCCGGTCTGAAGCCGCTTCAAGAGTTCTGACATTCCCTCACCCCCCAATCTTTTTTTACTCTTGCAGAGAACCATATTCTGTTGTCAAGGTACAGTCCAAAAAGAAAAAGCCGTGCTTGCCCGTGTGGGAGTTTCCCCACTTGGCAAGTCACGGCTTACTTTTGTCTTACTGGCGTGATTTTTAATTCTGGATATATCGTACCATACGGAATTGTGTGAATCAAGGTGAGTATATAGACAGAATGAAAATTTTTTCTCTCAGTTACATTGACCGACTACATATATTCTTCTTCTGGACAGGCGGCAGAAATACCAGAACTGCCCCCCGCCTGTGCCTGTTCCCGCTCCATGCGTTCTCTGACTGCTTGCAGAATATAGGCTTGCACCGACTGTCCAACGCTTGCAGCGGCGGCGCGTATTGCTGCGCCTTCTTCTTTCGTTGGACGTATCATGATATTGTCCTGTTTGCGGTTGTAATTCGTGCTTGCCCGTTTCTGTGCTTCTGTTGACATCGTATCACCCCCCGTCTCATTATACCTATGATTGAAATATCAGTAAACTGATATGTTGCACAAGAATATCAGTTAACTTTTATGCACTTTGCCATCTTTACAAATTATCAGTTAACTGATATCATAAAGCCATCACAGGGAATACCGGACAGGTCAAGGCGGACGAAAGTAAGCGCAAGCCGAAACCAAGAACGCAAGGTAAAAGCAGAAACGGATAAGGGAGAATGAGATTGCCAAAGGGCATAGATGTTTAATGCCATCTGCTGCCTGTCCAAAGCCCTAAAAGAATGAAAGGAAGATACAAAAATGTCAGTAACAGAATTGGAAAACCGTATTGTCAAAATGCAGGAGTGGGAGCAGCTTGCACAGGACGCATCCACAGAAGCCGAAGCTATCCGCGACACCATCAAAGCTGAAATGCTGGCGCGTGATACAGAGGAGCTTGCCGCAGGCAGGTTTATTGTCCGCTGGCGCTCTGTGTTGACTTCTCGCTTCAATAGCAGCGAGTTCAAAAAGGCTATGCCCGACGTTTATGCTGCATTTACACGACAGAGCCAAAGCCGCCGCTTTTCCGTCAGCGCATAAAGAAAGACCACTTGTCCGAACGCCGACCAAAGCAAGCGGACAAGCAGCCTAACACCGACCCTTGCGGGGTGGTAGTGTGATTATAACACGCCGCCCCGCTCCAAATCAAGAAGAACAGGAGCGTTTATAATGGCAAAGTTTGATATTTACGAAGCCGTAACCGAAAGAATCATCCACCAGCTACAGCAAGGTGTTATTCCTTGGCAAAAGCCTTGGACAGGTACACAGCACGGCGCTATCAGCGGAACAACTGGAAAACCATACAGTCTGTTGAATCAAATGCTGTTAGGCAAACCCGGCGAATACTACACCTACAGTCAAGTATTGTCACGCGGCGGCGCTGTCCGCAAGGGCGAGAAATCACAAATCGTTGTGTTTTGGAAACAGGTCAAAGTATCCGATATGCAGGACGATGAAACGAAATCGCCCGTTGACCGTCTGATTCCTATGCTGCGTTATTATAACGTGTTCCACATCGACCAATGCGACGGCATTACCCCTCGATTCAATCAGACCGCAGAGCCGACGCCCATACCCGCCGCCGATGAAATCATCGACCGTTATAGCCAACGGGAGCATATCAAAATCCACCATCAGTTAGGCGATGAAGCCTATTACAGTCCATCAAGAGACTGTATCGTTCTGCCGCTTGTTGAGCAGTTCCGAAGTATGGGCGAGTTCTATTCTACCGCATTTCACGAAATCACGCACAGCACCGGACACCACACACGCCTAAACCGCCTAAAAGCAACCGCACACTTTGGAAACGCAGAGTACAGCAAGGAAGAATTGACCGCTGAAATCGGCGCTGCCGCGCTTCTCAACTATGCGGGAATCGAAACCAAAGACACATTCCGTAATAATACCGCTTATATTCAAAACTGGCTTACCGTCTTGAAAAATGACAAGCGGATGGTCGTTGCCGCCAGCGGCGCAGCCGCAAAAGCTGTTGATTACATTTTGGACTAAACATCGTACATAGAAAGGAAATCATATCATGGGAAAAGCTATCGCCTGTATTTTTATCGCCGTTCTCGCCTGTGCCTGTCCGCTGCTTGCGCTGCTGCTTCTGCTTGCGTTTGGGCTGTTCAATCTCTGAGCTTGGGAGCGGGGAAAAATCCCCGCTTTTCCCACACTGTTCCTATAACATCAGAAAAACGAACCGCAAAGTCAAGCATTTTCAAGCGTTTTCTGTTGGTAAGCGAAAAAGTTCGTTTTTTCTTCTTCAAGACTTCGTTTTAGGGGGGTACTTACATGAACAAAAGGACAATCGCACTGAGCGCAGAACAATACAAAGAAATCATCCAAACCATGAAGCAAGGCTTTTCCGGTTGCCGACCAAATGAGCGCATCGCTGCGGCGCTCATGCTTGAAGCAAACTTAGGCTTGCGTATTTCTGATATCGTCCGACTGCGGCTCTCTGATATCGTAAAAGATGGTGAACGCTATCGGCTCTCTATCATTGAACAGAAAACAGGTAAAGCCCGCGTATTTACCGTTCCGCTTGCCTTGTACCAGTTCATACGGCTTTACTGCATGGACAACAGCATTTCCGCAGACGCACAGATATTCCCGCTCACTACACGGCAAATCCAAAAGCATCTGCAAATCGTCTGTGACTACCTCGGCTATACCGGAATCAGCACACATTCATTCCGAAAGTTCTACGCAACAGAAATCTACACAAAGAACGGCTACAATATCGTTCTTGTTCAAAAGCTGCTACAGCATAGCAGCGCCGCAGTCACCCAAGCATATATCGGAATCCAGCAAAGGGAATTAGAGCAAGCCATAGAAAATCACTTGTGTCTGGACGTATGAAAAACGGGCAGGAAAAATCCTGCCCGTTTTCTCTGCCGGATAGCAGAAAGGAATTGTGGGGGCGAACACCAATGCCCCCGTATATAAACAAGGACACCACTCCTTGCCTATATCATAGTTCCCAATGCAAGCCTCCCGCACCATATTTTTCGATTGACGGAACAACAAACCGATTGCCTATGCCTTGCTTTTCCAACTCTTTTGCGCACCAAATAAGGACATACGCCGTTAGTGGGGAATCCGCAGAAATGCCGCTCGACATTACATTCTGGCTATATGATGAACTTCTATCTGCGTCGTAGTCCAAAATCTTACCGCGCTTTGCCATCATAATCCTGAGCGCATTTTCTGTATTCATCTTGCATAATTCACGCTGAAACTGTTCGTGATACTCCGATGTCCAATCATCTTTACGCCTACACCAGCGGTCTTTGGGAAACAAATCAGAAAAATTCTTATCTTGCCAAATGCTGTCATACACGGGCGAAACCGTCATAGAAACAGTCTCTTTATTTTCTGGATTCTGAATAAAGTCTTTAAGCTGCCGTTCAAGATTCCTGTCTGTTACTCTTGCTTTCCATTCAGCTATTTTCCGCTGTTTTTCATCGAATCTTTCGCAAGCGCTCTTTTTTGCTTCTTTATCTGAGCCAATTTTAACAAATAGGATAATTACAAGTAATACAGCAATTACAAGTTCCATCGTCTCACTCCAAAGCCTGTGATTCTATCGGCTTCGCATATTCATGGAAAGTAAACGTGATACAGATATTTCCATTCGCCAAGGTGTAAATCTCTACGTTGCTTGCCATTTCTGCCGCTCTTGCAAACCACTTTGGGCTGTTCAAGATAAAGTCCTCGCCCTCAATCGTAACGCTGCCCATACTTGTAAACGGCTCATTCAGCTTGTACGTCACTATCGCATCGTTGACAAGCGCGTATTTTTTCAATACTGCATACACAAATTGCATCTGCGTTAGTCTTGTGGGGTTAAGCAGCATCGGTTTGTTTTCTTCATCCAATATTTCCTGCCCCACATCTTCAAGCCAAGCGTCAAAGGATTCAAACAATTCGTCCATAAAACCCGCCCTTTCTATTCTATTCGTATAATCCGTTTCTTCTTCCGTTCCGCATAGGCAAGCGTCTTTGCTGCCCCGCCCGTGGACGTATTTACATATGCGATGATAGTATCAGCGCGGTCTACCATATACTCATTTGCACGGACAATACGGTACTGATAGGGCGTACTTTCCAAAGCTGGGACAATATCTTTTGCGTGGAGACAACTGCTCCTTTGTGGACGTTTCGGGGTTAAGTGAACAGGAAATTGCGGCGATTGTAAACATGGTCGGCTTGCTGCGCTCCAAAAAATAAAGAAAGGTCGCTGCTCCCATGAAAAGAAGAAACCGCTTGTTCTCTGCGCTTCTCTCCTGTCTGCTGCTTGTTTCCGTCCTCTCACCGAATGCCCTTGCCATAGAGGATGAAGCAGAAACGCAGCCCGATGATTTACCCGCTGAAACTGCTGTAGTTGTTTATTCTTTGGACGAATTGCAAGCCGCCATTTCTGCCGCCGATGATGGAGACACGATTACGCTGGGCGATAGGATTAACATTACCGAAAATTGCGTGATTGGCGATGCCGAAAAGCAAATCACCATCGTGCCGCTGGACGAAACGATAAATATATATTTCAGCATTTATGGAGATACCCCCAACAGCATTGTATTTCAAAACATCATTTTGGACGGCATGGATTATCCGTGTAGTGCCGCCATTGATGTAAATAAATATAATACAGGTGAAATAAAAACAAACCTCTCTTTGCTGAACGTCACCGTAAGGAACGTCTTATCAGACTGGATTCCTATGTCACTATTCGCAACCGCCGCAAAAATAGAAAACTGTCATTTTGAAAATAACAACGGCAAACGTGCGGGCGCAATATGGATAAGTGAAGCATCGACTGTCGAGATGTACCAATCAACACTTTGTAATAACAAATCAAGCAGTGTTGGCGGTGCTATCAACTGTCAAGGCAAGCTCGGATTGACCGGTTGCACCATCATAGGAAATGAAGCTGCCTACGAAGCAACAGGCTCATATACAGGCGGCGGGATTCAGATAGAAAGTGGTGCGTACTGTAAAATGACCTCCTGCACAATTACAGGAAACAGCGCAACGTTAGGCGGTGGGATTGCAGTTCATGGCGAAACGGAAATGATTGATACTGCTGTCTATGGGAACACCGGCAAAAATGGCGCTGACGATGTAAGAATGATAGCGGATGCAGCTTTTCGTATGAGTTATACCAACAGCATGGATAGCGTCTATATTGGAAAACAGCCCATCGGATTTTACAAAGACTATATGGGCAACCGTTTTGACGCAAATTCAAACGCCGTTTTCATCGGTGAAGTGATTGACTGCGAGATTGACAGCCCCGATTTTGGTGCAAAGTTTGTCTTTGCATCTGACCTCCCCCAAGAACCCGAACAACCGGAAACTCCCGAAGAAACACCGCCAGCACCCCTCTCATTCTGGACACCATCATTCTACGCCGAATGTAACCCAGCAAAAGGAAGAACGAGCGAAGCTGTGCGCTGGCAATGCGGAGCTTGACCCCAACAAACCATTCGTGCTTGCCGGTTATGGCGATGGACAGCTACATGAGAACGAGCCTATCACAAGGGCGCAGTTTGCCGTGCTGCTTTATCGCTCCTTGACCGATAGCAGCAAAGCCGCTCTAACGGGCGCTGTAAGCGTTTTTTCGGACGTAGCCAATGATTCATGGCATCACGATGCCGTTTCTGCATTCGCTTCTGTGGGCGTTCTGAACGGCTGTAACGGCTTGTTCTGTCCAAATGATAATCTGACCTACGGGCAGTTTCTTGCCGTTCTGACACGCTTTGTAGACGCTAAGACTTTGTCCATGCCAGACGTTTCCTATTCTGAACACTGGGCGTACAGAAACATTATGACCGCCGTTGCCTATGGCTGGATTCAAGACGCTGCGTCTGTCCAGCCTGACCGCATCATAACGCGCAGTGAAGTTGTTTCGTTCGTGAATCAAATCTTCTCTCAAAGCTGATAGCATAAAAACTACCGCCCTTGCCTTGTTCGGCAGGGGCGGTGTTTTGTCCTATAAGCGTATTCTTTATTGCGGCAAAATGGGTAACCTGTGGGTATAACCAGCTATGCTTTTCCTCCCAAACCCTTGTGCCACAACGGTTTACTTGTCTAAGGGCTTCATCGTCGGGAACAGGATGACGTCGCGGATGGTGTCTGCGCCGGTGAAGAGCATGACGGCGCGGTCGATGCCCATGCCCATGCCGCCCGTGGGGGGCATACCGTATTCAAGCGCGGTGAGGAAATCCTCGTCGAGCATTTCCGTCTCGTCGTCGCCGCGTTCGCGCTGCTCGACCTGCTTCATGAAGCGTTCGCGCTGGTCAATGGGGTCGTTCAGCTCGGAATAGGCGTTGCCCATCTCGCTGCGGCAGATGAAGAACTCAAAGCGCTCGGTCAGGCGCGGGTCCTCCGGGCTGCGCTTGGTCAGCGGGCTGACCTCGACCGGGTACATCGTGATAAAGGTCGGCTGCACCAGATGCTCCTCGACCTTCTGGTCGAAGCAGGCGTAAAGCGCGTTGCCCCACGTCTTTTCGGCAGCCTCCGCCAGCTCGACGCCGACTGCCTTTGCCGCAGCAACGGCCTCCGCATCGTCGGTGATCGCGCCGAAATCAACGCCGACATACTGCTTGACGGCATCTACCATCGTCAGCCGCGGCCAGCCGGGGGTCAGATCGATCGTTTCGCCCATCCAGTTCAGCTCATAGGTTCCAAGATATTTCTGGGCGAACGTGGTGTAAACGCCCTCGGCGATGTCCATCATGTCGTGGAAATCGGCGTAGGCCTGGTAGAGCTCGACCGTGGTGAATTCGGGGTTGTGCTTGGGGTCCATGCCCTCGTTGCGGAAGATGCGGCCGACCTCATACACACGATCCATGCCGCCGACGATCAGGCGCTTCAGATAAAGCTCCGTCTCGATGCGCAGGACCATGTCCATGTTCAGGGTGTTGTGGTGGGTGTAGAAGGGGCGGGCCGAAGCGCCGATCTCAAACGGCGTCAGGATGGGGGTATCGACCTCCAGGAAGCCCTTCTCGTCCAGATATGCGCGGATCTCCTTCAGGATCTGGCTGCGCTTGACGAAGGTCTCCTTGACTTCGGGGTTGGCGATGAGGTCCACATAGCGCTGACGGTAACGGGTCTCGGTATCGGTCAGGCCGTGGAACTTCTCCGGCAGGGGGCGCAGGCTCTTGGCCAGCAGGGTGAGCTCTTCTGCGCGGACGCTCAGCTCACCGGTCTTGGTGCGGAACACTTCGCCCTTGACGCCGATGATATCGCCGACGTCCAGCTTCTTGAACGCAGCGTAGGACTCTTCGCCCAGCTCATCGCGGCGGACATACAGCTGGATATCGCCCTTATCGTCGCGCAGATGGGCAAAGCTGGCCTTGCCCATGACACGCTTGGACATCATACGGCCGGCCAGAGCCGCCTTCTTGCCGGAATCGGTCTCGTTGGGCAGGTCCTTGAATTCTTCCTTCAGGTCAGCCGAATAGGCATCCTGCGGGAACTTGGTCAGGGTGAACGGGTCGTGACCCGCAGCCTGCAGATCGGCCAGCTTCTGGCGGCGCACCTGCACCTGTTCGCTCTCGCTCAGGCCGGCAGCAGGATTTCTCTTTTGTTCTTCCATTGCTTCCTCCCGTATTCTGCTCAGTTGGCTGCGTGGGTGATGCTCCGCACCGTGTACTCCACGGTGTGGCCGGTGGGCAGCAGGACCTCTGCCTTCTCGCCCACGGCCTTGCCCAGCAGGGCATGGCCGACGGGGCTTTCATCGCTGATCTTGCCGCTCAGGGGGTCTGCCTCGGTGCGGCCGACGATATCGTATTCCTCGGTCTCATCCTCGCCGGTCATCAGGATGGTGACATGGGTGCCAACGGCAACGTTCTCCACGCTCAGCTCGCTCTCGTCGATGACGACAGCGTTCTTGACCATCTGCTCCAGCT
>ERZ773168.3379-NODE-3379-length-11341-cov-5.989988_pt1 | contig 11341 bp, 10 predicted proteins | sample MGYA00511261_ERZ773168 | MGnify/ENA primary metagenome ERZ773168 (study PRJEB29015, sample SAMEA2737855) | human gut metagenome | biome: human gut; feature: human-associated habitat; material: faeces | place: China | collected 2012 ... | reverse complement strand
ACGTCATCCTCTGCGAGCGCGGCATCCGCACCTTTGAGACCAGTATGCGCAACACCCTGGACCTGGCCGGTGTGGTCATGCTCCACAAAATGACCCACCTGCCCGTGGTGGTGGATCCCAGCCACGCCTGCGGCCACGCCTGGATGGTGCCCCAGCTGGCCAAGGCCGCCGTGGCCGCCGGTGCCGACGGCCTGATGATCGAGGTGCACAACAACCCCGCCAAGGCCAAGTGCGATGGTGCCCAGAGCCTGACCCCCGACCAGTTCGATGAGCTGATGGGCTTTATCACCAAAGAAGTCGAGTTCTTTGGCAAGAAGATGAACTGAGAATAGAACGACCCTCTCGGCACGCGGCAGCGTGACTGAGGGGGTTGTTTTCTTTTGTCATCAAATATGGTATACTATGGTGTATTTTGAATTCACCCTTGAAACGAGGTATTTCTATGAAAGCTCATATTGCACGCAACCAGAATGCCGGCATCCCGCTGGCGCTGGGCTGGAACCTTTCTGCCGCCGACCGGGGCATTCTGGAGGGAATGGCCCCCGCTTTCGGGATGAAGCTGCTGCTGGTCTCCCCTGCCGATGCAGGCAGGACCGTGGCCCAGCTGCTGGGCGAGGTGGAGGTCAAGACCACCCGCACCCTGGTGCTGGAGCCGGGTGCTTATCCCCCGGCGCTGGTGCTGGCCAACTTCAAGGACAAGGACGTGGACACCCTGCTAGACCTGATGAAGCAGGCGCAGGTAAACATCCCCCTCAAGGCCGTTGTGACCCCCACCAGCAAGAGCTGGGTGTTCGGTGACCTGCTGGCACATCTGCAGGAAGAGCACACCGCCTTTACCGCCGCAAAGGAGACCGCCAAAGCATGATGACCAAGCGTATTTTTTCCGTCCTGCTGGCGGCTGCGCTCAGCCTGAGCCTGCTGGCTGGCTGCGGCAGCACCTCCGGCTCCACCGCCTCCAGCGCCGCTGATGGCCCGCAGCGCTACTCCACCGTGTTCTATGATGTGTTCGACACCGTGACGCAGGTCATCGCCTACTGCGACAGCGAGGAAGAGTTCACCGCCCAAATGGACGCACTCCACGCCGACCTTGTGGAGTACAACCAGCTCTACGATATTTATAATGATTACGATGGCGTGACCAACATCAAGACCATCAACGACAATGCGGGCACTGCCCCGGTGACGGTGGATGACAAGATCCTCGGGATGCTGGAACTGGCCCAGACCATGTACGACACCACCGGCGGCAAGCTGAACATTGCGCTGGGCAGTGTGCTGAACATCTGGCACAACTACCGCGAGGCCGCACTGGCCGATGACAACGACAGCAACAACCAGCTGCCCACGCAGGAAGAGCTGGATGCCGCCGCACAGCACTGCGATATCGCCAACCTCATCATTGATGAAGATGCCAAAACGGTCTATCTGGCCGACCCGGCCATGTCGCTGGACGTGGGCAGCGTGGGCAAGGGCTACGCCGTGGAGCAGGCCGCACAGGCCGCCGAAGCCCGGGGCCTGACCAGCGCCCTCATCAGCGTGGGCGGCAACCTGCGGGCCATCGGCACCAAGCCGGACGGCTCCCAGTGGGTAGGCGGCGTGGAAAACCCGTGGAACTCTTCCGAGGTCTACACCAACGGCAGCTCCACTGTAGCCGCCGTCAAGATGAGCGACCTTTCCCTTGTGACCAGCGGCGACTACCAGCGCTACTACGTTGTGGACGGTGTGCGCTACCATCACCTCATCGACCCGGCCACCCTCTGGCCCGCCGCCTATTTTGACGGCGTGAGCGTGCTGGCTCCGGACTCCGGTGTGGCCGACTGCCTGACCACCGGCCTGTTCTGCCTGCCTCTGGAAGAGGGCAGGCAGCTCGTGGAATCGCTGGACGGCGTGGAAGCCCTCTGGTGCACCACCGATGGCGAAGTGGTCACCTCCAGCGGGTGGAGCGAGCATACGAATTAAATAAGGAACGACCCTCTCCGTCATTGCTTCGCAATGCCACCTCTCCCGAAGGGCGAGGCTATGCTGCCTTTATCCCAGGCCAGCGATAGGCTCCCCCTTCGGGGGAGCTGGCAAAGCCGACAGGCTTTGACTGAGAGGGTCGTTCTTTTACTTGATATCCAGTTCGGGCGGCACGTCGATCTGGTCAGAGACGTACTTGCCGTTCTTTTTGCGCTGACGCACACACTCGGTGAGCAGATACTCGATCTGCCCGTTCACCGAGCGGAAGTCATCCTCAGCCCATGCGGCAAGGGCATCGTAGAGCTTCGCATTCAGGCGCAGGGGGATCTGCTTTTTCGGCTCTGCCATCAGTACAGGCTGCCGCTGTTCACAATGGGCTGCGCGTCACGGTTGCCGCAGAGCACCACCAGCAGGTTGGAGACCATTGCCGCTTTGCGCTCATCGTCCAGTTCCACCACTTTGTTCTCACTCAGGCGGTCCAGCGCCATCTCCACCATACCCACGGCACCGTCCACGATCATCTTACGGGCATCAATGATGGCGCTTGCCTGCTGGCGCTGCAGCATGACCGCTGCGATCTCGGGGGCGTAGGCCAGATAAGTGATGCGGGCCTCCACGATTTCAATTCCAGCATCTGCAACTTTTTTCTGGATCTCATCCTGAATCCGCTTTGCCACCACTTCCGAAGAGCCGCGCAGGCTGCCTTCGTCGGCCACGCCGTCGCCGGTGGTGTCTACGTTGGGGGCCACATCGTAGGGGTAGATGCGCACCACGTTGCGCAGGGCGCTGTCGCACTGCAGGGACAGGTATTCTTTGTAGTTGTCCACATTGAACACGGCCTTTGCGGTGTCGGTCACGCGCCAGATGACCGCAATGCCGATCTCCACCGGGTTGCCCAGGCAATCGTTGATCTTCTGGCGGGAGTTGTTCAGCGTCATCCGTTTGAGGGAAATGCGTTTTCCGATTGCCTCTGCACTCGTCTGCATATTCTGGCCGTTTGCCTTTCCATTCTCGCCGCTGTTCACATCACCGCTCTGGCTCAGCCGGGTGCCTGCGGCAGGGTTGACGGCGGTACAGAAGGGGTTTACCCAGTAGAAGCCCTGTCCCTTCAGGGTGCCGATGTAATCGCCAAACAGGGTGAGCACCAGCGCCTCCTGCGGCTTTAGCACTTTAAGGCCGCAGAACAGGAAAATACCTGTGATCCAATACGCAATGGACAAAATCAGCAGCGGCACGCCCAGAAGCATCCGGTCTGCATCCAGCAGGGTGATGCTGCAAATGAACAGAGCAATGGATGCTACATAGCCCAGCAGGGTCAGCAGAAGCATGGTCATGCCGTTCTTCTTGGTCTGTAAGATCTTCTCTTCCATAAAATGTCCCTCCTTTACAGGGTTCGGAAGTTTCTTTCTGATATCAAAATCATATCACATTGTATTTTAATTGTCAAGCGAATTCCAGTCTTGCAGGCGCGGCATTATTATGGTACAATAAAGCCACAGAAAGGAGCTGATATTATGCCGCGCATTATTCCGATCCGCGACCTCAAAAATACTGCTGCTGTCTCCCAGATGTGCAGTGAATCCAAAGAACCTGTCTATATCACCAAAAATGGCTATGGCGATATGGTCATTATGAGCATGGAAGCCTATGAAGAAAAGATGCAGCTTCTGGACGCTTACGCCAAGCTGGATGCTGCCGAGCAGCAGGTGGAAGCCGGGCAGACGTTGGATGCCCGCAGCGCCTTGCAGGAATTGAGAGCACGTTATGGCATATAAGCTGGTTGAAACAACCCTTGCACAGGCAGACCTGGATGCGATCCTGTTCTACCTTGCCTTATCGCTGGAAAACCCGACAGCCGCCACAGCCTTTGCCAATGAAGTTGAAAAGTGCTACGCGGCATTGGAACAGCTGCCCTATCTTTACGAGCAGTGCCGCGATCCTCGGCTTTCTTCCAAGGGCTACCGTAAAGCTGTCATCAAGCATTACCTGCTGATCTACCGTGTAGATGAAGCACAAAAGACTGTTTATCTGCTTCGATTCTTCTATGGCCGTCAAAATTACGAAACATTGTTATAACACAAAACCTCCCACTCGAATGAGCGGGAGGTTTTATTACGCACAGTTATAATTACCAGAACCAATACCGTTTCTTGACGGCGATATACACGATCAGGCAGACCACGGTCAGCGCACCGGCGGCGATGAAGAAGGTCCAGTTGATATTGGTGAAGCGCAGATTCTGGTTGGTCAGCAGGTAGCTGCCAGCCGTATCGGCGGTGATGGTGCCATCCTTGTAGCTGTTCAGGAACTGCCACTTTTCGCTGGCGGTGTTGTGCAGATACAGGCGGCTGTAAGCGGCATTCTCACCGGTCAGGGTGATCTGCACCACGCAGGGCAGCGCGCCGCTCTCGCCCAGCTGGAAGCTCAGGCCGTTTTCATCAGGGGCAAAGGTCAGGGCAGTGCTGAACCCGCCCTGGGTGCTCTTGATGCTGGTGCCATCGATCCGCAGGGTATAATCCTCGCCCAGCACGATCAGGCTGCGGCCCGTGGTGCGCAGGGCGCTCAGGATCTCGCCGGTAATGGCGGGCACGTCGCTCTGATAGAGGGACACTTCCTCCCCTGCGGCGTTCTGGATGGCGGCCACGGTGGCATCGGTGGTGACATTTTCCTCGGTGCCCTCACCGCTGGTATCGCTGCTGCTGCCGGAGGTGGATGCGGTGCGGTTGACGATGACCGTGACCGAGGTGGAGGCGGTGCCGTTGGAGACCACCACGGAGGTGGCACCCGTGGCAACGCCGGTGATGACACCGGAACCGCTGACGGTGGCGATGCTCTTGTCCTGGCTCTTGAAGGTCAGGCTCTGGCTGGCGGAGGCCGGCGACACCTTGCCGGTGATGGTCTTGGAGGAGCCCGGCTTGAGCACCACATAGTTCGTGTTCAGGGAGATGGACTGGCTGGAGACGGTGCTGGTGTTGGCCGCAACCACCGTAACGGTGGCCGTGCAGCTCACGTTGCCGTCCGTGGCGGTGATGGTGGCCTTGCCGGGGGCAACGCCGGTCACCTTGCCAAAGTTGTTGACGGTGGCCACCTTCTCATTGGAAGAGCTCAGGCTGACGTTGATATAGTTGGCCGCCGAGGTGGGCAGCACCGCCAGCGAAAGGCTGGTGGTCTCGCCCACGGCAATGGTGCTGGATGCAAGGGTGATATCCATTTCGGTGGCGATCATGCTGGCATCCGGCTGGGGGGTAATGGTATAGGTGCAGCTCACCCCGCCGCAGGTGGCGGTGATGTTGGCCGTGCCCAGGCCCACAGCCTGCGCCACGCCCTCACTGTCCACCGAGACAACATTGGGGTTATCAGAGACATAGGTCACGCCGTTCTTGCTGGCGGCATTGGCGGGGGTGGTCACCGGGGAGAGCTGCTGGGCTGTGCCCGCCAGTGGGGCGGCATCGTAGCTGCCGGTCTCGATGCTCTCGGCGGTAACTTTATCCCAGGGAAAGCTCACCTTGGGCAGCGTGAGGGCCAGCGGCGTGGTAACAGGGCCGGCAGCCGACGCAGGCAGGGCGGCGGCACAGGCCAGCACACCCAACAGAGCCGCGCTGGCGGCCAGCTGTTTCGGGTTCAGTTTCATTCTTTCGTACCTCTTGGGCGTGGAATCGGCGGGCGCTTAGCGGAACAGCACGCCCAGGGCCTCCATCACATAGTCAAAGTAAGTCAGTTCATCGTACTCCACACGGGCGGTGACGCTCATGCCGTTGGAAAGATCCACCTTGTCGCCGCTGGTGCTCACGACATAGGTGTTATCCGGCTTGATGGTCATCTTGTAGTAGGACCCGTTGGTGTTGGAGGTCACGTCACTGTCGATGGAGGTAACAGTGCCGGTCAGGGTGCCGTAGGAATACTCCGACAGGCCGGTGATGGCGATCTTGCAGGGGTCGCCCACGTTGATCAGCGGCCGGTCGTTGACGGTGACAGCCGCCACGATCTCAAGGTCGCTGTTCTCGCTGGCAACGGTGGCCAGAGCGGAGCCTGCGCTGAGCACCATACCCACCTTGTAGGGGGTGTCCATGTGGATGACACCGGAGGTGGGAGCGTAGATGTAGTAATCATTTGCGCCGGTGTTCAGGGCATCCAGCTGGGCCTCGATGTTGTCAATGTTGGCCTGCACGCTGGTCAGGTTGGCAGAAATGGACTGCAGGGTGGAGTAGTACAAGCTCTCCACCTCGCTCTGGTTCTGCTCCATCATGGTCTTGATCTGCTCGTCGGTGTAACCGGCGGCCTGATAGGGCGAAGCATCAAACGCCTTCTGGCTGACCTGGCTCTTGTAGCTCTCGTACTGGTAGTAATAGGGCTGATCGTCAATGTCGGTCTCGCTGAAGTAGTTCTTATCGTCCTGAATGGACTTGAGCAGCTTTTCGTACTGGCTCTTCTGCTTTTTGTAGATGTCCAGCTGCTTCTGGTAGCTGTCCTGCTGGATGTCCAGATCGGTGCTCTTGATGTGGGCAATGAGGTCGCCCTCGGTGACATAGCTGCCCTCCGAGATGTTCAGCTCGGTGATGGAGCCGGAGTAACTGGACATGATATAGGTCTTATTGGCCGCCTGCACTGAGCCAGTGGACTGGCTGACGTAGGTGCGCTTGTTCTGGGTGCTCCAGATCACCAGAAACACCATGAGGAAAGCCACCAGAAGAATGAGCGCGTAGCCAAAGGCCGGCAGCTTCTTCTCCATCATAATGCGGCGGTCCTGCAGGTCGGAAAGATTCTGAATGCGAGTGGTCATATTACTTCGTCTCCATAAAAACGTCCATGACACCGTTTTCGCTGTCCTGATTGACGTAGATGCTGTAGGTGGTGCCGGTCAGCTCGATCTCGTGCTCGTAGGCATAGATGTTCAGCTTCTGGCTGGCAAGGCTGCTGTGGTCCATGGGGCCGGTGAAGTGGGCGTACAGGCAGCCCTTCACCCGCAGCACAGCGTCCTGCTCGTAGCCCGGCTCCAGGCGGGGGATGAGCTGGTTGACCTGCATCATAAAATAGATCTGCGGCTCCGGGTTGGGGCCGGAGGTAAACTTGACGCACTGGATCACAGGGCCAACCGGCATGGCGCTGTGGCTCTTGATAAAGTTCTGCATCTGGGTCAGGATCACGCCCAGGTTGCCCAGCTCGCTGGCATCGATCTTGCGTGCCAGAACGTTGGTCAGCTTCAGGGTCTTGTTTTCTGCAACTTGGATCTCTCTCATAATAATGTCCACCTGTTTCTTTTTTGTTTGCAATAAGCAATTGTAAGGGAAGGAATGGGGGAACGGCTCAACCCCCCAGTCGCCTGCGGCGACAGCCCCCACTAGTAGGGGGGCCCTTGGCATGGCGCAAAGCTTCATCTCTTTGCCAAGGCCGCCCCTATTAGGGGCGGTGGCATCCCGAAGGGATGACGGTGGGGTTTACTTTTCCTGTGCCTTATTCCACACGCGGATCACTTCAACACGGCTCACGGAATCGGTATCCACATAGGTCTCGCCGTTGTCCTTTGCAGCCTTGAGCAGATCGTTCTCCACAGCCCAGGCTATGGCCTTCTGGGTATCGGTGGCATCGGCGGGCAGAACTGCGGCGGGTGCGGGCTTACCGGCATGGTTCCACACCAGCAGGGCCAGCTCGGCACGGTTTGTGGGGATGGCAGTACCAGCGGGCAGAGCGGTTTTCAGGTACAGCTCCGTGCCCAGCTGATAACCCTGCCATGCCAGAATGGCGGTGCCAGCAGCGGCAGTGCCGACCACTGCGGCGGTGCCCAGAATATTGGGCTCGTCTTCCTCAATGGAGGCATCCTTGGTCATGGCTTCGATGGTCACGCCACCGGCAGGCATCTGGAACTTCAGGGGGTTGTTCTTGACATCCACATCCAGCGTTTCATCGGTGGTAATCGTCCACTGGTCAAATGCAACGGCATCGCTCTGGCTGGTGTAGGTCACAGTCACGTCAGCCTTTTCGGGCACTTTGGCGATCAGCTCGCCCTTGTCGTTCTTCTCAGCCTTGATCTCTTCGTCACCATTCTTAATGGTAACATCAGCGTTCTTGACGGTCAGGGTGTAGAGCTTGGTTGCAGGGGTCAGTTCGGCGGCTTCTTCGGCAACAACGATCTGAGTGCCATCGGCACAAATCTGGTCACCCTTTGCGTCCTTCAGGGCAACGCCAAAATCAAACTTGCCGGCTTTTTTGTAGGTCACATTCAGGGTTGCTTTGATATTACTGCTTTGGGAATTACTGCTTTGGGAAGTCAGTTTCTGAGCCAGCTCCTGAACAGTGTATTCTTTCTCGGTCAGTTCCTTGCCGTTCAGTTCTACCTTTTCAACCTCATCACCGTAGGTCAAAGCAACACTGCCATTGAGAATCTTGTACATATCAGTACCGGGGGCAATGGCAATGTTCACATCCACGGGAGTATTGACCAAGTAGTCGCTCTTGGAGGTGGTCACATCCATCTTGCAAGGGATTATAACCAGCCCATCTTGAAGAAGCTGCTTATTATTGCCGCCATACGAATCCTCTTTATAATTAATTCCAGTGAAGTTTTTGCTAGTGCCATTCGTATTGCCATCAAGAGGAACAAAGGGAGCGCTTACAAGAGCATTCCACTGATCGGCTGTTCCGGCATAATAAACTTTTGTCAGCGAATTCAGCCCACCAAATGCCGCAACTTCAATTCCTTTCAAAGATGCAGGGAGAGTAACCGTTTCGAGCTTACAACTGTAAAATGCTTTCCTGTAAATTCTTTCAGTGTTAGAAGGAACGACAACATTCATAAGTGAAGTACAGTTCTCAAAAGCACCCCAACGAATATCTGTAATCCCTTCTGGCAGATCAATCCTTTCTAGGCTCGAACAATTCGAGAAGCACTCCATCTCAATTGTTGTGATTTTGCTATTACCTTCAAAAGTAATATCATCTAGCCCTGTACAATTTGCAAATCCCCACCATTCAATCTTTTCAACATTCTCTGGAATATTAACACTTTTCAAAGACTCACAATAATAAAAGGCACCCGCGCAAATATATGTCACCGATTCTGGAATTTTAACTTTTTGAATCTTGCCACAGGTTGCATTCCAATACTTAAAATTAGAATGATATTTTGCTGCAAACGCGGCCTGTCCGATTTTACTCAAAGAATGTCCGCCAAACTCGGCAGGAATATCAACTTCATAATTATTTGCCTCAAGCGCGTCTTCCGAGCCAATGTATTGTACCAACGTTGCAGTGTCATCTTCATTTACACTATACACAAAATTTCCATCTTGTGTTTTTATTCCATCCGTATGAAACTCACCGCTTTTTGCATTATCTGCAAACGCTGACACCGGAAATAGTGTAAGTAGCATACATACTACAACCAACAAGCTGACGAAACGCTTTTTCATAAAAATCCTCCTTTTATGAATTACTCCCAAAATATAACCATGCCCGCACAAAGCAAAAAGAGCGCCGCACCGGCCAAATGGCTGGTACAACGCTCTGCGTTTTGTACTTTGGGAATCTACCGCCCCTTGAGGTGATGCCCATGTGCGGTATGGTTGAGAAAGTGCAGCTGGCTGCCATATTACAGGCCCTGTAGCTTTGCGCCGCAGCCTTTCGACTGGTTTGCCGATTCTTCTGTTTCAATGTGGCATCTTACACAAAAATCATAAAACTTTTTTTTTTTTTTTGTCAATAACCCAAAACCATCTTTGGCGAGTTGCACAAAAGAGGAAGTATCTGTATGGTATTTTCGGATAGCGGCATCTCCCCGGGGAAAACGTTCCGCTTGGGGAACGGCGGCGTGTTTCCTCGTTTTTTCGTTGAAATATGCCAGGTTTTATGATATAGTAGTAGTCGTTTTTACGTTTTACTCCCCTACTCTCCCCGCGGAAAGGAAGCTCCCATGAACCTGACAAAGCAGTTCTTCAAGTATGTGTCGCAGAATATTTTCGGTCTGATCGGCACATCGTGCTATATTCTGGCCGACACCTATTTCATTGCCCAGGCGGCGGGCACCGACGGCGTGACCCTGCTGAACCTCTGCCTGCCCATGTACAACCTGATCTTTGCCTTCGGCTCGATGATCGGTCTGGGTGCGGCCACCCGGTACGCCATCCTGCAGGCGCAGGGCGAGGCGCGGGCGCAGCGGTATTTTTCCAACGCCATCCTCTGCGCCTGCCTGATCGCCATCCCGTTCATGCTGGCGGGCGCGTTCTGCCCGGGCACGCTTCTGCAGCTCATGGGCGGCGATGGGGACATTGTGGCCCTGGGCCTGAACTACACCCGCATCTTCCTGCTGTTCACGCCCTTCTTCATGTGCAACTACATCTTCTCGGCCTTCGTCCGCAACGACGGCGACCCGTCCCTTGCCATGGTGGCCACCCTGAGCGGCAGCCTGTTCAATGTAGTGTTCGATTACATCTTCATCTTCCCCATGGGGCTGGGTCTGCCCGGCGCGGCGCTGGCAACGGCCATCTCGCCGGTGCTCAGCATCGCCATCTGCAGCCGCCACTTCTTTCAAAAGAGCAACACGCTCACCTTTGTCCGGCAGGCCCCCTCGGCCCGGCTGCTGGTGCAGAGCTGCCAGCTTGGCATCTCCGGCTTTGTCGGGGAGCTCTCCTCTGCCGTGACCACCACCGTGTTCAACTTCCTGCTGCTCCGGCTGGCGGGCAACGTGGGCGTGGCCGCTTACGGCGTGGTGGCAAACTTTGCGCTGGTGGCAACAGCCATCTTCAACGGCGTGGCCCAGGGTGCCCAGCCGCTGATCAGCCAGTGCTACGGCAAAAATGAGATGGCCGGGGCAAAAAGGCTGCTTCTGCTGGGCTGCGGTACCGCGCTGGCGCTGGCGGCGGTGTTGTACAGTGCCGTGTTTGGCTTTACCGATACCTTTGTTGCCCTCTTCAACAGCGAGAGCTCTGCTCTGATGGCCGAATATGCCCACAGCGGTATGCGCATCTACTTCCTGGGCTACTTCTTTGCAGGCTGCAATATTGTTGCGGCGGGCTATCTGGGTGCGGTCAACCGCCCCACCGAGGCCACCATCACCTCGGTTAGCCGGGGCGTGGCCGCCATCGTCACCTGCTCGCTGATCCTGAGCGCCCTGTTCGGCATGAACGGCGTGTGGTCGGCCTTCCCCGCCGCCGAGGCCATCACGCTGGCCCTGACGGTGTTCCTGCTCAAGCGCCCGCAGTCTGTGTGCGGCTGAACACCTCCACGGAAAAGAGCCGGGTGCTGCCCCGGCTCCTGAACATTTTAAATATACAGTGCCTGCTCCCGCTGGCTTTCCGCCGGGCTGAGGGTCCGCACTGTCTGACCGGCCAAGGCCCGCCACTGTGCGGGGGATTGGCCGGTCTCTTTTTTGAACACCCGGCACAGGTAG
>ERZ773168.3363-NODE-3363-length-11378-cov-3.630575_pt1 | contig 11378 bp, 10 predicted proteins | sample MGYA00511261_ERZ773168 | MGnify/ENA primary metagenome ERZ773168 (study PRJEB29015, sample SAMEA2737855) | human gut metagenome | biome: human gut; feature: human-associated habitat; material: faeces | place: China | collected 2012 ... | reverse complement strand
CCTATATAATGCACTGACAAAGATTGACCCGAATGTCATCAATGCCGCCCACGATCTCGGTGCCAACTGGTTCCAGACCTTTTTACGCGTTATTTTCCCGCTGAGTCTCCCTGGTGTCATCAGCGGCATCACCATGGTGTTCGTACCGGCTCTGACAACCTTCGTGATTTCGAATCTGCTGGGTGACAGCAAGATCCTGCTGATCGGAAACGTTATTGAGCAGGAATTCACTCAGGCAAGCAACTGGCATTTAGGCAGCGGTCTTTCCATTGTTTTGATGGTATTTATCCTGATCAACATGCTGATGACTGCAATTTTTGATAAAAACGGGGAGGGAACTTCCTTATGATAAAAACAACTGCCCAAAAAATTTATATCGCCCTGATTTTTATCTTCATGTATGCCCCCATCGCAACGCTGGTCGTTCTTTCCTTTAACGCCAGCAAAACCCGGGCAAAATGGGGCGGCTTTACAACGAAATGGTACACTCGGCTGTTTTCCAACTCGGAGATCATGCAGGCACTTTACAACACGCTCCTGATTGCGCTGTTATCTGCTGTTTTTGCAACACTGATCGGCACCATTGCTGCGCTATCCATTCAGGGCATGAAAAAAAAGAGCCGTGCTGTGTTGATGAGCATCACCAATATCCCAATGTTGAATGCCGAGATCGTAACCGGTATTTCCCTGATGCTTCTGTTTTTAACCTTTAAAGCGCGTTTTGGTTTTATCACCATCCTGCTCTCCCACATAACCTTCAATATTCCCTATGTGATCCTGAGCGTTATGCCGCGCTTAAAGCAATTAAACCCAAGTGTTTACGAAGCTGCCCTCGATCTGGGCGCATCCCCCTGGCAGGCATTTTTCAAGGTCGTATTTCCTGATCTGCTGCCCGGTGTCATGTCCGGATTTTTAATGGCCTTTACGATGTCCCTGGATGATTTTATCATCACGCATTTTACGAAGGGTCCCGGCGTAGATACCCTTTCCACCAAAATCTACACCGAGGTTAAAAAGGGCATTAAGCCGGAAATGTATGCACTTTCCACACTTATTTTTATGACCGTTCTGGTTCTTCTGATCCTTGTCAACAAGGCTCCGAAGCCAAAGGAAAAACAATAGAATGCACGCTCTGCGAGCATTTTATTGTCATGAATAACACTCCGGGATTCTCCCGTGATACACAGACAGCCAACTGTCTTCCTAAACTATTTTACTTACAGAAAGGAATCCATTCATGAAAAAGAACACCATTGCAAAGCTCCTTACTGCTGCCCTGTGCACCGGTCTGATTGCAGGCATGACAACCGGCTGCGGCAGTGCTTCCTCTGCTTCTGGCGAAAGCGGACAGGTCATCGTCTACAACTGGGGGGAATACATCGATCCCGATACGATCACCATGTTTGAAGAAGAAACCGGCATAAAGGTGGTTTATGATGAATTTGAAACCAACGAAATCATGTATCCCAAGGTAGAAACCGGTGCTTCCGAATATGATGTCATCTGCCCTTCCGACTACATGATCAGCAAGATGATTGAAAACGATCTGCTCTCCGAGCTGAACTTCGATAACATGCCCAATGTCAAGGCCAACATCGGCGAACAGTATTGGGAGCAGTCCAAGGGCTTTGATCCGGAAAACAAATATTCCGTTCCTTACTGCTGGGGAACTGTCGGCATTCTGTACAACAAAACCATGGTAGAGGAGCCGGTTGACAGCTGGTCGATCCTCTGGGATGAAAAATATGCCGACAGCATTCTGATGCAGGACTCCGTACGCGATGCATTTATGGTTGCACTCAAATTAAACGGCAATTCCATGAATACCCTTGACGAAACCGAGCTTGCAGCTGCACGGGACCTGCTGATCAAACAGAAGCCTCTTGTACAGGCCTACGTTATCGACCAGGTGCGTGACAAGATGATCGGCGGCGAAGCAGCACTCGGCGTTATCTACTCCGGCGAAGCGATTTTCACTCAGCGTGAAAACCCGGATCTGGAATATGTCATCCCGAAGGAGGGTACCAATGTCTGGATCGATTCCTGGGTAATTCCCAAGAACGCTCCCAATAAGGAAAATGCAGAAAAGTTCATTGACTTTATGTGCCGCGGTGACGTTGCTTTAAAGAATTTCGAGTACATTACCTACTCCACTCCCAACGATGCAGCCCGCGACCTGATCGAGGACGAAGACCTGAAAAATTCCAAAATTGCTTTCCCGGATTTAAGCCAGTATTCCGGTCTGGAAACCTTTACCTATCTCGGTGAAGACGGGGATTCCCTCTATAATGACATGTGGAAGGAAGTTAAATCCAACTAACTTATGGAACGCATTTTACATTATGAAATCAAAGCAAGCGACGATTCTCCTACCGTCGCTTGCTTTTTAAAACGGCAGGGGTATTCCTCCGCCAACTTAACAGATTTAAAAAAGATGCCGGAAAGCATCCTCATAAACGGTACTCCCTCCTATATGATCCGCCACCTGCAGGGAGGCGACCGCTTAACCGTGCACATTCAGGAAACTGCGGTCTCTGAAAAAATACCCCCCGTTTATCATCCCCTGGACATCGTTTACGAGGATGAAGACCTCATGGTGATCAACAAACCAGCCGATCTTCCGATCCATCCGTCGATGCGCAACTACACCCATTCCCTTGCAAACGGGCTCGCCTGGTATTTTGCTCAGAAAGACTGTCCCTTCGTCTTTCGCTGTATCAACCGACTCGATCATAACACCTCCGGTCTGACCATCATCGCAAAGCATTTGGTCAGCGGCAGTATTCTCGCAACCATGGTCCGGAACCGGGAAATCCACCGGGAATACCTCGGAATCTCTCGCGGCAGGGTCACTCCCTCCTCCGGAACCATCACTGCTCCACTGGGACGAAAGGACGGCTCCATCATCGAGCGTACCATCGACTTTGAACATGGCGAATCTGCCATTACTCACTATGAAGTTCTGGAAGAAAAAAACGGACACAGCCTGATCCGCCTGACACTGGAAACCGGCCGCACTCACCAGATCCGCGCCCATCTGGCCTATCTAGGCAAGCCGGTGCTGGGCGACATCAAGTACGGCAACCGCAAGATGAACGAGCGCACCGGCACCAAAACGCAGGCCCTGTGCGCCGTGCGCATCAGCTTCCTCGATATCCCGGAGGAAAACACCCTGCATTACCTCTCCGGCAAAGTCATCAAGCTGAAGGACCCGCAGATCGTGAAGCAGTTTGATGCACTGGACAAAAACAAGACTGAACCTGCCAAAGGAGAATAATACCATGGAACTGAACGCCTACTTCAAAAGCATCATCGAGCAGGATCGCGAGCATGTGGTCATCTGCGACCTGAACCACACCATCCTTTATATGAACCCCTCGGCCATCCGGGACTACGCCAAATACGGCGGCGCTTCCCTGCTGGGCCGCAGCCTGATGAATTGCCACAACCCGCAGTCTGTGGCCGCCATCCAGAAGGTGGTGGACTGGTTTGCCGCCGACAAGAGCCACAACCTCATCTTTACCCACTACGATGAAAAGCATGACCGGGACGTCTACATGGTGGCTCTGCGGGATGATGACGGAAACCTCATCGGCTACTACGAGAAGCACGAGTCCCGCACGCGGGAGACCATGAAGCGGTACGATATGGAGTAAGATTTCATGCAGAAGATCGAACTTTCCACCTGGCCCCGGGCGGAGCTGTTCCGGTTCTTTTCCGGGGTGTCGCAGCCATTTTACAGCGTCACCTTCCGGGTGGACGTGACGAACCTCCACGCCTACGCGAAGTCCCACGGCATCTCCTTCTATTATGCCCTCGGATATCTGGTGACCGACGCCGTGAATGCCGTGGAGAACTTCCGCTATACCATCCGGGCGGGTGAAGTGTGGCTGCTGGATGAACGCATCCCCAGCCTGACCGACCGGAAGCCCGGCAGCGAGCAGTTTCACATCGTGACCCTGCCGAAGACCGGCACGCTGGACGAGTTCTGCCGCACGGCCAAAGCCAAAAGTGACGCGCAGAAAACCTTTCTGGACCAGAGCGGTGAGCTGGATGACCTCATCTACATTTCCTGTACCCCGTGGTTCGACCTGACCGGCTGCACCAACGAGCGGGATTTTGATAAGGACGACAACATCCCGCGCATCACATGGGGCAAATATGTCCCAGAAAGTGGCCGCGAAACACTGGGCATGAGCCTTGAGGTGAACCACCGGTTTATTGACGGGTACCACCTGGGGCTGTTTTACAAACATCTGCAAGCGAATATTGATGCATTATAAACAAAAAATCTGCCGCACATTGTACGGCAGATTTTTTGTTATGTGTTACTTTTTATCCTGTTCCTGCGCTTCCTGGGATCCCTGATTTTTGCGCAGCTCTTTGATGCGCTTTTTCTCGCTCTGGACGTGGGGCCAGGGCCAGGTGAAGCCCTCGTTGGCTTTGCACCAGCGGGTGAGCGGGTAGAACGCAAAGGCCAGGCCGAAGATGTAGAGCAGCGCGTACAACAGGGCATCCAGCGTGACAAGGGCATCCAGCGCGCCGATCACCGCTACCACGCAGCCCGCCTTCAGAAAGAACAGGCCATTCTGGCGGCAGTATTCCTCAAAGTGTTCGGCCTTGACGGCACGGCGGCCCTGATCGCCCCAGACACGGGGATTTTTCATGACCGAGTAGCCGTAAAAGACCATCATCAGGCCAAGGGTGAGCTGAAAGCCAAAAAACATCGGTGGTACCTCGTGTGTTGTCGGTTAATCCTCAAAGAACGGCTTCATGAAAGGCAGGAAGTCCAGCGTTGCAAAATAGTCACGCGGGGTCTCGGCACGGCGGATCAGGCGATGGCTGCCGTCCTCGCACAGCAGCACTTCGGCGCTGCGCAGCTTGCCGTTGTAGTTGTAGCCCATGGCAGAACCGTGTGCACCGGTGTCGTGGATATAGACGATATCGCCGATGTCGATCTTCGGCAGCATGCGGTCGATGGCAAACTTGTCGTTGTTCTCGCACAGACCGCCCACCACATCGTACATGTGGTCGCAGGGGGCATTCTCCTTGCCCAGCACGGTGATGTGATGGTAAGCGCCGTACATAGCCGGGCGCATCAGGTTGGCCGCGCAGGCGTCCAGACCGATGTACTCCTTATAAATGTGCTTCTCGTGGATGGCAGTGGCCACCAGTGCGCCGTAGGGGCCGGTGGTGAAGCGGCCCATCTCGGTGAAGATGGCCACATCGCCCATGCCTGCGGGCACCAGAATTTCCTCAAACTTCTTGCGCACACCCTCACCGATGGCCATGATGTCGTTCTCGGTCTGCTCGGGGCGGTACGGGATGCCCACGCCGCCGGACAGGTTGATGTAGCCGATGTGCACACCGGTGGCCTTCTGCACACGGACAGCCAGCTGGAACAGGATACCGGCCAGCTCGGGATAGTATTCGTCGGAGATGGTGTTGGAAGCCAGGAAGGCATGGATACCAAAGTTCTTGGCGCCCTTGGCCGCCAGCTTCTTATAGCTCTCGATCATCTGCTCCTCGGTCATGCCGTACTTGGCATCACCGGGCTTGTCCATGACCTGGAAGCCTTCTTCGCTCTCGCCCAGCTGGAACGTTCCGCCCGGATTGTAGCGGCAGAAGATGTTCTCCGGCACACCAGCCACACGGTCGAGGAAATCCACCATGGTGGCGTCATCGAGGTTGATGTAGGCACCCAGCTCGTAGGCTTTCTTCATATCCTCGACCGGGGTCTGGTTGGATGAGAACATGATGTCGCTGCCGGTAAATCCGCAGACTTCGCTGAGCATCAGCTCGGTCAGGGAGGAGCAGTCCACACCGCAGCCCTCTTCCTTCAAAATCTGCAGGATGACCGGGTTGGGCAGCGCCTTGACGGCGAAATACTCGCGGAAGCCCTTGTTCCAGCTGAACGCCTTGTTGATGCGGCGGGCATTCTCGCGGATGCCCTTTTCATCGTAGACATGGAACGGGGTGGGCACGTCCTGGAGGATCTCCTGGGCCTGCGCTTCGGTCAGAAACGGTTTCTTTTCCATAATATACTTCCCTCACATTTTATAGTGTCACCGACACGTCGGTGCGGTATCAGGTCTTGAGGTTGCCGCGGGTGGGCGTGAACGTCGGGATCATCTCGGCCAGCTGCTTCACGACGCCCTCGTCGTTGTGGGCCGCTGCCGCGCTCAGATCCTGCAGCTGCGTGTAGAACCGGGCCAGGTCGATGTCCTTCGGCGGCGCAACGAAGATCTTGTTGTGCTCGGTGCGGCGCATCTTGTCCTGCTCCTCGTCCATCATCAGCTCCTCATAGAGCTTCTCGCCGGGGCGCAGGCCCACGACCTTGATCTCCATGTTCACGCCCGGCTCGTAGCCGTAGAAGCGGATGAGCTGTTTGGCCAGGTCGATGATCTTGACCGGCTCGCCCATATCCAGGACATAGATGCTGCCACTCTCGGCCAGGGCACCGGCCTGCAGCACCAGCTGGGCTGCCTCCGGGATGGTCATGAAATAGCGCTCGATGTTGGGGTCCGTCAGGGTGACGGGGCCGCCCTTTTTGATCTGCGCCTCGAACAGCGGGATGACGCTGCCGTGGCTGCCCAGCACATTGCCGAAGCGCACGGCCACGCAGGTCATGGTTGTGCCGCGGGAGAAGGTCTGGATCAGCATTTCACACAGGCGCTTGGTACAGCCCATGACATTGGTGGGGTTGACAGCCTTATCGGTGGAGAGCTGGACAAAACGCTCCACGCCGTGCTCTGCCGCAGAGGTCAGCAGATTCTTGGTGCCGAACACATTGTTCTTGACGGCCTCAGCAGGGCTGATCTCCATAAGCGGCACATGCTTGTGGGCCGCAGCGTGAAAGACAACGGACGGATGGTAGGTGTCAAACACCTCATCTAAGCGGGCTTTGTCGCGGATCGAGCCGATCAGTGTGATGACGGGAGCCTCAGGGCCGTACTTGTTTTTCAGCTCAGTCTCAAGCTCGTAGGCACAGTTTTCATAGATGTCGAAGATCAGCAGCCGACGCGGCTGGTAGCGCATGATCTGGCGGCAAAGCTCGCTGCCGATGGAGCCGCCGCCACCCGTGACCAGCACGACCTTGTCATGCAGATACTCTGAGATCTGGGCATTGTTCAGCTGGATTTCATCGCGGGAGAGAAAGTCGGCTGTGTTCAATTCACGGAAGCCTGCTGCAACGGGGTTGCCGTTTTCATCGACAGCCTGCGGGTCGCTGAGCATCCGCACACGGCAGTGGGTAGAGTTGCAGAGGTTGATGATCTCGCTGAGGCGGTCACCCTTGACGGTGGTGATGGCAATAACGATCTCGAGGATATGATATTTGCGCACAAGCTCCGGTATGTCAGAGATCGTGCCGCGCACAGGCACACCCTGCACGCGCAGACCTTTTTTGGTCAAATCATCGTCCACCAGGCAGACCGGGTTGCCGAAGCTCTGGTTTTTGTTTTTGCAGAGGTTGACCGCCCATGCACCGGCATTGCCCGCGCCGACGATCAGCAGCGGCGTATCATCCTCCGGCTTGTTGGCCTTGGTATCCTGCACGGTGCGAACCAGACGCCACAGGAAGCGCACGCCTGCGATTGCCGCCGTATTGAACACCGCGCCAAAAATCAGCACGGCGCCGGAGATAGGACGGTTGTGGTAGATGAGGTCAAACAGCATGATCATGCCGGTAGCCAAGCCTGACAGGCAGGTCAGGCGGGCAAGGTCCCGCATACCGGCATATTCCCACATGATCTCATACAGGCCGCCGAACCAGAATACGATCATATAGATCGGCAGCACATACAGCAGCATGGGGGCCATGGCGCGCACGATCTCTACGCGGCGGTAGGCATCGCCGCTGTCAAAGCGGAGCATTACGGCCAGCCAGTAGCATACTACGATAAGCCCGCAGTCCAGCAGCATCAAGGCGATGCGGCGCGGCAGACCCTTAATGATTTGTTTGGAATCCTGTTGCATCTGTTTCGTCCTTTACCAAAGTTCTATTTCTCTATACCAAAGGGGGCCCCGTTGAACGGTACCCCTGCTAAATGCAGCCATATAAAAGTATTATAACACACAAATGCCCCGTTTGTCCTACTTTTGCAATGACAAACGGGGCTAATCTTATATAAAATTTACCAGTAATTTTTGGTAAAACAGACGAAGCTTTTACTCGACCGTCACACTTTTGGCAAGGTTGCGGGGCTTATCGACATCCAGACCCTTGGCGCAGCTGACATAGTAGGCCAGAAGCTGCAGCGGTATGACCGACAGACTGGTGGCAAAATGCGGGTCGGTTTTGGGGACATAGACCGTGAAGCCGGCTGTATCCTCAATGCTGTAGTTGCCGTAGGTGGTAAGCCCCATCAGGAAGGCACCGCGGCTCTTGACCTCAACCATGTTGGAAACACTCTTTTCAAACAGTCCCGGCTGGGTCAGGATGCCGACCACAAGGGTGCCGTTCTCGACCAGTGAGATCGGGCCATGCTTCATCTCGCCGGCTGCGAAGGCCTCAGAGTGGATATAGCTGATCTCCTTGAATTTCAGGCTGCCCTCCAGCGCAACGGCGTAGTCAAGGCCGCGGCCGATGAAGAAGGCATCCTTGGCGTTGGCGTATTTGCTGGCAAACCACTGGATGCGCTCCTTATCCGCCAGCGTCTTTTCAATCTTCTCCGGCAGGGCCTCCAGCTCTGCGACCAGCTGTTCATACTGGCCGTCAGCCAGCGTGCCGCGCACCCGGGCAAACTCGGTAGCCAGCAGGTAGCAGGCTGCCAGCTGGGTGCTGTAAGCCTTGGTGGTGGCTACCGAGATCTCCGGTCCGGCCCAGGTATACATGGTTGCGTCTGCCTCGCGGGCAATGCTGGAGCCGACCACATTCACGATGCCAACGGTGCGCACGCCGCGCTCCTTGCACAGGCGCAGTGCCGCCAGCGTATCGGCGGTCTCGCCGCTCTGGCTGATGACCATAGCAAGAGAGTCCTGCTCAAGCACGGGGTCACGGTAGCGGAACTCGCTGGCCACATCGACCTCGACCGGGATGCGGGCCAGACTTTCAAACACATAGCGCGCGGCCATGCCCACATGATAGGCCGAGCCGCAGCCGATGATATACAGACGGCGCACATTCTTGATTGCTTCCTCGTCCAGTGCCAGCTCGGACAGGTCGATTTTACCGTCCTTCAGGCGCGGAGAGATCGTATCGCGCACGGCCGCAGGCTGTTCATTGATTTCCTTCATCATGAAATGCTCATAGCCGCCCTTTTCGGCAGCCTCGGCATCCCATTCAATGGTTGTGGACTCGCGGGTGATGGGCTCCTTGTCGATGTTGAAGAATTCGATGGAGTCCGGGGTCAGGCGTGCGATCTCGAGATTGTCAATGTAGTAGACCGTGCGGGTGTACTTGAGCAGCGCAGGCACATCGGAGGCGATGATGGCACCGTCCTCACATTGGCCAACGATGAGCGGGCTGTCCTTGCGCACGGCATAGATGACACCGGGCTCATCGGCAAAAAGCACGCCCAGCGCATAGGAGCCGCGTACATGCAGCATCATGCGGGTGATGGCATCCAGCGCATTGCCTGCGGATTCGCCGGTGTAGTAGTAGTCCAGCAGCTGTGCCACGACCTCGGTGTCGGTCTGAGAGACAAAGGTAAAGCCTTTGTTGAGCAGACGATCCTTGATCTCCTGATAGTTTTCAATGATGCCGTTGTGCACAACAGCGATCTTCTGGTCACGGGAATAATGCGGGTGTGCGTTGACCACAGACGGCTCCCCGTGGGTGGCCCAACGGGTGTGGCCGATGCCGCAGCTGCCGTGTACAGCATTGCCGCCGTCCGTCATCTCGCTTAAAACCTTCAGGCGGCCCTTTGCCTTTACGACCTCAATCTTGCCTGCGGCGTTCTGCACCGCGATGCCGGCCGAGTCATAACCGCGGTATTCAAGCTTGGACAGACCGTCCAGCAGAATGGGTGCAGCCTGTGCTGCACCGGTAAAGCCTACGATTCCGCACATAACAGGGTTCCTCCTTTATGCAGTTGTTCAATATGACCTTCCCACTTTAACGGGCAAAAGTAAAAAACACTTGTATAGTATATTCCTTTTTGCACAAAATGTCTACTGTTTGACCCAAATTTGCTATACTGTATGCCACACAAAAACAATGCGGGCGGCCGTCAAGGGCTACGGCCGCCCGCTGCGCGGATTCTCCTTTTCCCGTTTCTTACACCATATAAGACCGAATCAAAAAGTATCGCGCATTGGATAGCGTACCATATTCAGCGAAGAATAGCAAGTGTAAAAAGGAATTTTTCCTGCTTTTTGTGCTGCTTACAAAAGATTATTAAGTTTGTACTGCCATTGCTTTGATAAATTAGGGCGTATCGTCCCTGCTGCCATTCGTGCGGTATTCCCCTTTCAGGAGACACGGCGCGCCACGACTACATAGCGCCCGTTGGCGGACGAATACTCACAGGTTGAAAGAGTCAGCAGCTGCTCCCCGTAAGCCGGGCGGATGCCGCTGTCCACATCACTGCGGGACAGCACCTCCTCCACATAGGCATCGTAAGTCTGCGCGTCCATATCAATATACTGGTTATAGATAAATGAGGTGTCGTTTACAACATCAATGGCGAACGCGCCGAATACCTCGTATTTTGCATCACCATACACGGTGTCAAACTCAATGTAGGGATGCTCCTGATAATAGCTGGCCTTCTTATATTCGGTCAGGCAGCCAAAGATCGCGCCGGTTTTCATATTGTGGCCGTAGATGACAAGGTTATCACTCTCAGCATTGGCACCCAGCGTTGTGTTTTCGTCAAGGTACGGCACGCCGTAGATGCTGTAGCTCTTGTCAAAGTCGTGACGAAGATAAAAATCCTTATTGTTTGGTGCGTACATAACCGGGAAATCCAACTCTGTGCCATCAATCGAGAGCCACCCGATGAAATCGCTGTTCTTATTGCGCAGGGCGGCAAACTTGGCTCCGTTGGGGTTGACGCTCTCCCCGGACGGCTGCGGTGCGGCAGCTGTGTCGATCATGGACTGCAGCTCGGCAAACTCGTTTTCTGTCCTGCGGTCATCCGCAAAGCGCTTGACAAGCAGCCCGGCACTGACCAGAAAAACAACGCCGAAAAAGAGCATGGCCAGCGTGTAGGCAAGGCTGCCGCGCTTTTTCTCGGGGCCAGCAGGTGCAGTCGGGGCAAAGTCTGTATCGTTGTCCTGATCGTAAAGGGCTGCATGGGGCGCGGCGGGCGGCTCTTGCGGCGCAAGGTCGCTGCGGCGGATTTTTGCCATAGTGATTCTCCCTGTCTGAATGTCAAATATAGGGCAACACCGCACAATTCCCGCCTAACGGCTTAAGCACCGCTCCGGCGGCT
>ERZ773168.3345-NODE-3345-length-11430-cov-2.761495_pt1 | contig 11430 bp, 8 predicted proteins | sample MGYA00511261_ERZ773168 | MGnify/ENA primary metagenome ERZ773168 (study PRJEB29015, sample SAMEA2737855) | human gut metagenome | biome: human gut; feature: human-associated habitat; material: faeces | place: China | collected 2012 ... | reverse complement strand
GTACAGGCAGTCCGTGCCCTGATAGGCGATCTTGACATAGTCCTTGACGATGCCGTCGACGCGGATCTGCTCCATGCCGACATAGCGGCCGATGCCGTGGTACTCATGCACGATGAGGTCACCCGGCGAAAGGTCCGTAAACGAGCTGAGCTTCTGCCGGTTGGTCGCTTTCTGATGCTTTTTGCGCGGTTTCTGAGCGGTCTGCGCCAGCAGTTGGCCTTCCGTCAGGATGGCGAAGCGCAGGTCGGGGTATTCCATGCCGAACGGAAGCGCGCCGTCCGTCAGCAAAATCTGCCCCGGCGCGTGGAGCTTTGCCAGCGGGAAGGCGAGGAAGGCGGAAAGATGCTTCTCCCGCAGCTGCTGGGCGAGGATCTCACCGCGGCGGCGGTTGCCGCACAGCACAAGGGAGGCATAGTCATTTTTCTGATAGAACGCGAGGTCCGAGGCTGCCGCATCCAGATTGCCGCCGTAGGACGGCAGCTGCTTGGCCGTGACATTCACGAGCAGCGACGGCTGCAGGCTCTGCGGGTAGCTCGCGGCGAGGAACGAGTCGAAGAACGCCGCGCCGTGCCCGGCCACGCGGCCGCACAGCTGCTCCCAGTCTGCGGAAAAATCGCACAGCTCGCCGCACAGCAGGCCGGACTGCAGCAGGCTGTCGAGCATCATGCCCAGCTCCTCCTGCGCGCGCTGCGCGCTGCGGCGCAGCAGTAAGGAGGGCCCGGCATGAGCCTGGATTTTTCGCAGAAATACGACGCGCCCATCGTCACCACAAGCCTGACCCCGCAGGACGACGGCGAGGTCAGCCTGCGCCCGAAGCTGCTGGCCGACTATACCGGACAGGAAAAGGCCAAGGGCAACCTTGCCATTTATATTGAGGCTGCCAGGCGGCGCAATGAGCCGCTTGACCATGTCCTGCTCTACGGCCCGCCGGGTCTCGGCAAGACGACGCTCGCAGGCGTCATCGCCAACGAAATGGGCGCGGGCATCCGCGTGACCTCCGGCCCGGCGATCGAAAAGGCCGGGGATCTGGCTGCGCTGCTGACGAATCTCGCGCCGGGCGATATTCTGTTCATTGACGAAATTCACCGCCTCAACCGGGCGGTCGAGGAAATCCTGTATCCGGCTATGGAGGATTTTGCTATCGATATCATCGTCGGCAAGGGCCCGTCGGCCAACTCCATCCGGCTCGATCTGCCGCGCTTTACCCTCATCGGCGCAACGACCAGAGCCGGGCAGCTTTCCAGCCCCCTGCGCGACCGTTTCGGCGTGCAGCTGCGGCTGGAGCTGTACACCACGGAGGAATTGCAGCGCATTGTCATGCGTTCGGCCGCGCTGCTGGGCATTGAGATCGAGCCCTCCGGCGCGCGGGAGATCGCGTCCCGTTCGCGCGGGACGCCGCGTATCGCGAACCGCCTGCTGCGCCGCGTGCGCGATTTCGCGCAGGTCTGCCACGACGGCGTGATCACCTCCGAGGCTGCCGATCACGCGCTCGGCAAGCTCGAGGTCGACCGTCTGGGGCTTGACTCCATCGACCGCCGCATGCTCACCGCCATTGTGAAAAACTACGGCGGCGGCCCTGTGGGCCTTGAGACATTGGCCGCGACCATCGGCGAGGAGGCCGTCACGCTGGAAGACGTTTATGAACCGTATCTTTTGCAAATTGGTTTTTTGACACGCACGCCGCGCGGCCGCTGCGTCACGCAGCTGGCCTATGAGCACCTGCATCTGCCGTCTCCTGTGCAGCCTGCCGGGACGCAGCTTTCATTCTGAGTTTTTGAGGAGCGATATATCATATGGGTAAATTATTTGGAACTGACGGCATCCGGGGCGTTGCCAATGAAACGCTGGACGCGAAGCTTGCCTACCGCGTGGGACAGGCGGCGGCGATCTCGCTGTGCGACGATCCCGGCACGAAGCCGACCGTCGTCATCGGCAAGGACACGCGCATTTCCTCGGATATGCTGGAGGGCGCGCTCGTCGCGGGTCTGACGGCCTGCGGCTGCAACGCGATTTTGCTCGGCGTGGTTCCAACGCCTGCCGTCGCATATCTGACAATCTATCTGCACGCGGACGCAGGCGTCGTCATTTCCGCCTCGCACAACCCGTATGAGCACAACGGCATCAAAATGTTCTCGTCAGAGGGCTTCAAGCTGAACGACGCGCTCGAAGCGCGCATCGAGGAGCTGATTTTGCAGGACGGGGAGCTGCCCGTCAAAACGCACGGGGAGATCGGGCAGGTCATGTCCGGCAGCTTTGCGGCGGAATATTATCTCGACCATCTGGCCTCGACCGTCGATGGGTTTGAGCCGCTGCGCGTGCTCATCGACTGCGCCAACGGCGCGGCTTCGACCACGGCACGGTACTTATTCGGCCGCTTCCCGCTGGAAGCGGAGTATCTGAACGACAAGCCGAACGGCGTCAACATCAATAGCGGCTGCGGCTCAACGCATCTGGAAGCGCTCTGTGACGCGGTCAAAGCCGGCAGCTATGACCTCGGCATCGCGTTCGACGGCGACGCCGACCGCTGCCTGACCGTCGACGAGCAGGGCTGCGTCATTGACGGCGACAAGATGATGGCCATCTGCGCCGCAGAGATGGAGAAAAAGGGCCGCCTGCACGGCGGCGGCTTCGTCGCGACGGTCATGTCGAACATCGGCCTGCACAAATACTGCGCAGAGCACGGCCTGCGGCTTTTGTGCGCGTCGGTCGGCGACCGGAACGTATTGGAGCTCATGCAGAAGGAGGGGATGCGCCTCGGCGGCGAGCAGTCGGGCCATATCATCTTCCTGGACTACATGCCAACCGGCGACGGCCAGCTGGCCGCGCTGCAATTCCTTGATATCCTTTCCCACAGCGGCAAAAAGGCCAGCGAACTGTCCGCCTCCGTGCGGCAGTACCCGCAGCTGCTGCAAAATGTCCGCGTGACCTCCAACGAGCAGAAGACGGCCATCATGCAGTCGGATTCCCTTCGCGAAGCGATTCAAAAGGCAGAGGCTGAACTTGGGGAAAACGGCCGCGTGCTAATCTGCACGCTCTCGTTCGAGACCGCCGGCGGCGAGCGTTTCAGCTACAAGGAGAACCTGACCGCGAGCCTGCATGAGGCCATGTCCTCGGGCCGTGATACGCTGGATCTCTCCTTGAAGGTAAGCCCCGCCGTCCCGATCCGCCTTTACACCGGCATCCAGACCCGTGCCGCCGTGGACGTTTTCGACTCCACGCCCGTATCCATCGCCGTAGGCACTTCCGCCGGCGATTACACGGAGCATTGGACGGCGACGGCCACGGAGGGCGATATCCTCTTAGACCCGGAACGCTACTATCCCACGGACGGCTCCGCGCTTTTCATCCGCAGCTATCACCCCGCCGCCCCCCACGTGAACGGCGAGGTACGGTACGAGCTGACGGGGCAGGAAGACTTGATGCTGACCGATGAGCGGAGCGGTTCCCTGTCCCGCCGTTTCGACGCTACGGAGACGCCCTTGATCCATAAGCACCTGCTGACGCAACTCAGCTTCCGCCTACGTGTCAAGGGAGCGCCGGACGGGTATAGCGTACATGCCGTCAAGCTGAACGGGCTAGCCTCGGTAGCTAAGGTGTCCTTGTCGGATGGAGAGGTGGTCCCGGTCGGGGAGACCAGCTCGGTGATCATCTATTCTTCCGATGACGGGAATGGTATCCCCGTGGTGGATGGCGTAGTGACGCTCCCCGGATTCGTGCTGGTGCAGCCCAAGGCCTCCTTGACGCTTGACATGACGCTCGCGCCGGAAGGTGATCCGGCCTCCGGGCAGGATTTCAAGGATCTCCCCGTCTCGTTCGGTGGCGAGGGCAACGAGAGTGGAGGGGCTTACGATATCGAGATCTCGCTTGAGATACCCGTTGATCCGGAGGAACCGGACGACCCCGATACTCCCGAGGAACCCAAGGAGCCGGATCCCTTCGAGGAGTACCAAGTAAAGATAACGGCAACCGTCACCCCGTGGAAACCGGGCAATGGCGGCAACGCCGATTTATAGACCAGATTATTTAATTCATATTTTTTATTAATACTTTAAAATTACAAGACAAATGAAAAAGATTTTGACAATGGCGGCTGTGGCCCTGTTAGCGGCAAGCTGCTCGAACGACAAGGATGTGATCACTCCCGATTTGGGTACGGCGAACGCTCCGGTAGCGATCAAATTGACACAAAGCGTGGAAGGTCTCACGACTAAAGCCCCGATCACGAGCGGATCGCAGGTGGAAGGTATCGTGGTGATGGTGGACGTGACTTCCGGACACGAGCATGATTGGGCTAGCTTTAATCCGGTTTACAAGAATGAGATCAATGGAACTACAAAGGCATTGGAAAAACGTGCCAACGTAGCCGGCGCTGTATTTACGGCTGGGAAAGAGACGGATATTACCTTGACTCCCACCTTGTATTATGATAATGCGCAGGCGAGTGCTAAAAACTCCCATATCACGGCGGTTGTTCCTTCCGGAACAATCGAGTCCTCAAAAGTGGTTTTCGGTAAGGTAGACGGCTTGCAGGATGTCATGACGATCGGTGCGGATCAAGATGCCGGAACTGCAGCGTCACCAAATCAAAATGGATGTAAGTTGACGTTTGCCCACAAGACCACCCAATTGGTTTTCGCCGCTAGTTACACAAGCGTAGCTGGTGGTAAGGGAGAATGGGAAGGAAAGAACGTCTCCATCAAGAGCATCAAGATTTTGGGCACGCAATTGCCCCAATCCGTAAACTTGACAAATGGTGACGTGAATTGGGCTACTGCTTCCGATTTCTCTGTCCCGAATATCACGACAACCGCTCTTTCCACGACAGCTTCTACGATTAGCCCGGCAGTGATGCTCGCTCCGTCTAATGATATCAAGCTGAACGTAACGATCAACGTAGGCGGTACGGATCGTACCTTCTTGAATGTCCCGGTGATGGACTCAAAGAATACAGGTGAAAAGTTGAATGCCCAAGAAGGCTATGCCCATACGGTTACGTTGAACATTACCGAGCCAGATAAACCTACAGGAGAAAATGTGAAGGCACTGGAAGTGAAAGCCACTGTCAACGAATGGAAACAGGGTAACGGCGGAACCGTTGACTTGAAATAATCCCAAATATCCCTCAACCATCATGAGACAACTCTCTATATACATATTGTCGATGATAGTCATGGGATCGTTGGCCGCTTGCTCGGACAATGGTGAGGCGGGAGGTGAGATACCTTCCGCCGATCCTCCGATCGAGCTTCGGGCGACGTATCCGGACACGTCCATAAGCACGAAAGCGGAAGTTGGAGAGGCGGAGGCGTTCAAGACCACCCTCTTTTGCGTGACCCGTCTCGACGCCATCACAGGTGTTCCCGACTATACGAGTCTTGCCGATCGTTTCTCCACCCCCGTATCCGACGTGACCACGAGTTGGGCCGACGCCGTATTCTACGAGGAATGGGTAGAGCGGACGGCTGATGTGGCGGTAGGCGGGAGTATCTCATGGGATGCCTCTCGTAAGCACCATTATCCCCGCATGGGAGCGAACGTGTATCTGGTCGGCGTATCTCCCGTGGCGGGCGATAACTCGTACGATGCCGCCGAGGGTACCGTAAGCTATACCCTTGACGGGCATATGGACTTGATGTACGCCGGTCCCTTGGCGGGTAATAAGTGGGATGGTAACCGGTTTACGGGCAATACCGTCGCCGGGGTCGAGGCGAATCGCTCATTGAATTACGCCCACCTGCTTACCCAGCTGGTATTCAAGGCAAAGAAGCATGATGCCGGAGGACTGGAGGTGAAGGTGAACAAGATTATCGTGAAAAGCATACCTACGGCGGTAAATGTTCCGCTGGCTACGGGCGAGGCTGTCTTCTCCGGTTCCTCGGAAGTGATCCTTGAGCCTGCCGGCAACGCCACGGTAGGGGCATCAAATGTCGGTCCCATCGATCTGGGCTGCCTGTATCTGCCGCCTACACCCGATCCGGGCAATGTGAAAATAACGGTCGAGACTTCGATCGGTACCTTTACCGACGTATCCGTGAAGTTGGGTGATGAAATATCTGAGGATAATTTCAAGCCCGGTTTCTCTCACGTGATCACGTTGGATATCTACGATGCCTCTTTAGGTATCTCCTCCGTGGAGGTAGCCGAATGGACTCCCTCGTATGTCGATGGCAACCTAGACTTGATCCACTGACTGACTAAACGAATTGAACAATTAATAGAACGAATCAAAAAAAGTAATCATGAGAAAACTAATAAACTATAAACTACTCTTTCTTTCTCCCTTCTTCTTGGCTGCCTGTAGCAACGAGGACAATATCCCCTCCATCCTCCCTTCCAACCAGCCGGATGCCGTAGAGCTGGGGATTACGGCGGGGGTGACGCTTACGAAAAGTGCGGTGACAGCGAATACCGGCCTTACGGGAGGGATCGCCGTATATGCTGCGCTTGATGGCACTGCCTCTGGAACTGATGTAGATCCTTATACTTCTACGTTGAAAAACAATTATGCGGTATATACCCTTAGTGGTAGCTGGGCTACTGCGGCAGGTACTACGAACAAGATTTATCTGACTTCGCAGACGGCGAAGATCTTCGCGCATTACCCGGCATACTCGCCTATCGATGCGGGACAGGACGATGCGGGAGCTTTACAGACTACCGGAACGGCATTAAAAGCAACAGAATCATCGAACAAGGTCTCTGCCACTTCCACGATAAACATATCCGTTTACCCCGGGAAGAATACGATCACAACGAACAACTTTTTGAATCCTGCGACAAGCAACGCAGAGAAGATATGGAATAGTTCTAGTTGGATCAATAATACTACCACTAATAGTAATATAATCTCTGCCCCCGGCGAGGTCGATTATATGTGGGGTAGTACGGATGGTTCTAATGCCTCTACGCAACCCACTACCAGCAATGGGAAAGCGACCGGTTTATCTTCTCATACCGGTTCGGTAGATTTCTACATGAACCATGCCCTAGCCTTGGTCAGTTTTCGTATCTATAATGACGGTACTTATAAAAATGCCGGTAAGTTGACGAAGATACAGTTGAAAAATAAGGGTGGTTCCGGCCTAAGCGATGGGGGAGCCGTCAAGATGAATATCTCGACAGGAGCCATAACTACAGGTTCCGGTGCTGCGGGCGCTACCTATACCCGTTTTATCGATGATGATGGTAATGGTACTCCTTCCGGATATACTATAATATCAGTAGCTACTACACCTAGCGCTACGGCCGCTACCACAGAGAATGATGCGAAGGCCGCATCCTCCAAGTTTAGCATCATGGCACTCCCGATAGCTGCTGGAGATAAGGTAGCGGCGAATACCGTAAAAGCCATATTCACGATAGATGGTGCTGATTATGATGTGGTTCTAGGCTCTAGTGGCAACTTGACATGGGAGAGAGGCAAGAACCACCTTTACACGGTAAAACTTAGCGGAAAGGGCTTGTCGGTCGGCACCGTAACCGTAGCCGCTTGGGGCACAGGAATCGGCAATGATGATTTGAAAGTTAATTAACCTACAGTCTAGGGTTGTAGAGACGGGGCACGCCCCGTCTCTACAACAAAACACGAAACACGGAATACGAAACCCGTGTAGTAACAATCAGACCGGGTGGTAATAATAAAACCGGGTGGCAAATAAACGAACAATATAAACAACGATAAATATGAAACCGTATAGATACCTATTATTAACAACAGTATCGCTTTCCCTTTTCGCCTGCGGCGGCGAGGATGGCGAAGACCCCATCGTACCCCCGGTTGATCCGGATACCCCTGTCGCCCTGTCCCCGCAGATCGCCAGCGTAGCCCTCACCAAGGCCACTGCCACATCCGGCGATATAAAGGCCATCGGCTTATACGCCGTAAATAACGTGGCAAGTGAAAACCATTACGGCACATCCCCCCATGGTACATACGGCCAATACACCCTCCAAGAGGGTTCCTTAAAACCCGCTACGATAAACGGTAAGGATCAAACGATCTGGCTAAGCACCCAGCAAGCCATAGTCTACTCTTGCTATCCAGTCACGGATGCCACCACGATAACCGCGGCCGGAAATGCCTCTTCCCCGGTCTATACCATCCCGGTACGAGCCACTGCCATAGCCTATTCGAATACGGTAACGAATGCCTCCTCCTTGGATTTCACAGTTCCCGGTAACGATTATATGTATGGTGTAGCCTATAACACTTCCACGAATACCTTTGGAACAACTCAACCCATAGCCGATAACGGCCACAGAGCCTCCGATCCAAAAGGCGAGAAGATAAACCTCGGCCTTAAGCATGCCTTTTGCTTGGTAAGCCTAAAGTTCAAGAAACACACGGACTACGTCGGTCCTTGCAACCTAACAAAAATAACCTATAGTCGCCCCATCCCGACACTACAAACGAATGGTACCACCACCATGAGCCTAAAGGACGGAGCCCTCGGCAACCTAACCAGAGCGAAGGCGGGTACACCGGTAAAGTACGAGTACACGGTAAATGGCGGCGTAACTGTTGCCGCTACCACAGACGGAATCGAGTTCATCAATTACGGCGTACCATTCCCCTCCGGCACTGCAAATGTTACCGCCGCTACCTTGACCGTCGTAGTAGATGGCAAGGAAATGAAACTAGACACTATTACCGACGGTGGCGAATGGTCCGCCGGAAATAAATATACATACACCATCTCCATCCACGGTACCGGCCTTAAGCTGGACGGCTTCAATGTGGTAGGGTGGACGAATGAATCATCCGACAATACAAGTACGACTATCTAAAAAAACTATACGACCTATGATACAGGATATTTACAAAAACGCACGTCCGCTACACCTCGGTGTAGGCCTGTTGGCGATACTGGCGCTCTTATCCGGCTGCTCCTCCGACGACTCCTTGCCGGAAGACACGACAGGGGCATTCTTACAACCCGTATTCCACATGAGCGGTGTCGAGACCCGCTCTATCATAAGCGGAACCTCCACGACGGAGGGTGAGGGAAGGATTAACGCGGTAAAACTTTTCGTTACTAAAGCAGAGGACGGCTATACTCCCTATGGCGGGGTTGGTACGGCGGGGGATGCCGGCCTTTCCACCTTCACCTATCAGTCGGTAGGTAGCGGCGGAAACGATTGGGTAGGCGATCCCACCGTGAATTTATCGAGTGTAAAGGCCCGGATCTATGCCTATAGCCCGACGAGCGCCACCCTCACAAAATCAACGACTACCACGACGCATACCATAGCGACCACCCTTCCCGCTCACCAGAATTTCTATGGCGGCAAGGGATGGGATTCTGACGCTACCGATTATATGTACGGTTCCGCCAGCAACACGGTAGGAGAGGTTACCGCTATTACGGCCAGCAATACCACGCCGTCCGGCGGTTCCCCCTCAAGCGGTACTTATCAGCCGGAAATCTACCTGCAACATGCGTTGGCCCGCCTTTCCTTCACGATGCAATCCGCCACGGGACGTTCCGTGAATACGACCTATGATTACGTGAAGAAGATAACGTTGAAGACATCCCCCAATGCGTTCACTACCGGCACGGGAACGATGCAGATCGCGGATGGAGCGCTTGGTGGAGGAACAAAGGTAGCCGAACTCACTTTTACCCCTAAAAACGATGCGTCGAGTAATACTACCGCCATACTTTGCGGTGCTGCGGGTGTTCCGGTGGAGGTAGGTTATGGGCTGGTGGCTCCTTTGGCATCGGTTGACATGACTCTTACAGTAGTGGTCGGCAAGCGGGATGACACTACGGATGACCGGACGTTATCCGCCAACCTAAGTCAGATCACTTGGAAAAGAGGACATACCCACAAAATACAAATAACCTTATCCAACCGAGCGATTACGGTGAACGCCAATATCGTCCCTTGGATGGAGAGCGGTTCAGCAGGAACGGGAGACGTTAAGCCCGGCGGCTATTAATTACGGCATAAAAAGAAAAATATGAATATGAATTACATGAACCTCAGTTTAGCATGGATGGGAGCCTTAAACATGGCGCTGGCTCTCTCCGGTTGCACGAACGGGATAGAGACGGGGCTTTCCGCTCCGGAGGGAATCCCGGTGACGGTATTTGCCGAGATCAGCCCTGTTACCAAAAGCGGCGAGGCGGTTAGCTCGGATAATAGTTTCGATAGGACATCCTTCCTTTCCGGCGATCAGATAAAGGTGACAAGGACAAAAAAGGCAAGTGGGACGGCGGCTCCCCAATCGGCCAGCTATCGGTATGACGGGACTTCCGCATGGACCGTGGTGGGAACCTCGCCTGTGACCTTGGAGCCTGCTGTTACGTATTCGGCGCAGTTTCCGGCGGATTACTCGGCCATCAACCAGTTTCAAACCACGAGCGCTGCTTATCTGGCCAGTAACCTGCTGAAAACGGGTGATGCCACATCCAGCGACGGTACGCTGGACTTTACGTCGACCGGCAAGCCATTTACGCACGTCAATTCGAAGTTGACCTTGAAGTTTACCGTGAAGCGTGAGACCTCTATCGCCAATGATGCCGTTACGGTAGCGGCGGCGGGGATACGTACGGCTGTATCTACGAACCAGACGATCACGCTATATCGGCCTTACCCGGTCGATGCATCCCGGAAATATGAATGGTGTGGTATCCTAAGGGCTGTAGGTGGTAGTGCGGGAACCCCTGCTACGGATCTAACGGTCTCTCTCACTTGCGATGGTGTTACCTACAAGGCTACCTTAACGGGTTGTGCCTTGTGGACCGGTTACCACTATACATATAATTTGACCTTGCATAACGACATGCTGATCCCGGAAAGTTGTACCATCGGCAAATGGACGGATGAGATCATGGCTGGAGGAAATTTAACTTAACAACTATATAGCATTATGATACATTATACTAGGAACATACGACAAACCATGCTCCACCTGTCCGGAGGCTTATTGCTATTGCTCGCCCCCGCCTGTACCTCAGAGGTGGATCTGGAAGGTGGACAGCCCTTGGAGGTGACGGCGGAGATCGTTTCTTCTCTGTCTACCCGTGCGGTCGACGCTACGAACTATGATAAGAGTAGCTTTAGTACGGGCGATGAGATACAGATCAATGACGGGAGCCAAACCGTGACTTACCGAAAGGATGCCACGAACGGGTGGATTCCGAAAACGGCGGGAAAATCGTTGACGGTTTCCGGATCATCTACGGCTTTTTCATTCTCGGCCTCATATCCGGCAGCTTTCACCGCTATTCTGCAAGACCAGAAATCATATCAGAATTTCTGGCAAAGTAATAAACTGGAGGCGAAAGGTGGCTCTAACGTTACCTTGAGTAGCAATAAGGTAAACTTTACCTTTATGCCGGTAGCGGCGAAGATCACGATCTCAATTAATTATGCCTCATCGGGGGGTGCTACTACAAAATATAAGAATGTGATGGCTACCTT
>ERZ773168.3343-NODE-3343-length-11431-cov-7.660777_pt1 | contig 11431 bp, 10 predicted proteins | sample MGYA00511261_ERZ773168 | MGnify/ENA primary metagenome ERZ773168 (study PRJEB29015, sample SAMEA2737855) | human gut metagenome | biome: human gut; feature: human-associated habitat; material: faeces | place: China | collected 2012 ... | reverse complement strand
GGGGCGATGATAAGGAATACACGCTTCGGATTTCGGAGACTTATCCATGCTATCATGTCAAAGAAAGCGTGGCTATCCACAAAATGAAGACCAATGCCGGAAGTAATATTGTGATTGATGATATAGAACGTGTGCCAAGATATTTTTATGCATTTCGTAATGATCTGTGTACGGCAAAAAGGCATGGGATAAAAGAAGTCTGTATTTACTTTGCAGCATTTTTCCTAAATATGCTGCGCATCCTGTTTAAGAGCAGGGATGGAAAGAAAATGCGCATTGCTACGATGTGGAAAGGAATGACGGCTGGGATGCGTTTTGCACCGGAGATAGGAGGATGGAAACAGTGATTATTCAAAAATTGATCGGACCAAGCAAGGAAGTATGCAATGAGTGGGGGATGTATTTTAGAAAAGTAGATAAAGAGGGAAATGATATTACGACCTATCCATATGATGATGGGGATGTCATGTTCCATAAACTGATCGATGGCGTGAAAGCATCGGAAGTGGCAGCAGAATCTTTCCCACTTGAGATCAAGCAGGGAGAGGTGGCAAATCTCCTGGTGGAAGATGGAAAGATCACCGGAGTGCAGACATTTTCGGGTGCAACGTATCACTGTAAGGCGGTTGTGTTGTGTACGGGAACGTATCTTCGCGCACGTTGTCTGACCGGCGAGATGATTACCTATACCGGACCGAACGGTTTGATGGCTGCAAATCATCTGACCGGCTCATTACTGGCACATGGAGTAGAAATGTTCCGCTTTAAGACAGGTACTCCGGCAAGAATTGACAAACGCTCCATTGATTTTTCCAAGATGGAAGAGCAGAAGGGAGACGAAAAAGTCGTTCCGTTTTCTTTCGTGACGAATCCCGAGGATGTGCAGATCGACCAGGTGTCCTGCTGGCTGACTTACACAAATGAGAAAACGCATGAGATTATCCGCAACAATCTGGACCGGTCTCCGATCTATGCGGGAATCATAGAGGGAACCGGGCCGCGTTACTGTCCGTCCATTGAGGATAAGGTGGTAAAGTTTGCGGATAAGGACAGGCATCAGATTTTCATTGAGCCGGAAGGACTTCACACGAATGAGATGTATGTCGGAGGAATGTCCTCATCACTTCCAGAGGATGTGCAGCATGAAATGTACCGTACCCTGCCGGGACTGGAGCATGTAAAAATTGTCCGGAATGCCTATGCGATCGAATATGATTGTATTAATCCGAACCAGCTGTATGCATCCCTTGAATTTAAGAAGATCCGGGGACTTTTTTCCGGAGGGCAGTTCAACGGCAGCAGCGGTTATGAGGAAGCTGCCTGTCAGGGACTCATTGCCGGCATCAATGCGGCGATGGAAATTCTCGGAAGAGAGCCGCTGGTGCTGGATCGGTCGGAGGCTTATATCGGAGTTCTGATTGATGATCTGGTGACGAAGGAGAATCATGAACCATATCGTATGATGACGTCGCGTGCGGAATACCGTCTGTTGCTTCGTCAGGATAATGCGGATCTGCGTCTCACGAAAAAGGGATATGAGATCGGTCTGATCTCAAAAGAGCGGTACGACTGGGTCTGTAAAAAAGAGCAGATGATCAAAGAGGAGATTGACCGTGTTGCGAAGGTTCATGTAGGTGCGAACAAAGAAGTGCAGGCTCTTCTGGAGAGTTACGGTAGTATACCGTTAAATACCGGTGTGACGTTAACGGAGCTGATGCGCAGACCGGAGCTTGATTATGATAAGCTGGCGCCGATCGATCATGAGAGACCGGAACTTCCGGAAGAAGTGAGAGAGCAGGTCAATATTCTGATTAAGTATGATGGGTATATTTCCAGACAGATCAAGCAGGTGGAAAGCTTTAAGAAGCTGGAGAAGAAAAAGATACCGGAAGGATTCGATTATGATGAGGTTCCAAGTCTGCGCATTGAGGCGCGGCAGAAGTTAAAGCTGTATAGCCCGACATCGATCGGTCAGGCGTCGCGTATCTCCGGTGTATCGCCGGCGGATGTTTCGGTATTGCTGGTGTACATGGAACAGATGAATCATCATGGGGAACATCATTCATAGGAGTATCATTCATAAAAAGAAAAAGAGCGCAGGAATGGAGAGGTGGTTTATGGCGTATAATCTTGAAAAGTTCAAAAAAGGTCTGGATGATTTGCAGATCCATCTGGACGAAAAACAGATGGAACAATTTCTAACCTATTATGAACTTCTGGTAGAAACGAATAAAGTTATGAACCTGACCGCTATCACAGAGTTTGACGAAGTAATTGAGAAGCATTTTCTTGACAGCCTTTCGTTGTGTCGTGTGAAGGATTTAAGAAGTCTCGAAGATCGACCGGAGGCATATCGGATTCTGGATCTTGGGACGGGGGCAGGTTTTCCAGGAATTCCTTTAAAGATTGCTTTCCCGAAACTTCAGATTGTATTGGCAGATTCACTGAATAAGAGAATCCGTTTCTTACAGGAGGTCATTGATACACTCGGATTGGAAGATGTGACTGCTGTTCATGGAAGAGCAGAGGAGATGGCCAGAAATACATTATATCGGGAACAGTTTGACCTATGCGTATCCCGTGCCGTGGCAAATTTATCCTCCCTCAGCGAGTATTGTCTTCCATTTGTGAAGACCGGCGGAGCATTTATTTCCTATAAATCAGGAGAGGTGGATGAGGAAGCCACACAGGCAAAGAGAGCCATTTATCTTTTGGGTGGTGAAGTGAAGGACATTTACAAATTTGATCTGTTTGATCAGAAGCGTTCGTTTGTTGTGATTGAGAAAGAGAGGAAGACGCCGAAAGCTTATCCAAGAAAAGCCGGCACACCGACAAAAGAACCGTTGCAGTAACAAAAAAGAGAGATGATGCGATGGATCCTTGATCCGGTCGTGTCATCTCTCTTTGATTTTATGAAGTATTTGATTGTATAAGGTATGACGTTACATTAGTGATCTTCATGCAAAAACATCCGCATGATGTTCAGAAGCTTATCCGGTACTTCAAGCTGCGGGGTTAGACCTGCATTTGAAATATAGGCGGTTTCTACAGTTGCGTTTTTGTGCGCATAAGAATCTGCAATGGTTACCGCATCTTTCATGGAACGGCTTTCGATAATATATAGCGGAATGGTAAGCTTTTTCACGGCATGTCCGATTGCATTGTCGGTGTAATGTCCCTCGATGCTTGCCATCAGATATTTTCCGTGGCTCTTTCCCATGTGCGATGCCTCATAGTAGGCGTCAAGCATCTTGCTGGATACAAGCTGCGGTCTGCTGAAGTATGTTTTCTGCAGTGTCCGCCGGATATTGGATTCGTGTGTCCGGACATTGTAGAGGAATGTTCCGAGGATCGGCAGCTCCAGCAGTGTCTTTTTGACAGAGGAATACTTGTCCGGTGTGCGGTCAAAGCTGCTCATCGCAGGCGGATTGATCGCAGTGATGCTTGCGAGAAGATTCGGATTCATATTCTGGGCAAGTACCGCAAATGAGATGGAATTGCCTGTCGTCACGACATTCGGGCGTTCCCCGATCACATCATGAATAAAATCTGTGAGAAGCTGTACATACAGGTAATTGGTATAAGTCAGATAAGGCTTGTCCGAGCGACCGCATCCTAACAGATCTATGGTATATACCGTATAATGCTTCTCAAGCTTTTTCACAAGTCTGCACCACTCATAAGAAGAAGAGATCGGATTTAATTCGTGAATGAGAAGGAGCGGAGAACCGGAGCCGCGCTTGGTATAAAAAATACTGCCGTTCTTCCAGTGATAGTAGCTGCCGCTTTCCGTCTTTAAAATATTTTTCATCTCTGCTGTCATATCGATGAAGCGGTTCACGAGATGAATTGTGCCTGCAGCAAGAGCAGTCAGCAGAAAGAAATGTCTGATGTTCTTTTTCATGCTATTGTTCATAGAACCTCCCGTAATCTTTGCAAAACGTTTCCTATTACTTATATTATAGCCGCTTTCCATAACTTATACAAATTAAAAATTCTGAAAATATAAATTTTTGCTTTTCATTGAATTACGTTTGGTATAAAATAATACTGGTAATTTGGTTTTTAATATCAAACATATGTTCGGTGGCGAAATGGTAGAAGAATATATTCAGAAAATTTATGAGGAACTTTTAAAAGAGGAGCAGAACAGCGCGAAGCGGATTTCTGATTTACAGATTCATTTGAAAGAGACGCAGGCAATGATCCATTTGCTTGAGAAGACGAACGATCCTAACTTTGAGTCGTTTACTCCAAGAAAAGTAAATTCGAGGAACAAGCAGAAAATTGATGAATTGCATGCAGAGATGAAAGAAGTCGAGGAGGCAATTCACCTGGAGACGGACTACCATACGCAGCAGATGAAAAGAGTGGAAGAAGCAGCAGGGGTATTACAGCAGGCAAAGACAGATGCTGCATGCAAGTGTAACAGAAATACACTTGAGGAAGAAAGGTACCATACGTCTCTCCTTGAAACGCAGGAGAATGAGAGACAACGTATTTCGCGTGAACTTCATGACAGTACCGTACAGAATCTTACGGCAATGGTTCACATGACAGAACTGTGCAGTAAACTGGTGGATATGGATCCTATCCGGTGTAAACTGGAACTCAATAAGATGATCAAGAATCTCAGGGAGATCATCGATGATACCAGAAAGATGATTTATAACCTGCGCCCTATGTCTTTTGATGATATTGGTCTGGATATTACAATCGAGAGAACTTTGGACAAGCTGGAAGCAACCGGCACGAAGAAGATTCATTTTGTAGTGGAAGGTACTCCTTATCAATTAAAACCGATTATCGGGATAACGTTACTTAGAATTATTCAGGAGGCATGCAGCAATGCGATCTGTCATGCAAACCCGACTCTGATACATGTTCTGTTAAGATACGAGCAAGGGGGTATCACGGTAATAGTCGAGGATGATGGAACAGGATTTGATGTTCATATTCTGGATGAGCGTCCAAGGGATGATAATTCTGGGTTTGGAATGTCTATGATGAAAGAACGAGTATATTTATTATCCGGTTCGATACAGATTGACTCTAAGATCGGCGTTGGAACAAAAATTATAGTGAAAGTACCTATTAGTAACAAGGAGGAGTTTTAAATGGCAGTAAAAGTAATGATTACAGATGATCATTCATTGATTCGTGAAGGATTAAAGCAGCTGTTGGAACTGGAAGGAGACTTTCAGGTAATTGCAGAGGCGTGTGATGGTATTGATTGCATGGAAAAATTAAAAGAGCAGATACCGGATGTTTTGTTGCTGGATATCAATATGCCGCGCATGAATGGACTTGAAGTTTTGCAGAAGATTAAAGATGAAAAAATAGATGTCAAGATTCTTGTTCTTACCGTACATAATGAAGTGGAGTATTTATTGAAAGCAGTGGACATCGGAATCAATGGTTATCTGTTGAAAGACTCTGAATCTTCTGAATTGAAAAAAGCAATCTTATCTGTTGTCGATGGAGAAGATTACATACAGCCGAGTCTGATTCCTGTATTAAATGCAAAAATGATTGACCGGGATATGGACAGCGAGAAGATTGAAAAACTGACGAAGAGAGAACTTGAAGTGTTGAAGCTTCTTGCAGTTGGAATGTACAATAAGGGAGTGGCTGATGAATTGCACATCAGCGAACGTACTGTGAAAAATCATGTATCGAGTATCTTTAAAAAGATTGATGTTTCTGATCGTACGCAGGCAGCGGTATTTGCTATTCGAAATAATTTGATTTCTATTCATTAGTATTAGAGAGTATAAAGATTGAGTGTTTCGGAATCATCCGATACACTCAATTATTTTATAAAAAAAATAATGTTTATTACTATATGAAATTGTTTTAAAACGCGTATTATTGGAAAAACCATTGCAATGTTTCACGTGAAACATTATAAAAATAAAATGTTTCACACATGTTTTCTACAAGATTTTGTATTTATAAAAAAACAGAAATACAACAGTTTGCAATCAGCGTGAAAATGTTTCACGTGAAACATTTCATACGAACTTTCCTATAGAAAAGCATATGTAAAAGTGTTATAATGAACTCTGTCGAGTTCATATTAGAAGTTTCAATGAAACTTCGGATGCGCAAAAAGAAGCGCAAACAGAAGAGATAATGAACTCTGGCAAACAAAACGCACCAAATGAACAGGGTAATAAAAATTTAAAAGAGGTACTATATGAGCAGAATAATTGCAATCGCAAACCAAAAAGGTGGTGTTGGTAAGACAACCACAGCTATCAATTTATCATCCTGTCTTGCAGAAGCAGGAAAGAAAGTGTTGACCATTGATCTTGACCCGCAGGGAAATATGACAAGCGGATTAGGCGTTGATAAAAACGAACTGGAAAATACTGTATATGAATTGATGCTGGATGAGTGTTCCATCAAAGAGAGTATGGCAGATACCGTAGTAGAAGGAATGAAGATTATCCCGTCCAATGTGAATCTTGCCGGAGCAGAGATCGAGTTACTTGGTATCAATGAAAAGGAATATATTTTAAAAAATGCCGTAGATTATATCAGGGATGATTATGATTTTATCATCATTGACTGCCCACCATCCTTAAACATGCTGACGATCAATGCGATGACAACCGCGGATTCGGTGCTGGTTCCAATTCAGTGTGAGTATTACGCACTTGAGGGATTGAGCCAGCTGATCCACACGATTGATCTGGTACAGCAGAGACTGAATCCGGATCTTATCATCGACGGAGTTGTCTTCACAATGTATGATGTGCGAACCAATCTGTCCAATCAGGTAGTAGAAAATGTAAAAGAAAATCTTGATACCAAGATCTATGAGACACTGATTCCGAGAAATATCCGATTAGCAGAGGCTCCATCTCACGGACTTCCGATCAATATGTATGATTCAAAATCAGCGGGAACAGAAAGTTATCGTATGTTGGCAAAAGAAGTGATGGAGAGATAAGGAGGAGAACTATGGCTGCTGCAAAAAAAGGTGGACTGGGAAAGGGAATTGATTCTTTAATTCCAAATAAAGTAAGTGCCACAAAAACGGAAGCAAAGAATGAAAATGCAAAAAACGATAAAGTCATCGAGGGTGTTCTGGTAAATATCAATAAGGTAGAACCGAACCGGGAACAGCCAAGAAAGAATTTTGATGAAGATGCCCTGTTGGAATTGTCCGAGTCAATCAAACAGTTTGGTGTGTTACAGCCTCTGCTTGTACAGGACAGAAAAGGATATTATGAGATTATTGCCGGCGAGCGCAGATGGCGTGCAGCGAAACTTGCCGGATTAAAAGAGGTTCCTGTAATTATCAAGAATCTTTCCAACCAGGAAGTCGTAGAAATCTCCCTGATCGAAAATATCCAGAGAGAAAACTTAAATCCGATTGAGGAAGCAATTGCATACAAGCGGTTACTGACAGAGTTCAATCTGAAACAGGATGAAGTTGCCGAGCGTGTATCGAAGAGCAGAACCGCTGTCACCAATTCCATGCGACTGTTAAAACTCGACGAGAGAGTACAGCAGATGGTAATTGATGACATGATCTCGACCGGACATGCGAGAGCACTTCTCGGTATTGACGATCAGGAAAAACAGTATACGACAGCACAGAAAATTTTCGACGAAAAACTGAGTGTGCGTGAGACGGAAAAACTGGTAAAGAAGATCCAGCAGGAAAAAGATCAGCCGGAAGCAAAGGAAGAGGTAAAAATCGATCCGAAGATGGAAGCAATCTGCCGTGATCTGGAAGAGAAGATGAAAGTCATTCTTGGAACGAAGGTCGCCATCAATCAGAAGGATAACCAGAAGGGCAGGATCGAAATTGAATATTATTCTATGGATGAACTTGACCGTATCATGGATCTGTTTGGATCCATCCGAAAATAGACAGAGTAAGATTCTGATAAAAGCCATATCAGAATAAAGAGAGAGGAAGCATATGATTTCACAATATTTAGGTTTTGATTCCGATTATATTATTATCGGACTTAGCGCAGTGGTTCTGATTCTATTGATTCTTATCATTGTAAATATTGCGCAGATGCGGAAGCTGAAAAAAGCATACAAAGTATTTATGAGCGGAAAAAATGGTAAGAATCTGGAGGATACCCTGATCAAGCGTCTGGATCAGGTAGATACACTTCTTGAGGCAAACAATGAGAATGAAAAAACAATCAAATCATTGTTTGAGGACATGCAGCTGACCTATCAGAAGATGGGACTGATAAAGTATGATGCGTTCAACGAGATGGGAGGAAAACTCAGTTTTTCTCTTGCCATGCTGGATGTAAGAAATAACGGATTTATCATCAATGCCATGCACACACGCGAAGGCTGCTATACATATATCAAAGAGATCGTAGATGGTAATTCCATTATCGTGTTATCGGATGAGGAGCAGAAAGCTCTCGACAGAGCTATGGGAAAAACAGAAAACAACGAATGAGGATAATGTATGAGAATACAACTGGTAAGAACACTGCAAGGGGGGGAGAAACTTGCAGGGCCGGTCATAACGAAGGAAAATGAAATTCTCATTTCTGAGGGAACAACGCTGAAAACGGAATATCTGGATCTGATCTCCTTTCTGGGAATCGAGACCGTGTGTATCGAAGATCCCTATGAGGAAGATGAAACACCACATGATATTATCAGTAACGAAAAACGGGAAGAATATATTGAAAAAATAAAATCTATTCTGGAAAAGCATATTTATCACAGGGGCAGTTCCCTTCGGGAAATTGAATACGTCGCAGAGGACATTATTCAGGATGTCATGCAGGCGGATGAAAATATGGTAATTGATCTTTTGGAACGCGAAGGTAATTTGTACGAACATACACTTGTAGTAACAAAATTATGTATTATAGTCGCAAAAAAAATGAAGCTCACTGCGGAGCAGATTTACAGACTTGCACTGGGAGCATTGCTGCATGATCTGGGACTCCGCTACATTACGGTGCCGTATATCAACTGCGACATCAACGAATTGTCAGAAGCAGAGGCTTTTGAATACCGGAAGCATCCGATCCTTGCGTACTCTGTTCTGGAGGAAGAAAAATGGATGGATCCTTTTGTAAAAAAAATGGTACTTGTACATCATGAGAGAAGAGACGGCTCCGGATTTCCTCTGAAGCAGAAAACGCGGGATACGGAATGTGGAATATTACAGGCATGTGATGCATTTGACTGTTTTATCAGCGGGATGGAATGCAGACGTATGAGCATCCAGCAGGCACTCGAGTATCTGGTGGAAGGTACGGATATTTTTTATGACAGGAGAATCGTGCGTGCGATCGAGCGGCTCGTCGCACGTTATCCGGTTGGGACGAGGGTTCGGCTTAATACAGGCGAATCGGGAATCGTTTTAAAACAGACAGAAAATTCCATCCGTCCTGTAATTAGAATTTTGGATGAAGAGAACCGGTTGACGGAAAAGGTATATCAGTTAAATAAGAACAAGAATGTATCTATTCTTCAGGTCGAAAACTAGAAACAGAAAGAGGTGAGGATAGAAAATGCACAAATTTCTAAGAGCCATCGGGTTCAGTCATATTACAAAAGAACAGCTGCAGCATATTTTTGCAGATATTATAAGCGCACCGACGGTTCAGAAGGCTGCACTTGATTCGGAGGGCAATGAATTTGCAGAACTGTCAAAGGAGTACGGAGATTTTTTCGGAATCTCTGTCCGGGGCGTGTATAACGAAGATGATACCTTTGAGATGGAATATTACTATCCGTATTTGTGTGGAAAGAACATATCCACAATAGAACCCGCAGAAGTGGAAAAACATGCGGAAAAAGAATCCTATGCGGGGATATGTGATGAAGTCCGCATTGGAGTGACACTCATTTTTTATCTTCAGAATGTGGTGGATTATCTTGCGGTCAGCAAGAGCAAAGGATATATGAATCTGGCAGACGGCGTCATTTTAGCTGCGCTGTCTACGGAGGGAAAGATTTTATTCCCGATCAATAAGGCGGAGAAAAAAGTGCCTCATGCGCCAAAGGAGGGAACAGACCGGAATTATCTGATTGCCGCGGCAAGAGACGGGGATGAGGATGCGATCGAGAATCTGACGCTGGAGGACATTGATACCTACTCGCTGTTGTCAAAAAGGATCACACATGAAGATGTGCTTAGCATTGTGGATACCTACTTTATGCCGTACGGTATCGAGAGCGATCAGTATTCGGTGCTCGGCGAGATCATGGATGTGACACTGCTCCAGAACCGTTTCACGGAGGAAAATGTATATTCCATGGAAATCATGTGCAATGATATTCTTTTCAGCGTCTGTATCAATCAAAAAGATCTGCTCGGCGAACCGGAAGTGGGCAGACGTTTTAAGGGAAATATCTGGATGCAGGGCAGCGTAAAATACCGGGATTAGTTTGTGATTTTACTATGGTTTTTTATCGGATAATATGGTAAAATAAATAAGCTGTATACAGAAAAGTCTGTATACAGCAAATATATGTTTCCTTAGTTAAATGGATATAACAGCCCCCTCCTAAGGTTGCGTTACAACGGCCACCTCAAAAAAAACTAAATAAGGGATTGCAGTTCGACTTTGATCGGGCTATAATCATATATCAGACACGTCCATATAGCTCAGCTGGATAGAGCACACGCCTCCTAAGCGTGGGGTCGGAGGTTCAAATCCTCTTATGGACGCCAGTGAACAACGCCGAAAGCCTTTGTTTTCAAGGGTTTTCGGCTTTTCTTATATAAAAAGCTACGAAAAAGCTCTTTCACTGTATGAGATAAAATTCTACTCCAAAATTTGATTTTTGACAACCCCTCCAGAATCGAACGGTTGTTATAAGACAAAATCGCCAGCTAATTTTTAGCAGAAAACGGGCTGTTCTTGCTAATGAAAATGCCCTTCCTGCTAATCAGCCCCAAAATCGTGCCAAAAATCCAGCTAATCAAAAAAGGCGGATGTTTTGAATACCATGCAGTTATAGCAGATAAAATTAAATATCGTTATGTACATAGAGCGTCTATTTGCCCCGCATTGGGGATGGATAGGCGCTCTTTTTTTATGCCCAAACCCATGGGCAAATACAAGAGATTGGAGGTGTTTTATTTGAGCAAGCCTGTTTATACCGCAGACAAGCCGAGCGACTGTCATTACTGCTACTTCTGGACGAATGGCAGAAAGGGCTGCCGTCTGGGTAGAAATAATTGCTACTACTTAATCTCTTTGCCGCCGAAACCCAAGTCGGAATGTGATGGCTGTCCCTATGGGCGAGATCACCCGTGCATTGGTTGGTGTACGAAGAAGGTTATGCGTGAAGTGGGGCTTCGTTGATATGGATGTGTATGAACAGGAATACCGCTTCTACTATTTTGCCCGATGTCCTTACGAAAAGACGGATACGACTTTCCGCAGCATTCCGCTGACAACAGAAAGTTTTCCGC
>ERZ773168.3341-NODE-3341-length-11439-cov-3.213370_pt1 | contig 11439 bp, 6 predicted proteins | sample MGYA00511261_ERZ773168 | MGnify/ENA primary metagenome ERZ773168 (study PRJEB29015, sample SAMEA2737855) | human gut metagenome | biome: human gut; feature: human-associated habitat; material: faeces | place: China | collected 2012 ... | reverse complement strand
ATCGATATTCCATACTATGGATACAACGGTCTGTTTTAAGAAGATCATCAAATTCCTCTTTCAGTTTTTCATAATCAGGTTCATATACAAATTCTTTATGGTTTGAAATCACATTATGAAAACTATTTTTCGGAATACAGAAACGGTCAAGAGCCTGGTTTGCTATGTAATAAAGGTCTGTCCGAAAATCAACCACATATGGGTAATTATCTGTAGTCGGACTAAGAAGATCGATCACACTGCAAAGCTCATCCACAGACATGCTCTGAAACTTTTTCTCCTGCAGGATCACCTCATCTGTGATCTCCTCTGCCGAATGCTTTTCCATGCGGGAAAACAGATGATTCAGATCAGTTGACCGCGCAATCTTCTTCCTGCGCTTCTGACGGTACAACATGGTATCGCTTCGCCTTACAATATCTTTAAAATCAAAATCTATATCAGGCTGATAATAAGCGTATCCTGCTGATATACTAAGCGGATAATCCAGCTTGTGTGTTTTCGCTGTTTTTTTCAGAAGCAGCTCCAGGGTCTTCAGCCGTTCCGGAATCATATCTTTCTCGTCACTGTGATATACATACGCAAACTCATCACCACCGATTCTGAAACAGTTCTTCACATTCTGAAATGCCTGACTGATACACTGATAACACAGCTTCAGTGCCTCGTCTCCCTTTTCATGTCCAAAATCATCATTGATTACTTTCAGGTTATCCAGATCAAAAAGCACTACACCTGTGGTGCGCAGTTTAATTTCACCTTCATCCAGATATTTCACCATATCCTCGTAAGCATTTCGGTTCATGGCCTCTGTGAGCATATCCATATTGGCTATTTTCTGCAGATAGATCACCTTTTGTTTCTGGATATATTGATCGTAATATTGTGAAACCTGGATCCAGATCAGCATAATGATAAACAGCATGGTTCCTGTTGAAAGCAAAATGGATGTCTGTTGAAATCTTCTTAAATAATAAAGAAACATTTCTGCCATTCCAAATCCCATGGCTACGTACATAGGATACTGGAATTTTTGGGCTACATCGTTTCCTGCTTTTCTGACTTCGTAAAGAATGATCACAACTGTGTAAACCGCATTTGCAACCATAATAACATGAGTTACAGAAAGTAACCGGAACATATCAATAATTCCTGTACACTGAAGCAAAACATCGACTGCCATATTTGTAAGATAGAGGATGGAAAAAATCAATGCACCTTTGTGGTATCTGCTTTTACAGATATCATATAGCAGGAAATTAAAGGGTACCGGGAAAAGGAAGAATGAAAAATAATCCACAAAATACAAAGTTCTTCCATCCGGAATCAAAAACTGCAGAAAACCACATTGTACCAGTGTCCATACTGCGACCAGCAATGAGAAAAATCCAAGGTTTAAAAAAATCTCAATTTTCGCTTCTGTCTTGTCGCTTCTTTTTCTTCGCGCTGCGCCACAATAGAGAAGTATGCAGATAACAGCGGCAAACAGGATTCCACAGCTGATCACCGGAATTCCAAGACTGTCCGTTAAGATTTTCAGAATACAATCGCCTCGTGTTCCGTATACAAGGCTGACTTCATTTCCATAATAGCCCTCATATACCGGAATAATTCTGACCTCCAGGTTTTTACCTGAACTGTCTCCGGGAATATCCACAATATGCCAGCAGCTTCCAGGTGTCTTCATAAAACCCGGAGCATCCGCTTCATTTCCATATTCATATATTTTTTCTCCATCCAGCCAAACTTCTGCAATGGTGTGGGTGGTTTTAAATAAAATCGATCTGGGAATATCGAAGTCTTCAGGCAGAGCAATATTCTCTGATTTGATTTCTCCCTCTTTCAGTTCTTTTGTTTCGCACCGGATCGTATTATCCCAGAACAATTTTTCTCTGGCCGTACTCTGTCTGAAAATCCAACCTGAAAAACAAATGGCGAATATCCCAAATGCAAACAGAGTAATCCATAGTTTTTTTTCTATTTTCATAGTCTCTCCCTTATCCAATATATCTGTATTCTGAGATATATCCAACAGTCAAACGGATAATATCAGATATTTTCTATATTTCGCACTTTCCATTGTATCACAGATTTCTGAATAATTGTTAGTGCTTTTTGACACTTTCTTTATTTTTAAAAACACAAAATTTTACGGCATTTTGAGTAAGAAATCAAAAAGCAGAAATGTCTTTCACGAATAAAATCGCTTCAGACATTTCTGCTCTATCTGCTGCCCTGTCTGATATACTTCAGACACAGGATAAATATACAATTTGGGGATAACGGTCTGCGTATTCTTTTTCCAGGCCGCATCTTTCCAGAAGTTCTTCCACTTTTCTACGGGTTTCGGTACGGCTTACCCCCATATTTCTCAGGCTTTCTCCGATTCCGTCCCCGAGCGTACAACGTGAATCAAAGGATTCCATTGGCATCTGAAATACCATCTGAATATCCCTCTGCTACCTGAAAAAGCCAGTTTCCGCAATTATACTTTTCCAGATAGTTTTTCTTTTTTATAATAGTTATATCAGCAAAGCTAACGTTCCAACAACAATAAGAAGCAGTCCTGTCCCTGATTTCAATGACAGTTTTTCATGGAATACAATATATGAGAATGCAATGGTCACAAGGATACTCAGTTTATCAATCGGAACTACTACACTGGCCGGACCTGTCTGAAGTGCTCTGTAATAACATAGCCAGGAACCGCCTGTTGCAAATCCGGAAAGAATAAGGAACAGCCAGCTTTTTCTGTCAATGTTATTAACCGTATTCTGCTTTCCGGTCACAAATACTACAATCCACGCCATCACCAATACAACAGCAGTCCTGATCGCAGTTCCAAGATTTGAATTGACATCCTGAATTCCAATCTTTCCCAAAATAGAGGTAAGACTGGCAAAAACAGCGGAACCGACTGCATAAAGCAGCCACTTCTTATCTTCTGCCTTCTCCTTTGTTTCCTTTTTCTGTATCATCAGATAAGTACCGATACCGATAAGAATCATTGAAACAAATTTCAGCCACGTTATTTCTTCCCTGAGAAAAATAAAAGCCAGCAGCATCGTTATCACTGTACTCGATTTATCAATTGGTGTTACTTTATTGATATCTCCAATCTGCAGTGCTTTGAAATAGCATAGCCAGGATATCCCCGTTGACAGTCCTGACAAAATCAGAAAGATCAGGACTTTTGCTGAAATATCTCTGATTCCGCTTTGTGCCCCGACCACAAATACCATAAGCCATGAAAAGACTAACACTACACCTGTTCTTAATGCTGTCGCAACATTAGAATCTGTGTTTCTGATTCCGCATTTTGCCAATATGGCTGTCAAGCCTGCAAACAGAGCAGACACGATAGTAGTAAAAATACGTTTCTCATAAATATATTGTTTTTACTATTTCTATATTCCATTATTTTTTAGAGACAAATATTTCATCGAAGCAGTGTGTACTATACCATGAATCCCACATAGACAATCGTATATATCGATGATGCATATTTTCACCCAAATCATGCCATTTAACAAACTGTTTGTCAGCGTACCAATCATTCCAGTTACCACCATCGTGAGCATCCAATTCCGTTTTCGTGAATGCGTCCCTTTTAGCACTGCCTACAAGAATCCAATTCGTAATGTCTTCACTGCGTGTCAACACAGCGTCACTAACTTCGATCTTCAGGTATTTAGGTGAATTTCCTACCCATTGGAGTCTCGGTATCAATCCGATCGAATTATATTCATGAGGATTCTCACCTAAATCAAACACGATCTGTACCGGATTCTCTTCCGACCCTTTATCACTTATCTCAATATATGACAAAGTACTTCCGGAACCTACCTCCGCCTTACTTGTCGGCCAAAAATTATCAAATAGTCTGCCTAATACAGATTCTTTCCCGGAGATATGTTCACTATAGCCTATCACACTCCACAAAGATTTATTCAGAGTAATGCCGTAACCCTTCATTCCTTGTCTCACAACAATCTCTTTTTCAAGCCAAGTTTCATTGTCCACGAGTGTAATCGTTGCAACACGTTCCTTCCACGTCGAAGTATTTGCACTGCTCACAGTAATCTGAAGTTTACCGCTTGCCTCATTCACCTGCAGCCAATCGGGTTCATCACCATATTTATCTGCTACGGAATAAGATAAATCGCTGATCTGACTTACATCAGCAATTACTTCGCGGGATGGTGTATTATCCGAGGAAAGAATTATATCACTTCCTTGTACATAAGTTCCTTCCAATTCAACCTTTGAATCCAGTGAACCTTTGACAACCGTCAATTTTATCCAATTCTCTTCCGCGTCAGAACCAACTTTATCATTCGTAGTTCCCACACGTACCGGAAGTATCCATTTTCCGTCCGGCATTTCCGACGGTTTCAGGATCAGATAATTCTCTGCATATTTCTCTCCAACCGGAATCTTCACGTTCTGTGCATATTCAAAACCGGCAGTCAGCAAACGAGATTTTTCATCTTCTGTCAGCAGATTATCCTCTTCTTTATCATAACCATAAGTAACAACCAATTCTTCCGTCGTATTGATATCCAATTTAGCTGTAATATCTATCTGACGTTCTGTTGTCGCTTTAGATAAATCCATAAAGACTTCTCCTCTTTGTTCTCCTACGGCACCGTCAATCACCAGTACCGGTTTTCTGATATCCAAAAGCAGAATAAAGTGAGATTTATCTACATAAACATCCTCTTCCGGCGTACGGCTATTGACAGACAAAGGAATATAATAAATACCATAACCTTTATCCTGAAGAAGCTGTTCTATCTTCAGACTCAATGGCACAGCTACCTCATCCGCTCCAGCTTCGATAACGAAATCACGCTCGAACGAGTAGTACTTTTCATCCAACATCTCGTAATCAGTGCCGTTCTCTGTATTATACTGAACCAAATAATTATAATCCAGCTCTACCCTTCCGGCAAATCTATTCTGATAGTAGCCCGCCTTATGAATCCAAACGTTGTATACATAATCATTGGCATTCATCACGTAAAGGGTTTCTTTCTGCAAATCACTCTTAGGGAAATATGCAGTATCTCCCATCATGTAATCAGTTCTAGTATCAGTACAAGAAGTCCCCAATAAAAGAGCCGCAAATAAAAAATTTATATATTTCTTCATTGTTACCATCTTCTTTACCATTTATAGTTTTGTACTAAATCTTGGTTTTTATTAATCGCACTTTGCGGGATAGGGAACAGATAGAAACTCGGTGTAAACACTCTCTTTTCTATTACCGTACGTTGGAAGAAATCTTCCGGATATTCTTCCTTGCCGGGAGTACCCTTAGCCTGAATATTCATACCATGAATATCCCCTTTTTCCGTTTCTTCTGCTGTCAGCCAACGACGGCTGTCGTAGAAGTTGATACCCTCGAAAGCAAATTCCACACGACGTTCACGATGAATCAAATCCCTCAATTTATCCTGATCATTCATAGCTTCAGGATATGCTTCCTCAATATTCTTCAGTCCGGCACGATTGCGAACCGCGTTCCAATAAGTCAATAAATTCGGATCTTTCAGTTCACCCAATTCAATAGTAGCCTCTACATAATTCAGCAGAATCTCAGCATAACGGATATAAGGTAATTCACGTTTTACGTTCTTCGTAGGACTTGCTTCATATTCCGGCATGGCCAGTTTCACCATATTATATCCTGTTGTAAAGTGATTGTGAGAAGCATCCGGACCATTATTCCCATTTTTATACATCTCCAGATAGATTTTTTCACTTGCTTTTTTCGGAATAAACCAAGACATACCGCCATAGACTATCGACACATAGAAACGAGGTTCACGACCTACAAACATATTATAGGTTTTCCGCTCTTTGCCTTCACATGGATTTGTAAACTGAGAGTATCCGACTTCTTGATATCCTGCATCCGGATCAATAATCGGTGTGGTACGGTCATCATCCGTATACCCTGTAATCGGGAAACGTCCGGTTTCCAACATAGCATACGCATCCACAATTTCTTGAGTAGGATTGTAACCTCCTCCCCAACCACCATTACTATTAGGCGCAAGACGTTTATCAATAGTACCATTATCTTCCAGGAAAGAGAAGATCATTTCTTTATTTTGCGAAGTAGTAAATACGGATTTATAAGAAGTATAAGGATCAATTTCACCCATATTCGCACCACTTTCATAAAGTACTTTGACCAAATCATAATTACCATCCTTTATAAGGCTCAAAGCAGCCTGACGGGCCAACTCCCATTTATTCTTGTCATACGTCAACGGAAATAACGGAGTTCCATCCGCATTACGAATATTGGCATACTTAGAATTACCATTGAACTGTGGACTGGCAGATTGTAAAAGAATACGTGCCAAATAAGCTTTAGCAATCCCCCTATTCATTCGAGCATAAGTCTCGCCCTCTGACTTTAAAGGTAAGGGAGAATTTTCTATCAAATCCGTAAACTCTTCTGTTATCCATTGCACACATTCATCCCAAGTATTACGTTCACGAAACATATCCGTACCAGAGAAATCCGGCTGTTCATCTTTCAATAGAATGACCGGTCCATACATACGCATCAACTGTGCATAGTAATAAGCACGCACACAACGAATTTCTGCCTTCCACTGTTCACGAGTATCATAAGTCAACCGTGGATCCGGGCATTTATCTACATTCTGAAGAAAGTATGTAGCTTCGCGAATCGCTTTATAAAAAGTATACCATTTATCATATTGTGCAGATGAAGCACTCCATACCCCCATATCAAAAGTATGTACATTGGTATAGGCCACATCTACATCACTAGTACTATAAGTATCCGGCATATTAAACGGGTATGTATCGCGGATATAAGAATATACTCCGAACATTGCGTTCTGTGTAGACGAGTAAGTCTCATAAATCTGTTCCGGAGAACGCAAATCCTCGGGAGACGTATCCAAAAACGAATCACAAGATGATATAGTCAAGGCTGCGGCAGCCAAAAACATAATACGTTTCATATATTTGGATTTCATAATCAACATGTCTTTTAGTATTAGAAATTAATATTTAAACCTACATTAAATACACGTGTCGGCGGATACTTTCTTCCGTCACCGGAGCCTAGTTCCGGGTCGAACAGACGAACATCCGGTGCCCAAGTCAACAAATTTACTCCTGATACATACAGACGTAAATTTTGTATAGCCATCTTCTCCATCCATCTCTTTGGGAATGTATAACCTATTTCAGCATTCTTCAGGCGAAGGTAAGCCGCATTACGTACCCAAAATGATGATTTTTTGGTATTATTATTATCCAAGGCATCACTCGGACGGATTGTACGTGGATAGCGTGCATTGGGGTTAGGATTATCCACAGTCCAGCGATCTTCCATCACTCCTTTCAGAAATCCGTTATTATTTTTGTAACCGGAAGAAAAAGGAACCACAGCAGAGCCCTCTTCAAAAATAGATACACGTGCAGTCCCCTGGAAGAATATAGAAACATCAAACCCTTTCCATTCTATAGCTCCCCCAAATCCATAAGTGATTTCAGGAATATCACAGAAACCAACAGGCATCTTGTCGTAATCATCAATAACGCCATCGCCATTCAAATCGCGATATTTAATATCTCCCGGACGTAAACGGCTATGATTACCTTCGCTAAACTGAATCGGGCTACGGTCAATCTCTTCTTGTGATTCAAACAACCCGACTGCCTCCCATCCGAATTTCTGATAGATTTTCTGCCCTACAGAATTCATCCATGGATATTTATTCAGAGCATCGCCATTACGAAGAATCTCATTGTTCGCATAAGTAAATGTTCCACGTCCAGTCACATTCACCTGACCAATTTTATCATGGTATTCTAATGAACCGTCAAAGCCCCAACTCTTCATTTTCCCGATATTCACCATTGGTACAGTAGTCATACCGACATAAGCAGGAATATTATTATTGCGTACAAAGATATGATCACGCACATCATGATACCAATCTCCCTGAATTTCCAGTTTATTAAATAATCCCAATTCAAATCCATAATTTTGCTTGGTGGAAACCTCCCAACCAACATTGGGATTTGCTACTTCATTCACACGCTCACCACTCGTCTTAGTATAGTTTCCATAAACATAACTACCTGTACTAGCAACTGTCCCCAAATAGATAAAACGAACATCCCCACCAATCTGATCATTACCTACTTGTCCGACAGATGCTTTCAATTTCAATTTTGAAACGACATCTGTCAATGGCGAGAAGAACTTTTCATTGGATACATACCATCCCACAGCCACCGCCGGAAAGAAACCTACCCGATGACCAGCTGCGAAATTCTCCGACCCATTGTATCCGAAATTTCCTTCTATAAAATAGCGGCTATCATAATCATAAGTCAAACGTCCAGCTAGACCCTGATTCTTATAAGGCAACGATTTGATAGAAGATATATTATCCTTATAATCTTTATTTCTGTACGTTTCATTTTTAATCCGCTGGTTATACAGGAACAAACCTCCCACACGATGTTTTCCAAACAAGCGATTATAAGTAATAGAAGCCTCTAAATAGGTCGCATTATTTCCTCCGGACTTATTATCAAACCATGGACCTCCTTTGGCAGTTTCCGGTTCTGAGTTGAATACAAGTTCTCCATTTGTATCACGGCGTATAGCATGCCATATTTCATCCTGTTGCGTATATTTGTTACCATGCCATGCCTGTGTATCAAATGCAAACTTGATATTAGCCTTCAATCCTTCGGTAATGAAAGAGAAATCCTGATCCAGACTGACCATTGAATTTAATGTGCTTTGCCAATCTTCCACATATCCTCCCCTAGTGACTTGCCAATAAGGATTCGTTACTCCTTTTTCTCCACCCCAATATCCATTGGAATATTGAATGGGAAACGCGTTCGGTTCAAGAGCGAATGCATATTTCCAAATATCATCAGAATTAGCTGCATCCCTCTTTTTGGTAAGAAATCCTCCTAAGGTCAACGAAAGAACCGTAGTAGGATGTAAATTAATATCTACATTCGATCGAAAATTATAGCGTTGATAATCTGGATTACCATTATAAGACTCTCCTTTGCCGGTCATAAACAAACCATCTTCATGATAATAGCCGGCAGAAATAAAGTAACGTGCAATTTCACCGCCACCACTCACATTGGCAGTGACACGTTGATTGAACGTATGTTTCTTGAAAACAGACTTCAGCCAGTTCACATTCGGATACAAGTCTCCGTCTGTATGATTTCTATATTTTTCAATATCACTTTGGCTGTAAGTTCCCGGCACAGCCTCATTATACATATTGGCAAAATCCACAGCATCCGCCATTTCAGGGATTTTGGTAGGAGCTACCATACCCGCTTCCATTTTGATGGAGATTTTCGGCTTACCTTCAGAACCACGTTTTGTTTTAATCAATACAACACCGTTTGCACCGCGTACACCATAAAGAGCAGTAGCAGTAGCATCTTTCAATAAAGAAAAACTTTCAATTTCTTCCGGATCAAGCAGGTCGAGCGAACGCTCTACACCGTCAACAAGAATCAGAGGTGTCTTATTCGCACCAAAAGTAGAAATACCACGAATCCAAAATTCTGCCGAGCTACCTGGAGAACCATCACGCTGAATAGAAACAACACCTCCTAACTGACCAGCCAAATTGGTAGATATAGAAGCACTGGGAACTTTCAGATTACTAACACTCAACGTACTGATAGAACCAATCACACTTTCTTTACGTTGCGTACCGTAACCCACTACCTGTACTTCTTCAAGCACTGTATCATCGGTACTCATCTCAATAAGCAAATTATTTGCCGAGGGGGAGATCTCCTTTTCTATATTAGCATATCCCAAATAGCTGATTACCAATGTTACGGTCTTCCCCCCCGGAACGTTGATATTGAAATTACCATCCATATCCGTAGTACCTCCGATACTAGTATCTTTCAACCACACACTGGCACCAATAAGAGTCTCCTTCGTATTCTTATCTATAATCTTACCTGCTAATTTTCTAGTAGCAGCCTTCTTCCCTTCCTGAAATACTTCAGCCACTGCACCTGACGCATACGTTGATGCAAAAGGTGCCGCAAAAAAATAAATGATGATAAGAGCACTAACCAAGCGTCGTAATGAGAAATCTAACTTACGTGCAATTTCATTCATAATACATGATTTAATGTTATTAATTTAAGTTTGAGATGTTTTAGATTGTTGCAACCAATTTCTAAATTCATATTCGCAAAGATAAGCGAGAGAATCTTTTTTCATGGCGAATCCCGTACAAAAGAACAAGAATATCGTAAAACTACACTTTTTTCTTACCGCCATACCACCGTCTTATTTCTATTTGTTCTTAATGTGAACGATTTTATCGTTACCCCTAACAAAAAAAATGTCTCATCTCAATCGTCCTGATATAAAATCAGAATAATTCAGATAAGACACACTAAATTTATAAGAAAAGCTATCAGTGATAACTAAATTTTCAAATCACGTATTTTTTCTATTTCCAGCCCCGTTATCTGTGAGATAGTATCAAGGGGTATATTCAAAGACTTCATATTTCGTGCCATTTCTTTCTTTTCTTCCTCACGTCCTTTCGCAAGTCCTTCTTCAAGTCCTTCCGCACGACCTTCCGCACGACCTTCCGCACGGCCCTCTGCACGACCTTCTGCACGCTCCGTAAATATATTATCTCTCAATATTACAATATTATCCAAATGCCGATAATAAGCTTCAAGTTCGGTTTTCGTCATTTTGTCAAGTTTCAATCGCTCGCGAGCCTCCTCCAGTCCCGGTGCTGTGGCACTGTCGGGGATATCACCTGTATTCAAATAACATATCCATTCTTCCAACGGACTCTTGGCTACCTGATTGAAATCATTCACTTTCAATATATAATATTCCGGATAAAGTTGGCTCACAGCATCTACCTTGAACGTTTGTCTCTGAAAAGGAGTCAACTCCAGCACATCATTCTGATGAATACCCCTGAACTCCGTTTTTCCGTGATAAACCGTATCCTTTCCGCTGCCTAGTGAAAAATAGACAATATTGATACTATATATTTTACGTACTTTATCATAGCCTTCTCCACGATTAATGTATTCGGTCACCAACTTGGAAGTTCCGAACAGCATACGTTGAAAATAAGCATACTCATTATTATTCTGAACTTCGATCAGAATAAGCTCTCCCTTAGAGTTTTCGGCAAGCATATCTACCCGATTATACTTGTCAAACTCGTCCTCTTGATTGCTTTCGCTTTCCAACAACTTCTGAATAACAATTTTCTCATTGAGAAGTGTTGTCAAAAAGCCCTCAAGAACTGCAAAATTGGCTTTATTACGCAATAAGCGCTTCATAGCCCAATCGAAACGAATATAATTACTTGCCATAGACTCGTCTCCTTTCTC
>ERZ773168.3338-NODE-3338-length-11451-cov-5.771674_pt1 | contig 11451 bp, 10 predicted proteins | sample MGYA00511261_ERZ773168 | MGnify/ENA primary metagenome ERZ773168 (study PRJEB29015, sample SAMEA2737855) | human gut metagenome | biome: human gut; feature: human-associated habitat; material: faeces | place: China | collected 2012 ... | reverse complement strand
CCCGGTTCAGTCTGCTCTTTTCTGTGCGAAGATCCTGGATGAAAATCTGAGCACAGTAAAGAGCAGACTGTACCGGGTGATGAAAAAGCTGCGGCTGAATCTTGAAGGCAGCACGGGGTGATCCCTAAGGCTGTTGCCATAGACATTCGCAGGATGCAGATGGATATAGGATATAGATAAGATATAGGAAGAGATAGCATGGCCGGTTCCAGGAGACCGGACAGATGGAGAATAGATATGACAGAACAGGAACAATTGAGACAGTTAAAAGAGGAGTATGAGAATATGACAATACCCGAGGCGGGACGGGAACGGCTGCAGGCAGGCATCGACAGAGCCCGGATGGAGAAAAAAAGAGCAGAGCGGGCCAGAAGACGTTCCACGTGGACTGCAGTAGCGGCGGCAGCGGTTGTGCTGATCACTCTGCCCAATACCAATGGACAGATTGCCTATGCCATGGAAAATATTCCCGTGTTGGGAGGTTTCTTCCGACTGGTGACGGTGCGGCAGTACAATTACAGTGATGAAAACCATGATGCGGAGATTGAACTGGCACAGATCACCTATGGAGAGGATACGGGGGAAGGTATTCCCGCGGGAGAAGGTTCTCCAGTAGGAGAAATGGCAGTGGGAGCAGCGGCTCCGGAAGGAATGGATGCCGGAAGTACGGAAGGCACCGGGAAGGAGGCCGCCACGGCAAAACTGTCGGAGGACGGTGTGCAGGAGATCAATCAGGATATGGAGACCACGGTAGACGAGCTGATCCGCCAGTTCGAGGATACCTTATCAGAGGAAGGGTATCATGGATTGCATGTGTCTCAGGAGGTTGTTACGGATAATGCACAGTATTACACTGTAAAATTGAGCGTTCTGGAGACGGAAGCCAGCGGCTACGAGCATAATCAGTTTTATACGATCGATAAACAGACAGGAAATGTGGTGGCACTGGCGGATTTGTTTGCAGAAGGAAGCAATTATATCTCCGTGATCAGTGAGAATATTAAGACCCAGATGCGGGAGCAGATGGTGGCGGACGAAGATGTGATCTATTTTCTGGATGATGAAGACATGACGGAATTCAACTTCCAGAGTATTACGGAGCAGACGAATTTTTATTTTAATGAAAGTGGAGAACTGGTCATTGCCTTTGACGAATACGAGGTGGCTCCCGGCTATATGGGAGCCCCGGAATTTGTGATCCCGCAGAAAGTGACGGCAGGACTTTTAAAGTAGACAAAAGAATATCTAAAAGGGAAAACTCCCGCATATCATGAAACAAAAAGATATGCGGGAGTTTTTTATGCCATTGATCGTGTTGGATGCGGGTCACGGTGGTGCGAACCCGGGGGCCACATATAATGGAAGAAAGGAAAGCGAGGATGTTCTGGCGCTGACACTGGCGGTGGGGAGTATTTTGGAGGAAAATGGAGTGGATGTGTATTATACCAGAACCACGGATGTCTACGAGTCCCCGTACCAGAAAGCACAGGAGGGAAACGAGGTGGGAGGAGACTATTTTGTCTCGATCCATCGGAATTCCAGTCCTTATCCGAACCAGTACAGTGGCGTGGAGAGTCTGGTCTACAACCGCTACGGGGCGGCGGCCCGGATGGCGTACAATATCAATGCCAGACTGGAACAGGCGGGATTCGTGAATCTGGGAGTAAACGAGCGGCCGAATCTGGTGGTGTTAAACAGCACGAATATGCCGGCGGTGCTGGTGGAGGTTGGATTTATCAATACGGATGCAGACAACGAACTCTTCGACAGCCGGTTCGATGAGATCGCCCGTGCCATTGCTGATGGAATTCTGGAGAGTGTTCAGCCCACACTACATTCATAAAAGCGTCTGCTGCGCAACCGGCGCCGCTTTGGCGGCTCACCTTTTATTTCATTTGCGTGGAGCTCCGCTCATAGAATACCACAAACGAGACTTAGAATGCGAGCATCCTAAGTCTTGTCTGCGGCATCCTATGGCTGAACTTTTTACCTAAACCTTACAAATATCTTACCGTACTGCGATATTATGTGAATTTCCTTCATGCTAGTATGTCCTTGTAATCAAGAAAAAGAAAAAACAAACAACATGGAGGAACATTATTATGAGAGTAAGACACAGTAAAGGATTAGCTCTGGTAGGAGCATGTATTTTATTTGCCATGAGTCTGGCAGCCTGCGGCAACAGTGACACTGCAGCAGATGCAGCAAACACAGCATCTTCCGCAGAAGTAAGCAGCGTTGCAGAGAGCACCGTAGCAGAGAGCAGCGTAGCTGCACCCGCTGAGACCACCACAGATCTGTCCGGCAGCATTTCCATGGTAGGAAGTACTTCTATGGAGAAATTAGCCAATGCACTGAGCGAAGCTTTCATGGAAGAATATCCTGATGTAACCGTAACCGCTGAGTTCGTGGGATCCGGCGCGGGCATCGAAGCTGTAACCAATGGAACCGCGGATATCGGTAACTCTTCCAGAAGCTTAAAGGATGAGGAAAAGGCAGCAGGCGTTGTAGAGAACGTAGTAGCTATCGATGGTATTGCAGTATGTGTAGACCCTGCTAACGAAGTAGCAGATCTGACCAAAGAGCAGTTGACCAACATTTACAATGGCACAGTTACCAACTGGAAAGAAGTTGGCGGTGCAGATGAGCCTATCATCGTGATCGGCCGTGAGGCAGGTTCCGGTACCAGAGGCGCTTTCGAAGAGCTGGTTGATCTGGTAGACGGCTGCAAATATGCAAACGAACTGGATAGCACCGGTGCAGTAATCGCAAAAGTAGCATCTACGCCCGGAGCTATCGGATACGCTTCCCTGGATGCTTTGGATGACAGCGTTAAGGCACTTTCCCTGGAAGGTGTAGAAGCTACCGCAGAGAACATCAAGGCCGGCAACTACTTCCTGAGCAGACCTTTCGTAATGGCTACCAAGGGCGAGATCTCCGAGCAGAACGATCTGGTACAGGCATGGTTCGACTTTGTACTGGGTGACGAAGGACAGCAGGTTGCTTCCGAAGTTGGTCTGATCACTGTAAAGTAAAAGCCTCACACAGAAAAAGGAAAAAAGCGATGAATAGTGGAACACACGCTTCTGTAATGGGAAACAGAAAAAATAAAGCGGTCGTGGAAACTGTGGCACAAATAGTATTTACCATTTGTGCCTTCTTCGCCGTACTGGCGGTAGTTTCTATCACCTTATATATGATCATCAGCGGTACCCCAGCTATTATGAAAGTAGGTCTGGGAGAGATCCTGTTCGGCACGGAATGGATGCCAACGGCGGCAGATCCGAAATTCGGTATTCTGTGGGTTATCCTGACTTCCATCGCCGGTACGACGCTGGCTATCCTGCTGGGTGTGCCCATCGGCGTGCTGACGGCGGTATTCCTGGCAGAGGTGGCACCCAAGCCCCTGGCTACCATTGTAAAGCCTGCGGTAGAACTGTTGGCAGGCATCCCTTCCGTTATTTACGGATTATTGGGAATCTACTTACTGAATCCTCTCATGTATAAATTGGAAAGACTGATCTTCCAGGGATCCACGACACACCAGTTCACCGGCGGTGCAAACCTGCTGTCAGCCGTGATCGTACTGGCGATCATGATCCTGCCCACTGTGATCAATATCAGTGAGACTTCCATCCGGGCGGTTCCTGCAGGGATCAAATCCTCCTCTCTGGCCCTGGGAGCCTCCCATGTACAGACTATTTTCTGCTCCATCCTTCCGGCAGCAAAATCCGGTATCGTGACGGCTATCGTTCTGGGAGTGGGACGTGCCATTGGCGAGGCTATGGCGATCACACTGGTATCCGGTAGCAGCGTCAATGTGCCGTTGCCATTTAACTCCGTGCGATTCCTGACCACAGCTATTGTCAGCGAGATGGGATATTCTTCCGGACTGCACAGACAGGTGCTGTTCACCATCGGACTGGTGCTGTTTGTATTTATTATGATCATCAATATCGTACTGAATAAAATACTGAAAAAGGGGGCGGATGACAATGAATAAGGACACCTTATATGTAAAAAGAAAACGCCCCACAGACATGCTTTTGCTGGCAGCCATTTATGTCTCTGCCACACTGGCGGTGGCACTTTTACTGGGAATTATCCTGTATGTCTTCGTAAAGGGCATCCGCACCGTTAACTGGGCATTTTTAACGACGGTGACCAGTGCCAGAAAGCAGACCACCGGTATTGCGGGCAACCTGTTGAATACCCTGTACATCATCGTGATCACTCTGTTGATCGCGACCCCCATCGGCGTGGGAAGTGCCATTTACCTGAATGAATATGCAAAACCCGGCAAGCTGGTCTCCATCATTGAGTTCACCACGGAGACACTGTCCGGTATTCCTTCTATTATTTTCGGCCTGTTCGGTATGATCTTTTTCGGAGAGACTTTGGGCTTCGGCTATTCACTGCTCACCGGTTCCTTTACCCTGACACTGATGGTGCTGCCCCTGATCACAAGAAATACGCAGGAAGCATTGCGCACCGTGCCGGACAGTTATCGTACCGGTGCGTTGGGAATGGGATCCACGAAATGGCATATGATCCGGACGATCCTTCTGCCGTCTTCCATGCCAGGTATCGTCACCGGTATCATCCTGGCACTGGGACGTATCGTGGGAGAGTCTGCGGCCCTGTTGTTCACTGCGGGAAGCGACTACAAGCTGCCGAAGTTCACCGGAGTTTTCGGAGACAATCTGGCAAAGCTGGCTCACAAGGCCATGGAGTCTGGTGGTACCCTGACCATCGAATTGTATTTACAGATGCAGAAGGGACAGTATGATAATGCTTTCGGTATCGGTTGTGTTCTGATCATTATCGTATTGATCCTGAACCTCCTGACCAAGCTGGCGGCGAATAAGCTGAGACGAGAGTAAGAGAAATCACAAGAAGGAGAAAACATATGGCTAACAGTAAAATATCCGTGGAAAACTTAAATCTCCATTATGGAGAGAACCACGCACTGAAAGATGTAAATATGGAGATCGCAGACCACGCCATTACCGCATTTATCGGTCCCAGCGGCTGCGGCAAATCTACTTTTCTACGTTGCCTGAACCGGATGAATGACCTGGTGGACGGCTGCAGAGTCGAAGGAAAAGTAATTCTGGATGGAGAGGACATTTACGATAAGCGGGTGGATACCACACTGCTTCGTAAAAAGGTCGGCATGGTATTCCAGCAGCCCAATCCTTTTCCCATGTCCATTTATGACAACATCGCCTACGGTCCCAGACTGCACGGCATCAAGAATAAAAAGGAACTGGATGAGATCGTGGAGCGTTCTTTGCAGGGTGCCGCTATCTTTGAAGAGGTAAAGGATCGCCTGCACAAATCCGCGTTGGGACTGTCCGGTGGACAGCAGCAGAGACTGTGTATTGCCAGAGCACTGGCAGTATCTCCGGAGGTACTTTTGATGGATGAACCCACCTCCGCACTGGACCCGATCTCCACGCTAAAGATCGAGGAACTGATGGAGACACTGAAGAAAAAATACACCGTGGTCATCGTAACCCACAATATGCAGCAGGCAGCCCGTGTGTCGGATGACACCGCATTTTTCCTGGTAGGGGAAGTCATAGAGAAAAATGCAACCTCCGAGATCTTTGCAAGACCTCAGGACAAACGGACAGAAGACTACATCACCGGACGGTTTGGATGATTTTGGATGAGAAGATAGGAGGAATGGGAGATGTCACCCAGAGTATTATTTGAACAGGATCTTGAGACTTTGAAAAATAAAGTATCTGAGATGGGAGAGCATGCGGAGATCAGTTATGACCGTATGGTGTATGGAATTCGTGAGAACAAAGAAGACATTCTGAAGACACTGTTGAATACAGATCATACCATGGTGGATATGCAGCGAAGTATAGAAGCTATGTGTCTGAGCCTGCTGACCAGACAGCAGCCGGTAGCCAGAGATATGCGTCTGGTATCCGCAGCGCTGAAAGTGGTACCGGATATTGAACGGATCGGAGACCATGTGGCAGATATTGTGGAACTGTACCTGCGTATGGGCAACATGAATCCCGAAGGAAAACAGGAACATCTGTTGCTGGAGATGATGGAAGAAGCCAAGGAGATGATCCACAATTCCGTGGAGGCATTTGTGGAAGGTGATGAGGCAAATGCAAGAAAAGTAGTAGAACATGATGATGTGGTAGATGATCTCTTCAACGAAGTCAAAACGGAAATGATGCAGGCTATCCGGGAGCAGAATCTGGATGCCGACCGCGTGGTGGATTATCTGATGATGGCCAAGTATCTGGAAAAGGTGGGCGACCATGCGGTAAATATCGCAGAGTGGGCCATCTTCCGCATGACTGGAGATATGGAAGGTGCGAGATTGTATTAGGATTCGATAATCCCGGCAACGATGCAGAGCCCCAATTCGCAAAATTGCTCCTGCGGAGCGTTCCTTTTGCTCATTGAGGCTTGCTCGCCAAAGAACTATTGTCATATGCTCTTACAGATGCCAGCATCTGACGAGCATAGAGCAATAGTTCATGGCTCTGCATCGTTGCAATTTTACATAAATTTTACATTCGAAGATATTGCATTTTACATAAGCAAGATAAAGTGAAGATAGAAACCGAAAATGTAAAGTATGTTATGTAAAATGAGAGGATTAGAGTATGAGCTTTTTTGATTTACTGAAGATGGTAGGAGGACTTGCATTATTCCTGTATGGAATGAATCTGTTGGGTGACGGACTGTCCCGGGCATCTGGCGGACGATTAGAACGCATTCTGGAGAAACTGACCAACAACCCGTTAAAGGCAGTGCTCATGGGTGCGGTGGTCACCGGTGTGATCCAGTCCTCCTCCGCTACCACTGTTATGGTAGTCGGATTTGTCAATTCCGGTATTATGAGTCTGAAACAGGCAGTAGGTATCATCATGGGTGCTAACATCGGTACCACGGTGACCTCCTGGATCTTAAGTCTGACGGGCATTGAGAGCGATGCTTTCTGGATCCGTATGCTCAAGCCCAGTTCTTTTTCCCCGATTCTGGCAATCGTGGGTGTGGGTATTTTGTTATTTTCTCATAAGGATAAATTAAAAAATGCAGCAACTATTCTGGTGGGATTTGCCATTCTGATGTTCGGCATGGATTCCATGAGTGCGGCAGTATCACCGCTGGCAGAGGTACCGGAGTTTACCAATCTGCTGATCGAGTTCCAAAATCCCGTATTCGGTGTGCTGGCAGGACTCATTCTCACAGCGGTGATCCAGTCTTCTTCCGCATCCGTAGGTATTTTGCAGGCACTGTGCATGACCGGAGCGGTAAGCTTTGGCGCAGCAGTTCCCATTATCATGGGACAGAATATCGGTACCTGTGTTACCGCCATGATCTCCGGTATCGGTGCTTCCCGCAATGCAAAACGTGCGGCTCTGATTCATCTGTATTTTAATATTATCGGAACGATCCTGTTCCTGGGAGTGTTCTATACGGTCAATGCCATTCATCCCTTTGCTTTTCTGGGAGAAGTGGCAACACCTTTTGGAATCGCAGTAGTTCACAGCTGCTTCAATATCGCGGCTACGCTGGTATTGCTTCCCTTCTCCAACGGTCTGGTGAAGCTGGCCTGCCTGACGCTGCCGACCCATGAGGACGTGAAGGAAATGTCCGAGACAGACAAGACTTTAAGCTTACTGGATGTACGTTTCCTGGAGAAGCCTGCCTATGCCGTAGAGCAGAGCAGACTGGTGGCTTCTGTGATGGCGGATAAGTCCAGGGAAGCCATGGATCTGGCTATGGAGCTGCTGCATAATTTCGATGAGGCGAAAGCAGAGCAGGTGGCACAGATGGAGACGGATGTGGACCGCTTCGAGGATGAACTGGGAACCTATCTGGTGAAATTGAGTTCCAAACAGCTTTCCAATAAGGATAGTGAGACTTTAAATACGATTCTGCACTGCATCGGCGATTTTGAGAGAATTTCCGATCATGCCCGCAACATCAAGGAAGCGGCACAGGAGATGCATGACAAGCAGCTGGTATTCTCCGAGAAGGCGCAGGAGGAACTGAAGGTATTCGAGAGAGCGGTACACGATGTGCTGGATCTTACCATGACCAGTTTTAAGAACGGAAATCTGAATCTGGCAAGACAGGTGGAGCCGTTGGAGGAAGTCATCAATGGACTGAGCCTGGATGTGAAGCAGCGCCATGTACGCAGACTCCGTAAGGGAAAATGTACCATTGAACTGGGCTTCATCTTATCCGATGTCATTACGAACTTTGAGCGTGTCAGCGATCACTGCTCCAATATTGCAGTCTGTCTGGTACAGGTGAATGAGGATGAATTCGATACCCACGCTTACCTGGATGAACTGCGCCAGGAAGATAACAAGGACTTCCAGAGCAAAGTGCTGGCATGCCGTGAGAAATACCAGTTACCGCCCACAAAGCAGGAACGTCTTGCGGAAAAGAATGCAAAACTGCTTGCGGAGTGAGGATTTACCGAGGTATAGTTAAGAAGAGAAAGCACAGTCAGAGAGGAGTGCTGTGAGATGGCTTTGATCTATGTAGTAGAGGATGACAAAAATATTCAGGAGATCGAGACCTTTGCCCTGGCCAATGTGGGCTATGAGGTAAAAGGTTTTGATTCCGCCATGGATTTCTATGAGGCGCTGAATGATACCACACCGGATCTGATTTTATTAGACATCATGCTGCCGGACGAGGATGGTCTGAGCATTGTGAAAAAGCTGCGTACCAGACAGGACACGGTGCTGGTGCCGGTGATCATGGTCACGGCGAAGACCACGGAGATCGACAAGGTCAAGGGACTGGATCTGGGGGCAGATGATTATATTACGAAGCCCTTCGGTGTCATGGAACTGATTTCCCGGGTAAAGGCAATGCTCAGGAGAAGTCAGAAGAGTCAGGAAAAAGATAAGGTGCTGAAGCTGGGGAACATTGTGCTGGACCGAGAGAAACATTCTGTCACGGTAGGCAAGGAGCCTGTGGAGTTGACCTACAAAGAATATGAGCTGCTTGTTTATCTGGCAGAAAATCAGAACCGTGTGGTATCGCGGGATGAGCTTTTGGATAAGCTTTGGGACTGGCGAGCGGACGTGGAGACAAGAACACTTGATATTCATATCAAAACCCTTCGCCAGAAGCTGGGGGAAGAGGCGGGACACTACATTAAAACGGTGCGCAGCGTCGGCTACCGTTTTATGAAGCCGCAGGAATAGGAAAGAAAAAGGAAAAATGGGGAAATGAAAAAAATTATGATAAAAAATCCGGTACTGGTCCGCTTTGGCATGATCTTAGTATTGGCGCTGGCGATCAGCAGTATTGTTTCGTCTTTTTTTCTTGGAAGCCGGATGCGGCAGGAAAATGTGGAGATGATGGAAAAGACGATTTCCGTAGTCGAATACACACTCAATACGGACAAACCGTTGCAGGAGCAGCTGCAGAAGGTTCATGCCTCTGCACTGGATGCGAATGTCCGGGTTACGATAATCGCAAAAGACGGAACAGTGCTTGCTGATTCTGATCTGAAAAATGTGGACGGTATGGAAAATCATCTTGACAGGCAGGAGGTAAAGGAGGCACTTGAAAAGGGTGAGGGCAGTTCGACCCGTTATTCTGAAAGTCTTGGTCAGGAGATGCTGTATGTAGCAAAGCTTTCAGAGGATGGAAAGGCTATTATTCGTATGTCGATTCCCTACACCGGCCTTTTCCGGTATATGATCGTAGTGCTTCCGCTTCTGCTTGTCGGAATGATAGTCGCGTTTGCTGTAAGCGTTGCAGTTGCAGCGAGATATTCCGGATATATCCGCTCTGATGAAATCAAACGGCAGATGGTACAGATGGAGCGAGACCGTAAAATTCGCCAGGAATTTTTCAGTAATGCCTCCCATGAGCTTAAAACGCCGATTACGTCCGTGCGGGGCTATGCGGAGCTGTTGAGTCAGGATTTTGTCAAGGATGAGGCGACCAGGAAGGATTTCCTTGCGAGGATTTTAAAGGAAACAGAGCATATGACAAGTCTGATCGATGATATCCTGATGATCTCGCGGCTGGAAAGCAAGGATGCGGAGGTAACGCTGAGTAAGGTGAATTTAAAAAGCGTGCTGGATGAGGTCCTGGAATCACTGACACCACAGGCGGCATCCTGTAAGGTGGAAATTTCGGGCTCGTGTGGAAATGTGATCCTCCAGGCAAGTCTGCAGCAGATGCGGGAGCTTTTATCAAATCTGATCAGCAATGGCATCAAATACAACCATCCGGGCGGACATGTCTGGACAAAAATCTGGCAGGAGCCAGAGGCAGTATATATAGAAGTAAAGGATGATGGCGTAGGAATCGATCCGGAGGATCAGAAACGTGTCTTTGAACGCTTTTTCAGGGTGGACAAGGGAAGAAGCCGTAAAATGGGCGGAACCGGCCTGGGACTATCGATTGTGAAGCATATCACGGCATATTATGGGGGCAGTGTAAGGCTTACCAGTGAGCCTGGATTCGGAAGCACATTTTTTGTCGAAATTCCCATGTCCGGAATAAATAAAATGTAAAAATATTATCTAAAAAGCGTTATTTTTTTCGGCAAAAACAGAGGAAAGGTTGACAATATCTGGTTTTGGAAGTAAACTAATCACTAAATTCAGGTAATTGCTAGATAATGATAGGACAAGGAGAATGGATACCTGGGTGTTAAGGAGGAGATCATTATGAGAAAAAGCACAGTGAAGAAAACTGTAACAAAGGCACCCGTTAATAAAAAAGAAATCGTAAAAGCTGAGACTGTTGCGGCAGTAAAGACCGAAGAACCCAAGACAGAGGCTGTTGAGGCAGAGACTGTTGAAGCAAAGACAGAAGAAAAAGCAGTTGAAGCAGAAGCAACAGCTGCCGCTAAAACAGTAGAAAAGCCCGCAGCAAAGAAAACAGCTGCAAAGAAGACCACAACAGCAAAGGCAACCGCTGAAAAGAAAGCGCCTGCAAAGCGCGCAACAAAAGCAGCTGCTGTAAAGACTGAGGTAAGCGTTCAGTTTGCAGGCAAGGAATACACAACTGAGAGACTGGTTGAGATTGCCAAAGATGTATGGCAGTATGACCTGGGCAACGCACCGGAAGAGTTCAAGAGCGTTGAGCTGTACGTAAAGCCGGAAGAGAGCGCAGTATACTATGTGATCAACGGTACAACAAGCGGAAGCTTCGGAATCTAAGTGTTTGAGCAGGCACCGCAATCGAAAGCAGGCGTCGCCATAATCTGAGCGGGCGCTGCAGAGTCAGAACGTACATAATACACAGAAATAAGAACAGCCGTATCGGGGACGAATCCTTCCCGGTGCGGCTGCTTTTTTTTCATCGTATAGGAAACTTCGTTTCCATACGATAAAAACGCTCCGCTTAGGATGCGCACTCGGCGCAGGGGTAGATGGTTGCCGAAGCAACCGCGCCTCGGCGCGAGAATGTGCCAAGGCACAT
>ERZ773168.3336-NODE-3336-length-11455-cov-9.938947_pt1 | contig 11455 bp, 10 predicted proteins | sample MGYA00511261_ERZ773168 | MGnify/ENA primary metagenome ERZ773168 (study PRJEB29015, sample SAMEA2737855) | human gut metagenome | biome: human gut; feature: human-associated habitat; material: faeces | place: China | collected 2012 ... | reverse complement strand
GCAGGGGGATAGGGGTAGTGAGTTAGAAGTTTGTTTCAAAAACATACTTTTTCTATAATCTGTGCTGTCCGGTGTAAAAACCGGGCAGTTTTATTTGCTGTATTGTTACAATTGCTTAGTGTAAAATTCACAGTTTTGATTTCAGCTTTCTAACAAACATAATATAAATTGATTTAAACTGTTGATTTCAGAAACGAAATGTGGTATACTTTTATTTAAATAAGTATATCCGGAGGTCAGAAAACAAAAAGTCTGCGGATATAAAGGAGGGAGATTACTATGTTGAATATAAAGCACAGAACAGAGATAATTTCAGCGATAGCGGCTTTATGCATAGCGATCTTCGTGGTAATGGCGTCTTTGTTTATGGCAAATACCATATCTGCACTTGACGGAGAGGTCAACAATTATATAGACAGAGCGGCTTCTCAGAAATGTGACATAGTGGAAAGCGCAATAAGGAACGATGTCAATATGGTAAAGAATTTTGCCGCCTGCGCAAGTAATTATAAGACTACTGATGAGAATCTTGTTATCAAGATGATAAAGGACCTTGAGAACAGCTGCTCAACGATAGACGCATTTATAATCGCCGATGAGAACGGCGATGTTATAACAAGCAAAAACATAAGCAAGAATATATCAGCCCGTGAATATTATAAACGAGCTATGAACGGCGAGGTGTATTTTTCAAAGGCGATATACAGCGAGCCTGACGAAAAAATGGTAAATGCAATTGCTGCACCGATCTATGGTGATTACAAGCGTATTGTGGGCATGGTTGCGGGAATATGCGACACAAGGAGTTATAACAATCTGATTGATATGTCATTCGGCGGTAAAGAAAACGACAGTAACGGATATGTGCTTAATTCTGACGGTGAAGTGATAATGTCCGGTGAAAATGCGCTCGGTGACTATGTTCCTATGGGAGATTTGTTCTTCTCGTCCGATATTCTTGCAGGGGTGGAAGAAAGCGTAAGAAATGCCGTCAAGGATAACTTTGCAAAGGTCGGCGGAAGCGGTATTGTAAAAAGCGTCTGCAAGGGCGAAAAGTATGTAGCGTATTACAGCGGTATGTCGGGCTTTGATGATCTGCACTATCTGCTGATATTCAAAGAGAATGTTGTAGCGGCAGAGCAGAATCATTACGCAATGATAAACATATTGATGTACGCATTCTTTGTGCTGATACTGATTATTGTAATTACGGCATACATAGTGATAGTCAGAGTATCGTTCCGAAGGCTCACCAAGGCCAACGAGGAGGTCAGCAGGATAGCGTATACTGATAGCATAACCGGTTACGGTACATGGGATAAGTTTGTGCTTGACGCTAAAAGTCTGCTAAGTCACGAATACCGCAGATATGCGCTTGTCAGCTTCGATATTGACAAGTTCAAGGCTATCAACGATATGTACGGTCACGATGAGGGCAACAGGATACTTAAGCTGATTGCTGATACGGTAAACAGAAATATTCAGGACGGCGAGACCTTCTCAAGAATAAACTCGGACAATTATTATATACTTATGCTTTATCGCAGTGACAGTGATACCGCAAGACGTATAGGCAGTCTGATACAGGCTATCGAATACGAAATAACCGAGTTTGTGCCTGTGCTTTCATTCGGTATTTACAGGATAACCGACAAGAGCGTGTCCATAAGACGTATGGGCGACCTTGCTGATATAGCAAAGCGTACCGTAAAGTACGGCGACGACAGTGCATATACGTTCTACAGCGAGAGTATGCTTGAAAAGATGCGTGAGGAAAAGCGAATCGAAAATGAGATGCAGACAGCGCTTGATATGCATGAATTCAGCGTTTTCTATCAGCCTAAGGTTTCTCTTGACGGCAAGGTTAATCTTACGGGTGCGGAGGCTCTTGTAAGGTGGATAAAGGACGGCACGGTCATTTCTCCCGGAAAATTCATACCGCTCTTTGAAAAGAACAGATTTATTGTCAAGCTGGATTATTACATTATGGATCAGGTATGCCAGAAGATCAAGCAGTGGGAGAACTATTATCCGCATCTGCTTATATCGGTCAATATGTCAAGAGCACATCTGAGAGATCCGCAGTTTGTCGAAAAGCTGAATGATATATGTTTATCTCACGGCGTTTCAACGTCAAGCATTGAGATTGAGATAACGGAGAGTGCGGCTTATGAGTCGCTCGATGTGCTTACGGCTGTGTTCAAGCAACTCAAGGATTACGGATTCCATATTTCGATTGATGATTTCGGCTCGGGATATTCTTCGCTCAATATGCTCAAGGATTTACCTGCCGATGTGCTGAAGATAGACAGGGCATTCCTTGCGGAATCAAACAGCAACAAGAGAGCCAACGATATACTGGGTTATGTTATCAGAATGGCAGGCTCGCTTGGTATGCATACAATATGCGAGGGTATCGAAACCGATGAGCAGGCAAAGCTGCTCGGCGGTCTTGGCTGTGAGATGGCGCAGGGATTCTACTTTGCAAAGCCTATGCCGAGTGATTCCTTTGAAGAAATTCTTAGAGGCCACAGCAAGACTATCAATATTCCGAGTAATAATCCTGAGGAGGATAAATGAGCATTTCAAATGAGTCCCTGCCGATAATTGCAGGCATTATTACCAATACGGCAAGGTCAATGACTACGGTAATGCAGTATATCTATACTGTGTCCGACAGCGATTTTTACAATATCAATATTAAAGACGTTTTTCGTATCGCACTGATGGACGTTACAGAAACATCACGGCTTGAAAATCTCGGAATCAGGATAAAGACGCCGGAAAATGACGCAATGTTTGAAACAACTGAGTTCGGCAGGGTACAGCATCTTATTATGTACAGCCTTGCGGTAAGGCTGCCGTTTATCGCACGTCAGACGGAAGATTTTCCGCTGTCGGATAAACAGCTTAAACAGGTGTATGAGCTGATGATAAAGAACGGTGCGGATAATTTCGGAGAGGTTATCTACGAAAGCTATGAGGGCAATTTTAAAGTCAGAAAGCAGAAAAATCCTTTGCCGTCATATTCATCGGACTGGTTCAGACGTTATGTTTACACATATATGCCGAAGTTCGGTGAGATAAATAACCGTAACCTTTATTTCCTCGGCTGTGTCGAGGCTATGTTTCCGCTGTATTATTCGGCAATGACGGCACAGCTAAAAAAGGTTATGTTCCTGCTTGATAAGTGAATTAAAATCAAATCCCACAAACGTTTTAAGGCGGTTGTGGGATTTTGTTAATCGGAAATCAATTACCGGATTTTATTGTAGCAACTGCAACAATGCAAAGGAGGATAATATGAGAGAGATTGAAACAAAAAGGCTGTTACTCAGAAAACTGCGAAAAGATGACGCAGAAAGTATTTTCAGAAATTGGGCGAGTGACAGTGAGGTTGCAAAATATGTCACATGGAATGTGCATAAGGATATAAACGAAACCAAGGCGATTCTTGATATGTGGCTTGCGGAATATGATAACGACAAATGTTACCGTTACGGCATTGAAAATAAGGCTGACGGGGAGCTTATAGGAATGATAGATGTAGTCGGTTATCATCACGGAAATCCCGTGATAGGATATTGTTCCTGCCGCAGATACTGGGGCAACGGATATATGACCGAGGCTCTGGGCGCTGTTATGAAAGAGCTTGCGGAGGACGGATTTGATACATTTGTTATCGAAGCAGTTGAAGAAAATGTTGCAAGCAACAAGGTTATTTTAAAGAACGGATTTCAGCTTGTGGGGAAGAGAGAGGACAGGCTGTCGGAAATAAAGCCGCAGGTCGTTACAATAAATTCGTATAGGTATTATGTTGACAGATAAATTGAACAGCCGCCCGTGTGGGCGGCTGTTGTTTATCGGTGCGGTTTTATGAGATAATATCTATATTATACTCGATTTTCATGCGTTTTTCATTTAATTTTATCAGACACCAGCCGCAGCTTTTCCACTGCGGCTGTGTCTTTTATATTCATTCATTTATTTCGCAGCGGACAATAACGCAATATAATCATCCTTATTGCCGTCATCTGCCTTATATGTTCTATTCTCGGCATAAACAGGTATTATACTGCCGTCCTTTGTCTTTGCGTAAGTAAGTATCATATCACTTTCAGCCGTATACTCTGTTTTGAGAAGCTCATTGTGTGTCGGGCAATAATCATTATCCTCGCCGTCTTGGCATACACCCGGCTGAATTGCATAAACGCCGTCATTCGCCGCCATTTTCTTCTTAGCCTCATCATACGGCAGGATATTTACCGTACCTGTTTTCTTGATATACGGCGCTATTCCGTCAACCGATATATAAGTATCACTGCCATTATATTCGATAGTGACGGTCTTGCAGAACATATTGTTATAGTCGAGTATCTGTTCTTCCGCTGTTGAAGCCTTTTTCGTTTTTGCCGTATATCTTATAGTTGGATAGAACGCTTTATCTTCATTTATCGAATACGTTTCAAAAGCACTTTCTTCATACCCCTCGCCGAAAACAGACGAGTGATTTTTGATATACTCCGCAAACTCACTCTTTATCTTTCCAAGCTGTTCATCGGTAACATAAAGCGAATCCGTCCGATTTTTACGGTGTTCAAGCGCCAGTGTATACAGCATTTCCGACGGATATATTCCCTCTATCTGCGACACGGAATTATCATCTGTGTTGAACGACTGTATACGCATAACAAGTTCGCCCTTGTCGTCTGCCCATATGCTGATATCGGGAGATGAAAGCTCTCCGCCGTAAGCGACTTTATACGTTTTATTCCTTATGTCATACCATACGCTCTCACCGTACAGATAATCATAATCGGGATAGTCTTTGCTTGTAAAGAACGCTTTATCGACCTGCTTTATTCCGTCCTCGCTGTACAGCTCGATTTTACTGTTTTCGTCAAAGCTGTATGTATCAAGCTGAGTTACCGATGCAAGATCATCTACCGTGTATCTGTTGCTCACATCACCCGGCGCACCAAGACCGACAGAGAATTTATCATACTGCACCTTGATGAAATCTCTTGCGAACATTGTTTTTTCGTTAATTCCGTTTGAGGTGGAATAATCACTGTGTGACGATGTGTTGCTGTTTCCGCTGAAAAATGCGCTGAGATATTCTGAACCTCCGAGCGCTATCATTGCGGCGGTCGCTACTGCGACAAGACAGAAGCAGGCGGCTGAAATGCCGAGAAAAGCGGAATTCAGATACCACTTGCTTTTGTGCTGCGTTTCGTCAAGTGCGTCGAAAATATATTTTTCATTTATGTCGCTGAATGCAGTAAAAAGAGGGAATGCTTTATGCTCGTTCATGATTATTCTCCTTTCTGAATGTATACATCTTTATCCGAAAGATATTTTCGGAGTTTGGTTCGTGTGCGGTTTAAAATAGATGTTGTATTGGTTTCGGTAATTGCTAACCTTTCTGAAATATCGGCTATACTGTAGCAGGCAAAATAACGTAAGACGAAAATTTTGCGTGTACGCTCGTCAAGCTGAGCTAAAAATGTGTTGAGAACGGATTTAAGCTCATTGTTTTCTGCCGATTTTTCTGTGTTGTCCGTTGCCGGAATACATTCTTCAAGTTCTGACAGCAGTGCATCGGTTTCACCGCATCGTTTTGAACGGTTGTTGTATCTCAGCTTGTCAAGGGAAAGATTGCGGACGATTTTAGCCACATAAGCACAAAGACTGCGTGGTTTTTCGGGCGGTATTGTGTTCCATACTTTCATATATGTATCGTTTGTGACTTCTTCACTGTCGCTTCTGTTGCCGAGGACATTGTATGAAATTGATGAACACAGTCCGCCGTATTTTTCGGACAGGAGTTTTAGTGCCTGTTCATTGCGGCTTTCAAGCAGGGTGGTGATATTCTTGTCGGATATATTCATATTCACTCTCCTTTTTCTCTCTTTATATATTAAGACGATATTTTTCCGTAAATGTCACAGGGTATTGCAAAAAAAGCCGTCCGTGTGGGCGGCTTTTTTATAAGCGTTTATTAAGAACAGATTTGTGCGGCTCACAGCCGCACAGCCGCTTATTGGGTCTTTTTGCGGAGGAGGAAACCGAGAAGCGAGAAGATGAGGAACATTCCGAGGTTTGCAACTACTACGCTTGCGCCTGCAGGGAAATTGTCGGCATAGTAGGTTATCGCTATACCGATAATGTAGCTGACGCAGGAAACAACCGCAGAGCAGATCGTTACACTGCGGAAGCTTCTGAATACTCTCATTGAGGTCAGTGCAGGGAATATTATAAGGCTTGAAATAAGGAGCGCACCCATAATTCTCATTCCCACTACAATAGTAAGAGCAGTGAGGAGCGCAATTATCGTGTTGTATACACCCGACTTTACGCCTGTCGCCTTGGAGAAATTCTCGTCAAAGGTCACAGCGAAAATCTTGTTGTAGAATAAGACGAACATTACAATGACAATAACCGAGCAGATTATGCTGAGCGCAAGATCGTCGTTGCTTATCGCCATAATACTGCCGAACATATAGCTGTTCATATCGGTTGCGCTGTTAGTCTGCGATATGACGATAGCGCCTATCGCAAGCGCACTGCTCGAAAGAAGGGCTATTGCGGCATCTCCTTTTATCTTACCGTCAGAGCTTATTCTGAGCAGAATAAATGCGGCCACGATTACAACTGGGATAGATACCTGCAAAGGCGCTAAATTCAGTGCGGAGGCTATTGCAAGCGCACCGAAGCCGACGTGGGATAATCCGTCGCCTATCATAGAAAAACGTTTTAATACAAGGCTTACACCAAGAAGTGCGGCGCACAGCGAAACAAGAAGTCCGACTACAAGCGCACGCAGAAGAAATCCGTATTGAAAAATCTCAAGCATTTTAACGAGCCTCCTTTGAGCCTGTGTGATGGTCGCAGGTGCAATGACAGTCACAGGTACTCATTGCGTGGAATATATCGGTACTGCGGTACTCGGCGGTAGTTCCGAAGAAGTATGCACCGCTCTCCATATGGAGTATCTTTGTACCGTATTTCAGTGCGCCCTGCAGATCGTGGGAGATCATTATTATCGTTATGCCCTGCTCACGATTCAGCCTGCTTATTATCTCATACATTTCAGCGGTAACCATAGGGTCAAGTCCGGAAACGGGCTCATCGAGGAGAAGAAGTTTTCCTGTCGCACAAAGCGCACGGGCAAGCAGTACACGCTGTTGCTGACCGCCCGACAGATTGCGGTAGCTGCGGTGGGCAATGCCGGTTATGCCGAGAAGCTCTATGTTGTCATCGCAGAGCTTCTTGTCGGCTTTTGAATAAAATGGAGAAAGCCCTTTTCTGCCAAGACAGCCCGAAAGCACTACCTCACGCACGGTAGCGGGGAAGTCCTTCTGTGCTGCGGTCTGCTGTGGAAGATAGCCGATTTCGGTCTGTTTTAATCCGTCACCGAAGATTATCTCTCCCGATAAAGCGGAGCGAAGTCCGAGAATGGTTTTCATAAGGGTGGATTTTCCGCTTCCGTTCTCGCCGACTATGCACAGATAGTCGCCTGCGGAAACATTGAAGCTGAGATCCTTTACAACAGGCATTCCCTCGTAGCCTGCGGTAAGATTTTTACATTCTATAAGATATGACATTATTAATCCTCCTGTCAGCCGTTAAGGGTCAATTTAAGATTTTCAAGATTCTGTTTCATAAGATCGACATAGCTTACGTTGTTTTCAATATCCTGCTTTGAAACGTTGTGGCAGGAGTGAAGCATCAGCTTTGTTGCTCCTGTTTCATCGCACAGAGTATCCGCTATTTTGGTACTGCTGAATTCAAGATAGTAAACTGCGGGAATGTTGTTTTCCTTTATCGTTTTTGTCAGCTTTATCATCGTAGAAACGCCCGGCTCGGATTCATCGGAGCAGGCGGCAAATGCGGCACTGAATTCAAGACCGTATTCGTGCGCAAGATACCTGAACGGGAATTTGTCGGCTAAAACTATCGTCTTGTTCTTTGCATTGTCAACAGCCGACCTGTAAGCATCATCAAGGTCGGAAAGCTGTTTTGCGTAAGCGTCCTTGTTTTTTGTGTAGGTCTGTTTATCCGACGGGTCAACCTTGCAGATTGCGTCATATACCGCCGAAAGCATAAGCTGAGCGTTTTTGGGCGATGTCCATATATGCTCATCGGTTTCGTGTTCATGCTCATGCTCGTGATCATGGTCATGCTCGTCCTCGTCTTCCGAAAGGGTAGGAACATAATCAATCAGCTTTACTGCTGTGACATTTTCAGTATCGTTTGAATTTATCAGCTTTTCAGCCCACTGTTCGTTTTCGCCGCCGATGTAGAGAAATATGTCGCAGTTGCGTATTGCAATCATATCCTTAGCGGACGGCTCATAATTATGAATCTCGCTTCCCGGAGGGAGAAGAATGCTTATTTCGGCATTGTCGCCGGCTATCTGCCTTGCAAGGTCATACGGCGGAAATACGGTCGAGATGATTTTCAGCTTGCCGCTGTCGCTGTTTGAATAACTGCTTTCTGACGAGCAGGCGCACAGGCTGAGAACCGTTGCCGCCGCAGTAATCACGGCAAGCAGTTTTCTTTTTAACTTCATCATATATCACTCTTTTCTTTTGCTGTCGGGGTCTTTTTGGCACATTCTCCGCAAATACCGTAAAAAACGGTGCGTGAGCTGTCTATTGTAAAATCGTGCATTTTCGAAATATGCGCCGCAATATCTTTCAGGTGGTCGCATTCAAGATGAAACAGCTTTCCGCATTTAAGACATTTCATATGAAAATGATCGTGACATTGCTGTTCATCGTTATATTGATAGCAGGCGCTTTTTCCCTCGCTGAGAATGAATTTCCTGACGATATTCTGTTCGCATAGCTTTTCAAGATAACGGTATACGGTGGTTTTGCCGACCTGCTCAGCTTTCAGCGCATCGGCTATATCGTCTGCGGTAAGATGCTTTTTTGCGTTCTTTTTAATATAATCAAGTATCAGCTCACGCTGACGGGTATTGTATGACATATTTATCCCTCCGCAGTAATTACGAATGTTAAATTGAAAATGAAATTCATTTTCAAATCCTTTGATATTATACACTCATTAGCCGTGAATGTCAAGCGGCAACGCAAAGAATCTTGAAATTTCCATTTAAATATGATAAAATAATACTATATAGCCTATAGCGAGGTGTTAATATGGATAAAATCCGCATAACCAAAGATGAGAACGGTGCTGTTATACTGCGTTTTGAAAAGCGTGAGGACTGTGAAAAGTACACGGTTTATTTCAGACGTGAAAACGGCAGATTCAAATTTCTTATAACCACAGAAAAAACGGCTGTCAGAGTGAACGCTGTCGAAGGGCTGTGCTATTTCAGGGTAACAGGACAGACAAGCGGCGGAAGAACGGTGAATATAGGCACTGTGGATACTTCTTCGCTTATGAAGCGTACCGGCTTTATTACTATGGGCTCTTATAATGTACAGAAGATAATCGAAAGAAGCCCTAAGTTCACAGCCGATAACACTGTAAGAAAAATATCTCCGCTTGCGGCTTTCTTTCCTGAAAAAATCGATAACAGCGATGCTCAGGGGGAGAGCAGGACGTTTGAATATATAAAAGAAAACCGCTCGGACTATTTTATTTTTGACTTTTACGGTACTGCGGTACACGGACTTGTCAAGACTGAAAATTCATTTCTGACGGGCGGTATTGACGGCAATGAAAAGCACGGCGAAAAATTGCCGAACATATTGCCCGAAGACGTTTATAAGCCGCTTGTCGATATTTTTGCAAAAGAGATATTAAAGCTGTATCCTGCGGACAGAATCATTCTTGTAAGGACGATATCTCCCGAATTCTACGCAATAGGCAGACAGGTCAGGAAAAGCACGCCAAAGAATAAGCTGAACGCATTCCTTGAGGATATTGAGAATTATTTTATCAAAAAGGTACACCCTGTTATAATAGACCTTTCGGGAAGGTATTTCGGTGATTTGTCGTTGACCGGCGACGGAAAAGAGGCAGTGTTCAACCGTTTCTATTTTGCGGACTGCGAAAAGGCGCTTGATGAGATCACATCGGGAGAACCCGGCAGAGTGTACAAGGAGCAGGATATTGATTCAAGGCTGGAACAGATTCTGTGCTATTATGACAATGCGTGTGCAAGGGGACTGCTTACCGTTCTGCTTGACAGAAAAGAGCCTGCAGACGCACTTATGTTCCATACTTCAAGAGAATTTATTGCGGAGAACAGGGCTGAAATAAAGGATATAATCGAACAGCATTACTCAAGCATAACCGATATTTACAGATATTACGATTTCGGCGACAATATCGAGATGAAGAATGCGGTGAAGGTTATTGCGGCACTGGAAAGCAATACGTTGCAGAATGTGACTCACGGCGAGCTTATAAGACTTCTTGACAGGCAGTACAGGATAAAGCGTCCTATCGCAAACTTTGTTAGGGCTACGCTTGGCGGCGCACTGGGAAAAGAGGTAGATGTAAACGAGCAGAATCTGCGGTTTATGACAAGGGTCGCATACGAGCTGTGGAACGGCGGCGATCCTAAGGCAGTGCCTCAGAAGATAGATGAATATGAAAAGATACACAACTTCACATTGATAGATATGTGGGGTACGGGCGTCATAAAGAGAGCGCTTGCAAAGGCTACAACTATCAGAATGAATGTGGCGGTGAGCGGAGAGTCGTTTGTGTGGGCGTTCGACAAGCCTCATTCCGTAGAGGAAAAGAGGTTTGCCACTGCAGATAAGTCGGGCGCTAAGGCTTTGGAACAGCTTATGAGGACAACTGTGCAAAGGCTCACGGTAAGTCAGTCACGGTGGATAGCGATAGATATGGCGGACGTTATTGCGGATAACGCAAAATATAACGGCGAGGGATTTACTGTAGACAAGCAGTATGCAAATTCCAACCTTGCCGTTATTCTCGGAAAATCAGGACAACCGTTCACGCTTGACGCTCAAAAGGATAAGGAGCGTATTCTTGCCGCCTGTGATAAGCTGTCGCAGTTTGTGAAGCAGAAATACGGCAGTAATATAATTCTGTGCAAGGTGTCGCTCAATGACAAGGTTAGGGATTATGACGGCAAAATAAAGCCGCTTGTGACAGACAAGAAGAAATTCGCAAATGCAAAGGCACTGCTAAAGCTGTGCGAGGAGAGATTTGCAGAAAATACGGATTGCTATATACTGGATAACTCGAAGAACTATGTTTCTGATGAGAATTTTGCATCGGGCGGTGCGGGTATAGCAAGGTTCGAGGCGGATTTCTACTCGGCAACGGCAGAGTATGTGGATTATATCGTGCAGTACAGCCCTGTGCAGAAGTATTTTGACAAGCTGTAAACGGTACAGAAAAAACTAATATGAAACTGCCCCGTGAGCTTTCTCACGGGGCAGTGCAGACTGTCGATAAACCTCTTGATTATATAAAAATGGGGTCGCAGGGGCGTAGC
>ERZ773168.3332-NODE-3332-length-11463-cov-12.498422_pt1 | contig 11463 bp, 6 predicted proteins | sample MGYA00511261_ERZ773168 | MGnify/ENA primary metagenome ERZ773168 (study PRJEB29015, sample SAMEA2737855) | human gut metagenome | biome: human gut; feature: human-associated habitat; material: faeces | place: China | collected 2012 ... | reverse complement strand
GGCGGCTCTTGGCGCGGAGATCCGCCGGAGCGGTGCTTGAGCCGTCAGGCGGGAATTGTGCGGTGTTGCCTAATATCCCTCGCCGCAGGGCTTGCGGGCGAATGTAAGCATCTTCCCCTACAGATACGAAGCAGACAGAAAGGAGCACGTATGAACATCCAGATCTTCGGCACCAATAAAAGTTTTGATACCAAAAAGGCCCAGCGGTGGTTTAAGGAGCGGGGCATTAAATTCCAGATGATCGATATGAAAGAGAAGGGCATGAGCCGAGGCGAGTTTGACAACGTCTGCCGCGCCGTGGGCGGCTGGGCCAAGCTGGTGGACGAAAACGCCAAGGACAAGGACACGCCGGCCCTGCTGCGCTGGCTGGATGAAAGCCAGCAGGCGGACAAGCTGTTTGAAAATCAGCAGCTGCTGCGCCAGCCTATCGTGCGCAACGGGCGGCAGGCTGCCGTGGGGTATTGCCCGGAAGTGTGGGAGAAGTGGGAGTAAGCAGGCAAAGCATCTGATCTTCGGGATAGTTTCCCCCAGTCTGCGCTGCGCGCAGCCAGCCCCCTCCCAGAGGGAGCTGGCTGCAATTTCCTACTTGACATTTCCCGCACTGTGCGGTACATTATAAGATATAATGCAGTGCGAAAGAGTGCACGCAGGTTCAGGCTTTTCCAGCAAGCCGGGGGTGATGCAAGCCCGGCATGGCCCGCTGTGTGCTGTCGCTTTCAAGCAGGTGCGGTGAAGCTTAGTAGCCGTGCACGGGTTTGCCGCCGTTATCCCGGCAGGCGGGGTGTCTGCCCTGCCGCAAAGCGGCCTTTTACAAGGCAACTTGGGTGGTACCGCGACTTGAATTTTTCAGGCCGTCCCATGATCTTCTTCATGGGGCGGCCTTTTTCTATTGATTACACGCCCCGCAATTCTCAAGGAGGTTTTACACAATGCCGAAAGAACTCGCCAAACAGTATGCGCCCCAGGGCACTGAGGACCGCATCTACCAGAACTGGTGCGACAAGGGTTACTTCCATACCCAGATCGACCGCAGCAAAAAGCCCTTTACCATCGTGATGCCGCCGCCGAACGTTACCGGCCAGCTGCACATGGGCCACGCCATGGATGAGACCTGGCAGGACATCCTGACCCGCTACAAGCGGATGCAGGGCTATGCCGCGCTGTGGGTGCCCGGCACCGACCATGCGTCCATTGCCACCGAGGCCAAGGTCGTCGCCAAAATGCGCGAGGAGGGCCTGACCAAGGAGATGGTGGGCCGCGACGGCTTTCTGGAGCGTGCCTGGGACTGGAAGAACACCTATGGCAACCGCATCGTCAGCCAGCTGAAGAAGCTGGGCTGCTCCTGCGACTGGCAGCGTGAGCGCTTCACGATGGATGAGGGCTGCTCCGACGCCGTCAAGGAGGTCTTTGTCCGTCTGTACAACGAGGGGCTGATCTACCGCGGCAACCGCATGGTCAACTGGTGCCCCCACTGCAACACCTCGATTTCCGACGCCGAGGTCGAGTATGAGGCCAAGGAGGGCAGCTTCTGGCATCTGCTCTACCCCGTCAAGGAGACCGGCGAAATGCTGGAGCTGGCCACGACCCGCCCCGAGACGATGCTGGGTGATACCGCTGTTGCCATCAACGCCGAGGACCCGCGCTACAAGCACCTGCACGGCTGCCATGTCGTGCTGCCGCTGCTGGGCCGCGAAATTCCCATCGTCTGCGACGAGCACGCCGACATGGAGAAGGGCACCGGCGTTGTGAAGATCACCCCCGCCCACGACCCCAACGACTTTGAGGTCGGCAAGCGCCACGACCTGCCGATGATCCGTGTGCTGACCTATGACGGCCACATGACCGGCGCTGCCGACAAGGCCGCCGTCGATGCCGAGAAGGCGGCGGGCCGCGCTGCTGCCGACGAGCCGGACGTGCTGGACTGCGGCAAGTATGCCGGCATGACCGCGCTGGAGGCCCGCAAGGCCATTCTGGCCGATTTGGAGGCCTGCGGTGCGCTGAAGGAGACCGAGCCGCTGACCCACGACGTGGGCACCTGCTACCGCTGCCACTCGGTCATTGAGCCGATGGTCTCCAAGCAGTGGTTCGTCAAGATGGAGCCGTTGGCCAAGCCCGCCATCGAGAGCGTCGAGAAGGGCGAGATCAAGTTCGTGCCCGAGCGCTTCACCAAGAACTATATCAACTGGATGAAGGGCGGCCGTGACTGGTGCATCAGCCGCCAACTGTGGTGGGGCCACCAGATCCCCGCCTGGTACTGCGACGACTGCGGCGAGACCGTCGTGGCCAAGCAAGCCCCCTGCACCTGCCCCAAGTGCGGCAGCTCCAACATGACCCAGGACCCCGACACGCTGGACACCTGGTTCAGCTCTGCCCTGTGGCCGTTCTCCACGCTGGGCTGGCCCAACGAGAACGCCGAGGATTACAACTACTTCTACCCCACGAACACGCTGGTCACCGGCTATGACATCATCGGCTTCTGGGTGTCCCGCATGATTTTCTCGGGTCTGGCCTACACCGGCAAGGCACCGTTTGACACGGTACTGATCCACGGCATTGTCCGCGACAGCCAGGGCCGCAAAATGTCCAAATCCCTGGGCAACGGCATTGACCCGCTGGAGGTCATTGAGCAGTACGGCGCGGACGCGCTGCGCATGATGCTGATCATCGGCTCCACCGCAGGCAACGATATGCGCTACAGCGATGAAAAAGTCCTTGCCTGCCGCAACTTTGCCAACAAGCTGTGGAATGCCTCCCGCTTTGTGCAGATGAACCTGCCCGAGGATTTTGAGCCGGGTCTGCCCGAGGAAAGCCTGCTCGACATGAGCGACAAGTGGATTTTGTCCGAGCTTGCCAAGGTCGCCGCCGAGGCTACCGCCAACCTCGACAAGTACGAGCTGGGCCTGGCCGCCGAGAAGGTCGAGAACTTCATCTGGGAGGTCTACTGCGACTGGTATATCGAGATCTGCAAGACCCGCCTGAACGGCGAGGACGCCGCAGCCGCCGACGCGGCCCGCAAGGTGCTGGTCTACGTGCTGGACAAGGCGCTCAAGCTGCTGCACCCCTTCATGCCGTTCATCACCGAGGAGATCTATCAGGCTCTGCCCGGCAGCGCCGAGACCATCATGAACGAGAAGTGGCCCGGCGACGAGAACATGAAGGTCTGGGCCGAGGACTGCGCCGACTTTGAGAAGCTGATGGACTACATCAAGGCTGTCCGCGCCATGCGTGCCGAGATGAACGTCCACCCCGCCAAAAAGACGAGCATGGTCATTGAGACTGCCTCCCCCGCCGCGTTTGAGAAGGGCGGCGCGTATCTGGCCCGCTTTGCCTTTGCCACCGACGTAACGGTCACGGCAAAGTACGAGGGCAGCACCGACGGCATGGTCAACGTGGCGACCCCCGACGCGAAGGGCTTTATCCCGATGATGGAGCTGATCGACCGCGACAAGGAGCTGGCCCGCCTGAACAAGGAGCTGACCAAGGCCGAGAAGGAGCTGGGCATGTTCACTAACCAGCTGAACAACCCGAAGTTCGTGGAGAAAGCCCCCGCCAAGCTGGTGGAGGAGACCCGCGCCAAGCTGGCCGCCGCCCAGGAAAAGACCGCGAAGATCAAAGAGAGCATCGCGGCGTTGGGTTGATTTTTCCCGTAAAAACCTAATATAAAACCAAAAGCCCCCGGTACTTAACGGTACCGGGGGCAACTTGTTACAGCATAATTCGGTGCAGGGGGTTATCGGGCAAGAATGTGCAGGTGCAAATTACTTGCGCTTGCCCTTGCGGCCGCGCTTTTTGGCGGCGGTGTTCACAACGGTCTTGACCTCGGCAGCGGCCTTTTCGGCGGCCTTGACGGTCTCCTCCACAACAGGGGCAGCAGCCTTGACAGCTTCCTCGACGACCGGCTTAGCGGCCTCGACGGTCTTTTCGACGACAGGCTCAGCAGCCTTGACGACCTCGGTGGCGGCCTTCTCGGCAGCGGCCTTGGCCTTAACGGTGGTGGCCTTCACGCTGGTCTTGGGCTTGCGGGTGACCTCGTTGATGGTCCAGAACTGGTTGTCACCGTTGACGTCAGCCCAGATCTGCAGCACGGTGCCGTTCTCGGTAGCCATGCCGGGGTCCAGCAGCTTGCCGGCCAGGTTGGACTTGATCTTGACGCGGCCATCGTTGGTAGGCTCCACGACCCACAGCTGGCTGGATGCCTGGGCACCCTCCCACTGGTGGACGCGGGTGCCGTCGCTGACGCCGCCCATGTCCAGATCCATCATCTTGCCGGTGAAGCGGTTCTGGATGCGGTAAACGCCGTCGCCTGCTGCGACGAAGTTCCACTGCTGCCACTCAAAGTTGGCGTTGTCCATCAGCTGGATCTTCGCGCCATTGTCAATGTTATAGTCAGCGACCTCAACGACCTTGCCGTTGGCGGCGCTGATGGTATAGAACTTACCCTCGGTAAGTACGGTCTGTGCAATCTTCTTCGGTGCCATATTTGTTCCTCCTATAGGTATATCATGTATATTATGCGGCAAATCTTGTTTGTAGTTTCCCTCATGCCGCGTGGTCAAACACCGCTTTTTGCGTGTCTACGTATCCTATTATAACCACTTTTTACCTTCCCGTCAACTTTTTGGCGCTGTTGCGGCATTTTGCACAAAAACCGCCGGGACGGCAGATGCTATCCCGGCAGTTTTGATTGATTTTATGCCGTTTTGCGGCTTTTTTCGACATCTCTGCGCTTAAGAGTTCTCGGCAAAGTTGCCGGTGTACAGGCGGTAATAGCGGCCCTTCTGGGCGATCAGCTCGTCGTGGGTGCCGCGCTCAATGATACGGCCCTGCTCCAGCACCATGATGCAGTCCGAGTTGCGCACGGTGGACAGACGGTGGGCAATGACGAAGGTCGTGCGGCCATACATCAGGCCGTCCATGCCGTCCTGCACAAGCTTCTCGGTGCGGGTGTCGATAGAGGACGTTGCCTCGTCCAGGATCAGCACCGGCGGGTCTGCGACAGCCGCGCGGGCAATCGCCAGCAGCTGGCGCTGGCCCTGGCTCAGGTTCGTGCCGTCGCCGGTCAGCATCGTGTTGTAGCCGTCGGGCAGATGCTTGATGAAGGTATCCGCATTCGCGAGCTTCGCGGCGGCCATGCACTCCTCATCGGTGGCGGTCAGGCGGCCATAACGGATGTTCTCCATGACCGTGCCGGTGAACAGGTGGGTATCCTGCAGGACGATGCCCAGAGAGGAGCGCAGCGCGTCCTTCTCAATGGACTTGATGTCGTGGCCGTCGTACAGGATCCGGCCCTTCTGGATGTCGTAGAAGCGGTTGATAAGGTTCGTGATCGTCGTCTTGCCCGCGCCGGTGGAGCCGACAAAGGCGATCTTCTGCCCCGGACGGCCATACAGGTTGATGTCATGCAGGACGATCTTCTTCTCGTCGTAGCCGAAGTCCACATCCTTAAAGACGATGTCGCCCTCCAGCTTGGTGTACCGGGGCTTGCCGTCGGCATCCATGCGTTTCCACGCCCACATGCCGGTGGACTCGTTCGTCTCGGTGACAGTATCGTCCGCTTCGTACTTGGCGTGGACCAGGGTGATGTCGCCCTCGTTGACCTCGGGCTTTTCATCCAGCAGCGCAAAGATACGCGCACCGCCGGCCAGCGCCATAACGACGGAGTTCAGCTGCATGGAGATCTGGCTGATGGGCTGGTTGAACTGGCGGGTCAGCACAAGGAAGCTGGCGAGGCCGCCCAGCGTAAAGCCGCCGAAGCCGTTGATAGCCAGCGCACCGCCGAGGATGGCGCAGAACACGTAGGACAGGTTGCCCAGCTGGCCGTTGACGGGCATTGCTACCAGCGAATAGGAGTTTGCCTTGTCGGCGCTGTGGAACAGCTCATCGTTGAGCCTGTCGAACTCCTCAATGGCAATTTCCTCATGGCAAAAGACCTTGATGACCTTCTGGCCGTTCATCATTTCCTCAATGTAGCCATTGACCTTGCCCAGCTCCTGCTGCTGCTTGATGAAGTATTTGCCGGAGTTGCCGGTCAGGTACTTCGTCGCCAGCAGCATGACGCCGACCATCGCGAGGGCCAGCACCGTCAGGGGGACGCTCAGATAGAGCATCGAGGCCAGCACGCCGACGAGGGTCACAACCGTGTTGACGAGCTGCGGCAGGCTCTGGCTGATCATCTGGCGCAGCGTGTCAATGTCGTTCGTGTAGACCGACATAATGTCGCCGTGGGCGTGGGTGTCAAAGTATTTGATGGGCAGCGTCTGCATGTGGGTGAACATCTCGTCACGCAGGTCCTTCAGCGTGCCCTGGGTGATCCTTGCCATCAGGCGGTTCTGCACAAAGACAGCAGCGATGCCGACGCAGTAGATGACTGCCACGCGCAGGATAGCCGCGGCCAGGCCGCTGAAGTCCGTGCTGCCCGCCTTGAGCAGCGGCAGAATGTAGCTGTCGATCAGCGTCTGGGAGAACATGACGCCCTGCAGCTGGGCGAACACAGCCAGCAGAATGCAGCAGAGCACCACAATGACCTGTGCCTTATAGCGGCTCATGACATAGGCGAGGATGCGCTTGAACACCTTGCCGGGGTTTTCGACCTTGGGGCGGGGGCCATTGCTGCGCCCGCCGGGGCCGACCTTTACGACTTTAGGCTGCTGTGCCATTATGCCTCCCCTCCCTTCTCATCAAAGTCGCCGGAACCTTTGGTCTGGCTGTTGTAGACATCCTGGTAGATGGCATTTGTTTTCAGCAGGTTGGCCGGGGTGTCAAAGCCGCTGACCCTGCCGTTGTCGAGCACGAGGACCTTGTCCGCATTTTCCACGGAGGAAATGCGCTGGGCGATGATGAACACCGTCGTGCCGGGGATTTTTTCCGCAAACGAATGGCGGATCTTTGCGTCCGTCGCGGTATCGACGGCGGAGGTGGAGTCGTCCAGGATCAGGATGCGGGGCTTTTTCAGCAGTGCGCGGGCAATGCAGAGGCGCTGCTTCTGGCCGCCGGAGACGTTGTTGCCGCCCTGCTCGATGTGGGTCTGGTACTTGTCGGGGAAGCGCTCGATAAATTCATCGGCGCAGGCCTGCTTGCAGGCGTCCTCGATCTCGGCGTCGGTGGCGTCGGGGTTGCCCCAGCGCAGGTTCTCGGCAATCGTGCCGCTGAACAGCTCGTTCTTCTGCAGCACCATGGCGACGTTGTTGCGCAGGGTGTCGAGGTCATATCTGCGCACATCAACGCCGCCGATGGTCACGCTGCCCTCGGTCACGTCGTACAGACGCGGCAGCAGCTGCACAAGGCTGGACTTAGCCGAACCGGTGCCGCCAATGATGCCGATGGTCTCGCCGGACTTGATGTCGAGGTCAATGTCCTCGAGGGCCTTCTCGCCATCCTTTTTATAGGCAAAGCTGACGTGGTCGAACTTGACGGAGCCGTCCCTGACCTCCATAACAGGGTCCTCACCGTTCGTCAGGTCGGACTGCTCGTCCAGCACCTCGGCCACGCGCTTGGCGGAGGCTGCAGACATCGTGATCATGACGAACACCATGGACAGCATCATCAGGCTCATAAGGATGTTCATGCAGTAGCTCAGCATGCTCATCAGGTCGCCGGTGGTGAAGGTCGTTGCGCCGGAGCTGACGATGAGCTGGGCACCGATCCAGGAGATGAGCAGGATGCAGCTGTAGACGGTCAGCTGCATGAGCGGGGCGTTCCAGGCCAGGATCAGCTCGGCACGCATCAGCAGATTGCGCACATTCTCGCTGGCCTTGCGGAACTTCTCGCCCTCAAACTTCTCGCGCACATAGGCCTTGACAACGCGGATGGCGGAGACATTCTCCTGCACGCTCTCGTTCAGGTCGTCGTACTTGCGGAATGCCTCGCCGAAGTACTTGGTGGCGCGGCTCATAATAAAGGCGAGCGCACAGCCCAGCAGGATGACGGCGATCAAATAGATGTTTGCCAGCCGACGGTTGATCGTGTAGGACATGATCAGCGCCACGATCATGCTGGCGGGCGCACGCACCGACATGCGCAGCAGCATCTGGTAGGCGTTCTGGATGTTGGTGACGTCGGTGGTCATGCGGGTGACCAGGCCCGCGGTGGAGTACTTGTCAATGTTGGCAAAGCTGAAGGTCTGGATGTTGCGGAACATGCCGCGGCGCAGGTTGCGGGCAAAGCCCGTGGCCGCGTGGGAGCCGGCCACCGCGCCCAGAATGCCGAACAGCAGGCCGAACAGCGCCGCGACGACCATCTGTGCGCCGACGGTGTAGATGACCTGCATATTGCCCGGCGTGACGCCGTTGTCAATGATGGAGGCCATCAGCTTCGGGATGATCATTTCCATGATGACCTCCGCGATCATAAGGATCGGCGTCAGCACGGAGACCAGGCGGAAGCCCTTGGTTTCACGTCCGAGTGTTTTTAACAATTGGTATTTCCCCTCTCTTGGTTGGTATTTTCCTCTTGCAGGATGTGCTGTGCGTTGCGCAGGGTCTGCTCCAGCACAGCGCGGGCCGCGGCGGCCTGCTGCGGGTCAATGCCGCTTTGCAGGTCATCCTCAAACCGCGCAATGCTTGCCTCGATCTGCTTGTGACAGGCGCGGCCCTTCTCTGTGGCGATAAGGCGCTTTAAGCGGGCGTCTTTCGCCACAGCGCTGCGGGTGATGAAGCCATCCTGCTCCATGCCCTGCAACATGGCGGTGACGCTGGAGCGGCGAATGTTGAACCACTGCTCAATGTCGCGCTGGTAGACGTCGCGGCCCTGGCGCTCGGCACGGACGATGTCGCCCAGCACCATGCCGCGCACGCCCGACAGCTCCGAGCTGACTTCGGCATTTATGCGGGCATCCAGCGCACGGCGGATGAGCCGCGAGGTCTGGTTCAGCAGTGCGCCGAAGTGGGCATCCGCGCAGCAGCCGCAGTCACAATGCGATGATTCGTGCATTTCTTCCCTCCTTTACGATTTTCGGGTCCAAGAAGTTAGATTTCGAATTGTTCGTTGTCTAACTGTTCGTTTGCGTACTTTACCAGTATAACACCGGATCGGGGAATGTCAAGAGGGACGGCGCAGAGTTTTTTGTATAGTGCAGCGGCAAACGGGCAGAGCCCCGTCACCCTGCGCTTTCCCAGATCCACCGTAGGGGCGGATTCCATATCCGCCCGTGCCCGGCTGTCTTTATTCGCCGCTTTCCCTCTCCACCCCCAGATACGGCAGCACCTTTCCCAGTACCTCGGCGCACACCGGCCCGGAGAGCGCGCCGCCGCTCGTCGTCCAGCTGTGGGGCTCATCCAGGCAGACCAGCACAGCGACCTTGGGGTCGTCGATGGGCGCAACGGAGACAAAGCTCGCAATGCGCGCGCCCTCGTTGGCGCTGTCCAGCTTTTGGCTCGTGCCGCTCTTGCCGCCGATGCGGTAGCCCGCCAGCGCGGCCTGCTTACCCGTGCCGCCTGTAACGACACCCTCCATCAGGCGGCACATCGTGGCGGAGGTTTCCGCGCTGATGACGCGGCGCTTCACCGTCGGCTGCACTTCCTTCACAACAGTGCCGTCAGGTGCCGTGATTTTCGCCACAACGTAGGGCTGCATCAGCTCGCCGCCGTTTACCACCGCACAGACCGCCGTGAGCATCTGCAGGTAGCTGACCTTGCTGCTCTGCCCGAACGAGCAGCTCGCCAGCTCCACCGGGCCCATCCGGTCCGCCGTGTAGTATTCGCTGCGCCTGACCTCGCCCGGCAGGTCGATGCCCGTGGCCTCCCGCAGGCCGAAGGCCGCAAAGTAATCGCAGAAGCGTTCTTTTCCAAGCCGCGCACCGATCTGGATAAAGCAGGGGTTGCAGCTGACAGCCAGCCCCCGGGCGAAGGTCTCGGTGCCGTGGATATGCCCGTTTGCACAGCGGAACCGCGTGCCTGCGACGGTTATTTTACCCGCGCAGGTGAAATAGTCCGTAGCCTTACACGCCCCGGAGTCCAGCGCCGCCGACGCCGTGATGAGCTTGAACACGCTGCCCGGCTCATACAGGTCACTGATGGCCTTGTTGCGCCACTGTGCCTGCTGGGCCTTTTGCAGCGCGGCGCTGCGCTCCTCGCCGGTCAGGGCATTCACAGCGTCGCGGACTTCCTTATTTATAAGGGTCCGCGGCGCGTTCGGGTCGTAGTCGGGCTGGCAGGACATCGCCAGCACGGCCCCGGTGTGGACGTCCATCACGATGCCGACGCCGCGCTCGGCCACATGATGCTCCGTCACAGCGGCGGACAGTGCGCTTTCGAGCCAGTGCTGAATGTTCGCGTCGATGGTCAGCGTCAGCGTGCTGCCGGGCACGGCGTCCACCAGCGTCTGGTAGTGCGTCGGCATATCGTAGCCCCAGGCGTTCTTGGCGGTCAGGATGCGCCCGTTCTGCCCGGTCAATTCGTCGTTGTAACGCAGCTCCAGCCCCCACAGGCCCGCGTTGTCCACGTCGGTAAAGCCTAAAATGCCGCCCATAAAATCCCCCTGCGGGTAGACGCGGCGGGTATCCTGCCGAATTTGTATGCCGTCCACACCGTTCGCCCGGCACCAGTCCCGCACAGCGTCGGCCATCGTCTTATCCACGCGGCGGCGCAGCAGGCAGTCGTTGGAGGTTCGCTGGCTGAATTTGGCCAGCGTATCGGCGTAGTCCAGCTCTAAAATTTCGCTCAACGCCCGCGCAGCCGGTTCTACGGCGTCGTCGGCCATCTCCCGCGGGGCAGCGCGGATGGTCCAGCAGGTCTCGCTGGCGGCCAGCAGCGTACCGTCGGCGGAATAGATCTCCCCGCGGGCGGCGGGCAGCGTGGCCCCGCGCAGCTGCTGGTCGGAGGCGCGGGCGGCATAACCGTCGGCGTCCACCAATTGCAGCACGGCCAGCCGCCCTACCAGCCCGCCCAGGCACCCCACAGCCAGCACACCTGCCAGCAGCCGGATGCGCAGCCGCATCCCCTTGGTTTGCAAAGGTGAAAGGTGACGCATGAGAAAAGCCCCCTTTTCAGCGTAGTTCAGTTCTTTTCAAGCTATGAAACGCAATCTGGCAAAATGCCGAAATTTGGGCCGCAAATTCGTTCAAACGTCAATTGACCTTTAAACGGAATCAGCGTAAAATGTTAAGTAATGAATTTGACAATAATTTGTCAAGCTATAAAGGAGGCAATTTTATGGCAAGATTTACTCTCCCTCGTGACCTGTATCACGGCCCCAAAGCCCTGGAGGCATTAAAGACCCTGCCCGGCAAGCGCGCCATGATCTGCGTCGGCGGCGGCTCCATGAAGCGGTTGGGCTTCCTGGATCGTGCCGAGGCTTACTTAAAAGAAGCCGGCATGGAAGTGGAGCTGTTCGAGGGTATCGAGCCTGACCCGTCCGTTGAGACCGTCATGAAGGGCGCGGCTGCAATGGAGAAATTCCAGCCGGACTGGATCGTTGCCATCGGCGGCGGTTCCCCTATCGATGCCGCCAAGGCCATGTGGATCAAGT
>ERZ773168.3330-NODE-3330-length-11466-cov-2.919814_pt1 | contig 11466 bp, 6 predicted proteins | sample MGYA00511261_ERZ773168 | MGnify/ENA primary metagenome ERZ773168 (study PRJEB29015, sample SAMEA2737855) | human gut metagenome | biome: human gut; feature: human-associated habitat; material: faeces | place: China | collected 2012 ... | reverse complement strand
CTCTTCCGATCTGGAAGATTAAGGCAGAAAAGGATAAGGCAGATCAGGACAATCAAAGATGGTTTTATGTCGGTTTAGACGTGGAGGAATACGAATTGTATATGAAAATTACAGAGGATGAAGAAACAGGAGGAAATAAAGATGGGGGAGAAGTTTAGTATTATATATGCTGATCCCCCTTGGCAGTATAAGGTATATTCAAAAAAAGGACAAGGAAGGAGTGCAGAGAATCATTATCATACAATGAACATTGAAGAAATACGGTCATTACCAGTAAGTGACATAGCTGCTGATGACTGTATTCTTTTTTTATGGATAACATTTCCCTGTCTGATAGAGGGATTGTCCGTGATGGAAAACTGGGGATTTCAGTATAAGACCTGTGGTTTTAACTGGGTAAAAAGAAATAAGAAAAGTGACGGGTGGTTTGTGGGACTGGGGTTTTGGACACGTTCTAATTCAGAAGTCTGTCTGATAGGAACGAAAGGACATCCAAAGCGTTTTTCAAAATCCGTCAGACAGATATGTGATGCAAGAGTTATGGCACATAGCAGAAAACCTGATGAAATCCGGGACAGAATTGTAGAACTGTGTGGCGATTTGCCGAGAATTGAACTGTTTGCAAGAGAAAGATGTGATGGCTGGGTAAGTCTTGGAAATGAAATTGATGGAAAGGATATCAGGGAAGCAATACTGGAGGTGTAGAGCATGGGAGTAGATTATAAGGTCAGTCAGATATACGATGCCGGAATGAAGCAGGTGGTTTCCAGCGAAAAGGATTGGAAAAGCGTATGCAGGCTGACAGGCAGACTCTACCGATATGAGTTTGACAATATCCTGATGATTTATATGCAGCGTCCGAATGCAACCTTAGTGGCAGACTATGACACATGGAAAGATCCCCGTGTGGGAAGGTATGTCAAAAGAGGAAGCAGAGGAATCGCCATTTTCCCGTCAAGGGCATTAAAGCCCCACATGAGATATGTGTTTGATATAAGCGATACCGGGGGCAGGGAAACCCGCCTGACATGGGAGCTTGACGAGGAAAAGAGACAATCCTATGCAGCATATCTTGGCTGTGAAAATGCAGGCGAAAAAGAAGCAGCATTAAATTTCTTAAAGGACTTTACAGAAAACCGAATCGGAGTCATAATGGACTCAGAGTTCGGGGAGAGAATTACCGAGCTTGTCCATTTGGCAGGAACGAAACGAATATTGGTAGATGATGAAACGCAAGAGATTACGGCAGAGGAAGCGTTAAAAAGAAGTGTGGTGTATGCGGTATTTACACGATGCGGCTTAGACCTTTCCCCTGAAAAACAAGATTTTTCTTTCATTACCGCATTTACATCGGAAGAAGAAGTCTACCGTTTAGGATCACTTGTAAGCGATATATCCTGTGAAGTGCTAAGAAGTATTGCAAAGGAACTGACACAAACGGAAAGGAGTATTGCTTATGGCAGAAATGTTGACGTATCACGAGGGAGAGGACGGGATGCTTTATCCCAACCTGACATTACCGGAGGAGAAAGTGACCTTAACGAACCTCGGCAGGTTCGCGGTGAAGGCGGCACAGTATCTGGAGGAGAACCACAGGGAGAGATACCTGACGCTGGTGAGATTCGGGAAACTGGCAGAGAAGATGCAGGAAGTGGAGGAGGAAGCCTATCAGATGATGGAAGTTCTGGAGAACGATTATCTGAAAAAGAACCCACCGAAGAATCCGGAGTCCACGATGGAGATGTGGCAGCTCAGAGAACAGGCGAAGATGCAGGCGGAGGAAATCGTGATGAAGGAAGTCGTTCTGAAATTCCATTAGAGGAAGAAAAGGAACGCAAAGAACAGTTAAACAGTGAAATAAGCCGGGAGCTTGAGGAATTGGAAGCACTCGGCAGTACGGAAAAAGGAAGCTATGAACAGGCTTCCTTTTCTTTTGCCCAAAATGGCGAGGTTTCGATACCGGAAAAGTACACTTATACAAAACCTAAAACAGAGCTTGTTGTTCCCCACGATTATATCCGGCAGGTGCTTTTAAAAGGCAGCGGTTTTTCCCATGGAAAACGCAGGATTTATCATATCTTTGAAACGGTGTCCGATCCGGGAGAGCGTGTAAAACAGATCAAAAAGGAATATGGTCAGGGCGGTGCAGGCTGGCCCGTAGACGGGTACGGACTGCATGGCTATGACACCTATCACGGAAAAGGGATTCGTTTCCAGTGGAGAGATGAGGAAGGCGAAAAAGACGGATATTTGAACTGGAATGCTGTGGAGCGGGAGTTAAGTGTCCTGATTATGATAGGGGAATACTACCAGCCACCGAAAGACTATGTAACGGTGAATCAGACCGAAGACGAAGCGGCAAAGCAGGAGGAGTTACTGTGGCAGGAAGCATTAAAAGCATATTTTAATGAGGAAATACAGTACATTTCCGTGAAAACCCTTTTGTATGACATTTTTACCACCAACCTTTCCATAGAAGAAAAGGCAGAGTTTCTGGCTACGGTTTATGGGGAGGAAAGAGAAGATTTTTCCATGTCCGATACGGTTGATGGTCCTTACGGGGAGAGCCGCATCACAAGGGATAAAGAGGGAGTTACAGTTTCTTTCGCAAAGCCGGATGGTACAAGGGGAGAACACCGGGAAGATTACCGCTACTGTGCGTCATTGATCCTTCACATGATAGAGGAGGACGATTATCTGTCGGCAGAGGTATTTGACAAGTTCAGTCAGAGTCCCCAGTCCTTTGCTGCAATGCCTTGGTTTATGGATATATACCATGAATACAAGGAGCGTATGCGGCAGGAGCCGAACTTTGAAGCGATTGAGATTGAGGAGCCAAAGCAGAGTGAAGCAGAGCCGCAGGTACAGCAGACAGAACCCATAGAGAAGGTAGAGGGGGAAGTCATAGACCAGAGCGGAAATATCATAAAGCCTGCGGTTTTCAATGCTTCATATCCCAAAGCCTTAGAGCAGGTGGAGGCAATGGAGGAGGAGCTTAGAGAAGCAGTCGAGATTTATGTGCAGGACTGTTCTTCCATGAAACCGTTTCAGCCATTTTTACAGATGGTGCATGAAAGCGGTCTGCCAAAGCCGGATAAGCTTTATTTCCTAAACCGTATCGTCAACCATTATGCGGGCGAAGGGGAGGACAGGACTGCCTATCACAACAATGCCTATGGGCTGATTGAGTATATCTCAAACCCGGACAGCTTTCTGGTGGATTACAAGAACCAAAACGGGGAGCGTAAGCGGACAAACGTCACCTACGAACAGCTTTACAGCGTGATGGAATATCTTGTGAGGGCAGGACTGTTTACGGATAAGGCTCGCATGGAAAAGTATGAGAAAGACTTTGCCAGAATGCCCTATGAAAAGAAGTCTGCTCTGGAAAAGCAGTTTGAGGATAAACTGCAAATCCAAAACAGCAGGAAGAAAGCGGAAAACTTCCTCTTTGAAGCAGCGGAGCTTCCAAAAGCCGGGCAGAAAACAAGGTATCAGTGGAATGTGGAAGCCATCCGCCTGATGAAGCAGATTGAACTGGAGGGGCGAGCAGCCACCGCCGGGGAACAGAAAATACTTGCAAGGTATGTGGGCTGGGGTGGTATTCCGCAAGCCTTTGATGAAAGGAACGAGAACTGGAAAAAGGAATATGAGGAACTAAAGAGCCTTTTAATAGACAGCGAATATACAGATGCAAGGGAGTCTGTTACTACAGCCTTTTACACTTCGCCGGAAATCATTGGGGCAATCTATCAGGGCTTATCACAGTTTGGCTTCAAGCAGGGAACCGTCCTTGAGCCTTCCGCTGGTGTCGGTCACTTCTTCGGGGCAATGCCGGAGGAAATGAGAGGAAGCAGGCTCTACGGAGTGGAGAAGGATTCCGTTTCCGGAGGAATAGCGAAGCTTTTATATCCGGATGCCAAAATCAAGGTCAGCGGCTTTGAGGAAACACAGTTCCCGGATAACTTCTTTGATGTGGCGGTGGGTAATATCCCCTTTGGGGACTTCAAGCTCTATGATAAGAAGTACGCAAAGTACAACTTCCGTATCCATGATTATTTCTTTGCAAAGGCTCTGGATAAGGTCAGACCGGGCGGGATTGTTGCCTTTGTCACTAGCAAGGGAACACTGGATAAAGCCAATCCGGGTGTCCGCAAATATCTGGCAGAGCGGGCAGAGCTTATCGGAGCGGTAAGACTTCCCAACACAGCCTTTAAAGACAGCGCCAGAACGGATGTAACCAGTGACATTATCTTCTTACAAAAGAGGGAGAACAAAATCGTTACAGAGCCGGACTGGGTGCATCTTGGCAGGACTGAGGACGGTATCGCAGTCAACTCCTACTTTGTGGAACACCCGGAAATGATGCTTGGCAGGATGGAATATGACTCCAGAATGTTCGGCAACGAAAGCAAATACACAAGCTGTATCAACCATGAGGAAAACTTTGATTTAAAGTCGGCACTCTCACAGGCAGTAGGAAGCCTGAAAGGGCAGATCACCGATGTCATGGAGCTTGTGGATGCAGAGGAACCTGTCCGAGATATGATTGATGCTGATCCGGATGTGAAAAACTACACCTATACCTTTGTGGACGGAAAACTCTATTATCGGGAAAACTCCAAAATGTATTTAAAGGAGGTGTCCGCAGCTATGGAGGAGCGTATCCGATTGATGGATGAAATCCGTACCGTCACAAGGCAGCTCATTTTTATTCAGACGGAATGGTGCAGCGATGAGGAACTTAGGTTCCAGCAGAAGCTCTTAAATGAAAAGTATGATGCCTATGTAAAGAAGTTTGGGTTTATCACAGGCAGGGGAAGCCGGCAGGCATTTCAGGACGATGCGGATTATCCGCTTTTATGTTCCTTAGAGGTGGTGGACGAGGACGGAAATGTAAGAAAGGCAGATATGTTCCATAAGCAGACCATCCGGGCGAAAAATCAGGTAGACCGGGTGGAAACAGCATCGGAAGCATTAAATGTCTCCGTCAGCGAGTTCGGTACAGTCAATATTCCGTTTATGCTCAGTATCTATGAGCCGGATGTGGAAAAAGCCTTAAAGGAGCTGCCGGAGGGAAGCACTCTTTCTTCGGATGCAGAGGCAGAGCTAAAGAGAGGACTTCTTATAGAAGAACTGGCGGGGTTAATTTATCTTGATCCAACCGAGTACAATGAGAACAACCTAAATGCAGGGTGGAAAACAGCAGATGAGTATCTGTCCGGCAATGTCCGTGACAAGCTGCGTATTGCGAAAGCCTATGCAGAGGAAAACGGGGAGCTGTTTGCTGCCAATGTGCAGGCACTTACACAGGTACAGCCCAAAGACCTTGACGCTTCGGAAATCGAGGTGCGTATCGGAACAACGTGGATAGAGCCGGAGGACTACGAGCAGTTTATCTATGAACTGCTTGGCACGCCACGAAGGGCGCAGGCAGTTAAAGCTGCGTATTACAATTCCGGGATTCAGATCAAGTACAACACTTACGGGCAGAACTGGTTTATTGAGAACAAGGCTTTGGATAAAAGGTCGATTGCGGCAACCAAAACCTACGGTACAAGCCGCATAGATGCCTATTCCATCATGGAGGAAACCTTAAACCTAAGAACCGTTACCATCCGTGACAGGATTGATGACGGGGACGGGAAGTACCACTATGAAGTGAACAAAAAGGAAACCATGCTGGCGAGGGAGAAGCAGAACCAGATAAAAGAGGCATTCAAGGCGTGGATATTCAAGGATCAGGAACGCAGACAGAAGTATGTGGACTATTATAACAATACCTTCAACTGTATCCGACTCAGAAGCTATGAAGGATCCTTTTTACAGTTTCCCGGCATGAACCCGGAAATTAAGCTGAGAGAGCATCAGAAAAATGCGGTTGCCCGTATCCTGCTTGGCGGAAACACACTACTTGCCCATGTGGTAGGTGCAGGAAAGACCTATACCATGATGGCAGCCTGCATGGAGCAGAAAAGACTTGGACTATCCAACAAAAATGTCATTGTGGTGCCTAAATCCTTAATCGGTCAGACCGCAGGGGAGTTTATGAGACTGTATCCCTCTGCCAATATTCTTGTGGCAACGGAGCGTGACTTTGAAAAGAGCAGAAGAAAGCAGTTTGTGTCAAGAATTGCAACAGGAGATTACGACTGTATCATCATGTCGCATTCCCAGTTTGAGAAAATCCCTATATCCAAAGAACGCAAGGAGCGGATGTTAAACGACCAGATACAGGAAATCTCCTATGCCATTGAGGAAATCAAGGCAGAAAAGGGTGAACAGTGGACGGTCAAGCAGATGGAGGGAGAAAAGAAGAAGTTAGAGCAGCAGCTAAAGGCACTGTCGGATGAAACAAGAAAAGATGACCTGATCTGTTTCGAGGAACTGGGTATTGACTCCATTATGGTAGACGAAGCGCACCATTTTAAGAACCTTGCCATATTTTCAAAAATGAACAATGTATCCGGTATCTCAAGCTCCGGTTCACAGAAGGCAATGGATATGTATTTAAAATGCCAGTACCTTTCCGAGATAAACGATGGCAGAGGTATCGTCTTTGCAACGGGAACGCCTGTCAGCAATACCATGTGCGAGCTGTATGTCATGCAGCTATATCTTCAGAAGCAGGCGTTGGAGCGTATGAACATCCACCATTTCGACTCATGGGCAACCAACTTCGGAGAAGTGACCACAGCCTTGGAGCTTACGGTGGAGGGAAGCGGTTTCCGTTTCAAGAGCCGCTTTAACAAGTTTACGAACCTGCCGGAGCTTATGACCATTTTCAGGGAGGTTGCGGATGTGCAGACCTCCGATATGTTAAAGCTGCCTGTGCCGGGGCTTCGCACCGGAAACTATATCATTGTGGACAGTGAGCCGGACTGGTATATCAAGCAGGTCATGGAGGAATTTGTAAAACGTGCCGAGGCAATCCGGGCAGGCGGTGTCGATCCGTCTGTGGATAACTTCCTAAAAATCACAAACGAGACAAGGTTACTTGGAACCGATGCAAGGTTATTACAGCCGGACGCACCAAACAACCCGGAGAGCAAACTGAATAAGGTGGTCGAGAACGTGGCAGCCGAATATTTCCAGAACAATCAGAATGGAAAAATCGGCTGCCAGCTTGTTTTTTCGGACATCGGAACACCAAAAGCCACTTGGAGCGAGGACTGGGAGAAACTCTTTAAGCAAGGAGCAAGAACTTTTGATGTGTATAACTACATCAAGACGGAGCTTGTGAAAAAGGGGATTCCGGCAGAGGAGATTGCCTTTATCCATGACGCAAAGACGGATGCACAGAGAGATACACTATTTAAGGAAATGCGGACGGGTAAGAAGAAAATCATGATTGGCTCCACCGACCAGTGCGGAACCGGTGTCAACGTGCAAAAGCATCTGGTGGCAATGCACCATATCGACTGTCCATGGAAACCGTCCTGCATTGAACAGCGTGAGGGGCGTGGTATCCGACAGGGCAACGAGAATGATGAGATTGCCGTTTACCGCTATGTTACCAAAGGAACCTTTGATGCGTACTCCTGGAGTCTGGTGGAAAACAAGCAGCGTTTCATCAGTCAGGTCATGACAAGCAAATCCGTATCCCGTACCTGCGAGGACATTGACGAGGCAACCTTGTCCTATGCGGAGATTAAGGCGGTTGCCACCGGAAACCCACTTATTAAGGAAAAGATGCAGCTGGAAAATGACGTGCAGCGGTTAAAGCTGTTAAAGAGTACCTATGACAGCCAGCGGTACACCTTAGAGGACAACATCACCATCCGTTTTCCAAAGCTCATAAAAGCGGCACAGGAAAAGGCAGAGTGTGTCCGGCAGGATATGAAAAAGGTGGAGGAAGGCTTGCTTGCCGCACAGGAAACACAGGAATTTGCCATTACCATAGGGAATGCGAAATATACCGAGCGTGTGGACGGTGGAACGGTCATGCTGGAAGCAGTCAGCAGGTGCAAGAACGGGGAAACCTCACATCTGGGAGAGTTTAAGGGCTTTGAGCTTTTAGTGGAAAAGAACTTTATCGGTGTGAATTACCTTGTGCTGCGAGGAAAGACCGATTACAAGACCGAGCTTTCCACAAGTCCGGTGGGGAATATGGTAAAGCTGGAAAATCTGCTTGGCGGAATGTCGGAAAACCTTGATTTTCTGACAGAAAAGATCCGCCAGTATGAAAGGGATTTGGAGCAGTCCAGACTGGATTATGAGAAACCTTTTGCACAGGAGGCAGAATTTACAGAGAAAATTGCAAGACTGAATGAGCTGAACGTGCAGTTGAATCTGGAGAACGGAAAGACAGAGGACATTGATCTTGCAGGACAGGAAAAAGAAGAAGCAAGCAGGGTGGCAGAAGGTGATACCTACCATGTAAGACCGCCCGGAAAAGAGGGAAGATGAAAAGAAAAATCATTGCAGGGATATTGATTATTATGGGGCTGGCAATCATGTCAGCCCCGCTTTACTGGAGATGGAGCGGCAACCGGAGAAATGAACAGATGGTACAGGAAATTGAACAGATCATAGAGCAGGAGACAGAGAATGAAGAAAAAGAGGATAATGGGCAGACGGCACCCGAAGCCGCCATTAGTGAAGAGGATGCTGCCACACTTTCCAAAGCGGAAGTAATCGGACTTATTGAGATTGAGGCACTTGACATCAAGTATGCAGTGCTGGAGGGTGCCGGAAGCTATGAGCTGTCCTGCGGCATCGGGCATATCCCGGATACGGCAGGTATTGGAGAGACAGGAAACTGTGTTCTTGCAGGTCATAACGGGAGCAGACACGGAACCTATTTCACGAACCTGAAAACACTGAAAGAAGGGGATGTCATTAAACTGACGGATAAAAAGGGGAGCCGGTATTTCTATGAAGTAGAGAGCATGGAGGTAGTCGATCCCTATGATAATTCCGTCAAGGATCAGGGAGAGGGAACGATGCTGACACTTCTGACCTGTGAAAACAGCGGAACCATGCGGCTGACAGTAAGATGCAGCTTAAAGGAGGCGGTGGAATGACAGAGTTTTCCTGCCCTTTTGGAATAGCGGAAAAGCTGCTCCGGGAAAAGGAGTATCCTTCGGAGCCGGACAGAGAGCTTTTGGTGGATGGAAAGATACTGCTTCTCAGTGGGATTCTGGTATATCTTCCGCAGTTATCTGTAACTGTCCATGAAGGAATCTTCTGCCACCGGGAGAATAGCGGAGTGTTGCAGCTGGAGTATGCAGTATCAGCGGTGGTGGACAGAAAGACCGGAGAACTTCTCTATGACGAGGAGGGGGATTTTACCGAAACGGTATTCCTCTGGAAGAATGGAACAATCCCGCTTGCAGAGATCAAGAGACTGATGTGCGTAGTGGAAGGAATTGAGGTGAGAGAGCATGACAATACCATGCAGACTGCACGAGGCAGAGGAAATCATAAGTGAGATGGATTTATGCCATGTGCCGGATGACATCATGGAGAGCGAGGAGGATTACCGGATTGTCATAAGCGGCTTTCGGGTGTATATCCCGGAGCTTGGCATCTGCATCCATGAAGGTGTGTTCTGTAACTATGATGAGGAGGAAAAGGAATATCTTCCCGACTTTTCCATAACCGTCATCATGGACGCAGACACAGAAATGAAGGAGGGCGAATGGCTCTACTACGAGCAGGACGGTTTTTTGATAACCTTAGCCAACTATTACAGCGGAAAATATACACTATCGGTGTTATCAGAGCTGTCCTGCATTATTTGTATTCCGGATGATGTGCCGGAAGAAGAATGAATATGTCTATGGCAGAGCCGCAGGCATTTCAGATAAGCAACCTATAAATCATGTAACAGTCTGCAATGGCAGACAGAAAGAGAGAAATCTATGCAGTATTCAATCAAGTTAAACGCAGTAAACAACCCGGAGAAAAGTGTCAAGGCATTTGTCACTGTGACATTTGGTGACTGTTTCAAGGTCACTAATATCGCTGTGGTGGAAGGAAAGGAAAACCAGCCTTTCGTCTCCATGCCTTCTTTTAAGACAAAGGAGAGAACGGAGCATAACGAGCCTGTTTATAAGGATGTGTGCAATCCGATTACAAGCGAGTTCCGCAAGGAATTGTACGATGATATTCTTTCTCTTTATGGGGAAATGGAGCAGTCCGGCAAGCCAGAAGTCAGCAGGGTGGCAGAGAATGCCGGGGAGCCGGAGTTTCGTGTGGCAGTTACACCGTTTGAGAGGGAAGGCAGCAACATTCGTGGGCTTGCCCGCATCTACTTTGAGGACAGCTTTGTAGTAAGCAATGTCAGTATCATTCAGGGCAAGGAAAAGGAATTTGTGGCGATGCCTTCCTACATGGTAAAGCAGAACGGAAAAGAAGGAAAGAGCCAGTATCAGGATGTATGCTTTCCTGTCACAAAGGAATTTCGTGAGAAGTTATATGATGCCCTCATGGACTGCTTCAAGCAGGAAAAGGAAAAAGCCATGAATCAGGGCATGGAGCAGGCGGCAAGTCAAAGCTACGCAAGGGCAGAGAACAGACAGCCGGATAGGGAGCTGCCCTTTCGATAAGGAAGAAGAATAAGAAGCAGGCAGAAGGGGTGTGCCGGTCATGCCCCTTTTTGCCGGAAAGGAAAACAAAATGGATCAACAACAGAATATGGAACTGACAAAAGACCAGATTATACAGGAACTGATTGCCCTTTTAAACCAGAATCAGCAGAGGGAAGCGGCAAACAATGTGTTTGAAATGGCAGCCCTGATTGACGGTATGGAAAAGAGGCTGGAGTCCGTGACAGAGGAGCTTGTGACAGTCAAGGATCAGCTTTGTAAGATGGAAGAGCGAGAGGCGGAGAAAGGGCTGCAACAGTCACTTAAAAGGGCAGTAAATAAGCTGGAACAGGACTGCAAGGCTATGAAAGAAAAACTGTTTGAAGTCAAGACAGAGATCAAGGCAAAGGCAGGGGAGATTGTAACAGTGGCAAAGCAGAAAGGGAAAGCTGCCTTAAATAAAGTGGCAGAGTTTCTTGGGGTTAAGAAGAAATTAGAAAATATCCGCCAGAACGTGCAGAAATCCATAGCAGATGTGGATAAGAGCATTGAAAAGATAGACGCTTTCGGTACAGGCATGAGGGAAGCCGGACAGAAGATTGCCAACAAAGGCTGTGAATACATAGGGAATCCGTATGTATATGGAGGAAACAGTCTGACGAATGGAATTGACTGTTCTGGGTTTGTGCAGCAGATTCATGCAAAATTTGGAATATCTACACCGAGAAATTCCACATCACTTCGTTATGGCGGAAAAGCTGTAGCTGTTTCAGATATGATGCCGGGAGATGTGGTCTGTTATGAGGGGCATGTCGCAATTTATATTGGTGGAGGGCAGATTGTACATGCTTCCAACAGTAAACCTTATCCGGCAGGTGGAATAAAAACGTCCAACGCATATTACAGAACGATTGTTGCGGTAAGACGTTACTGG